>Ga0187868_1000243_pt1 | contig 47931 bp, 37 predicted proteins | sample June2016WEW_13_4_FD_133014 | JGI IMG/M metagenome (GOLD analysis project Ga0187868, IMG submission 133014) | Peatland microbial communities from SPRUCE experiment site at the Marcell Experimental Forest, Minnesota, USA - June2016WEW_13_40 | ecosystem: Environmental > Terrestrial > Soil >... | reverse complement strand
TCTTTCTTCTGCATGGCCGGATTCCATCAACACGCCGAGGCGCTTGTAGGTTTTGAGCATGAAATGGGTGGACGTGGAGAGCACGCCTTCGAGCGGCGACAGCCGTTCGCTGACGAACGCGGCGACTTCGCGCAGGTTGCGGCCCTCGATGAACAACAGCACGTCGTAGGTGCCGCTCATGAGATACGCCGAGCGCACTTCGGGAAAACGGCTGATGCGGGCGGCGACGGTGTTGAACCCGCCTTCGCGCTGGGGCGACACCTTGACCTCGATGACGGCCGTGACCGTATCAAGCCCGAGTTGATCCTCGTTCAGGATGGCCTGGTAGCCGCGGATGACGCCGCTCTTTTCGTATTTGGCGATGCGCTCGTTCACCTTCGCGACAGTGGTGTTCAGCATCTTCGCAATGTTTTCACGCGACTCAGTCGCGTTGGCCTGCAAAATTTTTAACAGTTCATCCATAATTCACCTCGTGGTGAGACGGACGGGAAAGTAGCGGCTCACGGCGGCCTGGTCGAGCGCGAATACAACCGCTTGAACACCCGGGCCGCCGGGAACCGTGGTTGAGCGGGAAACGGGTCCGGCTATTTGTCCATTCCATACACCAGAATCTTGAATGTGCCGGGAACCATTCGCGGACGCTGGCGCGGCGTGGCCGCGGCCTGGTTGGTCGAGGTCTCAAACTGCGCGGCGGCCAGGTAAATTTTGTGCGTCTTCGGATCGAGCGCCATCGTGCGCGAACCGCGTTGGGTTTCCAATGTCTGCACCACAGTTAGCTTGTCCGGCGTATCTTCGTGCGCAATCGTGGTCGTGCCGTCGCCACAGGAAGCAAAGGCGAACCCGGTTCCCGGGTCAAACACGTTGGCGTCCACACCCTGTCCGATGGGCACCGAGGTGATGACCTTGCCGCTGGTGCTGTCCATCATCACCATCGTCTTGCTGCCACCGCAACCGAGGAACAGCCGGTGATTTTTCAAATCAATCGCCATGCCGGAACCTTCCTCGCCCGGTGCGATGGGCCAGTTGGTGACGACCTGGTGCGATTTCGTGTCAATTACAGCGACTTCATTTTTATCTTCGATGTTGTTGTAAACGCGGCCTGCCGCCGGGTCGGCCTGGGCAAACTCCGGTTTGCCTCCCAGCGGAATGGTGGCGACGACCTTGGCTGACTTTGCATCAATGACCGTTGCCGATTGGCCGTGTCCGTTAAACGTGTAAAACTCCCGCTGCCCCGGTTCGTAGAGCATTCCATCCGGGTTTTGACCGGTGTCCACCTTTGAAAGCGTTTGCAGCGTCTTCAAGTCCACGATGCCCGCCTTGTTTTCACGACCGTTGCTGGTGACGCCCAGTCCCAGGTCGGGCGCGGGCGCCAGGCCATGAACTCCGGGTGTGTTCGTGATTTCGCCGACGACCTGATCCCTGGCGAGGTCAATGACCACAACCTTGGTCCCGTGCGAGACGTAGAGACGTTGCGCCGCCGAATCCACGGACAGGTAATCCCATCCGCCGTCGCCGCCGATGGGAATTTCCTTGATGAAATGGCAAGGCCCGTCGGCGCGGCAAACCGCGACGGCAACAAGGCTGAACATGACCGGCAACAGAATTTTTTTCATAACGCGACTCCTTTGGGTTGAATTTACCCCGACAACTTTTGCGCTTCCGGACGCTTAACGTCAACAAATGTTTGCTTCTTGTCCTCGGCAGCCTCCTTTGCTTTGCTTTCCACCGATTCCTTTTCCAGGGAAATCGTATCGCCAGTTAAAACCGAGCCGTTCAGCTTATGCTCCCTGCGAATTTGCTACCACAGGGGAAGCAATCCGTACTCGTTTCTGCCCCGCAATGAAGTGATTCCTATGGCAAACGCGATGTCAGGCATGTCTTTTTCCTGAAACCCAAACCAGATGGCATAGGTTTTACCCGGTTCCAATCGGTTGCTGGCTAAAAACTGGTATTTTACTTGGTGAGTATATGGGAATTGGCGTTGAAGATGTGAATATCTCGCAATACTGTCGGAATGGAAAGATTCAAATCCAGCTGAGGGTCCGCTTTCCGGGATGATATTCCAACTCATCCCGTTCGCGGTGAAATCCTTTTCCGCCTCGGTTTTAGCGAGGATATGCACCAATCCAAAATCGCCGTCGAGCCAGGAAGGAACGGTGAACTTGAAACCGCAATAAAATCTATCCCGGTATGCAAACATGTTCTCTTTTACATGCAGCCGCTGAATGAGCGCCCTTTTGTCTCCGTTCGTATTCTTTTGGAATTGAACCGGCACAAATTTGGCGAAGTTTTTTTGGAGAAATTTCCGCTGCTGCTTGTCAGCCATTGGTTCTTGGAAAGGGCCTTCTTTTTGGAGAAATTCCTGTTGCTGGTTGTTGGCCATTGGTTCTCGAATAGGGCTTTCTTTTTGGACAGGCGCCGTGTGACCGGGCTTGGCAATCCAGAATAATTCAGATTCGCCGAAATAATAACCGTCGGCAATGAATACCACCTTGTCAGGTCCGGCAAAAATCCAACGGACACATCCACCCCCCAATCCCTCAGGCAGGTTGCACACGCCAACCATTTTCATGGTGGCCACGTTAAAGAGCACGATTTTTTTATCACACCCGATCCAGAGAAGCTGGCTGTCAAAACGATCGGCACAGATTGAAAACGCCTCGTTTTCATTTATATCCTTCGACACATTCACGGTGGTCCATTGATTTGCCGGCGGTTTACAGATTGCCACACACCGCATGGGAACCAACGCCGCCACAAAGTTGGCATTAGCGGAAAGGCTTTGGGCGAAAACCCCTGAATTTTCCCAATTCCATTTTTGCGACGGGAGGTCTAGCCGCCAAATGCCCATGTACGAAGCGATCCAGATGTTGGTGTCATCTGCGGTCTCGATAGCGAGAATGGAACGGTCGGGTGCGCTGTTTAATATTTCCGTCTGGCTTTTGAAAAGGCTCGTATCGGACATCAAGCCTGTAAATTTCTCCGTTTGGGTGTCAAGATAACCGAATGCGCCACTCTCACGAAACCCAAAGCCAATCAACAGCCGGCCCGGAACCAGCCGCAAAGACCTGATGGCAGGCATGGGGAAACCGTTCTTTTCGCCAAACACGCGCGGCGTCCCGCCTGATTTGGGGATCCGGATCAACCCGCCGCCATCGGTGCCCAGCCATAAATCATTTTCATCGGTTTCGATGGCAGTGATGGGATGGTCGGGCTGCAACGGCAGATGAACATCTTCCAATTCCCCGGTCTGCGGATGGCAAAGCTGGAGAACATTGCCCGCTACAACCACAATCCCGCTTGGTACGGATTTGGCCAGGGTCAGACCGTTGAAATGTCTCATGCCCCAACCCGGGGGTGGTATCAGCAAAGCCGACTCGGCTGTCGCGACGTTTGTGATTCCCCAATCCGGTTCCGGCTGGTTGGTACGAACCACCGTCGGGCGCCAGCCCGGAAAATGGCTGGTTTGATCGATGTTGGTAAGCCAGGTTCTGGCTTTGGCTGCGTTCGTTGCATCGTTGGAGGCAGCGACTTCCTCCAGCAAATCCCTGCCGTGTTTCTTTTCCACAGAATCGGAATCGCGACTGAGAAGCAATCCTCTTCCGAGCATGAATTTTGAACGCATGTCGTTCGTATTCAGTAAAATCGCCTGTTCGAAGGCATTGCGCCAATCACGGCCTACATTCCGAGACCAAGTCCCCTCGAATGCTGGGGTGTTTTGATCCTGGTTTGTAATGACAAATTTTTTCCCATTTTGATCCCAAAAGCTGAACGTAAAAGAGGTTTTGTTCGTGGTGTAGCGCGAAGGGATCCAGGGTTCTCCAAGTCCCAATCCCAGCTCCCGCGCGCGGGCCGCCCGAAAGTTTGCCTCCGCCGCCTGCGCCTGTTCCAAAGTCACCGGCGTCGCATTCGTCAGCGCCGATTGAATGGCTTCCACAACCGCCTTTTCCAATTCAGCTCCCGGCGGTTTGGTGAAACGGAAGATTTGTTCGCCACCCCCCATCTTTTGGACGCGCAGCGCAACGCTCAATTTGTCCTGTGTGTCATAAATCCACTTGCACCCGCCGTCCACGACCCAAAATGCCGGCTTGAGTTTCACCTGGTTGGTGGAATCGCCGGTCAGCCCCGCTGTTTGCAGTTGGAATTCCGAAAAAATCGGCGACACCGCCTCGCGTTCGACCACCCCATAACCGGCGGCCAGAAAATGTTTTTCAATCAAAGCCGACAGGCGTTGTGACCAATCCTCACGCGTGGAGGAAATACTCTGGTCCGCAAATCTTCCCAGCGTGATGAACTGACGCGATGAGGAGCGTGGACTGGCCGAGGCCAGAAAAGCGGCCACACTGCTGATGGTCGCGGGAAAATCGGTCGGATTATACCGCACGGATTGCAGGTCCAGCACGACGCTGTTTTGGGTGTCAATGACCTTGACCCACACCTGCGTGCCGGATTCGGTCTGCACGAATGAGCCGCTGACCAGCCAGTCGCAGGACAATATCCGGCCCAATTTCCCAACTGTGTCCACCGACGTCAGGCCGGCTTCGGCCAGATGCAACTCGCTCCAGATCGCATTGATCTTCTCCCGCTCGACCAGTTGAAAACGGCTTTCGTGCGACAGCGAAGCCGTCAGGAGATCGGGCAAATCCGTCGCGGCCTTTTCCAGGATTGTATTTCCAACCGGCGCAAAAAACGGGCCGATGGCCAGGCGAACGGTATTGGTCTCCAACACGCCGGCATTGGTCGCGAACAACACCGGCACGATTGAAACCAAGAGCAGCCCCAAAAAGCGGAGCAATTTTCCGGTCTTCATTTGGCCAATTTGGGAACCACGCGTTCCGCCAGCACGTCCGCCGCGTTTTGCAATGCGGTCTTGGCGGCGGTCTGCTCCGCAATGTCCACACCGACGCTGGTTTGACGGTCCACGTCCAGGATGTTTCCGGTGGCGACATCGTGGACTTTGATTTCGATGCGCGATTTGCAGGAAATCAGGTTGCCCTTTTGCATGCCGTAAGCGCTGAAGGCTTCGCCCGATATTTCAATGGCCGGTTTGTTGGTGGAATTGTCGTCCGCCAGCGTGAAACCGCATTGCTGCAAAATCACTGACAGTTCCGTCTGCGCCGCCGGGTCAATGATGTGCGGCCCGTAATGCCGCTCGCTGATTTTTACCGAAACCACCGGCAATTTTTTCCCATCGAGGGCTTTTTTGAGTTTGGCGATCCGTTCCTCGCGCGTCTCCACCCTGGCCACCAAGGTGTCGCTTTTTTCCGACACGTCCGCGGCGATTTTCTTCGCGAGACTGGACGAGAGATCAACGATGGTGGCGGACGATCCGCCTTGCACCATTTCGCCATAAACCCGGCTGGTCTCGGTGCCGATGACCTTGGCCACAATGATGGTCTGACCATCTGTCTTGAACACCCGTCCGGTGATGAGCACTTTGGCACCGGTCAGTTGGCCGATTTTGGCCGCGCTGTTGGGGTCAACGGTTCCGGACAAGCCCAGTTCCTGTTCGCCCAGGACCTTTTCCAGTTCCGCGCGCTCGACGGTGATGATTTGCGGCTCGGCGGACAGGCTGGCGTTGACCAGCGTGGCCACCTTGGGGCCGAGACCGCTCACGGCCTCATCTTTCGATTCAAAGTCGAAGACCGCGACGGTGAGAACATCATTGGTGGCCGCCCGGACGATCGTGCCAGCGGCCAGCATCAGGGTCAGGATTAATGCGATTCGTGTTTTCATAATGTATTTTGGTTTCATGGTTGAGTTTTCAAATCAGGCAGCGCAAACGGCGTCGGATTCAACGCCAGTTTGCAGAAATAAACCAGGTTGAGCTGGGACTTGAGATTTTCGGGCAGCTTGGCAACCAAATCCGCCTGGACCACCACGACTGAGCCTTTGCCTTCCGGCACAATATAAAACGACGGTTTGATTTGGTCTTTGGGCCCCGGCGGCGGCTGAATCCAGACCACGGCCACGCCTTTCCGGGTAATTTTCTGAATGGCCGGTGCCAAGCCTTCACGCATTTGCGCCTTTGTTGAGAATGGCCCGATAATGGCCAGTTTGCCCTGGAAATCTTCCAGGGCCGCCTCTCCCAAATCCGAAAATTCCACGTGGTTCTGCTTGAGCAACGGTTTGAGTTCATCGTTCGGATCAAGAACGCCCAAACTTTCTTCACCCAGCAGCGGTTTTAATTCACTCAACAAATTCGTCGGGTAAACCCACACCTCAGTCTTGCCGATGACCTGATTGGTGCCCTCCAGCCATTGAATCAGGAACCGCGTTTCCGCGTTCACGGCGGGGAAGTCCATGGGCGCGGATTCGAGCACGGTTTGCCCGGGCAAAATTTCGATTTTCTTCCAGGCTTTTTCGGACAGCGGGGCCGCCGTTGCGGAACTGGCTTGATAAAGCCGCATGCGGACATCGGCAACTGCGCTTTTGTCGCCGGCATTGTGCCAGATGACGGTGATTTTGCGCGCAGCACCGGCAAATACCCGCTGCGGTTCCCGGTCGGGCAGCAGTTGCAACTGGGCGCAGGCCACACCCGGCCAGCAAGCAGCCATTATCAGCGGCAACCATGGGTTGAATGCTCTCATTTCCAATAATTATGACCATTCGTGACGGCGAATCCTTTGATAAAAATCAGGGATAAGTTCATTGAGTTTTGCCGCTTTTCGCTTCGGCATCGTCTTTTGACTTTTGCTCAAGTTGTATTTGTTTTTGCGCGGCGATGGCAGCTTCAATTTCAGAAAGAGGAATTGTCCAAATTCCCGGCGTGTCTGGCTGACCAATGTAAAGTGTGTCTCCTGCAAAAAATATCCACGTTGAACCTGTCAGCCACGGTGCCGGTTCAACCTTTTCGCCGAGACTCTCGAGCGGAGGTTGCCCGCGCTGCAAATCAAACTTTAGTGGCACGACAATTGGCTCCGGCAAATCGCGGCTCAGGCAGACCAGCTTGGCATGATAACCGTCCATTTCCGCCACCGTCCAGTGGCCGGAAACATTTGTGACAATGCAATGATCAACAAAGAAATAGAGGTTCGATTTGTAAAACGTCGCTGCTGCACCCGTCAGGTAGTCCCCTTCCGGAGATTTCCATAGAGGGCACAAAGTTTGTTTGTCCGGATTATCCCGGCCAAGATTTATTTGGGGATGTGGTTTTGGTTTGTCATGCAGGCACAATTCCGGCGCGGTTTGGTTCTTTTCCCAAACCCACAAGTTTGCCGGATCACCACTTCCGTAGGAAGGTACTAAACGAAAGATCACTGTGTCCTCAAAAATCTCCGGTGCTTGGGAAATATTTAGTGTCAAAACTTCATGCCAGTCATTTCCGTCCCAGCTATAAATCTTGTTTCCGATGCTGGCGCAGAGCAAATGGTTTATCCCAGAAAAAAGGATTGGCGAACCGAGGCTGTCCAATGCATCGAGTGCGGAAGCCGCCGGCCGCCGGCGGGTACTGGCAAGGATGCGCGTCCCTTTGCCGCCATCAATAATTTCCAAAATACTTTCACCGCTTGCCGCATAAAGCTGCCCGTCAATCGCGAACAATCGGGACCCGTTTAATCCCGAAACATTCAGAATTTTCCATTGGCGGGTCTTGATATCATAAAATGATGGAAAGTTGGTATCTGGATAAGGAATGATTTCCCAAGCCTCGCTTTTGGGGTCCCAAGCCACAACCGCTGCACAGTCGAAGTTTGTCCCCCCGGTTCCAGTCCAATCTCCTGCGGCATTGAAAAAGTAGATGCGATACCCATGTTGATAACGAAAGTCGAGCCATAGCCTTCCTCCATAAAAACGGGGGTTGGAAAACCTCAAATCAGAAAGCCTCTCTTCAGGTTTGTTCAGTTTAAGTCGTTCTGGTGGAATTGTCAGATAATTTTTTACCAGCAAGACATTCGTGACGATTTCCGGAAGCGCTTGGGACGACCGGGGAACGCCCGGCGGGGGCGCAATTGCAACCGGCCGGGGATTTGTATTTTGAACCGTTTCAACTCTTGGTTTTGGCGCTGGCGGATTCAATATACGGTTCACGTCATCTTCCAAAAAACCGACCTGGGCGATGGCACCCATCAGCTTGCCTTTTGCATTCCACGGGGCTGTTTGGGATTGAGCAACCAGGTTAGATTTATACGCGACAATCAGCGGCTGGATTTCAAGGGCTTGGGTTTTGGAGTAGTTTTTTTCCTGAAAGAGATTCACAAACTCAATAAAATCGTAGGGTTTGTTTTCCTTCAAATACTGTTTTTGTTTCACGAATGCTGAAAGGACTTGTTTGGCGGGGACTGTTTTGCTCCTGTATTCCTGATCCATCGCCTCCAGTTTGGGGCGGTATTGGGAATAAAAAAGTTGCTGCAATGAATTCTTGGTGTCCGTAACGATGCCATTGCCGGTCTTCGCATTGACAAGATCATCCAAGCCCCAATTCAAATACAGCACCTCAACCGAGTTGGCCACCAATGCATCGCGGTTTTCAAAAATACAGTTAAAGAGATTAGTGAACGACGCGGCCATTTGCTTTTCGCTATCCGCATCCGCAAACGCGAGGGCGTTGGCTTCCAGTTGCAAAAGCACGTTGGTGGAAGCTTTTAGTTCCCGGACAAAGTCATTCCATACCATCGGAACGCGCTGGCGATCATTTTCATTCCAAGCCACCAGTCGGGGTGTTTGCAAATCACGCAGCCAAAGATCCTTGTGGATGTAGCTAAAAACCGGGCTGCTCATCAGTTCGTTGTAAAGCGCAATGCAGTCTTCCGGCCTTTCCTGCCAGAAACAACCCCACTTCACTTCACAATTGAAAATACTTGGCTTTTCTTCAAAATGATAGAGTTCATCATAAACGGCAACCCGGTCGCCCACAAAATAGCTGTCATGCACTGATGGCGACTTGGAAACCCATTCTGCCACCGAACGTGTCAGCGCGCGCAGTTCGGCCAGTTTTTCGGCGACCGGTTTTTGAGATTCAGGAACAAAATTGAAGTTTTGCAAAACCTTCGACGCGGTAATTAGGTCTTCAACCCCCAAATCATACCAGTCTGAATTCCTCCAGTTGGATGTTGCCGAGGGGAACTTTAATATGTCTGCGGATGAAGTCTGGCTGAACTCGTTGTAAAGCTCCAACGCGTGCATCGCGCGGGCGATGTTTTTTGGGGCGGGCGGTTGATCAATAAAAACATATTCAACAGTCTTTATTTTTCCGAAATCTTGAATTTGATATGCTATCCCAAGGTGGTGTTGAGTTGATAGTTCCTTGATGTAAGCCTGCACGTCGGCGTCAGTTGGTAATGATCCATCCGTCTTGCCGTCGGCAAAAAACCCCGGAGACATTATGTTTATGTTTTCACTGGCTTGATACCTTCCAGCATCTGCCGAAACTTCTGACACATAGGATTTCACCCGCACTAAAGCGCAGTCCAAATCTCGTTTTCCAAGCGCCCACGCTGAATCCGCTGCCGCCTCCGCCTCCGAAAACACTCCCCACCTTAATGCCCATCTCGTCTCCTCATAATATTGCTGCGCCTCGTCAACGGCATTCCATTCCTTGATGGCGGAGTTGACCTTCAGCAATTCAGTGACTTTTGCCGCCAGCCGGTTGATGACCTCGGAATAATTCGTGCGGCTGCCACTGACTTCCATCAGTAATGGCGCACCTCCCTTTGGCGGCGTCAACCGCGCGTTGATGGTAATGGTTTCCTTAGAATAGCCGTTTTGATCCACGACGCCTTCCAGCAAATAACTGCCGTTCCAAAACGCCGAGTCGTCCACTTTTAATTCCTTTTCCTCACTCAATAATTGCATCTGTTGCCGCTCCAAAACAAAGAACTGACGTTCCTGGCTCAAGCGTTGGATGGCCAACAACTTCAATTGCCGCTCCGCTTCCTGCCCGTCGGCGGACTGGACGGCAGAGCGGAGATTCACCACCGAAATCGGAATCGCATCCTTGGGCAGCAGCGCCAGCTTCGGCAGAAAGGAATTGAGATAAGTGGCCACCGATTCCGCCCACGATGGGATGTCTTTCAGCGGCCAGGGAAAACTGCCGTCCGTCAAAACCACCCCCGGCTTCACTGCAATCAACCGCGTCATCAAATTGGTCGCCTGCGGCGTCCGAACCACATCCAGCAGCAATAACCCGTCCGCGCCGAGAATTTGGCCCAACTTCAGGTAATCCTTGTTCACCGCCGGCAATCCCTGCTCGCGATAGACCTTTTCGATTTCGTTCCGCTCCAGCAATTGGATTTTTTGATTGCCGGAAAGCTGGGCCGTCAAAACATCCAAGGCCGTGGCCGCTTCGTCTGTTTCCGCAACCAGCGCCAGCCGGACCGGCGCGTTGGACTGCGCCAACAATCGGGTCGCCAAAATCACAATGGTCAAAGCCGACAGAAGTTTTTTCATGATTTTCAGTTACAGCGTTATCGAATTCAAAGCCTTGGCTTCAATCTTCAAGGCACCGCTCGTGCTGGTCAGCTGGTCGCTCGACCAGGCAAACCGGCTTCCCGCTACTATCACGCTGCCTTGCGCATCCGAAAGGATGGTGACCTTCTGCCCGGCGATTTCGAGTTCCTGGCCGCTGAAAGTCACCAGCGATGAACATTGTTTGCCATTGCAGATGTGAACATAAATCGGTGTCGAGGCCGGCACGTCGGCTTGGTCGGCCAGCACCAGTTGCACCCCGTGTTCATCCTGAACGATGGCCCGGACGCGGTTGGGAAAAAGCGTCAACACTTCGCGCAGCGCCTTTTCATTTTGCAGCAATGCGTAAGGATCGCTCTTTTCCACCCGGCCACGCCAATGGCCAACGGCGAAACCAATCATCAGGCAGGCGAAAGCGATGCCGCCGACCCACGCCAGCCGGGGCAGCCAATGACATTCAACCGCCGGACGCTCCGCCGGAGTCGAGCGCAGCTTTGCCGATACCAGCCTCGGAAATGATTCCCAATAATCTTCGTCCCGCGCCGGAACCCGCGCGGCCTTCAGTTTTTTGTCCAGGTCTAAATCATTCATTCCGACCTCCTTTGGCGCTCAGCCATCGTTTCAACTTCCGGCGCGCGGCAAACACCCGCCAAGAAACCGTCGTTTCGGAACAACCCAGGATTTTCGCCGCTTCGGCATGGTTATGCCCGTCATAAACAGTCAACACGATGGCGGCGCGTTGCTTGGCCGGCAGCTTCATCAGGGCCGATTGCACCTCCCGGCCAGGAGCATCCTCGCCGGCCAAGGGTTCCGGCCCCGATCGCAGGGCATCATTTGACTCAGCCCAACTGGCATAAACTTGTTCGCGGCGCATTTCCCGCTGCCGCCAGTTCAAGCAGGCGTTGACCGCAATGCGATAAAGCCAGGACGAAAACTTCGCCGTGCCCTGATAGGAATCCAATTGCCGGTAGGCGCGGATAAAGGCTTCCTGCGCCAGGTCCTCGGCGTCTTCCATGGAGCCCGTCATGCGAAAAGTGAGCGAATGGATCATGCGTTGATGCGTGCGAATGAGTGCTTCAAAAGCCGCAGGATCGCCATTCCGGCTCTGCAACACCCAGACCTTATCTTCATCCGTGTCGCCCATGCGGCTTTCTTTTACCAAGTAGGACAATCCGGAACGACAAATCCTTTGAAATTATTCAGCTCCAAATCTGCCGGTCGAGGGAACGATATTGAATCGCTTCGGAAATGTGGTCGCTCAGGATTTTTTCCGAGCCGGCCAGATCCGCAATCGTCCGCGCCACCTTCAAAATCCGGTCGTAGGCCCGGGCGCTCAAATTCAAATCGGCCATTGCGTTTTTCAGCAGTTCCTTCGTCCCCTCATCCAGTTCGCAGCATTGCTTTAATTCGCGCGTGCCCATCCGGGCATTGCAGGTGATCTTCGGTTTGGACTTGAACCGTTCGTGCTGGCGGCGGCGCGCGGCCACGACGCGCTCACGGATTTGCGCCGAGGTTTCACCCGTGCGGTCGCCGGCGATTTCCCGGAATTTCACCGGCGGCACTTCCACGTGCAAATCAATCCGGTCGAGCAACGGTCCCGAAATCCGGCCCAGATAATTCTGGATTTCACGCGGCGAGCTTCTCGATTCGTGCGGCATTTTGCCGTCAGGTGTGCGCGATGTTGCCTTTTTGCGACAGGCTTGTGAGCGTGCCGCGCAAAGACGTAGCCCCGGTTTGGACTCGCAGTTTTCCAATCGCAAAAGAGCCTACGACCCTCGGCCAACATCTCAAGAAGAAACGGTTTGGCGCGGGAATCCGGCAATCGGAAGCCGCTCAAATACTAGGGGTTAGCGCAAGGTCTCTGAGTCTTTGGGAATGCGACAGGCTGTTTCCAACCGCTCCCTATTACGCCCGAATCGTTGCGTATCTAGGCTATGACCCTTTCAAGAAGTCAACGAAATAAGGCCCAAAACAGCCAAAGGCAACGAATCCCTAGTCGTTGCCTTTTTGTGAAAGGCGGTCATCCGATATGAGGGTACGAATCCTGTCGTTTTTGCACCCCTTTTGCCATCTGGTGACCAGGGTTATAAGGGTGGATTCGCCACCCTTCCAAACCGCCAATTCTATGAATGTTCCGTGTCTGGGGTCAGGAAGAGCGACTTGGAATCCATCAGATTTTCAAAGATTAAGTCCGCTTTGCCCGGACAGACTTATTTGGCATCCAGGGCGTCGCGCACGGTTTGTGCCAGCTTGAGCGAGGAGAACGGCTTCTGAAGAAAATTTCGCCCTTCGATCAGGGAAAGTTCTTTTTTGGTGAACTCTAGGCTGTAACCGCTGATGTAAATGACCTTCAGTCCGCTTTGTTCCCGGCCGAGCTGTTCGGCCAGTTCCCGGCCCGTCAAACCGCCCGGCATGACCATGTCCGTCAACAGAAGTTGGATTTGCCCCTTGTGCTCCCGCCATATTTCCAGCGCCGCCGTTCCCGAGTCAGCTTGCAAGATATTGTAGCCGCAGCGTTGCAGAAGGAGGGTCGTCAGCAGGCGGACCGACAAATCATCTTCGACGACCAGAATGGTTTCCTGGCCGCACGGCGGTTGTGACACGGCCGATACATTTTTTTCGTTGGCCTTTGCGCCGGTCGCGGCAGGAAAATAAGCACGAACCGTGGTGCCTTTGCCGATTTCGCTGGTCACGGTAATCCAGCCATGATGTTGTTGTACGATGCCATAAACGGTGGCCAGTCCAAGGCCGGTGCCCTTGCCTACCTCTTTGGTGGTGAAAAAGGGTTCAAAGATGCGCGGCAGATTTTCCGGGGCGATCCCGCAACCGGTGTCGCTGACCGCCAGCCAGATGTGCAATCCGGGCGAAGAGTCGGGATTTTGCAGCGCCTGCTTTTGTTCCACCATTTCCGCTCCGGTGGTGATGGTCAATCGGCCGCCCCGGAGCATGGCGTCGCGGGAGTTGACGGCCAGGTTCAAAAGCACCTGCTCGATCATGCCGGCATCGCCAAACACGGGCGGCAAATCCGGCGCGAAATCGGTCTGCAAGGCAATATCCTCGCCCAGGATGCGCTTAAGCATCTTCGTCATGCCGCCCACCACCTCGGTCAAATCCAGGTTGGCCGGTTGCATGGCCTGCTTGCGGCTGAACAGGAGCAATTGGCGGGTCAGGCTGGCGGCGCGCTCGGCGGCTTGGACGACCTGGTGCACGCAGTCGGTTCGTTCAGCGGGCTTCAATTGTTCGTCAAACATCAGGGAGGCATTGCCGTGAATCACGGTCAGGATGTTGTTGAAGTCGTGGGCCACACCGCCGGCCAGCTGGCCAAAGGCTTCCATTTTCTGGGACTGGCGGAATTGGGCTTCCAGCTTCCGGCTCTTGGTGATGTCGCGGAAGGTCCAGATTCTTCCGTAATATTTTCCAGCTTTGTCCCGGACGGGCGACGAATATCTTTCCAGGATCGTTCCATCAACCAATTCCAGCTCGTCCTGGCTGACCTCATCCGGATGGGAATTAAGGTAGGCCACTTTCTCGATGAACTGCTTGGGGTTTTTAGTCTGGTTTGTGACGAACTGGAGCTGCTGGGCATCATCCTTGTTCTCGGCAATATGCCTGGGAATTTTCAATAATTCGTTCATCCGCTCATTCTGGATAATTTTCTTTCCCTGACTGTCCACCACCAATATGCCGTCAAGGGAGGAATCCACTTCGGCTTCAAAGAAAGCCGTCCTCCAGCGCAACTCATCCTCCGCTTGTCGGCGTTCTACTTCGCGCTGATTTACTTCCATGGCAAAGGAAATGTCTGTCGCCAGTTCATCCAGCAGACGCAGTTCATCCTCGTCGAAAAACCCCGGTTCACTGGCGTAGAGGTTAAAAGCGCCGATGATCCGGCCGCCGACCTTGAGCGGGAACGCCGCCGAAGCGCGATAGCCGCGCCGCAATGCCTCTTCCCGCCACGAGCCCATGCGCGGGTCGTGCTCGATGTCATTACAGACCATGTGTTTGCCACAGCGCACTGCGGTGGCCGTCGGGCCGTCGGCGTTGATATTCTCACCGAGCACGATGTTCAATTGCTCCAGGTAACCTTCGTTCACACCGGTGTGGGCGACCGGTTCAATCTTCCGGGAGGTTGGATCCAGCCGGCCAATCCACGCCAAGCGAAATCTTCCGGTTTCAACCGCGATGCGGCAGGCGGTGGTAAATAATTCCTGCTGGTCACGCACCCGCACGATGGTCTGGTTGATGTCGCCCAACATGGCATAGACCCGGTTAAGGTATTGAATGCGAATCTCCGCCCGCTTGCGCTCGGTCACGTCGCGGGACACGACCACCACTTTGGAGACTTTTCCCTGGCCGTCTCGAATCACGCTGCCTTGGGATTCAATCTGACGCGCCTGGCCAGCCTGGTCCAGTAAGCGGTATTCCAGACGCTGTCCGACGCCCGTCCGGACTGTCTCCCGAAACACTTGTTCAACCCGTTCCCGATCTTCCGGGTGGATTTCAGTGAAAGAGGACGACCCACGCAGCTTGTCCGGGTCGCCCAGGATGGCCCGGTAGGAGGGGCTGTTGTAAAAGCGGTTTCCGTCCAAATCAAGCACGGCCACCATGTCCGCCAGGTTCTCCATGATGAGCCGGAATTGCACCTCGCTCTCCTGCAAAGCGGTCGCCCGTTTTTTGACCTCCCGGCTGAGCGCGCGGTTCCAACCGAGCAAAACCAAAACGAACAGCACCCCTGCGGTCGCAACGTATCCCAGGTAGCGCAAATAAAAACCGCCGGCGAGGGTTGTCCCGTACCATTTCTCCTCGATCTGTTTCAATTCACCGGGCGTGATGGCGGCAAAGCCTGCTTCAACTGTTTTTAGCAGGGCGGTATTTCCTTTCCTTACCGCCCGATGAAATTCACCCACGTTGATTGGCGCTGAGCGTCTGAACTGGGTCCCGATGTCCAGTTTGTTGAGAAAATAAAGCGCCGGCGGAGCATCTACGACAAACACGTTGACTTTGCGCTGTTGCGCGGCCTTGACGATACTCTCATAGTTGTTGAACAGCAGCACTGTGGTAATGTCATTCTGTTTGAGCAGGTCGATGGCGGCATCTCCCGCCTTGGCGGCGACGGGGAATCCTGTGAGCGACTTCAGGTCAGTGATGCCGGAGATGTCTCTTTGGAAGAAAATCGGCACTTCAATCCGGGTATACGGTTTCGAAAAATCGAGGAAGGCGCTTCGCGCCTCGGTCTTGAAAACGGTGTCGATCACATCGAACTCACCGGCCTCCATGCGACGGAGTGCTTCGCTCCAATCCATGCCCTGAATCTCGACCTTGATGCCCGTCTTTTTCTCCCAGAGCCGCCATTGATCAATCAGTATCCCCTGCAACTTCCCGTCATTGTCCTGAAACACATAAGGCGGGTAATTGTTGTCCACCACAACCCGGATTGATTGGGGTGGCAGGTTTTCGCCAAAGGCCGTGACCGGCGTGAACAGGAGGAGGAACAGCGCGGGAATGGTTTGCCGCTGGCAACCGGCTAAAGACATCACCCCCAGGGTGCGTAATTTTGCCCCGAAGCCAACAACATCGGCCACGCTCATCGCAACCACAGTTTTCAACACTTGCCACATACCCTGGTGTCTAGTTATTGCCAAGCTGGCAGCGGCATCTCCCCGTTGCAAATTCAGCTCGCCATCTTGCAAAACAACTTCAATATCCCGTGGTTCATTGGGCAGCGGAGTAACAGATTTTATTCTCCGAGCCACCGAAAACTACACCTTTGGAATCCATTAGAACATTACTCTTTTTTTGATGTCTGCGCCAGAAAAATAGAGCGCCATCACCGAAGCTGTTTTAAATTCTCACTAGAAGTCGTCTCAGGAATAGTGATGGTTGCATGATAATTTATGCAACCACTCCATATAAAAAACATACTGCTCCTTCTCTCGCTCTGTCCTGTTCAGACTTCCCGGCCACGCCGGCCATACCCACGGCATTGGAAATTGAACCAGCGAATTCCGGTACAGCCACAGACACTCGGCGAGCAAATCAAAAAACACCGCCTGGAATTGCACTGGTTGCAATCAGACGTTGCCGCAAAGATTGGAATTTCTTCCGCATCGGTCAGCAATTGGGAGCGCGGTATCACCCCTCCATCGCGCAGGATGACAAAGAAGATTCGGGAATTTCTTGGCTACACACCACCTGTGCCGGTTCCGAGAAAACGAAGCCCCGATTCATACTGTTGGAAATGTGGAATTTCTGAAACCTCCCCCGAACGTTGCCTGTTTGAGAGGTTTTGCAAGTGATTCAATAAAAACAGCATGCAATCACAAGTTCATACAACTGACCTCAATAAAGTCGGTGCGCGATGTTGCCTTTTTGCGACGGGCTTGTGAGCGTGCCGCGCAAAGACGTTGCACCTGTTTGGACTCGCAGTTTTCCAATTGCAAAGGAGCCTACGACCCTCGGCCAACATCTCAAGAAGAAACGGTTTGGCGCGGGAATCCGGCAATCGGAAGCCGCTCAAATACTAGGGGTTAGCGCAAGGTCTCTGAGTCTTTGGGAATGCGATAGGCTGTTTCCAACCGCTCCCTATCACGCTCGAATCGTTGCGTATCTGGGCTATAACCCGTTCGAGAAACTGGCGAAATAATGCCCAAAACAGCCAAAGGCAACGAACCCCGAGTCGTTGCCTTTTTGTGAAAGGCAGTTACCTTATCCAGCGCCCCCGTAGAGGCCATAGATTACAGCATGGTTTTTGGCTTTTATCCGCCGAGTCGGTAACAGGAATGTATCATTATCGTGACAAATCGAATTATTAGAAAAGTTCTTGCATTATTTTTCGAGCAGTGTAAAAAGGAATTCGCCTTTGAGGCATCATGTTTTGGGCGTGTCATGGGGCTAGGCATGAAAAGTAAAAGACGAAGGGATTTAGGCGAACGGCTGATGCGTATACAAGGCTGGCAGGCAAGAATTATCTCTCTTCTGATCAATTTTCCCCCGTTTCAATTCGTCCGTTGTCTCCCGCATGAGACCTTCAAGCTGCACATGGAGAAGACCGAAAAGGAATTTCGGATTCCCACCAAGGGGAACACTTTGAACGAGGTAGTGCTGAAGCTTTGGTGGCCTTGGTGCCGCATGAACTGCGTGAGCGGCACAGTTGTCGATAATGAGGGCTGCGCCTTCAGTTTTGGGCCGTCGGTTGATAACGTATTTAGCATTTATAAATGAGCCACCATAGGTACCATATGATAAAAAACAAATGGAACATTGTTACAATAATAGTTGTCAGGATGTTTGTGGCGTTGGTTTCTTGTCTTGTTTTCATGACACCCAATGCCAACGCTGGCGAATTGCTCAATTTCACGAATTCCTGGCGATACGACGATAGTCAAACCACGAGCGGAAAGCCTGAAGAACTAATCCGCCTGAAACCAAGTGCCGGCAAGGGCACTGTGTGGAGGAGTGCTGTGTATGACGATTCCGCCTGGCAGCAGGGATCAGGTTTTTTCGGCCATTACACCGACGTGCGCCACCCATACCCGGTATCGATTCGAACCAGGCTGACACCTGAAGGAGGCCGGATTACGCATTACTTCAGGACTCATTTCACGCTCCCCGCCAATACTGTCGGTTTCGCGCTGATTGCGTCCAATTACGTGGCCGACGGGGCAGTGTTTTACCTGAATGGAACGGAGGTCGGGCGGTTGCGGATGCCAGATGGGGTTGTCACCGATCAAACTCCTGCTGCCAGCGCGTCGTCCGGAGAAGAGGTGCAGCCCTTGACTTTTTCAACTGGAAGTCTTGTCCAGGGTGACAATGTAGTGGCGGTGGAAGTTCACCAGACTACACCCACCAACCCGGACGTTGTGTTCGGCATGAACCTGAGCGCCATTATAGAGACGAATCTTGCGCACAAGATCCTGGTTGACAGAACCGACACCAACCGGACCAGTCAACTGGCCGCGAGTGGAGCCGTCAACCTCGCCAATTACACCGCTTTTTCGCTCTGGAGCGTGACGGCCAGCCAGGCTCCACCAGCGCTGTTGAACGCGCCCAGCGTGACCATCCGCTATGATTTCGACGCGATGCCTCTTCGAGGCGGGCTTCAGATCAACACTCAGACGGGCGAGCCGGGCATTCCGCCCAACCTGAGTGAGGCGCGCACAAATGGCTTTCAATTTTGGATGGTGCAATACGCCGGCCCGATTCAGAATGCCTGGCTGTCCGAGCTGAAGAACACGGGGGTGCAGACAGTCTGGTACATTCCTGCCAATGGGTACGTCGTGTGGGGAAATTTGCAGAGCCTGGCCAGACTGGACAAACTGGCGGCAACCCGGTCCTACATCACAGGCCATCATGCCTATCATCCTTATTACCGGCTGGAGGCCTCATTGCAAGAAATCGCTTCGAGCCAGCCTTCCAACCAGATGGTCAATGTGACCGTTCAAGTGTTCAACTCGCCCAACGTCAACCAGACGCTGGCCAGCCTCCGGTCGCTCGGCGGCCGGGTGTGGAGGCAGCCAGGCAGGGTGCAACAACTCACGAGCATCTCGCTCCAGTTGCCCGCCGGCCAGCTGATTGCCGTGGCCAATTGGAGCGACGTATATAATGTGGAACCCTGGATTTCTCCGACCCTTCAGGACGAAGTGCAGGGCCAGATCGTCGCCGGCAACGTGGTGACCTCCGGTGTAAACATCGTTCCCCAACCGACAACCAATGCCACTTATACCCCCTACCGGCTGTGGCTTGTCTCAAAGGGTTTTCCCCTGAACCCGACCAACTATCCCATCGTGGATGTTGTGGATGACGGGGTGGATAACGGCCAAGCGGCCTCTCCAGGCCATCCGGACTTTTATTATTTTGGCATTACCAACAATGCATCCCGCATCGCGTACATCGGCAGCCTCACGAGTGATCCCTTGGGGGACGGCCTGCAGGGACACGGGAACCTTAATGCCGGCATTGTCGCGGCTTACGATACCGGGACTCTTTCGCCCGATTCGATTGATACCAATGGCTATAATATCGGCATGGGTATTTCACCCCTTGGCCGGGTGGCCGGGACGAAGATATTCGGCAACACGGGCGATTACACCAGCCAGAGTGACGCAGGCGTGGTTGGCTACAGCTATGGCCACGGGGCCGGCCTGACTTCCGACAGTTGGGGAGCATCAACCTACGGAGTGTACAATGCGGAGGACCAGGCCTATGACAGTCTCACGCGCAACGCTTCCAATTCCAGCCCCGCCGCCTTGCACGAGATGCTGGATGTTTTCGCGGCTGGAAACGATGGTAATAATACCATGACGCCAGCCCCTCCCTCCACGGTTGCTAGTCCCGGCTCGGCAAAAAACGTGTTGACTGTGGGAGCGACTGAAAACGTGCGCGTTGTTCCACCGGTTTATGGTAATGGGAATTGCTGGCCCGATACAGCGTCGAACGCGGACAACGTCGCCTATTTTTCAGAGCGTGGTCCGACCGCAGACGGACGGTATAAGCCGGACATTATGGCACCCGGCACGAAAATACAGGGGCTTGCGTCCCAAGATCCGGGTTATAATGGAGGCAGCGTTTGCTTACAATATTACCCCCCTGGCCAGACGTGGTACGCCATGTGTTCCGGCACCAGCCAAGCCACGCCGGCTGTTGCCGGATCGGCTTCTCTAATTTACGAGAATTATCACAATTTATTGAGCTACCAAAATGAAGGGAATCCGACAACTCCCAGCCCAGCGATGTTGAAGGCCTTGGTGATCAACAGTGCCCGCTATATGGCATCAGGCAACTATGGAACCGACACCCTGCCGAGCGACAACTTTGGTTGGGGTGACGTGGATTTGGGCTTGGCCTTCGATGGCCTCCCGCGGTTGCTGGTGGACCAGACCCAAATCTTCAATAGCTCGGGGTCAAGCTACACTTATCCTGGCACGTTGTCGGTTTACGATACCACCAAGCCCTTGCGTGTTACCTTGGTGTGGAGCGATGCTCCCGGCAATACCACGGGCAACGCCTATGTCAATGACCTTAACCTCACAGTTACGGCTGGTGGCACATATCTGGGCAATGTGTTTAGCGGCCAATATTCCACCCCCGGCGGGTCCGCGGACACGAAGAACAATGTCGAGAATGTTTTTCTGCCAGCGGGTGTCACCAATCCCATCACAGTCACGGTTACCGCAAACAACCTTGCCGCCGGCGCCATCCCAGGCAATACAAATCCTGTCAACCAGGATTTTGCTCTGGTGATTTACAATGCCATACAGGCAACCACGCCGGTAGCCGACGTTTACATTCGCGACGATGCCGCTGATAATGGGACCGAACCGAATCCTAACTATGTCAACAATACTGCCAACATGTGGGAAAGCCCGGACATTTGGAACCGCCTGGATCCGGCTCCTGACAGTACACAAACTTACGAGCAACCGGAGTACGGAGTGGACAACTACATCAATGTCCACCTGTGGAACCACGGAACCACCAGGGTCCCGACGTCCGTGACGGCCACGGGAGTGGTGAAGTTGTATTGGGCTTACGGCTCCAGCAGTTTGTCCTGGCCTAACCAGTGGAACTGGTTTGCTGATATTCCGACGACGGTCCCGGCGAATTCGGATCAAATTGTGAACATTCTCTGGCATCCCCCCAGCACGGGCCACATTTGCATCATGGCCCAATGGGTTTCCGGCCAGGACCCGCTCCACGCGCAATTGACCAGCGACGTCAACTTTAATACGGGTGAAAACAACAACATCGCCTGGCGCAACATGGAGATCGTGACAGCACCACCCAACACACCAATTATCTACAGCTTCATCATGCGCAACCCTGTCGGCTCGGGGACCAGCGCTGTGGTCTATAACCTGCGGCTGAGAGCGCTCCCCACAACGAAATCGGATACGTTCCTGGGCAAAGGCCAAATATTCTTTGACCTCGGCCCAACCCTCCACCAGCGCTGGTTGCGAGCTGGCGCGCAGGGCACGGGCTTCAAGCTTGTCACCGACAGGCAGACGAGCATTATTGGTTCCTCGACTTTTTCAGTGGGTGACCTCGTCAATCTGCCATCGCTTGCCAGCAGATTAAAGCAGCCGGCAGACGCTGTTTCCCTCTACCTCAAGGGCCGGTTGTCTGCGGCGACGCTGAAAACTCTGGCGAAATACCAGGGCACAGACCACGACCCCAGTTCTCAAACAGCACTCGTAAAGGACTTTAACAGGATCATTCGGGGCCAATCAATCTATGATGCTCAGCGTTTTGCGGGTGTGGTTTTGCGTCCGGAAACACAACTACTCCTCACGCAGAACCCGGAAGGAGACGACCTCTTGCGCCTCAACAGGCTGTTGCTTGAGGACGCTTACCCGATGGAAATATCGAGGAGCCGCATTGTTTTTCAGGTGCTCAACGCCGCCGGCACTTACATCAAAGGTATTCCGATCAATCCCGGCGAAGATGTAATGGTCAACTTGAAGTTCATTTCGCAGACCAAACAGGCGCGAGTCTTCAAGGTGGACGCCACACAGATGACGGTCTCCAACACTACAATTGGAGGTATGACCTGCTTGGTCAACACCGGGCCCAAACACCGGGCTCATTGAAGGTGTGAATGGTCAGCCGTTCGCACAGAAAGGCGATTCGGGGTCACTCGTCGTTGACGCTGCAACATTACAGCCTGTGGGGTTGGTATGCGCCACGGATAACCAATCCGGCATCACTTTGGTGAATCCGATCGATGTCGTGTTAAATAATTTGGGAGTGGTTCTCGCGTGAATGAACACGCCGTTGGCGGCTATTTCCGCCGCTCGTAGTCAGCCATTCTCGCGCAACTCACGGGAGAAGGGCTGAATTTTTCGTGCTGTCTGCGTCCAAAACGGGCGTGCGTATAACGCCGCAATTGCCGTGGGGAGACTTCCAGTTTTTTCGACAAGACACGGGCGCTGTAGGTTGATTTCTCAGCTATTTTCAGCCACTGTTGAAGATTATTGAGCTGGGCCGCCCGCGCCATAACCCCAATGATTCTTCGCCTGCGTTCTCCATTCGTCTGATACGAAAAAAGAGGCCCAACCTTTCAATATTTAATCATTTCATAGGGGTATGCACATGACTCAACCAGGCACAACGGGTAGAGTTTTCGGATATGAACGAAGACTACCCGCGAACATGGATGGAACTGGAACAGCGTTTTCACGATGAGACCGATTGTTTGGCCTATATTCAAGCGTTTCGCTGGCCGGAGGGCTTGCGTTGTCCGCGCTGCGCAAGCCAGCGCACTTGGCCGATGAAACGCGGCTTGTGGCTTTGTCAGGATTGCCGGCACCAGACTTCGGTGCTGGCGGGAACGGTGTTTCAGGACACCAAGCTGCCGCTGACGACGTTGCGGGAGAAACTGATCAAGATCGGCGCGAAGGTGGTGCGCCATGCCCGGCAGGTGATCTTCCAGATGGCGGAAGTGGCGATTCCGCGTGAGTTATTCCGAGCGATTCTGGAGCGGATTGGGCACCTGCGGTTGCCCACACCGGTACCGGGCTGATGCCCACGGAACGAAATAGGGGGAAGGAGTGCGGGCTGAGGGAAGGATTGTGCCGATGATTGGTCAAAATTCGCGATGGAGCCCGTTTGCAAGGAAGAACGACGATCCCGGAGGTAACAATCCGGCCTTGAGATAGGAAAATAAGCTTGCGGACACAGGCAGCGAGGATAAAATGACGGCCAATGAAACCAAATGCTTCGCGACAGTGGCGAGCGTAGGTCATATGGGAAATGTCGGGTCATATGTGGGAAATATCCGCTTAATTAATTCAAAACATCGAAGCCAAATTTCCGGCGGCGGACCGGGCAATACTCTTGGAGGGAGACGATGAGAAACTCAAAGAAATGCAATAAATCAAAGCCGACCTATGAAAAACCAGATGTTGGTGGCATAGCGAAAGGCATCAAACAAACCACACCTCCTAATGTGAATGTGGAATGTGAATGCACCATTTGCCCCTCTAGCGAGAGACCGTGCACAAACTGCGGGCAAGTGTTGGAATGTGCCGGTTGCGGCGACCATTTCGAATGTCGCCCATGCGACGGGGAATCTGCCTGATGAATGAATTGTAATTAACCCATAGCTTTTCAATTTTATTGCATGGGTGCCGGATGGGTGACGGGTTACTATCTGGGATGCAAGATATTCATATATATCGCAGAGGGCAGAAATCTTTTGCCGTTAACAGTAAGACGAGGACTTTTCTTTGTCTTACTCCAGACGAAGAACTGTTGCTTACGTCCGGAGCATGGAAGAGTTTGTATGAAACCCGAGGAGTGTCGGCCGCGGGTATTACATCAGAGCCGTTAGAACACACAGCAAGCCGATTGGTTAATTCAAAAATATTGAGCTTAAGGGCGGGGAGCTGCCGAAACCCAGTTAATTATCTTTCCCTTGAACTTACCAGGCGATGCAATCTATGCTGCAAATATTGTTACTTCAGTGCTCAGCACGAGGGATCGTCTTCTGTCGACATGTCCCTCGAAATCGGCAAAGCCGCAATTGATCGCCTTATTGATGAGCCATCATCTCGGCACAATGTATCTTTCTTCGGTGGAGAACCGCTACTGAATTATTCAGTCATGAGGGAACTTGTTCTCTATGGCGAACAAAAGGCTAAGGAGCAGAAATGCCATATTGCATTCGGACTCACAACCAATGGAACAATGCTGATAGAGGAGATTGCTAAATTCATCCATGAACATCACATTGCAGTACTGTTCAGCCTTGATGGAAACGCTGAAACAACTAATCGCATGAGATTATTCCCGAATGGTCAGGGCATATTTGACGTTGCATCGAGAAAGCTTAGTATGCTGTTGCGAATCATGGGAACTGATACTGACCGTGTAATGATCCGTGCCACTTTTAGCCGTCTCAATCTTAATTTGCCGGGGATTTATCGTTACTTACAAGGGCTGGGTGTTCGCAGAGTTGCCCTCGTCCCCGCGTTTGTGGCGGGGAAACCAGAGTTTAATCTCCAAGAAAACGATCTTCCCGCCTTGCGGGATTCCTATGAGGCGCTCTTTACTGCATTCTGTGATGATGTTGTTGCCGCCGGCTACTCCGGGGACATTCAGAGTGCAAATTGGCTTCGCCGTGCACTTTATGGACGGCGTTCGAGACAGGTGTGCGGCGCTGGATGTTCATATTTAGGAGTTTCTGCTACGGGTGAGTACTGTCTCTGTCATCGCTTCTTTGATCTACCAAAATTTCATATGGGGACAGTTTTCACAGGATATGATGCATCGCCTGTAGATAAGATAATAATGGGCGCTGAAAATGCGAGTTGTTCCGCATGTTGGGCACGCCAATATTGTGGTGGCATGTGTTACCACGATGCGTACATGGATAGTGGCTGCGTTTCAGTACCAGTGCCAGAACAATGTCGTTATATTCAATGCACCATTGAGATGGCAATTGCTGTATTATCAGAAGCGGAACGTAAAGGTTTTATGAATCTCGTGTGTCAATATCTAGACGCCTCCGGACCTTGGGCAGATGCGGAGAAGTTGCGACCACAACAGGCAAGTGGCCTCTTGCTACGAAAGGTCGGCGAAAAATACGTGGCAGTTAATCAGCGAGAAAGTGTCGTTATTAATCGAACAGCGCGGGAGATTATTGGGCTCTGCAACGGCAGCCGCACGCCTGCCTCCATCGCAGCCCTCCTTGCCAGACGTTATCAAATTCAGCCCAAGGAAGCATTTCCTGACGTTCTTACTTGCCTTTATGATCTTAAAGAAAAAGGAATTGTTATGTAAATGTGAAGACATAAGAAGCGTTCATGTTTATTCTGGCACTATCGACGCGCGGTGTTGCATCACACAGTCAATTTACTACGTTGAATTCATTTGTATTGGCACCGGTGTTGTCAAATATGTTTGGCACCAGAAATCTTTGGGGTCGAGGCTGCAATAGGTTAACTTAATTTAGTTTCAGTCGGCACTGTTTCAGGGAGTGTGAGGCGGGTGTTCGGGGACATTCCCCTCTCGATTCCTCGGCTAACCAATTTTTGTCACCGGTCACTTCAAAACCAGCCAGCCGGGGTCGAATCAAAACCGGTCACTTTGAGGCGGTGATTTCATAACATATTCAAGGGTTAATGCAAGGGATGTTTAATTGAAACCAGCCGGGATTCCATTCTTAGCCTATTTCATTTCTCGACTTCGTAAGACAGAGCCGACTCCTCACCAGGCTATTCCTCGTTCATATCACCGCAAACGCTTGTCCCCGCCGTGCGCCACTGCCTCGACAGAAAACGAATCTGATTGGATTTACCTTTTCGAATCACCAGAGAGTCAGTTTGAGGACTGGGTCTAATCATCAGAAATGCGGAATTTCTGAAAACCCCGACCGTTGCCTTTTTTGAGGGGTTTACAAGTAATTCAACACGAGCGGGATGCAATCACAAGTTCATGCAACTGACCCCAATAAAGTCGGTGCGCGATGTTGCCTTTTTGCGACAGGCTTGTGAGCGTGCCGCGCAAAGACGTAGCACCGGTTTGGACTCGCAGTTTTCCAATCGCAAAAGAGCCTACGACCCTCGGCCAACATCTCAAGAAGAAACGGTTTGGCGCGGGAATCCGGCAATCGGAAGCGGCTCGAATGCTTGGGGTTAGCCCAAGGTCTCTGAGTCTTTGGGAATGTGACCGGCTGTTTCCAACAGTTCCCTATCACGCTCGAATTATCGCGTATATGGGTTATGACCCGTTCGCGACATTGACGAAACAACGTCCAAAATAGCCAAAGGCAACGAACCCCTATTCGTTGCCTTTTTGTGAAAGCAATCACCTGCCTTCGGTGCAAAGAGCATCAATGGCAGAACATGCGGAATGCTGCCTTGGCACGATTCATTAATTCCGAGTCAATATTCACAAGATCGCGGGTCACTTGCGCATACAACACTTCTGGGTTCGTACCGATGTTTTTCTCTGCATAATGAATTGCAGCTACTACTCCGGTAAGGATATCGACAATGGCCTGATCCGTTTCCTTCGTTCGTCCCGCGTATCGGCGTAAGTAGTTCGCAGCACCAACGAGACGATCGTCTCGTTTTAGCTTTCGCTCGGGATCTCGGCACAGCCGTGTCACCGGGTCTTTTAATGCTTTATTGCAATAGCGCTCCCATCGCCAACTGATGTATTTCGCTAGTGTTGGCTGCTTGGTTTCTCGATAACTCCAGCGACGGTAGAGTTCATGCCCGACCGCACGCATCGCTCGAATCGTAAGTTCTTTGATTTTTTGATCCATCACGGCATCGTAAACAAATTGATGACCGGAAAAATACCCCAAGTAGCCAATGATGGCATGAGCCATATTGTGGACCCAAAGCTTCCTCATGTGAAGAGGCAAGAACGACTCTGTAAAAGCAAACTGGTTCCCAAAGTTTGGCTCCTCTTTGTGATCACGCTTGGAGCGATAGCACCATTGACGACGATCGACAAACAGCACGGCGCAATTCGCCTCGATGAAAATAGGATTTTTAAGTGACTCCGTTTTCACCTCCGGCACCACTGCTTCGTCGATCGCGGGGACTAGCCCGACGAACCGGTCAAAATACACCTTCAACTCGGGACTAGCCAGCATCTCACGCAAGCGATGACGGTTGTGCGCGAGCGGATTTTCTACAACAGGAAAATTCTCACTGAACACAATGTTTAGTGGAACCTCTACCCGGAACTGATATCGGACTATGATAATATCGGCGATGGTTTCGAGCAGCGACTTGACGTTGTCAACACCGACAGCGGTAAAAATCGTATCAACCCGCAACGCGTTCGCGGTTATTGAATCTCGTTCCTCGCTCGAAATGACCGACACACGACCTATTGCAATGTTGGCCATACATTCTTCACAGTCGCCAACACAACGCACATCATATCGAAATCCAACTTGTTGCATTGTGCGAATTCGTTCACGGTCCTTTTCGACGAACAAAATCTTCTTTCCAAGTTTGCTGAAGATGGGCGCTAGATAAGCAAGGCCAATTCCACCCATACCGAAAATCATGACCTCTGAACCAACAGACGGCCCAGAACTGCGCCGGTCATATGAAATCAGGTGCTCCCCGGTCACTGGAATAGCAACTTTGCCGGCTGGCGGATTGTTGATTTCCGCAAGCTTTTCGGGATTGGATGCAATCTGGTGGGCAAGATCTTCTCCAAGTTCGCTCAGCAGTTTGTCGTCCAAACGCGCTTGCGCGCGCGCGGCCACACCTCCCCGATGGCCTTCATACATGAAATCCTGAGTAGTTCGCCCCAAGACTTGGCCAAGAATCACGGCCAGAGCATCACCAACCGTTAAGTTGATGAAAGACGAGAGCAATTTTTGATCAGGGATTGCACAGAGGTCGGTATCATCGGCCCCCTCTCCGGCTATCAAGCAGAGGCCCGGCGGAGACTTACGCGCGAGCGACGAATTCCTCTTGGCTGTGATTACTACGCAGTCAACTTTTTTGTCCTGGGCGACCTCATGAATGTGGAGAAGTTGCCGCGTCTCACCGCTGAACGAGATGATGACCAGCAAATCACCATGTCGAATGTGGGCAAAATCACCATGCGGTAATTGCGCTGAATTAACAGCGGAAGCATCGATACCGATGCTGGTGAGCGTCGCAGCAATCTTCTCGGCAACCCGTAACGATGCACCTGCGCCAGTAAAGAATATCGTCCGCCCGTTGTAGTGCGACGCGAGGATTCGTTGTGTCAACGAGATCATCGTTGGCACAAACTCATGATCGTCGCGCAAACCTCCAATCGAAGCGGCAAACCGCTGAAAGATGTCTTCCACCTTCGTGAGCCTGTCGAACGCGGCGTCGGCTCGCACTCCAGACACGGGAAATTCCACGTTAAACTGGAGGTTGGGGTGGTCGAGAAAGAAGTCGTTAGCATCGTAATCAAACAGATATGAGACCACCATTCCAATCGCTGTGCCGGCAGCGAGTGCAGACATCGTGCTCGTAGTCGGCGCTTCCGGTATAGGATGCGGATTCACATTCACGTGAGTGTTGACGAAATACGAGCACCAATCAGCGAGTGGTGACGTCTTATCCCCCGTAAGTGCAACAGTCAAGCAACGCTTGCGGTGAATATAGGGAACGAGCTGGAGCAATTCGGCAGCATGGCCACTATTTGAAATCAGAAAGACGAGATCATCCTCGTGAAGATTCGTCAGATTCTCTGAATTCGCACCTGTCAGTTCACAAGACGCGCTGTCAATGCCAAGATTGTTGTAAATGTAAGCCAGATCCCTGCCGATCGAGTGGGATTTGCCAATACCAATAAATTGTACGCGACGACCGCGGCGCTTCACGCAGGCGACTTGTTCGATTACGTCCGCGTAAGCGCATCCGCGAACGTTGTCTCGGAGCGTCTTGCCAAGTTCATCGGCCATGATATCCAGTGTACGATAAAGCTCCCTCTCCAGTTCTTGTCGTGACCGCTCGACGATCTCTTCGGTTTTGGCAGTTACGACTTCCTCGGCGAGTATTTCGTTCAGGAGGACTGCATTAAGCGGGGAGATTCTCACGTCTGCCGCGAGTAGCGCTCGCTCCTGTGTCCGCTGTCCAATTAAACACCCCGCACTGGAACAGGCCAGAAACAACGTCGGTTGGCCATTGTCAAATCGCGTGAGATCAACGTCGCGCATGAATTTTCTGAAAAACTTCCCGGATAGCAAGTCGCCGTACTGATAGGGCATTGAGAGAACTGGCTTGGCCACGTGCTCGGAGGCCGGAAGTTCCTCAAGTTTTTTGTCGGCAAGAATATCAAATGCGTTGTGCATCGAGAACGGCTTTACGTAACCATCTTTGTCGATCTTTCCAAATCCGGCTCCCAAACCAGTTCCTAGGCCTAGGTAAGCGACTTTGTGATCGTGGAGATCCTTCCATCTCTGAAGTTCGCTTTTACGGCCTAGAACGCCAATCCCGAGAAACTGGCAGCGCCCATCATTCGCGCAATAAACATCGATATCGCCAAAGTCTGGTTGCAACGACCTGGCAAGAAGCTTAGATGGAACACAACCAGGAAACTTCGGCCCAAGATCCTTGGCAGTGCCAATGCCTATCTCGCCTTTCGGATCTTCGAAGCGGCCGGGTTGCCCAACCGCAAGCACGGGAATGAGTTCAAAAAGGTCATTCGACCGGATTGCAGCCAGTGGTGCGGCCAGAAGTGATGCTAAGCGAGGATAAAAAACCTCTGGCTCACTAATTGGGGTCACATATCTGTGACTTTCAAGAATGTCTAAGGTGAGCTCCCCCTCCTGATCCAAGTACGCAAGCACCAAGTTGACCTTGGTGCCACCAATATCGATGAGCGGCAGAATAGGTACCTTGTTCCTAGCGTAAATATCTTCCGCCTTAGATCGCAATTCCTTCCTCACGTGCTCAGTGAGTGCCATAAAGTAGGCGCCAAAAGCTCCTGCATGACCAGACTCCATATACGGCGTGAAAATGCGCACTTTGCCTGCAAAGTCTGGGTCGATTGACAAAAGCTGCCTTTGCGCAATAAGTGGCAACAGTTGCTGCGTGTAGCCGTTCGTGCAGATGGAACCGCCAAGAAGAAACACGTCCGTACCCTTGGCGTTTTCTCGATCCGTGGCGTTCCAGTCTGATTTGTGGATTTCGCCCCTGTAGATGCGATACATCAGATTTCCAAGTCCGAACCCGACTAACCGGACTGCCTCTTTAGCTGCACGCACCGTTTCCTTGTTAACTGGGCAGGTCATTTTAGTAGCCATTGTAGTCTATCCTTTGTTCAACTGGGTCATATCTCGAATAATAGTTCATTATCAAGGTAGTAAAGCCTGATAATGCCCTAAAGCCAGTTTTATGCGCGTGCTTGAAGAAGCCGAAAGGCAAGCGCCGCCACTCGATAACTAGCATAAGTGCGCTTCTAGCCACTTTCCTCTTCAACTCCATTTGCCGCACTGAGTTTTTGTTGTTGAACCTTCGCATACGCCAACATATCAATCGTGTCGATGTGCCGTTCAATCTCCGCCTTATTGAGGGCTACATCCACTTCGAGCTGCCCCTTTTCAAGTTGCTTGAGCCAATTCTGCAGGCTCTTACGAAGTTTCTCTGGCGTGTACGTCAATGGCTTGCTCCCCGCACTATGCCAATATGCTTTACACTTGCCAATTTTCTCGTACCAGGGGATATCCGCTCCGCGGTGCTCCACAGCCGGGACTTCAACATCTATAACGCCACCGAATGGATGTTCTTCAAAATTCGTCGGGTCAGACAGAAACTTTACCGCATGTGCTGTTCCTGGGAGGTGAACCCCTGCAGCGAGAATCGCAAATTTCGGATCACTCTTTGCAGCCCAAGGATTTCGCCCTAAGCTGATGACTCCGAAGTCCATGTCTTGAGGTAGATCAACTCCCAGCGTAAGATATTCGTAGTTGTAGTCAACAAAGCCTGGTGGCTTAAACCGGTGCATTTCGTATTTCAGCCTATCCCTCTGCTTTTGAGCGTAGTCAACGAGTTCGTATTGGGGCATCTTCTTGATTTTGTCACGATTCTCCTCCCAGCTGGCTTTGCTCGCGCGAGTAATGTTAAAGCGGAAGAGAAATGAATCGTTGAATTCTCTCGCGTAAAGGTTTGCCGCACCCGATCCGACGCACAGTATGTGCTTATTGCCTAGGTTTTCTCGTAACCACTTTTCCGGAGCGGTCATTACAACTTTGTCTGAAATCTTTTCGGTGTCCGGGGGTAAACGAAGTGAACAAATCCAACGCTCGTCGAGCGAACTGTTTGAGAAGGCAAAAAGATCGCCCGCGTTCTTTGGGGGATCCTCTCTCTTGTCACCCGTGATAATCACCATAGGAGAGTACGCCCGAAGCGAATCCACCAGACTCAAATGACTGGTAGGTTTATGTAATCCCCCGTGACGTGCTGCCAACATTCCCTTTTCTTCAAGGAGTTCAAAAACGAACGTCTCAAGCTCCGCTGACAGCGAATCCGTAGTGGCTGCCTTCTGGTATGTCGCCAAAAGGAAGAATTCGATGGCATCGGAGTCCAGCTGCTTGGCCAACTTCAAGGCCATCGCGCCATCGGGGGCAGAGTTGCCGGCCTCCCAACTCGCCAATGTCACGCGTGATACACCGACTTTGTCTGCAAGCACTTTTTGAGACCAGCCGATTCGTTCCCGTGCTTTTTGCAGCTTCCTACCAAAACGCGATTTGCCAGAAGCGTTCATATGTGTGTTATTTCGACATCAATTCGAAACCCAATCTTTTGCATGCCAGTCTGGAGCGTGCTCACAGCTTATACCCAGCATTTGTTATCAGCCAATTCATTCATAGAATGATGAGTCTTAGTTTGCACGCCGGCGCTTGTTTGTCAAGTAGATATTTACATAAACGAAAAGCAAAGCTTGTCACTCGGCCGATAATTGTGCTAACCGCACCATAATGATCAAGCAAAACGCTTTCCGAGGCGGCCATTGAACCATCTGGCGGGTATTCCCTTCCGATGATATGCAAATACCTCTGGCAATTGAAGTTGCAATCGCAAATTCATGCACCTGACCCCCTCAAAGTGCGTCGGGTTCATCGCCGCGACGAGCATGAATTGCGAGGGAAACGTCATCGTGCCCGCCGCGCGTGAAATGGTCACGCGTCCGTCTTCCAGCGGCTGGCGCATGGTTTCCAGCACGCTGCGTTTGAATTCCGGCAGTTCGTCCAGAAACAAAACGCCGTTGTGCGCCAGCGAAATTTCGCCCGGCGTCGGGTTGATGTTGCCGCCGAGCAAACCGGCGTCGCTCGCGGTGTGGTGCGGCGTGCGAAACGGCCGCCGCGTCACCAGCGCCTGGCCCGGGGCCAGCAATCCGACGATGCTGTGAATCTTCGTCGTTTCGAGCGCCTCGTCCAGGGTCAAGGGCGGCAGAATCGTCGGCAGCCGTTTGGCCAACATGGATTTGCCGGTGCCGGGCGGACCAATGAGCAGCGCGTTGTGTCCGCCGGCGGCGGCGATTTCCAATGCGCGTTTCACGTTTTCCTGTCCTTTGACCTCGGCAAAGTCCAGGTCGTCGTCGTGCGCTTGATCGAAGATTTTGGCAATGTCCACCTTCGCCGGCGCAATTTTTATTTCACCTTCGAGAAAGCCCGCGGCTTCACGCAGATTTTGAACGGGGATGACCTGCAGCCCTTCCACGACGGCAGCTTCGGCGGCGTTTTCCGCCGGAACAAGCACGCCGACCCTGCCGTCGGCGCGCGCGCGCAGGGCGACGGGCAAAACGCCCTTGCACGGACGCACCGCGCCGGTGAGCGCGAGTTCCCCCACGATGACAAAATTGTCGAGCTGGTCGGTTTCGATTTGTTCCCCGGCGGCGAGCATGCCCAGCGCGATGGGCAGGTCGAAGCTCGGCCCTTCCTTTTTCACGTCGGCGGGCGCGAGGTTGATGGTCGTGCGCCCCATCGGAAATTTGAAACCGGAATTGGTGAGCGCGGTCGAAACGCGGTCGCGCGATTCCTTCACCGCGGCATCCGGCAGGCCGACAATGACAATTATTGGGTTGAAATAACCTATTTCATGCAATACCCTATTCGTCACATGAAAGCGTATAGTTACATCCGGTTTTCCCGTCCAGAACAAATTCAGGGTGATTCTCTCCGGCGTCAATTGGAGTCCACACGGGAATACTGCTCGAAAAACGGTCTTGCGCTTGATGAAAGTTTGAGCTTCCGCGACTTGGGAGTGTCAGCATACACGGGTGACAACATCCACAGAGGCAGGCTTGGAGCATTTTTGCGGGCCATAGATGAGGGGAAAGTCCAAAAGGGGAGCTGCCTTATTGTAGAAAATTTAGACCGGCTCAGTCGCGGACAGATTGACGATGCGACGGAATTGTTTAAGCGCATTCTCCGCAAGGGTATTGACATTGTAACTTTGACCGACGGAAAACGGTTCACGAAAGACAGCCTCAATAACCCGGCAGATTTGATGCTCTCCATCCTGTATTTCCATCGGGCTTACGACGAGTCAGTCCAAAAGGGGAAACGGATACGAGCAGCGTGGAACAACAAGCGGAAGAATGCCGCTGCTGAACCGCTAACAGCCGTTTGCCCGTCATGGCTGCGGCTGAATCGTGACAAGGGGAAATTTGAAGAAATCCGAGAACGCGTAAAAACGGTGCGGCACATTTTTGAATTGAGCAAGAGCGGCATGGGGAACGGCTCAATCGCCAAGCTTTTGAACGCAGATGGCGAACCGGGAATTGGCAGGGTAAACTCATGGCACGCCAGCGTCGTAGCGCGTATTTTGACCAACCGGGCAGTGCTGGGAGAATTCCAACCTTGTAAATACGTCACCAGAAACAAACGCGAACCGGAGGGAGAACCAATCAAAGGCTACTACCCAAGAATTATATCCGACGAGTTGTTCAGCACCGTCCAGTATCGTCAAAAACAAAGACGTGTTGCGGGTTCTGGCAGGCGCGGAAATATGTTACACAATTTGTTCTCTCATATTGCAAAGTGCGGATTCTGCGGCGGAACGATGGTGTCCGTATCAAAAGACCCGCGTTACCACGAGTTAGTGTGTGACGGTGCGCGCCGGGGATTGAAGTGTCGTTACGTGTCCTATCCATACCACGAATTTGAAACCTCTTTCCTCACATTCGTAAAGGAGTTGGACTTGAAGGCCGTGATGCAGCCGTCGGGAAACGGAAGTCAAACCGCTGAGGCCATTGAGCAGTTAAGAGCCTCTATCGCAGAAAGGGAAATGAAGCTCAACAATCTCGGTGAAGCAGTCGCTTTGGCCAAAAAACCGCTTCCAATGCTCGTCAGCATGATGGAAAAAATCACGACAGAAAAAACCGCCGAGGAAAAATCTCTGGGAGAACTAATCGCAAAAGAGGCCGAGGAATCCAAACCGATACAGAAATTAGAAGACTTGAAGACTTTGATTGCCACGGCCCAAAAAACCACCGGCCCAAAGGCAAACGAAATGCGGCTCGCCCTTCGGGAAGCAATTCGCGGGTGTATTGAAAAGATTTTGGTCTGGCCATACGACATAATCAAACCGCCGCCACCGGGTTCAATTGGTTGGAAGGAAAGGCGGGAATTGACCAAAACCGGGTGGTCGCTTACGTCAGAAGTCCAGCGCCGGGAACGAATGTATCATGTCTATTTCAAGAACGACCCGAATCATCGCGTCGTCATGTCTCACCCAAAGTATGGCGGGCCTCCTTCCATGAAGGCGGTGCCAGTGAAATTCAAAGGGAAGCTCGGCAAACAATTTTCAGGGATTTACATGCCGGATTATCACAAGGGGAAGACGAAGGGAATTTGAGTCGGTTCAGCCTCACGCCATCACGGCGCAAAAAATCTATCCCGTCGCTTGCCAGTTTTGCGCCCCCGTGTCAGCGATCCAGTTGCCGGATGACCCGGCATCAAAAAACCAAAATACGAATATGAAAAACGACATCAAGAAAACTGGTGCTGGAACCAAAAACGCACAATCGGCTTTGGCCGACATCAACACCAAGATCGCGGAACTGCAACAGCAACGGGTCGGTTTGGCCGAACCACTGAAAATCCGTTACGCAGAACTTCGCAATGAACTCGCCGCCATGGAGACGGAAATAAGGAGTCTCGATGGAAACTGGAAACCGGAACCGATGAAGCCCAAGGCGGAAACCAAGATTGCGGAAGTCATCACGGCACACGGCTCGCCCATGACCGCCGATGAAATCGTCGCCACCGTGGGTGACGTGTTCACGCCTTGGAAGGTGCGGAACACGCTCAAGAAAAAGTCCATCGGCGCGAAAGCGGTATTCAGCGTCAACGACGGGAAGTTTTCCTTGAAGGCAGCTTAATCCCCTTACCCGAACAAAACCCCCGGTGGGATGGACGCCGGGGGTTCTTACTGCGCCAGCAGTTTGTGGTCTGACTAATATCCCGGCACGCCGTGTTTCCGCATGATTTCATCCCATTTGATAAGCCGCTTGAAGTAGTCCTGACGCTCTTTAGCGGCGGTTGTTGTCGTGCTGTATAGCAGGCAGCCAACATCATCAAAGTCCTTCTGCTTTTTCGCAATCTGCTCGTTCAAAATGGCTTGTTTGCTCGGAATAAGCTCATCCCCTCTTTTCTTCTTCAGCACCCGCACTTCATTCCGCAGAGTCGTTTTTAGTTTGCCCATCTCTTCTTTGATTTCCGCCATTGCATTCTGCCGCGCTTTTTGCTCCGGGGTTAGCGGCTCCAAGAAATTGTCCATCGTGACGTTATCGCTCATGCGGCACAATGTATGAAAACCAAGCCCAGCGTCAATCCTGACCGACCCGAAGCCGGATGTTCCACCGGGATGTTTACCTTTACGGTGGCATAATGGAGGGAGAGGGAAGGGTATATTGTAATAAAGGATAAGCGGTATTGTGGTTTTTAGCAAAAAGTTGACTGGTGCCAGTGGAACGGCCTATTTATTGGCAATGGCGCGAATGACACAGCAGAACAAAAACATTTTCCCTCCCGGCACGCGGTAACAGGTTTCAGTCAATGCTGTGGAACAAAAGAGTCGCGTCTTAACGTTACCCGCCGGGAGGAATTTTATACGCACAGCATGAATGAGCACAGACGCGACCAAAACAGCAGCCGCATCGCCCTACAGGGTTTGGAACAGGGTGAAGGTTAGCCGGAACTTCTTTGACCTGCTCATCACCCATCCCGTTTTCGCAGCGGAGCCGAAAGCCATAAACACGGCGCAGTATTGGCTGACCGCCATTGATGCCGGCATGGAGCGGAACGATGACAAGCCGGTGACGTGGGATTACAAGGACATCGCAGACCGTTTCCGGCCATATTCTCAATCATACACAAAGTTTCGTAATGCGCTCCGCAAACTTGAACTGATAGATTTTACCACCTACCGGCCACCACCCAATTACGGCATTCCCGGCGAGTGCCGCAAATACACCATAACCCCCCTTGGCCGGAAACTGGTGCTGGAAGGAAACCACCAGTGGCTCTACAAACTATTGAAAGACCCGTCCACTTGGCGGCGCAATCAGGTGGCCATTTCCAAGCGAAAGGTGAGGGACAGGGTTTACGCGGAGCCGGAGAAGCAAATCGTCAACGCCTTCACAACGGCTGTCACGTTTGACAGGGATGCGGTGTGGAGCCGATTGGAACAGGACAAGGTTGAGGCTCCCGGCACATACCGTTCAGCGGTTCACCATGTATCCGCCATCGTGGAGAAAAAATTCAGTGATTTGGAAATCAAAGATGGCAGGATTTACAACAACTTTGTCAACCTGCCGAGGGAATACAAACCATTGGCGCGGTTCAAGGGCAAACCATACGTGGCGATTTTGGACATCCGAGCATGTCACCCGACGTTCCTTGGCGAATTTCTACGCGATTACTTCCTGTCGTCCATCGCCGAATACGACGGCAGAACCACCGACACGCATCCGACTCCAAAAGACCTTGAAGTGGCTGCCAAATTGAAGCGAGAAGTAAACTTGCTGGCTCTTCTGGTTGAGCATGGCCGATGGACCTACATTTTCACGCATCCGACGATTGACCCGCGGGCCACAATTATGAAAGAGGCTGGTCTGAGCATTGACCTGAGCGACATGAAGGAGTGCCTGAATACATGGTTGAACGGGGGGAAAGAATACACACGCCGGACTGATGGCCAAAAAAACAGAACCGACATGCGGGCACTTGAACGATGGTTCAGGAGGTTCTTTCCTGAAATGGTGAAGGTCTGGGCTACGATGCCGCGTGAACGCACCGGCTGCTGTATTTCAGAATACTACGAGGGGGTGCTGATGCTGGACCCGGCACTTTACAGTTACGCCGACGGATTAGGGCTGACGCTGGCCTATGAATATGACGGCGTGGGCGTGTTCGCGGAACCGGATGATCCAGAACTTCCGACCAAACTGGAAAAGGTCAAGGCGTTCATCCAGCGTCAATCCGTGGAAAAGTTTAAGATGCCGGTGGTGGTGAAGGGTGAACTGCTGACACGGTAGCCACTTCCCCCCGCTCCCGCGCTGGTGCCCACCCCCGCCATCCGTGGTGGCCTTCTGATTACGATGATTTGCGCGGGGTGCCACCCCCAAGGATGGCCGTTCTAATTCCGGGTTCGGTTTGGCATTGGGGCCGGAACACGTATTCAAGTAAAGACGTGGAGAAAAGCGGCCCATACGCAAACTGGCGCAAGGCCAGACACATTCCCATACGCTTGTCCGTAGCCACGTTCCAACCACCGATGTTTACCTTTACGGTGGCATAATGGAGGTAGTAGGGGTGATGGATTAAATTAAGTGGTGGCGGCTGGTTAAAAATCAGCAGCATGTCTGGAACATCTTCCATACCACCGTCGCAGCAAAAGGAGCATTTTTACGCGGTTTTACAGGCACTTTGCCACCGTATAGTTTTTGTAAATCCTCGTTGCCGGGGACAGAGCGGGCCGTTTACCAGTGTCCCCATGAATAAAAACTACATCGCCTATTACAGAGTGAGCACCAAACAACAAGGGATGGACGGGAGATACGGAATGTCGGCACAACGCGACACGGTTCGGCGGTTCGTTGAAGGCCAGCACGGGGTTTTGGAAAAAGAATTCGCCGAAGTGGAATCCGGCAAATGGACGGAGGATGAACGGCCACAGTTGGCTGCGGCACTGGATTACGCCAAGAAATCCAAAGGCACAGTTGTAATCGCCAAGCTGGACAGGCTGGCGAGAAACGCCGAATTTCTCTTGCGGCTCCAAAACAGCGGCGCAGATTTCATTTGCTGCGACTGCCCGAATGCTGACCGTTTCACCATAGGGATTTTGGCGCTGGTCGCCCAAAGAGAGAGGGAACTGATTTCAGAACGAACCAAGTCGGCATTGGCCGCAGCCAAGAACAGAGGAATGCGGCTCGGAACACCCGAGCCAGAACGGGCCGTGGCCGCGATGGTAACGGCAAACAAAACGGCCAAGTCGGAATTCGCAGCCAAAATTCTGCCGGTCATTGAGGAAATCCGTTTGGCGGGTGTTCAGACATTACAGGGAATTGCTGATTGTCTGAACCGCAGGGGAGTTGCGACCCGTTCCGGCAAGACGTGGTATCCGTCCACGGTCAGCAACGTTCTCAAAATTCAAAACGCATGAAATTGCGGGGTCACGATTTTTTTGCGCCATATTTCCGATACCCCCAAACCACGCACAACAATCCACTGACAATATCCAGAATTCCGGTGCCGATGTTTCTTTCCAATGCGTCCTCTGCCAAGTCGTTAGCAGCCAACAAACGGATGATGCCGAGGACACACAAAGCGCATCCAAACAAGCCACGAGTTCCGATTTTTTGTATTCCATGACGAGTTTCACCCGGTGTTTCGCCTGATTTTTCCTTTTGAGGAATGATGCTTGCCGTTGGCGGTTCTGGGGAAATCGTCTCTTCGGGAATTTTCCGCGCCACCGTTCTGGTGATAATCAGCGAAATAATCAGAGCAAAAATCGCGGCTGACCAATTGACAAGAAGCTGCTGGTCTGAGATTAGCGAATGTTCATCTGAATATTCCGCCATGCCTGTGGTCATCAAAAACAGGACGATAGTGGGTCTGACAAGCCCGAAAAGCGGTATCCAGAACAGAATTGGCAGGCAAATCCGAGCCCTTCGTCTGTTGGTCGTCGCCCACTTCCAAAATTCAGTGAAAAGTTTATACAACGCAGCCGCCACGATGAACACGACAACCAAAAAGGCAATCGTCTCCAAGAGGCTCGGTTTTTTATCTTTGTCAGCCATAATTTTGTAATTTGCTGGTTCTCCGTCAGTTTTCTGGGAGCCGACTCCTTTCCCCGTCAACAGGCAAGCATAAACTAAGCCTGATAGCTTAATAAGCCCGTAGCTTATGGAATGTTCGTCCAAAACCTGCTTTTGTAAGCGCCAGTGTCCACATTTAAGGCGCACAAACGAATTGGCGAGAATGTCCGCAGGTTCCGCAAGAAACGCGGGATGACCCAAGAAAAGTTGGCGGAAAAGGCCAATCTGCACCCGGTTTACATCAGCCAAGTGGAGCGAGCTGACCGGGCAATCACGATTGATGCCCTCCTGAAAATTACCAAAGTCCTTGGCATCAAATTGCGGGATGTGGTTGGCAACCTTTGAGGTAAAGCCGCCCCCTCCAACGTGTTTATTAGCCGAATTGAGCGGGGAGTTGAATCACCGTCGGTGGACAATCTAGTGAAAATCGCCAAGGCTCTTGGTGTTCGGGTGCGGGACTTGGTTGCGGGGTTTTAATCGGGGCCAAATTTTGCTCAAGTTGTAAATCGTAGTGCAAATAATTCATGAGTATTTTTGGCGACTATTGAATTAGCAAACCTTTAACGACAAGGCTTCTCTTTTCACCCGATTCCAAATAAACATCAACTTTGACCGGCACGCGACTATTACTATACCCCTTGCCGCACCGGACAAAACCTGTTTTGAATTGTCCCATGCCTAACGGCACGTCACCGTAGCTAATCACATATTCTGTGGATTGATCAAGTTGTTCTCCGGTCAGTGAATACCATACACATTTAACATCAAGGCTCTGTATTGGCTCGGAACTGATATTTTTAACTCGATAATCTATCCGTGCTGATAACATATCTTTAAAATCTTCGCTTGTAGCTTGATCAAACTGCGTGCCGACGATTTCTAGCTTTGCGAGTTCTGAAACAGGGTGGACTTTGAATTCCAAGGGAATATTTTGCACAAGCTGGATGTTGTTTTGAAATCCATCTGGACAACTGACGTCTAGATCGTATTTAGTTGTTTGTTGTGGCTGGCCTGCGAGAAAGAATGAAGTGCTCCGCTGAAGCTCCTGACCACTTTGAACATTTGGCAATAGATCGTTTCCGCTCAAAACAATTTTGCCGCCCCTTTTCAAATTAAATTCAAGCAACGGTGAGGGCCACGGCGTTGAGGATTTATTACGAATACTGTAATTCAAAACCAACGTCATGCCGTCAACCGTATTGCTTATAATAGCAAATTCGAGATCCCAAGGGAAAACACCATCGCGTCCTTGGTCAAATTTGAAAATCGCTTCAAAGGCATTTGTGTTGTCCTTATTCCAATCGGTGAAGGGATCGCCGTCTCGCAGCAATTGGATGTCAATATTAAGCTGGTCGGTGAAACCAGACTTTATGAATTCGCTTACAATTTTTCTTGCAAGGTCGTTCATGGGAAAATATTTCCAGCCATCCGACTCTTTGACGAATTTCAAATCTCGCAAACCTTCTTGTGAGCCAACAAAGTTGCTTTGCACTCTGCGCCTTACTTTTGCTAACGCACTCCTTCCAAGATTTCCGTTCTGATATTGGACAGATTCCAAATTCTCAAAATCATATTTTGCACCGTCAATAAATATGTCCTGTGGATTTAAGGCTTTCTTGCATGATTCAGACAGCAACCCGTAAATAGATTTGGCGTCTTGCGCAGACAAACCATCATAAAATTCTTTGCAAAGATTTTCAATGGCTTGGTCATCTGCGCCTTTCGATACTTTTACGTCAGGCTGTGCTTTTGTAGAATTTTCTGTCGTTGTGTTTGGCTTTGCAAACGAATGAGTTTGTGGCTCGCTGATTCCCTTGTGGCGTTGGAAAACAAGTAACGAACCGAGACAAATGGCAATTAAGGCGAATACGGCTGTAATTACCCAAGGAGTGACAGATTTTAGCTTAGGCAGAAAAAATGTTTCGTTGCAATGTGGACATGCAATTGCTTGTCCCGATAGTTCATTCGGGAAAATGACGTGCCCGCCACATTTTGGGCAACTGGTTTTAGATTCAGTCATAAATGCAGGTTCGTTAGGGGTTATTGTTGCATCAATTTACCGAAAATCTGGTCGAGCATGGCTTTGACGTAGTGGCTGGCGCGCCAGTCGCAGTGGTATTTGGCGGTTTTTCTGCCATGCCGCGATAATAGTTGTTTTCAATCGGCTTGCAAGTTCGCGTCGTTGTTCGGTGCGCAGGATGACCCGCGCTATTATCAAAATCGCTTTCGTATTCTGCCACGCCACCGCCGTCCTCAAACTGGAAAAATCAGGTGACCGAAAATCTCTTAACACTTCTGGTGTTCCTGATTAACCTGAATGCATGAAATCAATCCTGCTTGCCCTTTTTTTAGCCGTCTCAATCCAAGCTGCTGACATTCAGGTTTTCTTTTCCCCCAAGGGTGGTTGCACTGAAGCCGTCGTGGAAAATCTTAACAAGGCAACGAATTCTATTTTAGTTCAAGCGTATTCATTTACCAGCGCGCCGATTGCCAAAGCCCTCGTGGATGCACACAAGCGCGGCGTAAACGTGGAAGTGATTTTGGATAAAAGCCAACGCACCGAAAAATACAGTTCTGCCGATTTTGTCCAACATGCGGGCATTCCAACATTTATTGACGCCAAACACGCTATTGCTCATAACAAAATCATGGTGATTGACGGCAAGACGATCTTAACAGGCTCTTTCAACTTCACGAAGGCCGCAGAAGAAAACAATGCCGAAAATTTGCTGGTGATTCAGGATGCTGATTTGGCTGAAAAATACACGGCCAACTGGCAGGCGCATTTGAAACATTCAGAAGCTTACACGGGCAAAGTCCTTTCAAAACAAAACTTGCCTTGAATGACCAGCGGCAACCTTACGCCGCCGAAGGCTGGTTCACGACTATTAACGACGCCGTGTATAGGCGTTAACGTATGTCCCGTTCTTGCGATAATATCCGCGAACATAAACAGTGCCGCCATTATTTGAAGAATCAGACGCGGTTGGACGAGCACTTGAAATATCATCAGAAGACCAAGCCGAATCTGCCACTGATGTTGTCGCAACCGGATGCACTTTTGTTACGATGCGAGGCTGTGTAATAGAGAGCAGTTCTGCGCCAGTAGCCCGTGCATTTGTTAATGCGTTTTCATCATAGACTGAAATCCACCAACCACCATACGCATCAGGTTCAGACGGAAGTGTGATTTCAAACGTCATCCCGTTTGTTTTTTGCACGTCTTTTGGGTTCCAGTTTAATGCATGTACGACTTTTTCATCCTTGTCAGAGGGAAGCACAGAACAGATAAAATTCACGCAATTGCTTTTTGCCACGCCACTTTTCACATTGTAATTGATTGCTCCAATTTCAACACCCGCAGGATTATCTAAGTCACCGTAAACATTTATTTCGTAGCCACCAGCATTACAACGAAACGAAATGTAAGGAACATTCTGCAAAACACCATTATCAATCACCGTTGCGGGAATTTGCTTCAAATCGTGTGCCCATCCGTTTGTTGCAAGCTGAGAAATAATTTTTGCCCAATTGGGAATTCTTGAAACGGCTAGAGAATTAGTAGCTGGCGCGGCTTCTCCTTTATGCACGTCCTTAACCATTGAAGATGGATAACGAAGCGTGCCGTAATCCATCTGAATTAGAACGCCATCATCGTCTTGTTGAAGAACATTGCCAACAACAACGGTTCCACTTTGGAAGATCACAACATCGGCTTTGAGCGGCCCGTTCAACAGCAAAGCACCAATGATTATTGAAATTGTCGTAACCGCCAGTTGTGTCCTTTTCATATCGTGTCCTTTCAGAAACCAGAAGTCCGTCTTTTTTAATGTGGACTAATTGCCATCTCACAGCCGAGACCAAACAAAGTCAAGCGTGCAAAATGCCACACGGCTGAATTGCCGTGAGGCATTCGCTGACCGTGGAGCAATCCGCTTTCGTGTTCTGCCACGCCGCCGCCGTCCACAAACCGATAATTTCAGCGTGTTCGTTCAGGAACGAGGGAGAGCCGATTGAGTGTCGGGACCGTCAAAACCGTTTGACGATGTTGACGGCCAATCGGTCTGGAAATCGGCTGGCAATTGGTCTGGGGCGAGTTCTGGCGCTGGGAATGGTACGCCAATATTCCCCAACAAAACCAAGGCTTCTGACTGGTTGCTTCCAAAATGGGTTATATCGTCTCAATTATTACGACGAGGGTGTCGCCATAACCGGCGTTGACTTCGACCTCGACGGGATACGCTTCAATGCCATTGAGCGCGGCGGAACAGACCCGGGCTAACATTCAAAAGTTATGGTCGAACCGGGCCCGGACATCAATCCGGTTTTTTATCCAACCACGGATGAACACAGATGAACACGGATTTCAAATTGCTGACAGGGGCCGGCACCGTGACGAGGACTGGGCCAGCATGAATCGTCCTCGTCGTCGTTCTCGTCCTCGAATTTGCGGGAAAAATGCGCGCCCGGCCGCAGACAAACCAAAAGGGGTTGACTGGTCATGGCCGGGGCGCATCATGCCCGCGAAGTCGGGATAACGCGGGAAGGGACAAGGCATTCGGACTTTGGCTGTTTCCGGTAAAAGACATCAAATGACAAAGTGATTTTGTCCTGAAACACGTCGGGGCGTAACGCCCACCCACCGGAAACTGAATGAGCTGCGCGGAATCGGTGGATTGACTGGGAAAATCTGATGTGACTTGAGAATGATTGACAGCGATCCAACGGGAAAGGTATTAGTTCCCCAATTCCTTATGTCTTCGGGATCTCGGCTCACGTTGAATCCGCAGGCGTCGGTGTTCAGGCATAACGGCGGCGTTTACCTGTTCGACCCCGCCACTCGCACTTGTGCTTCGATGAATGAAGCCATGCTGGCATTCATCACCCAGCCGGACAACGCCGGCTTTCTTGAAAAACTCTCCAACCAGGACCGCAAGGGACTGGCGGCGGTCACCGGGCAACTGCGCAAGCTTGGCATTTTGATGGAACCGGAAACCGCCAACCAGAGTGACCGACGGACGGTTCCCGACAGTTCGGCTTCAATGACTCATTTGGCCATCTTTGTCACCACCAAGTGCAATCTCCGGTGTGCCTACTGTTATGCCAACGGAGGAGATGCGGGAAAGACCATCAGCAGGGACCTCTGGCGTCCCGCACTGGACCATTTCTTTTCGACCCTCAATTCCGTCGCTGCCCCAGGGCGGGCCGCCCGCAAGAGTGTAAACCTGGCCATCCACGGCGGCGGAGAGGCGACCGTTGAATTTGCGACGTTGAAGGACATTGTCACGGAGTTCTGCGGGCGCGCCCGCGCGGCGGGGTTGCAACCGTCCGTGGGCATGGGCACCAACGGCACATACGGCAAATCGGTGCACCGGTGGATCGTTAAGAACAACATTAGCGTGAATATAAGTTTGGACGGACCCCGCGACACCCAGAATCGTCAGCGCCCCTTCCGTTCCGGCCAACCGAGCTATGACGTCGTGGTGCGCAATCTGCAAAGTCTGGTCCAAGCGGGCAGGCGCGTTTCTGTTCGATCCACGATTACGAACGAGGCCTTGGCGTCAATGGAGGACACCATCAAACTGGCGAAACAATTGGGTCTTGCTACGGTTCACTTCGAGCCTGTCTCGCTTACGGGACGATGTGCAACTACCGCTATTACGAGACCGGACGCGGAACAATTCGCCGAGAAGTTCCTGAACTGTTTTCTGTTGGGTCTCAAACTTGATATTGATGTCCGTTACTCGGGCATGCGCTGTTTTGAGCCTTGCCATCAACGATTCTGTTCCGCCTGCGGCCAGAATTTTTGTGTTACACCCGACGGTAATATTACGACGTGCTACGAGGTGCTCCATTCAAAGGACCCGGCTGCGAATGAATTCTTTGTCGGCAAAGTTGATCCGATCCAAGGCCGGGTAGTGTTGAATCAGGCTCGGATTGAGCAATTGAAACAAAGGGTTACCGAGAACATGGACGCCTGCAAGGGCTGTTTTCTTAGATACCATTGTGCTGGGGATTGCCCTGCAAGAAGCTTCAGGTATTCGAATCGTGACCTGTATTCCCCGGATCCCTATCGCTGTCAGATTGCCGGCCTGGTCAACAAGCAACTCATTGTCTGGTTGGCAGATGGTGTGATTGAACCTCGTGACGTCGAACAAATAAAAGTCGTCTCGTTAAACCACAATGTTTGTTAGAAAGGACAGTTGCCATGGCAAAGAAAAAAGCGCCAAAACCTAAAAAGAAAATTGGTAAGATAGCCAAGAAGACCCCTAGAATCCGCGTGGTCACGCTTGGCGGGACGCCGTCGGCTAGAAAAGACGTCAGTCAGGAAGCCAACTGCAATTGTGAGCCTGTCGAGACCTGCTCATGCAATTATGAAGTCCAATGTTCCGGGGATGATCCACACTATCCACCATCTTCTCCTTAAACCAAAACCCAAACTAGGAAAGGAAACTCGCCATGATTAAAAACGAACGTCCTAAAATTCGGATTATTTCATCCAACAAACAATCTCGCGCTTCCGCCGCCAAGTTGAAGGCCGGCATTGACTGCCCACCGGAGTGCGCCGGCTACGATCCTCTGCCCCCCTGTGCCTGCGAGCCTGCAGGCCCCCTTCCTTGTGTCGATCAGCCAGACCCCCCTCCCCACCCCAGTCCCGATCCTCTGCCCGGGCCCGACAGTGACCGCGAAGCGGGGTCCTGTGGCTGCGATCCTCAACCCCCCTGTGATTGCGATTCGGGGCCACAACCCTGTGGTGGAGCGCATGACCCTTGCGACATCTACCAGATTCCCTGCCGATGCGAATGTGTACGTCAAGGTCCTTCGGATGAGGTTCAAGGCGGGACCGTTGAAAAAAAGGGCCGGAAGACTCCGCAGAAAGGCAAGCGAAGGCCCCGGACGTTTTTCAAGGTCGCATCCCAAAAGAAAAAGAAATCCTAGCACTTTCATCGTAGCGGCGGTCGGCAGACCGCCGCATTCCTCCGGCAAACTGAAGGGTGCGGCTCTCTGCCGAGAAGTCGCTACGCCGGTTGTGCAAAGGTGCAAAAGGGGTTGACTGGTCATGGCCGGGGCGCATCATGCCCGTGAAATCAGAATTGAGCGGGAAGGGACAAGGCCTTCGGACTTTGGCTTTTCCCGGCAAAAGAAATCCAATGATAAAGTGAGTTTGTCCGAATAAGACTGTTGACTCGCCGTAAATGACTGGAGGTTGAGTGATGACTATTTGGGCGCAAATGAAACACTTTTCTGACCGGTTTGGGAAGACGGTCATTGTCAACCATACCGCTTGGCATTACTGCCGCCTCGGCACGGGCGCGCCCATCTTTTTGCTCCCCGGCGGACTGCGCCGGGCGTCATTCGGATTCGCCTTTCTGGAAAAGTTGGCCGCACGCCATACCGTCATCGCCCCTGATTACCCGCCCGTGCAGACGATTGATGAGTTTTTCACCGCCTTTGACGCCATCCTGCAAACCGAAGGCATCGACATCTTTGCGCTTGGAGGCCAGTCGTATGGCGGATTGCTGGCACAGGCATATCTGGCGCACAAGACCAGGGGTGTGAAACGGCTAATCCTTTCCAGCGCTGGTCCGGCGGATTACGGCAAGGTCTGGCTGGCTGCGAATTATGCCGCCATTGCACTGGTGCGTCTCCTGCCTGAAAGGATGATCAAAAAGCTGCTGACCAGCGCACTGCTCAAAGTCATTCCCTCGTCGGAAGCCGGGCGCGCCGAATGGGTGGAAGCCATTCACGAAGTTATGCAAAACGATCTGTCCCGTGCCGATGTGGTGTCGCATTTTGCCGTGGCTGCCGATTTGATCCGGAGGGGCCTCGTCACTCCCGCCGCTTATCGAAACTGGACCGGCCGCATCATTGTGCTCAAAGCTGACAATGATCCGACCCAGAGCCAGCGGGACTTTCCCCGATACGAAAGGCTGTTTGGCCGCGCCGTGGAAGTGTTTGACATGGGCAACCTGGGACACGCCGCCCCGATCTTTTACCCGGACAAATACGCCGAATTGTATGAACAGACACTGGTCTGAAGAGAGTTCTTGTGCAAAACACATTATGAGATTGGATTCTGACAGAACGCTGCCTGTCGGCCTTCAAATATTATAACGCAGAGACGCGTGGATTTTGGACTGCGGTGGCAGAGCGCAGCAGCGACACCGCTTTGGAATCCCGACCAATGCTGCAAAAGCGGCGTGGCGCTTCGCTTCCCGCCGCACTCCAAAACGTTTGGTTGCGCCTTGGCGCCTTTGCGTGAAAATTCACTCACCCAACCACTGACAAACCAAAAGGGGTTGACTGGTCATGGCCGGGGCGCATCATGCCCGCGAAATCAGAACAAGCGGGAATGGACAAGTCATTCGGACTTTGGCTTTTCCCGGTAAAAGGCATCAAATGACAAAGTGAGTTTGTCCGAAAAATACTGTTGGCCTTGCAAACGGACGTGAAGGACAGAAAGAGCATGATTCAAGAGAGCGCGAGCATGAAGTCGGTCCCGTTTCTTACTGAAGATAAAGCACGTTCCATCCATCGGGAGTTTGGGACACCGGTTTTTGTATATGATCAGAGGACGTTGGAGCATCAGGCCTGCCTGGTCCTTGGCTTTCCCAATGCTTTCGGCCTGACGGCCCGCTATGCGGCGAAAGCTTGTCCAACACGCGCAGTGATCAAGGTGTTGGCCGATGCCGGTCTGCATATTGATGCCAGCAGCGGCTATGAGATCGAGCGCTCGCTCCGCGCCGGTGTTTCCCC
>Ga0187868_1000227_pt1 | contig 49470 bp, 57 predicted proteins | sample June2016WEW_13_4_FD_133014 | JGI IMG/M metagenome (GOLD analysis project Ga0187868, IMG submission 133014) | Peatland microbial communities from SPRUCE experiment site at the Marcell Experimental Forest, Minnesota, USA - June2016WEW_13_40 | ecosystem: Environmental > Terrestrial > Soil >... | reverse complement strand
TTGAGGAGCAGCGCTGGTTGCGCCACGGCATAAAGGTCAATGACGCGGTGGTAAAAGAGGCCGATATTGAAGGCACCAACGGTGTCATCCACATTATTGATACTGTCTTAGTGCCGTAGTATCATAGCTTTACTTTCTCCTGCCGGGGCTAACGGTCTCGAAGGTATTGGTAGCTTCCCAACTGGTCGAGCACTTCCTAAAAAGTTTTTCGGCGGCCATGTCGTCAAGGTAAGCGTTTCGGCGACCGGTTCATCGGTTGCGGACGTTTAACACGTTGAGGTATTGTGGGGGGCCCCTAGCTCCCTCTTTTTTGTCGTTCAGCGGGTTCAAGCCGCCGTAATTGACAAAGTCGCCGGCAGGGATAAAATCAGAAACTATAAAAGCTATAAACAGCCCTATTTGAGCAAAAAAAGGCGCAAGCCAATTAGGGAGGAAAAAATGGAGTTTAAGAAAGTTCTGGTTATCGTCCTCGTTGCGGCGTTGGCGACGACCGTTGTGAGTGCAGCCGGTGTTCTCGCGGCACCTAACACGAAGCCCTCAGGCAATCAGGTTCAAGTAGTGTCCTCAGGAAGCCTAGCACAAGCGGTTACGCTTCCTAACGGGCTGATGGCTGTGAATGTCGGGCAAAGTGTTACTTGGCTCCCGTGGGCGTATAATGTCCGTGGCACAACACCCCCGACGTCTAACGGCGTTTCACACACCGAGTCATCGTCAGGTATGAACCTTGCGACGTCGGTAAGCGCCCCGAAAGGCACATCGGGACAGAACTGGGCTTGGGTAGGTGTTAACTTCCAACTAAAAGGCGTTACCGACCAGGCGTCGTGGAATGCCGTCAAAAATAGGCAAGTGCGCATAAGCGCCACCGTAAACGATAAATTGTCGGCTTATGAAGATTCATGGGTTACCATAGTGCCTGGAGGTAGTCTTTCCAAGGTACCTTTGTCGAATCAATACGGAACGATAGCCGAGACATACGCGGGTAATAATGCGATATCGACCTCGTCGAGCATGGGAACGACGGGGACGCTTGTCGTGCCCTTGGCACAGCTGCAGCCGACAGGCGGGGCCCCGGGCGACGTGCATATAGGGGTGGTTTTGGAAACCTATTCATCCAACGGATTGCCCGCTACAGGCGCGGTAAGCGTCATAGACATACAGTTGCAGTGGGTATGAGCTGTTGGGAGGGAGTCGCCACTCCCATTTTCTTTCTTTTTTCTTTACTTTTAGCACGTCCTAACCGGGGACTAAGCGGCTTAGCGCCAAACGACAACACTTAAGCTACTAGGCCACCGCTTTACCTTTTTGATTCATTTTTCTGTCAAGAGGGACTTGTATGATAAAGAAGTTGTTAGCTGTCATTGTGCTAGTGATGGCGCTGTCTGTAGCGGGATGCATACAGACACAAAACGCATCGTCCGGAAGCTCGCAGGTTAACGCCTACGCAAATGCGTTTGTAAATTCGACCAAAGCTAATCTGGGACCAAGCGAGACTTTAGTTGGTTCTAACGTAGTCCAGAACGGCTCAGACGCTATGCAGGTCACTATGACGGTAACAAACACGACATCGACCTCAATCTGGTCGAACGGCTCAATGTACACATATGCTTTGAACATAAAGCAGTTTGATAACACGAACGACGCGAACAACTTCTATAACACCACGAGTTTTGGATATAACCAAGGCAATTCAAGCAGCGTCTCAATTAGCAACGCCACCAATGTATACCAGCAAGTTATGGGGCACGCACCGACGATAAGTCGTTATTCAACTCAGATAGCAAGTTTAAGCTTGTTGGGTGGGTCAATCAACGTAGCAATACAGCAGGATGAATTTGTTACCTACGGCGCGGTGACAGTGGTGCCAGGTGCATCAACGACAGCATCAACTTCTGTTTCAGCGTCTGCATCAGTCACACCATCAAATACACCATCGGTTACACCGTCAGCAGACGTTTATCAGGTCGTTGTTTCCGGCCCAACAAACGGTGAATACGGTGCGCTGTGGACCGCCACTATCTATAAGAACGGCGTTGTTATTCCCTGCGACCAATTAACTGGTCAAGTATCGTGGTACATCAACGGTCAGCAGTCAAACGGGGGCACTTTTGGAGGTAGCCAATGCACGATGACGCACGACGCCAACGGGCTCGCGGGCTCTCCATTTCAGTATGCGAACGTTATTACAGCTACCTATATGGGAGTAACCTCGCCACCGGCATATTATACGGATAATGAAATTTCCACACCAACCCCAATAATTACTGCTGTACCTACACCCACGCCAACCCCAACGCCGATAGCTACGCCGATAGCTACGCCGATTCGCATAATCCGATGAGTGACCTAAGGCTTCGCTGGTAGTAGAATGGTGTTCTACCGTTCAACGAGCCGACCGGCGAATGAAGCATAGGGATAGTTCTGCTAAGACAGACGTTTCACCATGGCACATATCGTGGGCGGCGATAAAACTCGCAATACGGAACGCGCTCATCTTTGCCGCGAATCTTGCAGCCGACGAACCTAATGCACCTGCGGCAGTCCATCATTAGCGGATATACTGCGTCGCTCCCCTGACTTTCGTTATCGATGCGCAAAGAAACTAATGATGACCAGTCCTAGAAAAGGTTCACAGTTGCCTTGAATTGGTCCTCGTTTCAGAAATTGGTAGTCGGACTATATCGACGACCTAAATGCGCTGGGTCCCATTTTTTTTAGCGACAATCTAACGGCGTTGGGGTGGTCTAAATGGTCTAACACCATTGTAAACCCCGAGGACGACTTATCACAGATATCACGAAAAAACGAAAAAGGGGAAACTTATACGCAGTCCTCATGCTATATGGTCTAACAATTAAAAAAAAAGGGCCCAATACAGCAACGCAGGTACTCTTCGAGAGTCAACTTGGAGCTGATTAATGAATTAGGAGCCGTGCCGTATATCCCATTCAAAAAGGGAACGACGGGAAAGGCGAAGAACGCCCCGACATGGAAAAAGATGTACCACTACTTTGAGTTCAAGAACGAAGAATTTCTAGAGCACTACCATAAGCGGAGCAATGCCGAAACGACGTTCCACGTAATAAAGAGTAAGGTTGGGCATGCTGCATGCGGCGAGAAGCAAGACGGAGCTAGCTCAGGTCAATGAAGTACTGCTAAAAGTGCTGTGCCACAACATCTGCGTGGTCGTTCAAGAGATGTTTGAGTCGGGGGATTGAGCGGAGTTCTATTTTGATTTAGTGAGCATTTGATGGTTCACTACGTAAACAGGCTCACCTTCAGGGTCATATTTCTTAGTACTTGATGCTGACACGAGAACAGTTTTAATGCTCCATTTGATGCTACCGTCAAGCAGATATTCATTCCACGGCTCATCTACGACGTCAAAATTCATATCCACTTTAACCAATTCCTTGGCTATTTCTTCTTGGCTTGGGGGGGCCATCCTCGAAGGCTCTCCCCTTAGCTGTGGGGGCGAGAAAACCGTCATTGCGGGAGCCGAATTCATTAGATAATTATTGCCTTGTTTTAAAAATTTGACTGGGAAGACTTTTATTTTCACAATTGTTTCATCTTCAAGAAGATAAACGCTCCAGTCCTCCTTAATTAGTTTAAAATTTGCATAACCATACTGACTGATTGTTGCGTCAACGTCCACCATTATTTCGACCTCTTGCTATCGCCCCACACAATATCGCCCTCATCGTTTACTTGATGCGCCGATTTCGTTTTATAGCCCCAAAATGTCTTGTCTTTGTACAGTACTGCCTCGCATCTCTTAAGTCTCATTGGATTGATTGTAACTATAATTTCAGTGCCTCCCTCGCGAGCGCCTTTAGCTACTTTTATAACTTGGTCAATCGCGGCAATAGTTGCGGGGTCAATCGGGGGTAAACTCATGAATCTCTATTTTCCCATCTTTTGTCTTAATAACCGTAAATTCTACATTATCGATTATTACGCGATATGGTTTCAATATTTTAAGCTTTTTTGATTCGATGACTAATGAACCCTCCCGTTCATAGACTAGCTCTTTAGGTTTATCCTCAGGTTTCAGGAGGTTGGACACACTCCGTGTTGGCTTCTTATATACCCCCCAAGAAATAGAAGGAGCCAAATCTTGCGGTGATGAAGATACTAGGTTTGCAGGCCAAGTGAATTCAGTTCCTTGCTGCGCGTCGTAATATGATTCTCCTAGCGTTTCAGACATTGGTTGCTTCTCCCGTTTGTCAATGTGCGCGTACCCACTAGTCTCATTAGAAATAGTTGTTTTGATTGCGGTGTACCTATTGTTCTCATAAGAAAGCGTTGTGTTGACTACACATGAAAAATCAAAAATAGTCTTTTTCATAGTTCACCCCCTGTGTCGTGTGTATTGCCAAAAAAAGTCGAAAAGCTCCACTCTGCCCTAAAGAAAAGCCTAGAAAGCGTGTTGCAACGTTTTGTCATTGTGCTTAGTGCTGCGATGACGCGCAAGTGTTGACCGTATCAAGTCTAACGTTTTAACGTTAGTCTCGTTAGACTTAGCGCTCTCCACGCCACGGAAAAAAGAAAAGAGCAGTCCTATGCCGTTTGGGTCTAACAAACAGCTGAAAGAGGGGGCAAATAGCCACAATCACAAGGTCAGCGTCTTTCCGTTCTTTTTCCAAAAAAGATAGGACGAACCCTTATCACCAGTTTGGGTGATAGTTGGGGTCGTTGTATCTTTCGATGTCATCAATGATTTCATCTAGGTCGCGCTCTAGTGTACGCCGACCAGCCGACCATGTCAAAGGTTTGGTGTAAAGTCCCATGTACTCTGCGATGTTACATGGACTTTTGACTAAATCCTTGGCGTAGTCGACAGGTCGGCGTACCTGCGACGGGTTCTCATCGACGTCTTCATCAAACTCTCCACCTTCTCTTAGTCGGATTCCAAGCCGCATGTGATAATCTCCCACGCGTTTGCTTTCGTACCCTAAGCGCGAGAGATACATGCCGAAGCTCTGTTTACTTTTAACTTCGCGTTGAGCATCGACTGTCGCGTTCAACTTGAACCGGTCGTATAGGTCACTCGTGGAAACACTTGCGCCCTCCTCAACTATCACGTCAGATTTGAAAAATTCAGCAAGTGGATTCATGTCATCTTGATACGCCTCGCGCGCAGCGTTGACCGAATCTGGTGGCATCAGTCCGAAATCTTGCCAATCATAGCACCCTTGCACGGCCCAAGCGAAAATCGCCTTTTGGGCGTTCTCATTCTCAATCAGAAATTCCTTGACTGTAGGGTCGCAATCAGCGAGTGGAATCGCGTTCAAGAACGTGATGATATGAAACCGATTAAATGCAGCGTCATCGTCAAAGTTCATATTCGGTAAAAAGTTAGTCTCGATGAAAAACTTGCATACGGGGATAATCTTGCGCATGTGTTTCTCATAAAGACCACGCGCTGCCCTCGGATTCGCACCGGTCATAGACTTGACGAACGCATCATTAAATACCATGCCACGTGGAATCTCGCTACAGTGTGCGGCACGCAAGCCCTCTAGGTCTACAATATCGGCACGTGTGCCACCGGGGCGGGCAATTGACTTGCCGAAAGTCGCAACTTCAACGGGTTTCGCGTAATCGCCAAACGTCTTGAATATCGCATCTAATACGGTTGACTTTCGGGAATTCGGCCTTCCGTATGCGACAAATAATGCTTTGTCTCGATTGATGCCCGTCAACGCGGAACCGACGGCACGCTGTAAGAACGTGCTTTGTTCCAGTGGGAGCACGTCCATAAGCTCATCGTACCATTCAGAACTTACAATGTCAGGGTCGTACTCAACTAATGCAATCTTGGTAATCAAATCCTCTCGCCGGTGTTCTCGCAGCTCACGATTCTTGAGGTCAATCGTCCCCTTAGAGCAGTTTATTAGCCACGGGTTGCGGTCAAAATCTGTGGCATTGATTGCTATTTTGCTGTCTGTGCTTGCAAGCCGCACCAGTGCTTCAATGCGCGTCAAACTCTCGGACTGAAAAGCCCATTTACTGAGTTCTTTTCTAGTCTTGCGTGTCTCGCTCTCGTTGTCGCTTTCGATAATCCCGGCTTCAATATGGATATTACGTACGACGATTCTGGCGTATTCTTTGATAATGCCCGTCGTATCAGGGGCCCACTTGCAATCGTCCCAAATGAACCACGTTTGCAAGTCTGCACAGTAGCGCACTTGGTCATCATATCGCATGATGAACCGCTGTGCATTTCCATCGTCAGTGCGATTATGGCCACACGCGATTTTTCCCTCTTCTGTTTCGCCCGTTGATTCATTTTTTGTGAGGTAATAGTAAACCTGTATTCTCTCGCCTTCGTATGCTTTAGCATCAGAGACTTGGCTGTTCATTGCTCGCGCCTCACGGTGTTAACGCCGAACAAGCCGCCATCTTCAAATCGCTTGGCCACAGAATATGCGTTATCAATCTCGTGGACTGCTGCTATTGTCTCGTTTGCCTTCTGGTCACCGAGTGGCTTGATTCGCCGTAACTTGCGGAGTATGGCAATCAGCAACCATAATGGAACCTCATCGGAATAACAATCGTCGCACCACTCGTCGCGGTCTGAAAATGAGATAAGGATATGACCGCGCTTGCTTGGACTGTCATAAGTGAACCACTCGACCTTTCTCCCGTCATGTCGCGTCTGTCCGTGACGAACCAAATAGGCATACTCAAAGAGCAGTCGTTCGACTGCTTCAAAAAGCGCTTCGGGCTTTTCGCCTTTAGACTTCAACCCATTATTACCGCTCTCAAGCTCGCGCCCGTGTCGCTTTCGTGGTCGTCTTCTGGCGATAGCCAACAGCCTTCTATTTCGCTGAAATAGCCTTGGCAAGTCATTGCTATCGCTCAACGGTGTAGTAATGCACTCGGTTGCGCTTCTTCTCGCTGCGCACCGCTCCAGCGGCCTCTAAGGTCAACAAGCGATACCTGACACTAAAAATGCCCTCTCTCGGTGATGCACGCGAGCACCGCTTTTTCAAGGTCGTTTTTGGTCATTTCTTCTCCGTTATTCTTTGTAGGCCTGTGAAGGCTTACAAAAGGGTATATATCTCCAATACATCTTAGGAATTTAAAGTGGCACTAATTCAGTAGGGCTCCTCTTGTGGACACGAGTGACCTTCAAAAACGTCTGAAAAACCTCATCGGTGAGGAGATTCCACGCCGCACCCTTTGGCGCTGGGTAAAACAGGGGCGCGTCGCACCTCCAGATAGGGTGCCGCGTGGCAAGGGAAGGGGAAGGGGGCGCCACGTTGAGTGGTCTGAGGAGGCAGTCGGAGATATTACCACGCTGCTCGCGGTGCGGAAAATACGCCGCGCTAAGGCATTTAGAATAAAGAAGGAGTGGACATTTTCGTCAGGAGCACTCTTAGAAGCCATTAGCCTCGCGTATGCCGATAAATTGCCCGTAAAGCACGGCTCTGACACTGTCTACGTTGAGGATTCTTTCTTCCGCGACGAGGACACACTGACAAGTCGTGGCGCGACAATCGATGTATTTGGGTTTAAGCATATCTGGAAAGGCATTGCACAAGGAGTAGGAGCGGACATCCGCTTAGCCAACCTTGACTCTCATGGGTGCAAACAAGCCTTCCTCTTGCCGTCTCCTTTCATCCCGTTGCAAGGAGAGCCACGGATTTCTCCAGACGATGCGGTTCACGCCGGTACCATTGCGGCCGCAGTTATCGCGTTTGAAAAGGAAAAGAAGGGATGGCCTCGGCGACCAGCAAGAGTGGTGTTCTCATGGTATCTGGAATTCCCGCTCATCGGCTTGAGTCCTTATGCACACAAGGCGGACTGGGATTCACACGATTACGACCACGTGCACGATTACGACATGGTGTGCATTCGCGACGACGTGCTCATTGAAGATGCGGACTCCGATGAGCTCATCATCTGTCTGGATGCCCGCGTAGTGCTCGACGTACGTGGCGGTGCTGTCCAGGCGTACCTGCCATGGTTCATGGCTCGGCGCGGTTATCGGTCTGGCCAGTCGGGTCGACGTTACCCGGGCCTGCCCCCCATTCCTTCATATCTAAGAAGCAAACCCACCAGGGCAAACGAACACAAGTCGTTTAGAATTCGACGAAGGGAGCATCGAGCGGTTTCGGACCGGGCTCCGCCAAGGGATGGAATCCGAAGACGAGTTAAGAATAAGAGCGGCTATTTTCGACCGTGGAAACGGAGAAGAGCAAAACGTCCGGTCGGCACATCAGCACCAGCTGGACTAATTGACATCAACAGTATCAGGCCGCGTTCCTTCCCGGATTGAAACGCCCCGTTTTTACCTCTTATTGCCTTCAGTCGAACAGCTGTCGTTTCGTCGGGGTGGAACGTATGTATGCAGGGGCCTCAGCGTTCTGTATCGCGTGATTTCATTACGACTGCCTACGCTTAGCGACGGTGTAGTTCATAAGGCGGCCTTTCACAAGGTCACGAGTTCAGCGAAGAAGTGAATCTTGATTGCAGAAGCTTAAAAGCACTTTAAATCAATAAGGGTAAGAAAGCATGTCCGATAATCCCAAAAAAGAGATAAGGAGTGAGGCTCTACAATACGTCGGCGATGCAAAGATAGGCAAGCTGACAGGAAATGGCGGGACATACCCGCAGCTCCGTCTGCCTAAATCGCACGCGCACCTCATAGGGAAAAAGGCCCAGCTTTTTGAAATCACAAAAGATGGGCAAACAGCATTCCTTATTTCGACAGGTGATGGTTTAAACCCGTCCACAGAAGGTTTAAACCAAAATGAAGACGCTAAACTCCCAAAAAGGGAGAATCCGCACGGGACTATTCGCCGTTCGAGGCTGTGCCGAGGTGGGGTAGCTTGGTTATCCTATGGCCCTGTGGAGGCCACGACGCGGGTTCGAATCTCGCCCTCGGCCTTTGATTTTCTTTATCGGCGTCAGCTTCGCTTCCGACTTGAAAAATAAGTGATTTAAGTCCGTTAACCTCTGATTCCAATGCATCAAGCCGCTTAGTCATCTGATTTTGTTCAAGATTTGCACAAAATTTGCCAACGGAGTTATCAAAGCTAACCAAAAAAGCAAGTTCGCCCTGCAGCTCTGTTTTGTAGATGTTGGCTGTCTTTCCAACAAGAGCTTTGGACTCTTGGTAGCCGGATGACGGGGTATACGTGAGATGGCGTAGAGCTGTGAGCGCCGATTTTGCAGGTGCTGATAGACTGCATACATTGTTTAACGTGTCTAAGATTCTTAATTGTGGCGATTGTGTTGAATCCTCGCGCAACTAGAACGAGGCGCTTCTGAACTCCTACGTCAAGCACAGATGAGATTGACATTACTTGCACAGGTTTGCCGAGTTGATTGGAAGGAACGCTTCATATTCTAGGTAACTCGAAAGCGAGAATTTGTTATTGTCCTAGGAAGCTTCAAGCAATTTCAGGAATACATTGTTTGGAGTTAGTTGATTATTATGAATAATACGAAAGAAAAGCCATCAAGGAATACAAAAGAAAAATTATCAGAGGCACGCTACTTTCTCGACCGGATGATAGAAAACCAGTTTTATTCTGACGCTACGACTAGCCCTTTTGTATTCCATTTCAATGCATTTCTCGCGGCATTTCGCAGTATAACGCTTTTTATGCAAAAGGAACTGGCGCATTACCAAGGATTCAAAGACTGGTACGCCAAGCAAGTTGAATGGATGGAAAAGGACGCGCAGATGGAACTTCTCGTAGAAATGAGAAATATAGTCTTAAAACAGGAAAGCATACCGACAAGCACCTCGGTTGAGGTGCACCTGGGCGCGCCGCCTACGGCTGTGGTAAGTGTAGTTCCAGTCACTGTGACTATTACTGACAAAGATGGCAACATTATTGCGCACAGTATAAGCAAAGAACCGGATAATCAAGTAGCTCTACCTAAAGAGGTAGAGAAGCCGAGTGAGCCGAGTTCTAAATTGATCTGGCATATCAGGAAGGCTCCTGAGATTGAAGAGATTCTTAGCAAGTTTCCGACTCTCGATATCGACAGCTTCCTTCAAACAGACATAATCACAATATGTGAGACCTGCTTCAGAAAACTGGAGTCTGTTATATTGGGCTATTTCAAACAAGATGGGTAACGAAGCGTTCAGCGTCTTCGACAGGCATTTTGCTTTCGTTATCGATCGATTAATCAATCTCTGCCAGTTTCCTGGCGGCGAGCGCCCTTGCGATAGCGTGAGGAAGAAACGCTAATTCATCCTCTTTGAGCGTGTAGTTCTTGCCATCAGTGCCAACAAAGCGAGGTATGTCACGGAGCATCTTCACCTCGACGTAGCTTACTTCGAATTTGCTGGCTGCTAGATCAGTCTCGTTCTGGCTTGATCCAGGGGGGAAGCACCCGTTCCCTTAAGATCAACTCCCTTGCTAACATCAGGCCCATTTCGTTCAACTTCGGATCGCATTTCCGAAATAGTACGAAGGGCGTTTTGCCCCTCTATTCCAGGTTCAACTGGTCTCTCTTTTTTGAAGTTAACCTATATCTATCATTTAACTCACATGCATGTGATTAGTAATGACCTCCGACGATGAGTTCATCAGCCGCTTAACTGGATTCCAGCTCACCAAAAAGGAGGCACTGCTGTATCTGCACCTGCTGAAGTACGGGCCAAAAACACCATCTCCCATCGCTAAATCGCTGAAGACTTATCGGGAGGACGTGCATCGGACGCTCACCCGTCTCACTGAAAAAGGTATGGTGCGCCCGTCGCTCGACTCCCCCACGGTCTATATAGCCGTCGACCCCAGCACCGCAGTCGAGTCAATACTTAAGCAGCAGGAGAGCGAACTCCGCGAGATGAAACAGAGGAAGCGTGAGCGTCAGGAACTTTTGCAACCACGACGATCCCAGTCCTCCGATAAAGCAAGCACCTGTAAGATCATCAAGAGTATCAAGGAACTCGTCACTGTCTCTATGCCCTTGATCGACTCGATGCAAGAAGAATGGCTGGTGGCTGCTCCCGCGTATCTGACCGTTATCGCCTCCCTCTTTGGAGTCAACGACGCTGCCTGTGAATTCATCAAGCGCAGGGGAAAGGTCCGAGCCATTATCGACATCTCCTATCAATTTATTGAGCCAGTGCGAGAAATGATAGCCATCGGCGAAGAAGTGCGCCACGTCGATGAACATGGACTTATCTTCGTGGTATTTGACAGAAAAATCTCTATAAGCGCGATCAACGCGGCTGTCAAGCGCATCTCTCTCAACGAGCCAGTTTCCGGACTCTGGACGGATGACCCCGTCTATGCTCAGTATCTCACGTCAACGTTTCAGATGTTGTGGGAACAGGCGATCCCTGCGGAGCAGCGTATACAACAGCTGTTACAGCAAGGCCCTCCGCAGAATTGATTGCGACTCTTACATTGGCTGTACCTCCGAAGGTCGTTTTTGATTGCGAACAATCGCATCATCTCTTTTGAGATCAGGTAGTATCAGCAGTCTGGGCTTCCCCCCGAACAAAAGATTAAACAACGTGTCTTTGCGGCGTAGGAAACTGATTTGGCATCAGCAAAGATATCCAAGTTGTTCACTAGAATTCCCTCAGATGCGTACCCTTCCAGCACTTCAAGGAAACATCGTACGCGCCCAGGCAGAGCCAGAAATACGTATATCTGCTGTTCGCTGTCGAATCAAGAAAGGAACACGTGGTGCTAACCCTGTGACTGTGCGTACTCGTTTTCACCGACAGGCGCGGCGTGACAAAGAAAATGTCACGCGCACTTAAGTACGATGTAATTTGGGAAGGGCAACATGGATGAAATTGAACAAAGATTCAAGGATTATCTAACTAACATCGATGCGTGGCAGTATTATGAGGACGTCGATTATTTTTTTCGCGAAGCCACATTGCCCCTCCCCATTAACGACATCCAAGACGTCCTCATTACAAATTATCCACAGGATGGCCAGACCGTGCCCGAAGATTTATGGATGTTTTTTGAGGGCTATTGTGTGAAAGTAAAAGACTTCTCAAAGGTGGCCGAAGAACCGGAGATGATTGAGCTAAGGTCCCTGAAAGGCGAAGCCAGGTCTGTTCATATCACGAAACAGAACTACAGCTTCCTTAAAACCGAATCTCGACGACAAAATGAACTAGGGCCGAAGCCGAGGCTTGAACTATCAATCAGACTAGAAGATGACCAAACCTTTGATTTTAAAGCGGTAGAATCTGCAAATTGTAAGCACTTATATGAAATCTATAAGAAGCATTTCGTGCCGCTGTTCCCAGTTTAACGTCGGCCTCATCGCCTATCCGAGTTAAAACTTGAAATTTCTCAAAATCTCTTTTGTAGTCTTTTGCAGCGAGGTGGAAATGCGCTGGACTTAAGGAACACTTACCTCCAGGCAGATCGTTTATGATAACTATCCATGGTCAGCGCCGTTTAAAACCTGGTCGGCTGGTATTTCGCTGCAGTTGCTTGGTTTGAGATATCGACGTAAGAGTTCTCGTTGGTATATATCGAAATCATGTGTCCAACGCCTTCCAACCTTGCATGTACACACAGATGTGCTCAGGCAGCACATGCCGATAATGTGCCACTCTATATTTCTCTGGCAGCCGGATAATCGGCGACGAGTGCGACACCTTTGCGCTTTGAACGCTTGGCGTACGTGCAGTCGGTTCCATATTTGTAGAGTGAATCATCTGCTCAGTCTTGCAAATCATAAGTGACAGTCCTTAGTCGTTGCTGCATGTGAAGTAGATGATGTCGCGCGGCTTTATAAACTCGAAGTTCTTTTTTTTGCCGATGGTTAAAGAAACAATCATTGAAAACGTTAAGGGCGCTGTAGCTGTGGCTTCAGCAATCGTAGAATCGACACAGAAAGAAGTCATCTGGCTATGCCGTCTGATGTGTTGGGGTTAGGCGCTCATTATGGTTTGAACGAGATGGCCAAAAAGCTAAAGAAAAAGGCGGACACGTACGGGGAATCATTGAGAACTCCGATACCCATTTTGACGTCGTGCCCGAGCATTTAAACAACGGCAAAGACGTGCGCCTCCTCGATCAGTCAGGGACGGTACATGCTTGTCGCAGACAAACGTGAAAGCATCAGTTCACTAAACATGAAGGCCAATGATCTATCGCTTGACGATGCACTAGTAGTATTCTGGACCGACAATCAAGCCTACGCCGAGTTCCTCTCCGCGACGTTTGAGGCCGAATGGACTCAAGCAGTCGATCCAGAAAAGAGCCTTCAAGAACTTTAGAAAATGTCCTTCGCTTAATCTAGACGCAGTTGCTAGTCAAGCGGCTTGTTCATCCGCGTACCGATAGTAAGATCCAACTACCCTGTCGCAAGATTCTTATGGTAATGGATGACGACCCAAGGTAGGTAAGTCGCCTCATTGATTTCTGCCTTAGTGAAAAAGAGGCGAGAACCTATCTCCAGCTGCTCAAGCATGGTCCCGGTTGCCCACTCGAACGAGAAATGTGAGATCGTCCAAGAGATATAGAAGAGAGTTAGGCAAAAAATGCACTGGGAGGCGAAGAGCAGACAGAACCTTTCATGTCTCGTAAATGAAAATCTTGTTTTGGCTTTTGACGAGCTTCATATTTTCTATTCGGTGCCAATAGCTTATGATCCTTGTTCCACTTCGTGTTTCAGCCCTTATCTTCATCGCGATTCTGTTGTTTATCCTTCCTGGGTATTGGAATATGAATATAACATCAGCGTCAGAGATGTCTTGCTTGAAAAGGTTTCCTAGGATGACTTGGGCGTTTCTTGCTCTGAGCTTGGCTATAAGCCATCGAATAGGCTCTAACTCAACTCCTCTCACGTGATCGCATACCTTTGAGGCCTCTATAAGGGCTTCTCCTGTTCCACATCCGAGGTCGTAGAAGACTTCATCTTTCTTGAGGTCGGCCAATTTAAGAGCCTCAGCTGCAATCTTCCTCGGAGTGCGACCATACGCTGCGCCTCCTGCCAGCATAGGATAGACAGGGGAAGCTAGGAGGTACGCTACTACCAGAACAATTATGCCTATTATTACATCCAAACTCATTTCATCAGCAACAGAGTTAGATTGTCAAGTCGACATTTCCCCAGTACTTCATGTAGATATCGTAAAGTGAAGCAGGAAGCAGCCTTTTAAAATTGCCAGTCCACTCCAGAAACGCTGTGCGTGAGTATATAGCTCTTGTTTGACTGATCCCAGCGCAGTACGTTGGCCCTGCTACTGCTCGAACCTGCCATTTTTTTCGCGACCATGCCCGTGTCGAAGGAAACGCCAAGTTTTTTTACAGTCCAAACCGCGCCCGAATCTAGACGCGCAAGTGAAAAATATTGTACATTCTGCTCCGATCGGTAAAGTTCATCCACCTTTCTACCTGCGCGCCCCACGCTGGGTCTCGCGGGATGTTCTTGAAAGCGGAAAGTTGATCGATCACCGCGATGCGCTTGTCCCATTTTTCCATCTTGCGTGCGTCTTTCAGCACCCATTTGGTCGCGATGTCTTTAATACCCGTTCGACGCAAACCCCAGTTGCTGATGAGTCTCCACAATCTTGACTGGGCGTTCACAACGATTTCGGCGCCCGGGAAATTGTCCGCCAGCAGCAAGAAAAACTGTTTAACCTGTGACTCGTCTAACCAATCGAGCACACCCCCGGCTAGCATAAACACGCCGTTTTCTTTGTCTCTGACGCTCTCGCACCACCTCGCGTCGAACAGCGACCCTGCGAGGTACGTTGTTCGGTCTTCTTCAGGGAGTAATCGCCTTCTTGTGTCGATCACGTTTGGCAGATCGAGATCATACCACTGAAGCAATCCATGTCAACACGGTAGAACGTGGTGTCAAGTCCGGCTCCAACGTTAATGACCGATGCTTGTTGATGTTCGTTGACATACGCACGTATTTTGTCGTCGAACTGCTTTGCTCGCGCAACAATAGCGATAGTTCCTTCGAGTCTTAGAGCCGCAACCTTTGTTGAAAAATCATAGTCAATCTGATCGACAAGCTCGATCGCTTTCGCGTCGTTGAAGATCGAAGGAAACTCTCGACTGAATTTCGCCCGCGCGCACAACGGAGCCAACAGCGTCGCTTCAACGTCGTGAAAATCGATTTTCATTCTCGCACCTGTCGCACTTTCTGTAGCAGATTGCTCCGCGATTATAAGCACGTCCTTACTGTGAGTATTATCGCCGTCCGCGCTACGTGCCATGGTGACGGTTCAGCGTTACTAGGCCGTCTAAGCGCGCCGCTATGCTAAAACGATAGTTCCGTCCAGATACGCGGTAAAGGTTCCGTGTGCACTTTGGTGTAGTGAAAAATGTCCGCTTCCTCCGATGACGCGGGCGAATTGTCCCGTGCCATTGTCAATCTGATATGTGCTGCTGCCAGGTGGCACGTGTAAGCTAATCGTGTCGCCATTTGCGGTCTTGATTGTCATCGTAAATGGGGCTAAGTAATATACAACTTGGCGCCCATCCACCTTCGACCATCCACAGTACGTGAAGAAGCCAGTCCCACTGTACAACGTGGCCCCGACGCCCGGGCTGCCGTACTTTCCTGAAAAGACTCCTGCAAAAGGCACGGTGAGATGCCCACACGTCTTGTACGCGGTTTGCTGCGCCGCGTCTGCTGGGAGCACACAGGTCGCCATCAGCGGCAACACTGCGACGCTTATTACCATTAACGCGATTGTGAGTTTTCGTAGCATCGATTTCCTCCTTATGCCTGCTTGAGTAGCAGGCTCATAGCTTATCATCGTGTTTTTGATTTAAAGTTGGCGTTATTGCCTCACCTGTTATTCGCTCTGCGGCGTTCTTATTTTCACTTGGCATAAATTGTTTAGATTTTAAAGCGGACGCCTGCCCATTACTGCATGTAGATATTATAAACCGAATCAAGCAACGGGTGCTTCTAAAATCACCAGTCAACTCCAGATACACCGTGAGTGAGAATATAGTTCTTATTTGACTGGTCCCACTGCAAGATATCGCCCATTTGTTCACAGAATTTCCTTATGTCTACGCTGGCCAAGGAGCTTAACGACGGGGTATTACATTGCTAAAAAAGAGGAAAAGCGGCTTGAGAGGGTGCTCTAACTGTTTGTCACGCCGCTTTTGGCCAGTGGATTGAAATATCTGAGACAGCGGCTGCTCCGGAAGCACTTCCACCCGCTGTCGTCATCGACGTGGATGACGAGACCACTGCATAGCTCTGCAGGACCACGTATATCGAGCCAGTATACACATCAGAGCCGTAGGACGCCGGCCTAAATATGTCCCCGAGCCTCACTTGCATATTGAACGTGGCGAGGCCGGTTTTCGCCCCGTTTTGCACAGAAGCTAATGTCACGAACTCGTGCGAGCTCGTGTAGTCGACAATAAGCCGCGTTGCACCGCCATTGGTCGTGTACATAGTATAGGGGATGTGTATCCTGATGCTAACAGGAGCGTTCGAGAGAGTCTCCCACTGCTGCGGCGTAATCGTGCCAGCGAGTTGGAGCTGAACGCCGACTTCGGCGATGCTCGTCTCATAGAATGGGCTCGCTTTTGACCACGCAAGATTTGTGGTAATCACGTCGAGAACAGAGTGTTCGTGGTGCGTTCCGATGCTGGGGCCGATTACGCCTTCTGTGTCACGATAGTTATACTGCAAGCCGGTCCACAGCTGGTTCTTGCCGATGTTGACGGTGTAATACCCAAGCGGTGAAAGCCGAAGAGAACTCGCCTGGCTCGTCTGGGCACTTGCTGGTATCACCGATATGAAGCCAACGCTGCTTGGCGTCACTGCCATAATCGCAATCATTACTGCAATCGTAAGTTGACGTTTCACTGATTTTCACCTCCTTTTCGTTGATACTCAGCACTGCGTGCTGTATCGGTGTAAACGAGCGTTTATGATGTGTTCTCGTATAAAAAGAGTGCGTTATGTGTTTACAACGTCGGTTGAGCTTTATATTGAAGTTATTATGCAATATTGTCACTTACGAGCAGAGCAAAAGTCCTGTTGTGATTCTCAAGCGGTAACCCACACGTCTTTCCAATATCGCATATATGCGTCGTACACGTGCTCAGGCAACGGATGCTTGTAAAATCGCCAGCCAACTCCAGATACGCCGTGGGTGAGTATATAGTTCTTATTTGACTGATCCCTCTGTAATCGCACTAAAAACAAAAACTTAAGTCAGAGCCCTACGCAACCTTTTCATATGCCATTCGTTCATCAACCTGAGTATATACCTGGAATTCCAGCAGCCACCATTACAACCCCCACTAATAATACGCGGGTGGAAAACTCAGTATTTATTAAGGGCACGGCCCAAAACATTGGGGAAGAATACAGTCTATGGCTTGTATTTTATGATTACAACGCGAACCGCCATTACCCACAAGATGGGCCCGTTGCTATCTCCACAAACGGTCAATGGGAGATGACCGCATCTTTTGAGAGTAGCGGAAGGTATGATATTACTGCGCTCGCTGCAGACAAAAACGCCAACGACAGTCTCTTACTATACCAAGCAGCCAGTGAGTCGAGCGGTGATTACCCGGGGTTGCCTGCCCTCCCTTCAGGATGCATAACGCTGGCGTCAGTCACCGTCTCTAGAACGTAGCTTTAACTGTGTGCTATTCGTTCAAGCAGGTTTACTGAAGCGAGGGACGAAAAACACGCGCAGATCCAGAAGCCGTATTATGGTTGCGATTCGGCGACCGCGACAAATTATCTCAAATGATCGGGTTCCGTATTCCGATCAATGCCGACGTCTGCTTACAATAGCGACGCCTCCGCTTTAGCCAGCCCAAGCCTAAGCGTTATTCGCCCGCGCAACGTTCGCGAAAGCACGCGAGCAACCGCTTGATGATATCGTCAAACGTTTCGCCGCGCTTCCCTATAGCGTCCATTTCGGCTTTCGTCTTAAAGTGTACTGATATCGTCGCGCGATCTTCACGTTTCATATTTTCTTACGCGTCGGGGTAGTGGTCTCGCGCAATTGGCCGCTGCGAGCGTAATGCGACGCTGCTTCGCTTTCCGTGATCGGCCTAACGACCCGGGATAGGTACTCGCAGACCTCGTCGGCGGCTTCTGGCGGTACATCGAATAAGTTGAGGTATAGGTCGGTCATGCGCCAAAATTCGTCGCGATCCTTTACTAAATCGTATTCAAGCCCTTCTAGGTCAATAGAACCGAGCCGCGTTTTATCGAGTATGCGTCCGTTTGGCGTCCGCTTCTCTAAAACTCCGTGAAGCGTAACATTTCCATGTCGGACTTGTCTTCGTGGTCCGTTTTGTTGTCTCACGAAGTGGAATCGGTATTCGACGTCGATAGGCATCCCTTATCCCCGTATCTCTAGTATTACGTAATCAGTAGTAACGGTAACACAATATATAACCGTTCCTAAGATTGCTACAATAGTAACGTTCTTTATAAAAACAGAAATATTTTTCAGAACTATTAAAAGCGTGTCGCACTCGGTTAGCGTTCCGTTTTCATCACCTGTGTTTGTTTATAACCTGGCTAATTATTCGCGTTAGCGGCCTCCTTTCTGATCCCGTATATCTGGGCCGCTACGTGGTGTGTTGCAATCAGCTTACCAGCGACGGGATGGATGGGTTAGAGTTAACACAAAATGGCTGTCGATATAGCGCAGGGCTTAGAATTACTCGGATTCGTTGATATTCACCAAAGAGGACGGGGACGCGGAACCGCTGTACTATTCAGCCCTCAGGTTCTATTGACCGTAAGTATATGGTCGAGACGCTTACGTCGATGATCGTGTGAAGTGGCTAATAGTACTGCAAACACAGTGACTATCTATGACTACACCGGAGCGCAAGCCAAAAGAGCGCGGGTTTTTCACAGGCCAAGAAGCTCTGATATATGAAGTCGAACGGGCGTGTAGCCAACTAAACAAGCTTAAAGAGTTACAGCTAGACGAACCTTTCTTGCGTGCAGTAGCTGCGGAAATACGAGCGCACATGGACCACTTAGGGGCAAGCTTGCAGGACTTAACGGAACCTTGCGGTTAATGACTGTAGCTAAAACAGCTCGGGCTTGTTAAGGAACCAAGCTCCGACGTTCAGCCCTGCCGCGATCTGCTCTCACGACTGTCCGCGCCGACTGGCCTATCGAGAAGTGTGCCCAATATAAGACCCTTACGCAAGGGACTAAGATACGAGTGACGTTCTTCTTTATCCGGTTCTTCCCTTTCCACACTTCTAAAACTCGAAAGGAGTGTATCGAGTGCTTGGGTATCATCTAAACTCGTCTCGGACTCCTCGTAGACTTTTGTCTTGACCTCTGAAAGCGCGCGGCTCAATAGCTCCGCGTCGCTGCCCGTTAAGATTAGCCCATTTTCTATCATTTTTCGCCTCCTGGTCGGTGTTTTTTACATGAACACATGACATTATAGCGTGATCGCTTTGTTCTGATGGCGATATTAGCGTCAAAGAGCCCGTTATTCTTAGTGGCGAGCTCCAAACAAGCTTCAAAAGGTAAATGGCCGCCGGGCTAGTCTCTAATATAACGTGGACGGCGGTACTGCTCGCAATATGGAACCTGCTCTTTATCACCACGCAGCTGACAATGTGCGTATTTTTCGCACCTTTGGCAGTTCATCATGATTGCATTTCATGCAAGCCAGCTTAAAGAGGGCTATCTGCGCGGTGCGAAACTAACCAGGCTATGAATGCCACAGTCAGCGCATTGTTGAGCTAAGGAGAGGCTAAACAAAACCCGCAGCGAGGTCGAGCGAAAATGGCATAATGTCTGGTATGGTGTACCTGAATCGTAAATGAAACATTTTGGAGAATATCCGCATGACAACCATCACCGATGAGTTTATGAAGCAGATGCTGTCCAAAACCAAGCAGTATTGTATCGTAATTTTGGAGGCCGGGCCTAATAGGTATGAGGAGGGAATGGAAAAAATCATTTGGGAGCACGGAAGAAGAAATTTTGCACTTCGCGCGGATTGCGTGTTATCTATTGTGTGTGCGGTCTCCGATGGGAGTAACGTCTCTGGCGTTGGAATCTTTAATGCTCCAGTCGAAGAAGTAAGAAAGATTATGGATGAAGACCCAGGCGTAAAAGCGGGTGTCTTCGTCTATGAAATGCACGCTTGTCGAAGTTTTCCTGGCGACAACTTACCAGCATAAGGGATTACGGCAAACATTACTTCTCACTTCTGAAAACATCACGATTTCTCGCTCAGCACCGTTGCACCGCTCCTTTGACACGGTCGGCACGAGATGCATCAATCTTTCTTGGGCTTAATACACTGAGCGAGGCATAGTTTCTCTTATCCCCGTAAGCTCCCAGGGTCACGTAAGGCTTAAACCAGATATAATTGCGGCGCAGCTGAGAGACAACACTTATGCTCTCAGGCCGCCATTTTATCCGTTTGATTCTTTCTTTTTCGAGCGAAGGACACCAATGGAGGCGATACGCAATATTGCCGGAAAGGTGAGGCAGCGAAGAGCGAGGTGAGGAATAATGACAAAAGAGTGCAAGACGTGTGCGCACTTCAAGCCCGGTGACGAGGGCTTCATGTGCGAGCTTCGGTTTCAAATGCCAACGGAACCCGGGAAGACGTGTTCGGCCTGGGAAATCTGGCATGGTGAATAGCTTTTTATTTAGGGATTAGCTCCCGCGACGTTTGCACACGATTCATTTCATGGCGCGTTCGCCGCACACTCTAAGCTCATATTACTACGAACGCGTTCCTTAGCACTAGCTTTTTTTTCATTTTTCGATTTCGGCACCAGAGCATCGCCAGACGTAGAGAGCAGTGGCAACGCACAGCGTTGTGACAAACAAGTGTAACAAACGCCTATCTACGATCGAAGAGCGTATTAGTGTAGTCTTCAGAAACGGTGGCATCGAACGGCACCACCAACATGAAATGAGGTGAATCAAAATGAAACGACTAATGATAGCACTGATTATGGTAATAGTGATGGTCGCCTCGTTGTCAATCGCAGGTTGCACATCATCAACTAGTAGCAACCAAGCGGCAAGCAACGCATCACAAGCAGCATCGACGACAGCAAGTAGTACGACTTCTGCTGCAGCGTCTGCATCAGCAGCACCATCCGGTACGCCTTCGGCAACGCCGTCGCCTTCCGTCGTTCCTACGCCGACACCGACACCAACGCCAGTCCAGCAGAAGACATACGTGGACTTCCTTGCAGTTGCACTCGAGTATCAGGCGTACAACCCAATATCAATGACAATGGGTTTGGGGGTAAACGGTGGACAAGGCCCAAGTGGACTCCCAGTTAATATGTACATTAATGGTGTATACTCAGGGCAAGCAGTTACCGGTAGCGGTGGTACCTTTGAATATACCTATCAGGGCATGCCAGTCGGAAACTACACCCTCACAGCAAGCTTCGCGGGCAACGGGCAATATGCGCCATCGTCCGCCGCCCCGTATCACATCGTCGTGGTAGCACAGCTGCCACAGTAGCCAATGCAAACAACCTACCCAACGGTGGCCACGAACCCGACTGCGAAGAGAGCGCACAAAAGAAGCTCAGGTAGTCAACGTACACCTGCCCAGTATTTCATGTACACGTCATACAATGAATCGGGCAGCGGATGCCGATAATCGCTTCATTCGGCGCTATTCCGTTCTCACATAAATGATCGTCGCGGAAGAAGTGGATTTCGGGCAAATCTCGTGTGAATCTCACGGCAAAATGACTTTGCCACTAAGCTACGGTGTTTGTTGGGGGGAGTTACCTAAAAAGAGAGGTATAACATGAAAAAAATAGCAGTCTTTCTAGTAGCAGCAGCGGTTGCGCTTTCAATCGTTGGCGTAGTGGGCGTAGTCGCACAAACGTCGTCAACGACGATGACGGCGACGACTACGGCAACAGCGACTCCGATGGCAACGACGACGAGCACTTCGGTGCCGCAAGGTTGCGCGGCAAAAGCTCCCACGACATCGTCTACCGTGACAACGTCTTCGTCAGGATGCTCCGCTGCAACTACGACAACGTCTTCGTCAGGATGCTCCGCTGCAACTACGACAACGTCTTCGTCAGGATGCTCCGCTGCGAGCACGACATCGTCGACATCCACGTGCTGTCCAGCGACGGCCTGCGCACAGTGCACTAGCTGCACGACACCCACGTCTAGCACGAGCAGTTCAGCGATGACGACGGGGTGTTCGGCGAAATAAAAAGACATAAACTGATATTCGCACGTCCGCCATGAACCGTTTGAAACGGTGATGGGCACAAGCGGCGTGTGTCAGATACAGGCTAGTACCCGGCAGCAGGCTCGACCGCCGAGAGTTCGAATTCCTCTAGAACTCTCGGTAACTCGCTCGTTGGCGGTGCCGACTGTTTGCGCAAGAGTCGAGCGAAATAGCAGCTAGGGAATGGCCTGGTTTCTTTTCTTTTTTTGTGTTGTAGCGGTTCACTAATGGCCCTCGCTGTAAGCCATTGAACTGGGTAGAGGATCCAGCTCTCTTCTGGAAACCGACTAGTGCGTCGTCACCCGCGCTTGCGTGCGTCCCAGCTAGAAGGGTATCTCGCTCATTTCGAAAGGCAGCATCTTGCGTACTTCTTGTAAAGGCACTGATAGTGTTTGCCAATTTGAATAGATTAACGGACGTTCCCCCCGACGATCCAGTAGCCTGACGTCCCATCCGTAAAGAACCGACTGCTTTAGCTCTCAGTATTAGATTTAGTGTTACGGACGGAAGTCACCGAAACTGACCGTTCCCCGGTACTTCATGTACACATCAAAAACGTGCTCCGGCAGCGGATGCTTGTAAAAGCGCCCGCCCGCCCCCGAAACACCGTATGCCTGAAAACAAAGGAGGCACTAATCCGTTGACTTTAATTGCAGAACGGCCCATACCATGCTTGAAACCGAAGCTAAGGTAGTTAATCCCTGGTTGTAGTTAACGTTCCCTACAATGCGGAGAGGTGAAAAACTTGATCGAAGACGATGTTGAAGAGTTAAAAAAGCGAGTTGAGCAACTTGAGGCGTGTTGTAAAGAACTCCGCGATAAAATACGTCCTGAAAGAATAGTGCCAGATATTTACAGATTTGATGATGAACTGGTAAAGCGACTAGGAGGGCGCATTTAGAACGACGACCCATTCCCCTCGCGTTTTGCACTCCTTTTTAAAACGACTAGAATCCTGAAATGTTCACTCGCTCAGTACCGCCTGCACCTTCTCCTTCAAACGTTTCGCGCGATGAGCTAAAGACGCTTGACAAAGCCGCCGCAGTTTGAGCTCCTTATGAGGTGGTATCGAGTTTTGTTAAGGTTGCCGACGTAGTTCGACGCCTCATCAACCAACTTGAACCAAAGGATGGTTTGGTTCTCGATCAAGTTGCAACACCGTGTCTTCCATTTGCAGCTGTAACGTTTACCACGTTAATATTTCCCCACGTGACTTGCGACGAATTGAGCCTGGTGCCCCTAGTTCAAGATGCAGCGAGTTTACGTAATTCCCAAGCAACGGATCGCGCTGTTCAGCCGCTTGCGCTATCGATGAACGCGACGCGCGAGATGGTGTTTGCACTTAGAGTGGTGCAGCCTGCAGAGAGAGCCGCTCCAACGAACACACGCGCTTTTGGACCAACGATACAATATGTCCGCATCGTACGAGACATCCGTTCGAGCATCAACCCAGCTTAGAACAAGAGTGTCGTCTTACGCTAGACAGGCTGCCTAACGCAGCCTCGGATCTCGCTCGAAGGCAAAAAAGCTCTCTTGTCTCCGTCACCGCCCTTCGGCAGTGTGCCCGTATTCGACGTTGTCAAGCGTCGAGTACGCGGAGCCTCGCACATAAACAACGTTCGCATTGTTCAGTTCAGAAGATGACTCTGCCATCTCACGGGAGGACTCTGTCCCCTCGTCAAACGAAAAAGACCAATACCTCATTACCCCAAGCACGACGATTGCAGTTCCATAACTCACCAAGATCAGCCCGGTCGGACCACCTAGTGCTGAAACAGGCATTAGCGCAAGAGACCCGCTACCACCAGGTTTCACGTTTGTAGTGACGGAGTCCGCAGAGGGCGCAGAATTACTAGACGCCATGTTGGCAGTGAGTCCCGCACTAGGCCCAGTTTGACTTGCCCCGATCGTCGTTAAGGCGCTTAGCGACGTAGGTTCTGAAACTTTTTGATCCGCTATGGTGAGCTGAAAGGGCACTAACGGAATCGTAGGCGTTTGTGACTGTGCCGCGATCGTCGATGTGCTTTGCGCTGGAGCTGGCAAACTTAACACTATCTCGTTAGGCGTAAGTTGCCCATTCGCCCCCGATGCGCTGACGTCAGCAGCTGCTGGGCGGATCGTAGCCAGCCCAAACGCAACCACAGAGAAGCACAATAGCACCGCGACAATCGTCGTCGCACAGAACAATACCGTATGCTTCATTTCTTCCTCGCAATTGACGGGCTGTTTGTGTGATGTTCGCGGTGCCCGCTCGCGCCAAAACCTAGTGAAGGGGTCATTGGCAACGCAAATCAATGGCCAGAGACGGGCGCACTTTTGTCCAGTGACGCTCTACATTTGAAAGTTACCGAGGTGTTGTAAAGAAGACGATGCCCATGCGCAGCAGGTGATTACTCTTCACAAAGAGGTGCCATTTCTTCGCAATAAAAAGCACACCAATTGCCGTTTCTCGTCCTTACGCCACTTTTAGACTGTGCGTTCGACCTAGGCCATTGCGCTTTGATTTACGTTGATTCTTGTTTCCTTGTCCGCGATACCTCCAAACGCCCGCGTACCACCTCCTCACACCTTCCTGTTTGTGGAGGCAGGTTACTCTGTGCGCCTCTCCGTACCGAAACAGCACAGAGTATCAAGCGCAATACCATTCGTATTGCATGGATATATACTAATCCCCAATAAAAAGATAGCGTAAGCGCGTTATCGCATATATTTCCTTGGGGACTTTTAAAGTCGTATTAATTTCTTTTGCGAGCTTTTTTTTAATCGTGAAAACCGTCGAAGAACGAGACTCGAGATGCGATATCAATTGATTTTCGCTTCAGATGCAATTCGACAGCCATTTATACGAGGATAATCGCCTAACACCATATGCCGCAAATTTGTACGGCAGTCAGCGACGAGCATTTTACCACAATACTCGCCCGCGCTGAAAACGAGGGCAAATCAAAAGCGCGCATCGCTGCCGACCTCATCAGCTATGCGTTAGCGGACAACGGAAACGAGGCTACACGACTGAAACGAGAGATCGAGCTAAAAGACGCTCTAATTGCACAGCTCCGCGACGAAAATAGCTTTATGAAGTCGTCGTTTGCAACCCAAACAGACATGGCAGGTCGGCTGTTGCACCTGCTGACCGAGGGCGTGCGAGACGACGCAGCACTCGCTGGCGACAACGGCACGGAAGATCACGTATAGATCTTTGAGCAAAAAATCGTGAGGGGGTAGGGCCTTAACCGGTTGAATCACATAGCATTGCGTTGCGCAACCTGCTGTCAACAGGCCCAATGCTCACTCTTTCACCCAGTCGCACCGTGCTCCTGTCCGAGGAAGAAAGCGGCTGATCTGGCGGCTGCTTTTTATTTTCAGCCGCCGAATCTGCGAAACGCGGCCGTTTCGACAAAGATGGCGACGAGCGCAAAAACGCCACATACCACCAACGCCTGCCCAATCGCAGTCCAGTCAAAGCCCGTGAGGAACATCGGTCGCACTGCAAGGATCGCATAGTTGACAGGGTTGAACTTCATGGCGTCTTGAATCCATTGAGGAGTCAGATACGCGGGGATCAGGATGCTTGATAGGAACATCAGCGGCAGCGTGATGAGGTTCGCGATAAGCACCACGGGCTCCGGCCGCTTCATCGTGACTGCGATCGCGGCCACAAAGCCCGTAAGACCGATCCCTAGCAAGCTTACGATGAGAAACGTCATGAGGACACCGCCCACCCCAGTTTCCACGCGTGCGCCCATCAAGAAGGAGACGATCAACACAACGAATACCTGCAAAACCCACGTCACCGCGATGTAGAGCAGACCCCCGACGATTAGGGAGTAGCGATTGACCGGCGTCGCGATCATTTTCACGAGCACGCCGTAGTTGATGTCGTTAAGTAGTCTAAATGCCAGAGCGTTCGCGTTGAACACCGCCAACATGACGATGAGCCCAGGGGCAAAGAACTGCACATAACTGCCTGACGTAAAGCCAAGCGTCGTGATGCTCTGGAAGAGCTGCGTAAACAGGACAAGCCAGACCAGTGGCTGGATCAATAGAATAAGCATCCAGAAGGGGTTGTGCACGAAGGTGCGCAGGTACCTGACCAGAGTGTACCACGTGTCCCACAATCCATTCAACATGACTATCGGGGCCTCCTGATCCACGCGGCCCTCGCGCCGACCGCCTTCCCTTTCTCCTCGCGTATTTTACGGCCCGTATATTTGAGGAAGACGTCATCGAGCGAGGGGCGCGCGAGCGCGATCTCTCCAACCGTCAGGCCGCTTGCCTCAAGCAAACGCAGGATCTGAGGCACGGCGACGCCTCCCTGGTCAACGTAGATATTAAGTGCCTCGGCGGTGGGCTGCACGTCGTTCACAAAGGGCTGCGCAGAGAGGAGCTGTCGTACCTTCTCTATCGTCTGAGCGTGTTGGTCAGGGTCCTCGACTGGCAGTGTCAGTGATACGACGTCGCCGTGAATCTCTCCCTTTAGTTCGTCGGGCGTTCCGAGGGCGACGACGCGCCCGTGATCCACAATCGCTACGCGGTCACACAGTTTGTCTGTCTCCTCCAGGTAGTGAGTGGTCAGAAGGATAGACATACCGTCTTTGTTGAGCGTGCGAATATAGTCCCAGATGCGAACGCGGGTCTGAATATCAAGCCCGAGCGTAGGTTCGTCAACCACAAGAAGTTGCGGCCTATGCATGAGGGCGGTGCCGATCTCAAGCCGTTTGCGCATGCCGCCCGAATACGTGGCCACCAGTCGATCAGCGGCGTCGGTCAGTTCCAAAAGCTCGAGGAGTTCATCGACCCTACTTCGGATCGTCGGATTGTCAAGATGATAGTAATGCCCGAAGAGCGTCAGATACTCACGGCCGGAGGAGTATTCGTCCACCCCTGCTTCCTGAGCGGAGTAGCCCGTTATCGCTCGCACCTTGCGTGGCTCCTTGAGTACGTCAAATCCTCCCACGCGAGCAGTGCCTGAGGTGGGTCGCGTGATAGTCGTGAGCATGTGAATCGTCGTCGTCTTTCCAGCGCCATTAGGCCCGAGCAGGCCGAATATTTCCCCTTCTTCAATCTGGATGCTGATATCGTCGACGGCGCGAATGGTCTTGTTGTAGACCTTCGTGAGATTGTACGTTTCAACGATGTTCGTCATTTCGGGTTCCTGAGTTGTTCTCTAGGCTCTAATATCAACGCGTTATCTTCCCTAGTGCGGAAGCCGCTCGGCGCGCATTCCGAAGCTGCGCGTCCTCCAAAGAACAGCAGCAGTCGCTTGCCTTCTTTGACATCGTCTGTGACATGGTCTGGTCATAAGCGACCTTCGTCATGCGTGAACAGCCGTAGGTGCGTAAAAAATTATTTCGTTTCCGACTCTTTTTCTGGCTCTTCGTCGGAGAACTCCACCAGCTTGAGCAGGATAATCCCCTTTTCCGGCTTTGCTTTCATAAGGAAGTACTCGCCGCCGTCCAAATTAAAAAGTTCCCTGATCTTTTTGGGAATGACAACGTAGTAGGACGTGCCGTCAGGGCGCATGTACCCTTTGACGAGCACACGCTGATGTTCTGATTTTTCCTTCTCCATTCTATCTCGTGTTGCGGCGCAGGCGCTAGCAGTTAGGATAGGGGTGAGATAAGGGTCTCACCGCTCGATCCAGCCCTTCATCAAGCGCAGGGTTTCCATTTTGTGCTGTACAAGCTTGACCTTAAACTCTTTCTTCATGATCTTTTCGTCGAGCTTGCGAAGCACATACTGCTTCTTGGCATCATCGTCGAGCTGCTCCCACATCATTTTCTTCATCATCCACTTCTTACCCATATCGTGATGGGTTCCCATCTCACCATACTGTCTTTCGTGCATAGTTTGTTTGCTCCATTTTTTTTATGTTAAGTATGCTCAACAGTTTGAGCATTCTCATACTTATACTTATGTTTGAGCATAGTTGGCGCCTTCAGCGGCCTCTTTAAGCCAGACGTGCCCGTCCTGAGCTTATGGTTGCTGAAGCGCCGCCAACGCACGTCACAAGCTAGACAGGCAACTTGTAAACGAATGGCGTAACGGGAACTCGCCGTTAAAAACGCACAGAGGTGCACGCGCAATCCGCTCGGAGCATAGCTTTTTATTGCTTCCAACCAAATGATCACGTGTATGGACAGCAAGGAAAACGCGGATGCGCACAACTATAGCGCGCACCGTGAACTGCGAAAAAGAAGACTGAGAGACGCCCTTGTAATACTGCTCCTTATTATCGTCGTCGTAGTCGTCATCTCCTCTTGTTTGAAGTTCGTGTAACGAACACCGTTGCTTAATTCTTCTTCTATTTGTTATCCCCTCTTATTTGAAGTTCGCAACTAACCGTTGCTTAATTCTTCTGCATGCTCGGTCGAACTACCTGGTTCACCGCGTTAGTTAAGCGCTCTGCGCACCGTCTACAGTTCGGGTCATTGACGTTCACGCAGCCTACGTGACGCCCGTAGTAGCATGCGTTGTTTTCCGCAATCATTGCTTAGTGGCGGCATCCCAGCTCATTTGCTGCGCATTCTCATGTGCAGCATCGATGATCTCTGCTACGGTGAGGTCGGTATGCACTAAGGTGTAAAGCGTGCTTTCGATGATGGCGGCGATGTGCCGCTCGTATTCTGTTACTTCCGTTTTTGCCATCACGGTCACCTCCAAACCAGACTGCGCAAGAAAGTTTCTTAAGGCCGCGTGAGGCAGGCTTTGTGTGCGAAAGTGTGACGACACCTTTGCGTTACACCCCTCTCGCAAGCAAGACACCCGTCCAGTGACAAACTTCCATACGTCTATCGCCTCTGCAAGATGCTATTCTGGCATCTTAGGCGCGTCAGAACTTTCTTCTCTGATTCAGAAACCCGAGGCAGCCAATATGAGGATCAGGTTGGCATAGAAAACTTGATACGGCTAAGAATGTCACGTGTCGCTTGTATGGCGCACAGGGGTGAAGCGCATCTACAGATCGTCGCAACGCTGATCGATGAGATACGCCGGCAAGATTCGGTGCAGACCATCGTTATTGAGTCTAACAAGATACTGCACGGAAAACGCGGTGCCACTCGCCAAATCGATGTCTACTGGGAGTTTCTGGCGGGCGCAAAGGCGTACAAGTGCGCAATAGAAACAAAACACTGGGATAAGCCAGTCAGTCGAAGGGAGCTTAGCAAGTTCCGTGCCGTGCTGGAAGATTTGCACGGGCAGCCTAAGGGGGTATTCGTCGCATCGAGCGGGTACCAGGAAGGGGCGCGCAGCTACGCCGAGCGGTACGGTATTGAGGTCTACATTTTCCCTTTCACCATCGAAATGACCAACGATGACATCACCTTTTTTATTCCCAAGTTTGAGCATATCGCGCCAGTGTTTGACGAAGAATGGATAGCGCACGTTTTGATGCCTAAGCTCCGAGAGGGCGGGTCTTTGGAAGTTAATGCGCAGAGTCCTGACGATCAAACGCATCTTTTTGATGAGCACTGCGCCGCTAAGACCGTGCGAGAGGTCCTTCACGAACATTATTTGGCTGAGATACGAGAGGCGCCCGCTCACGAAATCTGCATACGGTTTGATCGGCCCACGTACGTGGGGACCGGCGATCCAAAGGCGCCGATGTTGAAGGTGAGCGGCTTAGACGCACTTTTTTCTGTAACGTCGCACGTTGAGACCTTTGATCGCATTTCGAAGGATTACGCACGCGGCGCAGTCGAATTTATGCTCGCAGACGCGTTCATTGGGCAGTAGTCTGATCCAGCACACCCCCCGCCGCGGGGTGGCCGTTAGAAAACATTATCTTTAGTGCGACGCTTCATTTAGGTAGGGTCCAAATGACGCGCGAAAAGAAGGTTTTGGTGAATCTGTACCATCTAATGGCTCTTGCGCTAGTTGCCGGAAACTCTGACAGCAGCACCGTTTTTCAAAGTGAGACCGGATTTGCGATCACGTATCCTACACGTTACAGAACTGACCAAGCCGAGTCCACCTCTATAAAGCTCTACATCTACCTCACCGACAGCACTCTTGTCGATGCCGTTACGGTAAGCACTGATGACAGTTTCACCGCGCAAGCGACGCTCGATACGGTCATCGAGAGGTATGCTGATGCGATAACGACCGCTTACAAAGATCTCAAAGTACTCTCGAAGGACCGCACCACGTTGGATGGCCACGCAGCATTTCGTACGGTCTACCGAGGCGTGCTTCCTGTGCAGTACGCTAACGATACGGGACGAGCAGAGACCCTAAAAGTGAACCAGACGTGGGTCATAAAAAACGCTCGGGTGTATACGCTGACCTACAAAGCGCTTGCTCAGGACTATAACAAATACTTACCACACGCCCGGGAGATAATGAAGTCATTCACCCTGACGTGAACTCATTTCTAGGACGAAACGACGATTCTTGTGCCCTCGCAATGCTAAGAAGAGGCTCAGTGCTCGAGGGCATGCTTGAGGGTGTGTGGGCAGAGATAGGCAACTGGTTTGACCATAAGTACTCGGAGTTTGCTTGCGAGCGGCTATCGCGCTATCGGCGCTAAACGAGAGAACAGGCGCAGGCTACGTGTTGTTATTGAACGACCTCGCAACAAAGGCTGCGATCAGATACAGCGTAGCAGGGGTTGTCCGAGTGCACATGGTCGCAAATAGAAGACTATGCGGTAGAGCGTGAGCCCGCCGAAACGCGGATGGTTCGAGGTAGCCCAGAGGGCGGGCTCTGCTCTCAAGCATCGACACGCTTATGCTGTTTAGATCGTACTTAACAGTCTTCCGCGCACTGCGAAAGTGTTTTTTTTGCATTGCGTGAAGCAGTCTAATGTTCTTAGCTAGGCCAACCCTTCGGCTGCGAGTCAGAAGTTGTTCGCGTTACGGCGTTATAATTCAACATATCAGTAGCATCCGAGCTTACAGAAGTGACAGTTTAGCAGTTTCAGTGACATATTCGCGAATTTGGTTAAGAACATAAAAAAACGAAATACATTTATGAAGCTCGACGGACGTTACTCGTCTATCAGCGCAGCGGAGATGACGCGATGACAGAATTAAGAACCATCAAGAAGAGTCCCGTCTGTGCCGTGGCGTTGATTGGCGCGACAATCGGAACTGTGCCATCGTTCATCTATCGGGTGATTCTAGTGATTTTCATCCTTATGCGTGCGGCAAACTTAAACGCTCTTCTGCAAGCCGGGGCTAGTGTATAGCTTAGATTTTCCATACACTTAAAATACATCATTGCTGCTAGCTTTATATCTCTGTGTGTATGTTAAATGTATTTATCTTAACTATTCTGTGTATTATCTATTAGCAATTGGTTCGTTATGCACTGTCCATACACAAAATATTAAAGCACCTTTTCCTTGTATTCGTCAATTTGTGACCTTATTCGATACTCTTTTGTAGTTGGTGCATTAAAGATGTATCATTTGCAGATAATAGTGTATCACAGGAACACTGAACAAGGTAGATACACAGGGGGGAATCTTCTCAAATGGCTCGTTTCAACATCACATTACCAGCTTCCATCGCAAAAATGCTCGATCAGGACGCAGAGCATCAAGATATAGCCCGTTCGACGCTCATTGCGCAACACATAGCACAGCACTATGAAGGAAGATCAGAGGCTGACTACGAAGCTGAGATTCGAGAGCTACGCGCAGAATACGAAAAACAAGTCCAAAATCAGCGTGCGGAAAGCGCTAATATAGTGCAACGCGTTAGCGCCGAATATGAGAATAAGATTGAGAAACTTATCGCTGAGCATGATGCTGAGATACAGCAAATCCGCGCTGACTGTGAGAAGCAAATACAGCAGATTAACGCAGACCGTTCCGCAAGTATCCAACAGCTGGAGAACTCGCTCGAAGAACTGGAAAGTGTTACGCAGCAGCTCGATGCGAATCTGAAGGAATCTGGAGAGCGCAACCGCTCTTTGATGGAACAGCTGCGGGAATCGGAAGCATCGAAAAACGTTGTTGTCACTGGCCTGCAGCACCGCGTTGAACTCTTGGAAAAAGACAAAGCAAGCCTCGAAGCGGCACTACAAGTTGAGAAGGGCCACTCGCTCGAATTGAAAGCCGATAAGGAGACCCTGCAGAAGCAAGTCGAATTGCAGATGTTGCAATTACCTGCCCCTAAAGTCGGTTTTTTGTCTCGGGGTTGGTCGCGGATATTTTCACGAGGCAAGACGTAGGCCGTGGAGAATGAAGACCGTGCCGTCACGGAAGTTAACAAGGCGTTCCTTTGGACACCTGCGCCCAAAGCACCGAAACAGCGCACGCTACTATTAGTGTTCAAAGCGCGAAGATGAGGCTCGACCATACCGCTGCGTTAGTCACATCGTGGGCAGCGCCCTTGTACGCGGAAGGCCCGACCGCGGCATTCGTAGGTCAGCTCGACCTCTCGCAGGGACAGGAGCTCCTCGCGCGTTGTCACGGGATATGCCCCTGGTACGGCGAGGTAATCCGCGACCGAAAGCACTTTTTAAGCCATTTCATTCAAAACGAACTGGCGACTCGGGCTGAGCAGTGTCAGGTGGTGATCCCCGCGGCTGGAGTTTCCCCTCTCGCCCTCGAGCTTCTGCTCTCACAGCGCGAGCGCGTAAAAAAGGTAATTGAGGTGGACATTGCGGGCACGGCAGAGAAACATCGGCTGTATTCAGCCGTGGCGCCGCATCTGGCGGATCGCATTGTCTGTGTCACCGCTGATATTACCACAGCTGGATTCTCTGCCGGAATGCTCGAAGCAGAAGGCAGCTACGAGCCCGATGTGCCCACGATCGTGCTTTTCGAGGGAATCAGCTATTACATAACGGAAGCTCAGCTCCGTCGCGCGATTGCGGTATTCCGATCTGCACAACAGCAGAACCTGATTGTCCTTGAGCATCTGCTTCCCTGCGCACTTGTCAACGAGGCAAGGCGCCCAATACCTGCAGCGATCTTCCGAACGATCGGAACCTATGTGGGCCTGTCGAACATTCGATGTTACAGTCCCGGCCAGGTAGAAGCACTCTTTCAAAGCGTGCGCTGTTCGGAAGTCCAACACTACTCGTCAACCGATATGGAGCGCTTGCGAAAAGGGAAACCGCAACGATTTGTCGAAGATGGCGATGGGTGGATCGGATGCGCGGTCGGAGCGGTATAACGAGGCCAGTTACGGGCAAACGGAGGTACACAGAGTACGAGCTACAAATAGGACGCCGGGACTCTGAAAAACGCTCGTCTCCACAGGGTGTTCAGCACTTAGACGGATTTACGCTATAACTGGAAAGCACATCAAAGCAGCCTAATACAGCCTCCGCAACGTTAGCAGTAGGTGTTCAACAGAGGCTCAAGCTAGCTTGATTGTGTTAGCTGCCGCCTAAGAATGCTTGGGCTTTTTGACCGGGTTGATTAAGTGCAGCTGCCTGTCGCACTTTATTGTTATTCATTTAATCGTAGAATTCTTCGTAGTGCCCCCCGTTAACTGCAATATCAAGCAGCACGTCAGAAGACTTACATTGCGGGCACCGAGGATGGGCATTGACCTTGAAGCTCCCGCCGCAGGCGCACTTTCCTGCATACTTCTCTACGTCGATAGTATCACGCCAGTTGTGATCCAAGTCCATGTAGTTCACCCACCGTTCTGTTCCACACCCGTCGCAATGCAGAAGGTGGGCGCTCATTGATGGTCCGGATCTAACCTTGAAGGTGTGACCACATTCGTTGCACCGCGCACAAAAACTTCGTCCTATACATAACACAACTGAGCTATTTAGTGTACTAGAATAATGGGAGAACGCAGAGAAATGCGTTAGCTATGAATCCTGGTTCAATCTATAAACGATAGATGGTTAGCTGATGGTTAGCTACGTATTGCATAACGCCGTACGCGAGATTGACCTCTATTTAGAGGAGTTTCCAGTACTTTCTACCGAGTACCAGCCGATATTCTAAGGGTGCGGGCGGCTCCGGATCACGTGATCCAATTGCAGATGTGGAATCGCAGCGCGGAACCCGCGCACGTCCACGCGTGAACGGCTAACCTTATCTCGTTAGAACACAGACTATTATACGTGCTGAGAGATTTTAATCACCGAACGCCGCGATCGCGCTATGATCGCCACACCGTCCGCGCTCGCGACATTAGGTATGGAGCTACATATGGGACGTGATGAAAAGCACGACATCGTTTTTCACGGAACTCTGCAGCAGCTCGTCGAGAAGGTCGAAGCGGGCGAGATGGTTCCCAAGCTGCAGGCATCGCACGCGCCGATGTGCAAGTTTTTCACTTCGTTTTATGTCATAAACGGGATTCGTCACGTGGTCCCTCTTGTGCACGGTCCAACGGGGTGCCCTCTATGGGTCTCAGATATTGTCAGGACGAGGGAGTGCTGCGAGTTCCGCGGAGTCCCCCTCGAGCCAACCGCATGCACCTCCCTTGACGAGACGAACATCATCTACGGCGGCGAAGGGAAGCTGCTCGAAGCGGTCAAGGAGGCGGACGAGCGCTACCATCCCGACCTCATCGTGATTCTGTCCTGCTGCTGTTCCGGGATCATCGGCGACGACGTCGAAAGCGTCGCCCGTGAGGCCGAAAAGCTCGTGCACGCCCGCGTGCTCGCGCTTCGCAGCGAGGGGTTTGGCGGCGACTTCCGCAGCGGCTACGAGGACGCTTTTGAGCTCATTATGGACCTGATGGAGCCGCCGAAAACCACGCGCAAGGGAACGATCAATCTTATCGGGGCGCGAATGGGTCCCTCACTGACTGAGTTCAGCGACGACCTTGATGAGATCACAAAGTTGCTGCACGAGGTGGGGGTTAAAATCAACGCCGTGATCGCCGGCGGATGCACGGTCGACGAGATTAGGAGGGCGCGCGAAGTTGAGCTAAACGCCTCGTGGTGTTACGATTGGGGACAGAAGCTAGGTGACGCCATGGAAGCGCGCTTCGGCATCCCGTACAGCAGGACTGGACAGCCGTACGGGCTTAAAGCGACAGAGGAATGGCTCATGGGGATCGCCGGCCCGCTCGGCATGAGGAAGGAGGCCACACGGGTGATACAGCGCGAGACGGAACGCGTTCGGCCTGATTTAACTTACTTGCACGACACGCTCGACGGCAAGACCGCCGTTATCGAGATATCAGAGTTTCCCGGGCCGATACGGGCGCTCTCTCTTGCGCGTATGGCAGAAGAGTGCGGGGCTCATCCGGTTGTTATCAACGTGCATCCTTATACGATCAAGGAGCGGATGCCTAGCATCAAGTTCCTTTTGGACACTGGGGTCAACCCCGAAGTGATTCTCACGAAAGGTCTCTTTCGTCTAGGCAGTTTCCGTTCATCGCGCGAGACGGAGGGCGAGCTCGAGGCAATCGCAGAGGGCCTTGACGACCCAATCTTCTTCGGCAACGCCGCCAGGTACCCCGGGTGTCCGGTTGTCAACCTTACGCTCCTTAATCCTGCGTACCTGCCCCACTATGGCTTCCGGGGCATTCACAACATCGCTGCCCTGCTCAGACAAGCCATGGAAAACCAGCGCCTGCCGCGGTCAACGCTTTTTCGAGGGATGCTCTACGGAAACGAAACAAACTGATCAGACGCGCACCGCGCGAACGACGCCCACTGACGCGTGCCTTGACCCATATGTCAGATGTGCTCTTAGCGGCGCAGCCCAAACGGCGTTGGGAGTCAGTGACAGCGCCGTTCTCGCGCACGCACCGCAGGGGTGCAATTATCTTGTTGACGGTGCCTTTTCCTGGCAGGACTGCGACTATGCCCAAACGACGACGCTATGCACCAAGCTCTGCGAGGATGAGATCGTCCACGGTGGCGAGGAGCTCCTCGCGCGCACGATCCTTGAGGCCAAGGAACTCGACATCGCCGCGCTCTTTGTCCTAAGCGCGTGTGGGCCCGAGATCGTGGGCGACGACATCGTTGCGGTGTGCGAGGAAATGGAAGCCCAGGTTGACTTCACGATTGTTCCCATTGAGTGCGCCGGCTTTCGCGGTTCGCAATACGATGGGATCGACATCGCGCTCGACGCGATGCTTCGCGCGCTTGCCGGAAATGGGCGTCCTAAGATCCCGCACTCGGTGTGCCTCGTCGCCCCCCATGCGAACGCCAATCCGACGTGGATGGCCGATCTGGCGTGGGTAAAGGACGTTCTCGCCCGGCTTGGCGTCCAGGTGCTCGCCACGCTCACTCACGCAACGGCGCTTAGCGAGTTTGCAAGCGTGTCCGCGGCTGAGGGGGTGCTTCAGTTAAGCCACGACGCCGGCTACAGCGCAGTCGAGTATCTTGTCGACACGTTTGGGGTCGAACCGCTCTGTAGGGATCTCCCCCTCCCCATCGGGATGACCAACACGCGGCGCTGGCTTACCGCGCTAGGCGAGCGGTTCGATGCGGAGCGCTCGGCCGAGGAGCTGATCGTCCAAGGCGAGCGCACGGTAATGGAAACATGTCGCCGCCGCTGGCCAGTGGCGCGCTTTTTCTACCGGACTCCCGCGGCGGTCGTGGCTGACGCCACGGTTGGCATCCCGCTTGTCCGCTTTGCGACTGAGGAGATGGAGCTGACGCCCGCGCTCGTTGCCCTTCGCTCTGCGCACCCCGAAGCACAGCGCCTGCTTGAAAAAGAGCTGAAAGACCTCGGCCTGGCGCCGCGGGTCGCCTACGGGACTGACGTCTTTGCGACGCGGCGGAGCCTTGAGCAGGTACGCCCGCGGGTCGTTTTCGGGAGCACGATCGAGCGACACGCAAGCGAGGGGTTGGATGTTCCATACATCTTTGAGGTCGTGCGCCCCGTCAGGCAGTTCCGGCTGCTCAATCGGGAGTACTTCGGTTACCGCGGCATCCTCAATCTGCTCGAGTGCATCCAGAACGAGTGGAGCGACCGGTGGCGGTCAACCAAACGGCGTTACGCTGCACGCTGGTAGAGGAGACATCACAATGAAACAAATCGCAATCTATGGCAAGGGAGGAATCGGAAAGAGTACCATCGCATCAAACATCTCAGCGGCCCTCAATGAGTGGGGGGTCAACGTCATGCAGGTCGGCTGCGACCCAAAGCGAGACTCAACGAGGATACTCGCGGGAGGGCACCTCATCCCCGCTGTCCTTGAGATCTACAGAGACAAGCTGCGGCACGGACAGGACGCGCACGCCATTTCGCTCGACGACATCGTCTTCAAGACGCCTAGCGGCATCTACTGCGTCGAAGCGGGAGGTCCGGAGCCTGGAATCGGCTGTGCCGGGCGCGGGGTTCTCACGGCGCTCCAAATTCTGAAAGACCTCAAGGCGTTTGAAACCTACGCGATTGATGTGGCTATCTACGACGTCCTCGGCGACGTCGTGTGTGGCGGGTTTGCGATGCCCATCCGCGAAGGGTTTGCGAGTGAGATCTACCTCGTCTGTTCCGGAGGCTTTATGAGCATCTACGCGGCGAATAACATCGCGAGAGCGGTACAACGTCTCGCGCGCCGCGGCGACACCGGACTGTCCGGAATCATCTGCAACAGCAACGGTGATGAGGTGCTGGAGAGGGCCGTGGTTCCCGCGTTTGCTCAGCGTTTGGGCAGCGCGTTCGTGGAATTTGTTCCGCGCAGCCCCGTAATTCAAGCGTGCGAACTTGAAGGGCGCGCGGTGGTTGAACACGCCCCTCAGTCAGAAGAGGCGGCGATTTTTCGGGATCTTGCGCGGAAGGTGATGGAAAACGACGTGAAAGTGATCCCGACGCCTGTGGAGGAACTGCCCGAGCTCGAAGAGTTATATCGGCAACACCTGGCAAGGCCTGAGGCCGTGTGAATCGGCGTCGTGGTAAGACCGTTGTCCGCATGTGAGGCGACGTGAAACAAAAAAACGTGCCGCTGTGTTTAAGTTGTAAGAACTACGTCAGCCCTCGCGTATGTCAGGCCTTTGCTTCGATACCTTCGGAGATATGGGAAAATCGCTTTCGCCATACCGAGCCGTACCCCGGCGACAACGGGAAGCGTTTCACACCAAAATTTGGGTAACTTCGCTTGCGCGCGTCGGCACGCCGAAGCCGGCTAGTTGGCACCAAACGTGGAGCTTTGATCCCATGAAGCGCTTCGAGATTGACGAGATTTACTAAAAAAACACCGTTGGAGCTGATTCCTTGGAACGTAGAAACCCCACCTCCGGCGCTAGTTGCGCTCGTCGACAGTCGAATCGTCACTCCGTGCCGAGCGATTGATCTCGGCTGCGGCGCCGGCAATTATGCAGTGTGGCTCGCGAGCAGGGGGTTTGAGGTCATGGGAGTGGATAGCGCCCCCACAGCGATCAAGCGCGCCAAGGAGAATGCGACGAAAAAAGGGATCGAGTGCACGTTTCTCGTTGCCGATGTGCTCGGCGATTTTGAAACCGTTACCGGCACGTTTGATTTTGCCTATGATTGGGAGCTGTTACATCACATTTTCCCTGAGCAGCGCCAGCGGTACGTAGCGAACGTGCATAGGCTCCTTGATCCAAAAGGGAAGTATCTTTCCCTGTGCTTCAACGAGAGAGATCCCGCTTTTGGCGGCGTGGGAAAGTATCGAAGGACGCCGTTGGGTACCGTGCTGTATTTCTCATCCGAAGGCGAGCTGCGTGCGCTTTTCGATTCCAATTTTAAGATTCTTGATTTGCGTACCGTTGAAGTGCACGGCAAATCTGCTTCACATCTTGCCAGCTACTGTTTCATGGAGCGAAAAGAGCCGCCTTAAAATAGCGGGCGCTACGAATCGTGAGCGTGTCTCCGATCTGAGGCCATGAGCAATCGCACGCGAAATGCTCGATTACTCGCGCAAGACATAGTCGTTAAGTTTTGGTTAAGTTTTGCTAAAGTCAACGTGCTTAACATGGGTGAAGATTTCCGGCACCACGTCAAGGTCGCGACCGCCTCAAACCAGAAATGGCTGACGAGGAAAGCCTCCGGTTTATCTAGTTAGCAAGGCCGAAGAGCGCACCGACGCGCTTTTCGGATCCTACAAGCGAGAAGGCTTGAAATACTAAAAGCAGCACATTCTTAAAAAAGGTGAAACACGTGAACGAAGAAAAATGTGCACAATGCGGCACTCCAGCGTCGCCAGGTGCCCAATTCTGCGCGGCCTGCGGCGCGACGCTGACCGATCACAGGGCGCGCCCTTCCCAACGGGTTCCTCCTGCGATGCAGCCTGCGCCGACTTATCAAGCGCCTGCTTACTACACGGGCACTCCTACGCCCTATATAGGCGTTGCCATTCGCTTTGTCGCGACAATCATTGATGCCATCATTATCGTGGTTATTGTTGGCATACTAACGATCCCTCTCCTCGTCGCGGCTATCGCTGTGAACGTCGGGAACGGAAACGTGTCAGCGATTTCATCGGGGCCTATTGTGGCACTAACTGTCGTAGGATTAGTCGTTTGGTTTCTCTATTTTACGCTGCTGGAGGGGCGCTATGGGCAAACGGTCGGCAAGATGGCACTCAGCATCAAGGTCGTGCGAGAAGCTGATGGAGCACCGATCGACTACGGAGAAGCGGCTGTGCGCACCGTCCTCCGCATCATCGACGGTTTGTTTGATTATCTCATAGGGGCAATTTTTATCTGGACCTCAGACAAGAAACAGCGCCTCGGCGATCGCGTCGCGCACACCGTCGTAGTTAGCAAGTGATAGGCGTGAGTCCCCCTTTTTGTGTTCTGGAGTAGCTTCACGTTTCGCAGAACATGCGTGGCTGACTATCTAGCTTCTACCAGTCTACCTCCTCAGAGCCCCTCATTTTTGGTTCTACGAACGGCACAACGACTCAAAGTAGCTGGTGCAATGCGTTGACCGACAGCACTTATCGTTCTATCGTTCGTAGCGAATAAGGCCACCGAACAGCGGCCGCGTAAAACCGCAAGAAAAGATTAAAAGGGTGGCTTTCCAATGGCTTAAGAAAGGAGGTGAAATGTTTGAACACAAATGAATGCGCACAATGCGGCACTCCTGCACCACCGGGCGCTAAATACTGCGAAAGCTGTGGCGCACCACTCGGGACGCAACCGGCTCAAGCGCTGCAGCCCTCGTTTGCTCCGGCATCCGGGTATCAAGCACCTCGTTCTTACGTGCCGCGCCTCGCGCCGCCCTACCAAGGCGTCGCCATTCGCTTTGTCGCGATTCTTATTGATACTATAATTATAGCGATCATCGGAGGTATATTGTCCGCCCCGTTCAACGCGCTCACAGTCATTCCGAACAGCGCTTCAGGAACGGCCACTATTTCACTGGCCACTGCTGTCGGGGGACTTGTTTCGCTCGCAGTCTTTGTTCTGTACTTCACGTTGCTCGAGGGCCACTACGGACAGACTGTCGGGAAAATGGCCGTCAAGATCAAAGTCGTACGAGAAGCAGACGGCGCACCGATCGACTATTCCGAAGCTGCAGTCCGAACGATCCTGCGGTTTCTTGATCTGATCCCATTCATAATCCCCTATCTGCTCGGCGCACTCCTCATTTGGTCCTCCGAAGAGAAACAGCGCCTCGGCGATCGCGTAGCGCATACCGTTGTGCTTAAAGCTGAATAGATTCAGTGCTCCATTTTCTTATTACTACCGCGGACAGAGTCTTTGATCTTTGCTGGGCTTGCTCTGTAATCGGACACATCGCCCTACGAAGAGCGTTTCGGCTTAGTTATGAGCATGACAAGTCTTTGTGGGGAGGACCGGTTCCTGGTGCCCAAGCGCGAATCGAGCTTCTATAGCTGCCGATCGAGAACATGCTTATAACTGAGCAGTTTGACTGCAAATCGTAAGAAAGATTAAAAGGAACGCTCCTCTATCATTTAAAAAAAAGGAGGTGAAACACGTGGAAGAAGACAAATGTGCACAATGCGGCACTCCTGCACCACCGGGCGCTAAATACTGCGAAAGCTGTGGCGCTCCGCTTGCGGCTGCTTCGCAACCTGCGGAGGTGAAACCCGCCGACGAAGACAAATGTGCACAATGCGGCACTCCTGCACCACCGGGCGCTAAATACTGCGAAAGCTGTGGCGCTCCGCTTTTGCTTGCGGCTGCTTCGCAACCTGCGGAGGTGAAACCCGCCGACGAAGACAAATGTGCACAATGCGGCACTCCTGCAGCACCCGGGGCCAAGTTCTGTGAAAGCTGTGGTGCACCACTAGCTGCCGTTACACAACCAGTCCAAGGCCCAGCTGCCGCGGAACCTGCTGCTGCGTACACAGCACCACGGGCGCAAGCGCCTTACTCAGCACCAGGCGTTGAAATGCCTTATCAGGGCGTCGCCATCCGGTTTGTAGCGTTACTCATTGATGCCATTATTTTAGGGATTATCACTAGCGCAATTTCGTTTGTCGCTGTGAGCTACGCAGTTATCGTTTTGGGCATTGTGATCGACCTGCTCTACTTTACGCTACTCTTGGGGCGTTATGGGCAATCGGTCGGGATGATGGTAGTCAAGATAAAAGTGGTCAGTGAGGTGGACAGCTCACCGATCACTTACGGAGCGGCGTTTGTGCGTACGATTCTTTTGTTGATCGATGCTATCCCGTACGTCGTCCCTTACCTGCTCGGCGCAATCCTCATTTGGACCTCAGACAAGAAACAGCGCCTCGGCGATCGCATCGCGCACACCGTCGTACTGAAAGCGTGATGGGGGCGCAAGCCCCCTTTGTCTTTTTTTGGCACCAATAAGCGGCTAGCTTCGTCCATAGCTGTCGCTCTGAGCCTGGAAGCACGACCCCGGAGGCAGGCATCAAGTGTAACTATTGAAACGAGAACAGCGCGTTGCGATTCTGCAATGCTGGGTGTGGCGATTGTCGTGCCACGTCAAAATGAAACCGAAGCACGCACACTGGCAGCAAATCGCAAGAAAGATAAAAAGGAACGCTCTTCTTATGGCGTAACAAACGCAAAGGAGGTGAAACGCGTGAACGAAGAAAAATGTGCACAATGTGGCACTCCTGCAACCCCTGGCGCACAATACTGCGCGGCGTGTGGGGCGGCATTCACCAGCCAAGCACCAGCCGGTGAACCTGGGGGGGGTGCATATGCATATGCACCCTGGGCGGCAAATGAAAGACGGGCGCATTACGCGGCCTCGCCGCTATTGCAGGGAGTTGCTATCCGCTTTGTCGCACAACTCGTCGATGTAATCATACTTGCTATCATCTTTTTGATACTGGGCTTCTCAGGCGCTGGCACCATCACCATTAATGCGTCAACAGCACAGGTCTCAATCAGCCCGTTCTTTGGCTCGCTCATCTTGATCGATATCATCATCGCATTCCTTTACTTCACGCTGCTCGAGGGACGAAACGGACAAACAGTTGGCAAGATGATCGTTAAGATCAAGGTAGTAAAAAAAGTGGACCACTCTCCGATCACTTATGCTGAGGCTGCCGTGCGGACGATTTTGCGCATCATCGATCTGATTCCGTTCATCGCCCCGTATCTACTCGGAGCGGCACTCATCTGGGCATCTGAGTATAAGCAGCGGCTCGGCGATCGCGTCGCAAACACCGTCGTCGTGCAGTCGTGAGGTCTCGCCTTGCACGCCTTCAATGCGCTACGCGTGGCCCGATTGGCACACAAGCTTTGCCCAGTCCGTCAGTGAAAGTTCGCCCTTTTTCCGACGCGGTCGGCGGTCGCGTGTTTTAAGCACCGACGAATCCGAGGAACAGATAAGCGCCTCAATGTTCTCGCAGTAGCGGTGGACGCGAGAGGAGCGTGCGCCACACGTCTTCGCAGCGAGGTGAAAGCGTGCTTACGTGGTCAAAAGATAGTGACTTATCTATGTTCGGTTCGTAAGAGTAATACGCATTCAAGGAGGCAGCATGAAAGTCTTAGGAGGTCCAGCTTCTCAATTGCTCGGCTCGCGGGTTGCGCGCGAAATCGGGTGCGCACTCGCCATTGTTGAATTTAAGCAGTTTCCTGACGGTGAACTGTATTTGCGCATCGCTGAGGAACTCGACGACGACACGCTCATCGTGCAGAGTACGACAACGAATGACGATATCGTTTACCTTCTACAGCTCATCGACGCCGCCTCTGACGGCTACCTGAGGGCGGTGATTCCTTATTTTGGCTACGCGCGGCAAGATAAGCGATTCAAGCTCGGCGAACCGGTCAGCGCTCGTGCCATCGCGCGGACGATCGACGTTGACGAAGCTTACGTTGTCAACATCCACGACCCCGCCTCGCTTGACCATTTCCAGCTCCGAAGTGGCAAAAAGGCGGCGAACCTGTCTGCTGCAGGCCTCGTTGGCACGTACTTGAAGAGTATGGAGTTCCCGTCACCCTTGCTCATCGCTCCTGACGAAGGCGCCACCGCCTTAGTGCGCGACGTTGCTCAGGCCATGGGCTGCGAGTTCGATGTGCTAGTCAAGAAGCGGGTGACATCTGAACTCGTTGAGATACAACCAAAGACGGTGGACGTCGACGAACGCGACCTGGTCATCGTAGACGACATGATATCAACCGGGGGTACGATGGCTGAAGCGATCAAGCTTCTGCGAGGACAAGGGGCGCGGCAGGTGCACGTTGCGTGCATTCACCCTGTTCTCTCTCTGAATGCGCGGCTTCGCCTATATCGCGCAGGGGTCGACAGCATCATAGCGACCGACACTATCGAAAAAGCGGAGAGTAGCATAACCGTCGCGCCACTAATAAAGCAAGGCCTGGGACTTTAGCGACGAACAAGCCAATCGCTGATGATCTGTGCGTGATCAAATGCCAGCGGCGGCAGGTCGGCGATATCCCAAAGCATCGCTTCACTTGCATCAGAGCCGGCTGCTAGCGTACCTCCGACTATATCCGCCGCAAACGCGACTGAGACGACATGTCCGCGAGGATCGCGATCGGGGTCGGAATAAACGCCCACGAGTGATTTTATCTTCGCAACGAGTCCAGTTTCCTCGAGGACTTCGCGCCGCAAGGCTGCCTCAACGGTTTCGCCGTATTCCACAAAACCGCCTGGAAGTGCATATTGTCCTCGATACGGCTCGCGCTTTCGTTTTATCAGCAAGATCTTTTTGTTTTTCACTATCACTGCGTCAACGGTGAGCGCCGGATTCCTGTGCATCAGGTGCATAGTGAGAGCTCGATACTTGAGGCTGCCGATTAACTGCCAAGCGGGGCGTTTCAGCAAAAAAGCCCGATAGCGCTACCGACCTCTGCCGCCGTCGCAACCGTAAAAGCTATTCGGCTCACGCCCTATTTGTTCTCAATGTATGACGTTTATGCGATACGGAAGGATTTCCCGGTTCTCGAGCGCGTCGTGTATCTCGATAACGCTTCGACCAGCCAGACGCCGAAACCCGCCGTCGAGGCGATGAACGAGTACTTCTTTCGCTATGCTGGCAACTACGGAAGGGGAGCGCACCGCTTGGCCCAGCAGACGACTGAACACTACGAAGCCGCACGCGAGACGGCTGCTGATTTTTTTACAAGTGAGCCTCGCAACGTTATCTTCACCAAAAACACGACGGAGAGCATCAACATCGTCGCTCACGGTCAGGATTGGACGCCCGGAGACCACGTCATCACGTCAATGATTGAACATCACTCGAACTACCTGCCATGGGTTGCCCTCCGTGCGCGAGGCGTCGTGCTCGACTTAATTGAAGCGAATCAGGAAGGCATCGTTGATCCTTCTAAGATAGAGAAAGCAATCACTGACAGAACCAAACTCATCGCGCTTTCTCACGTGTCAAACGTCTTTGGTTCTGTCCAAGACATAAACCGTATAGTCAAGATTGGGCGCAAGAACGATGTGCCAGTGTTGATAGACGCAGCGCAGTCTGCCGGTCATATGGATCTGTCCGTCAAAGACTTGAAATGCGACTATTTAGCCGTGCCGGGCCACAAGGGGCTGCTCGGTCCGCAAGGGACGGGCATCTTGATCCTGCGTGATCCGGAGGAGCTGCGTCCAACTGTGCTCGGCGGCGGCGCGGTCGAATGGGTGCGCGGCTGCGAATATGAACTGCTCGAACCGCCCGCCCGTTTTGAAGCGGGTACTCCCAACATACCGGGAGTCATCGGCCTCGGGCGATCCGTGGAATACGTTAGCGCGCTGGGCGTTGCAAACGTCGGAAAGCACGTCGAGATGCTGGCGAGAGTCGCCGCAAAGAAACTGGCAGAAATCGATAACGTGACGGTCTATGGGCCAAAAGACCGCGCTGCGGTGGTTCCCTTCAATGTCGGAGAGCTTAACCCGCACGACGTTTCGATGATCCTGGATGAGACAAGCAAGATCTGCACGAGGAGCGGGTACCACTGCGCTATGCCGGCCTTAGTATCTCTTGGCATCAACGGAACCGTCCGGGCATCGTTCGGGGCGTATAATACGGCTGAAGAGGTCGACCTTTTAGCAGGATCGGTGAGTCTTATCGCGACCTCGCTCGTCTAAGCCGGCGCGTCAAGTTCAAGGCTGAAATCGAGCCACCGCGACGAGTGAGTTAGGTACCCCAGCGAGAGCACGTCGACGCCGGTCGCAGCGTATTTCCTGACGTTGTCGGGCCTGATGCCGCCTGACGCTTCGAGTAGCACGTTGCCGCGCAAATTGAGCTCCGTCAATTTGCTAACGGCCGCGGTGATCTGTTCGACGTCCATGTTGTCGAACATGATGATGTCTGCCCCAAGCTCTGCTGCCTTGACGCACTCGTCAACGGATTCGACTTCGATTTCCACTTTCTTCGTGAAGAACGTCTTTTGCCGCAGGGCGTCTTCTGCAGACATTACTTTCAGATGGTTATCCTTGAATAGATAAGCCTCAGAGAGGGAGTAGCGGTGTGGGTCTCCTCCTCCGATCGCAACCGCTTTTTTTTCATAAAGTCTGAAGCCCGGCGTGGTCTTCCGGGTCGCAGCAACAGTCACCGTGCCAGCGGCTTTTGCACAGCGGCGCGTGATCGTGGCAATGCCACTCATGCGGCCCAGGAAGTTGAGCGCGACGCGTTCAGTGACAAGAATATCCCTGACCGCTCCTACCACTCGTAAAATGATATCATCTTTCTTTATGCCGTCTCCATCGCAGCACAGCGGGGCGGTCACGAGGTTATGGTACGAAAAAATGCTTTGTGCCTCTGATAAGCCTGCTACGACTCCGTCTTCGTGTGCGATGACGTTTGCAGACCCCTCGACGTCGGGCAGAAGAGCGGTCGTTATGTCGCCAAATCCTTCATCCTCAGTCAAAAACCTCTCAATGTCGCGTGAATTCAAACGATCACCACATACGCTTTTCTATCTTAACTACCTTAAAGGATTTCAAGATGATCATCGGAATTATTGGATGTGGCGTGATAGGAACCGAAATCTGTCGTGCGCTGGGGGCTGATGATTTCCGGAGCAAACTCCTCCTTATGGACAGGCACCCTGATCGCGCCCAGCATCTGGCAGATGTGACCCCTGCGGCATCGGCCGTCGTCTCGCTGTTCGACGTCATCGACCAAGCTGACCTCGTCGTGGAATGCGCCTCAATCGAGGCAGCACGCGATATCGCGCTCCCCGTTTTGACAAAGGCTACGGATTTGATGCTGCTCAGTATCGGCGCGCTGGTTGACGCGGACTTTCGACATCAGGTATACACGGCAGCGCGTGCGCACGACTGTCGCCTTTATATCCCATCAGGCGCCATCGGGAGCATCGACGCGCTCCTTGCGGCATCACAAGGGACGATCAACCGGGTGATCCTCACTACGACCAAGCCTTCAGCGGGCCTCGAAACCGCCCCCTACGTCATCCGTAATACCACTGATCTGTCCCGCCCCGCCCTCATATTTGAAGGTACCGCCGATGAGGCGATTCAGGTCTTCCCACAAAATATTAACGTCTCAGCGACGCTCGCGTTAGCTGGCGTCGGATTTGACCGAACGATCGTCCGCATCGCCGTTGATCCAGCGCTGACAAGAAACGTGCACGTCGTCGAAGTCGAAGGGGATTTTGGGACGTTTTCTGCCCAATTTGACAATGTTCCGGCCGAAAACGAGCGCACGAGCAAGCTCGCGGCGTACTCAGCGGTCGCGTCACTCAAGAAAATTACCGACGCGGTCAAGCTCGGAACGTAACCCCGTCAGATCTAAGAGAAGCTGATTCGATTAGGCCCATGCGATCACGCACCCGCACGTACATTGCAGAGATACGGGTCGTCAACTGTCTGATGGCGGCATTTGCTTCGCTCATTGGCGTCTTTGTGAGCAGGGCGCCGCTCGCCTACGGCGTCATTGTGCCGGCGCTTTTGGCATTCGTCGCGGTGTTTCTCGTCACTGCGGGGGGCAACGTCATCAACGACTACTTTGATGTCGATATTGACCGTGTCAACAAGCCACGTCGCGCCCTTCCAAGCGGGCTCATCGTGCGGCGCAGTGCGCTCATATATGCACTCACGCTCTTGCTTTTCGGCGTTGCTGCGTCTCTATTCATCAACCCGGTCTGTTCTGGGCTAGCGGCGCTTAACGCCGTGCTCCTCGTCTTATACGCGTGGAAGCTGAAGAGATCGGTGCTCATCGGCAACCTGTTGATTGGATACCTGGCGGGGTCGATCTTTCTGTTCGGCGGGGCAGCCGTTTATTCGTTCTTCGTCCCTAGTGTGCTCTTTGTGAGCGCAATGCTCGCAATCACCTCACGTGAAGTCGTTAAGGATATTGAGGATCTCACGGGGGACCGGCGAGCGGGCGCGTCGACGTTGCCTATTCGGTATGGGGTGTCCCGTTCGCTAGCAACTGCTGCACTTTTTATGCTCGCGGCGGTTGCCGTCAGCCCTCTGCCGTTCATTATCGGTACGTCCGGTTATCCGTACCTAGTAATCGTCATTGCGGCTGACGTGACGCTCCTGTATGGCATCGTGCTCTCAAGGAGCGCTCCGGCGAGGGCGTCAACCGTTATCAAGTACGGCATGCTCGTGGTATTGCTCGCCTACGTCGTCGGTGGGATATGACGTATTAAAGGCCAAAAAAGTAAATAGCTCTTCGGCTGAAATACGGTTGCATTTGAGGCACGGACTTTACAGAGGCCTCGGTGGATCATGAAAGCGGATGACGCAGCACGCCTTGTTCGAAAGCACGCTAAGAGCAACACGTACATTATAAAGGATGACGCATTTTTTGAAAAGAGCGTGCACGTGCGCGGTAGTCTGATCACCGGCACTCACGTCGGCTTTTGGGGCGATCTGATCGTCGAAGGGTCGCTTAGTCTAGGCAACAGGTCGACCGTTCGCGGGAACGTTAGGGCCGAAAGTGCTTTTATTGGAAACGACGCTGAGATAAGCGGCATATTGACGACGACGGATGACACGACGCTTTTGGAAAGGGCCCGCCTAAGAGAGATAGACAGCTCCGGGAGTGTTACGATCAAGCCTGACGCGGTCATTGACCGGATTGTTGCAGAAGGAAACGTGGAGATATATGGGAAGGCAAGCATCGGCTATATCTCTACTAAGGGCAAGGTCATCGTGCGAAAGACGTAGCAGGCCCCGGTGGACCTTGCGCGGCCAAACGCTGCCCGACGACACTCTCAGTGGCGCTTCACGTTGCAAACAGTTTCAAATCGTAGCTCCCGCTTTTGGCCATAGCGGTGAGAATTGCCTGGCCGAACGAAATGCCTCCGTCCCCTCGGGGAACCTTTGTATTGGTAAAGAGGGCGAGGTCGCGCTCATCACACACCTCGTTGACCGTCGTGACAATCGCCTTGTTATACGCGACGCCGCCAGATAGTCCGATGTTCCTCGTTCCGATGGCTTCTGCTGCGTCGGCGGCTATCGTTGCAATCCCGCGCGCGATCGTGACCTGCGCCGAGGCGGCAATGTTCTTTGTGCTTTTGCCTTGTTTTTTCGCGTGGAGGATTTCGGCCAGCACCGATCGAGTGTCGAGGATCGGTCGATCCTGGTAGGTTGAAATCTCGAGCGGCAGCGCGACGTCCGGGTAACCGTAGCGCGCGACGCCCTCCAACGTCATCGCTGGTTCGCCGTCGTAGGTCCGCTTTTGACATATCCCAAGCGCTGCAGAAACAGCGTCAAGCACGCGCCCGGTGCTTGAGGTCATCGGGACGTTTACTTTCCGGTCAATTTGCTGCAGGAGAATCGACGACTCGAGTTCGCTAAGACCAAGGGAGGTGAGCGTCGCTGCAAGCTCTTGCTCATCGCAGATGCTGTGCAGGATGCCAGCTACCATCCGCACAGGATGCCTCGTGGCCAAATCGCCTCCTGGCATCGGCACCGGTATGAGACTCCCCACCCGTTCCAAGGTGGGCAGGAATACCTCCCCGCCCCAGATAGTGCCGTCGTACCCGTAGCCAATACCATCGATGGCGATACCTATAAGGTTATCTGGGGCGCCCTCGCCAATGAGTGACGCGATATGCGCTTG
>Ga0187868_1000223_pt1 | contig 50161 bp, 39 predicted proteins | sample June2016WEW_13_4_FD_133014 | JGI IMG/M metagenome (GOLD analysis project Ga0187868, IMG submission 133014) | Peatland microbial communities from SPRUCE experiment site at the Marcell Experimental Forest, Minnesota, USA - June2016WEW_13_40 | ecosystem: Environmental > Terrestrial > Soil >... | reverse complement strand
CGCAGGGTCGCCCACCGCCTCACCCAGCTGGCCTTGGCGATCATCGTGCTCATCACCGCCAAGCTCATCGCCTGGCGGAACCGCTGGTGTCCATGATGATGCGCCTATCCGCGCAAGCTCTAAGTCAGGGACCGCGACAGCTCGAAGGCGAACGAACCCGAGAGAGTCAGCCGGTGCGAACAGGCCGTAGGCGAACAGGCCGTACGCTGTTGGCGTGACCCAGGTGTCCTGGTCTCCCCAGAGCTGGCGGTTGCGCCCGGCTGCCCAGCAACCCCCTTGGCCCGACGACGACCAGCTCGAACGCGCCCTGAAGGAACTCTGCGCCCTGCCCCCCCTCGTGTTCGCAGGTGAAGCACGCAGTCTGACGAAGGCTCTAGGGGAGGTGGCAGAGGGTAGGGCGTTCCTGTTGCAAGCTGGCGACTGTGCCGAGTCTTTCACGGAGCTCTCGGCAGACTCGATCCGCGACAAGTTGAAGATCATCTTGCAGATGGCGGTGGTCCTCACCTACGGGGCCGGTGTACCGGTCGTGAAGGTGGGTCGCATGGCGGGCCAGTTCGCCAAGCCGCGAACATCGGCTACCGAGCTGGTCGGAGAGCTGGAGCTGGACAGCTTCCGGGGTCACATGGTCAACGACGACGCCCCCAGTCCTGAGGCGCGCGTACCGGACCCCTCTCGCCTCGTCGCCGCCTACCACCAGTCGGCGTCGACATTGAACTTGCTGCGTGCGTTCACCAAAGGAGGCTTTGCCGACCTGTCGCAGGTGCACATCTGGAACCAGCAGTTCGTGGCCTCGAGCGAAGAGGGGCGCCGCTACGAGCAGATCGCCGCCGAGATCGACCGGGCGCTTCGCTTCATGGAGGCTTGCGGCATCGAGCTCTCCAGCGAGCAGTCGCTGCACCAGGTGGACTTCTACACGAGCCACGAGGCCCTCATCCTCGGTTACGAAGAAGCGCTCACGCGTCGTGACTCGCTGACCGGCGACTTCTACGACTGCTCCGCCCACATGTTGTGGGTCGGCGAACGTACGCGGCAGATCGCCGGCGGGCATGTCGAATTCCTCTCCGGAATCCGCAATCCGCTGGGATGCAAGCTCGGGCCGTCGGTCACACCTGAAGAGGTGGTCGAGATCTGCGAACGCCTCGATCCCGACCGTGTCCCGGGAAGGTTGACCCTCATCTCGAGGATGGGCACCGATCGAGTAACCGACGCCCTTCCTCCGCTGCTCGAAGCAGTGCGCGACTCAGGTCACACGGTGACGTGGACATGCGACCCCATGCACGGCAACACCTTCGTGAGCGACGGTGGGCGAAAGACGCGACGTTTCGACGACATCCTGGGTGAGCTGCGCGGCTTCTTCGAGGTCCACCGCCAGGCGGGCACCTGGCCTGGCGGCGTGCACGTGGAGCTGACCGGAGACGACGTCACTGAGTGCCTCGGGGGGTTCGGCGACATCGCGGAGGAACAGCTCCACGAGCGTTACACGACGACGTGCGACCCTAGGCTGAACGCTCGCCAGTCGATCGACCTGGCCTTTCGCATCGCAGAGTTGCTGCGCGGCTGACGAACGCGCCCCGCTGCGCGGACCGGTCGACCGTTTCGATCGCTATGTCCTGCGGCGCACTCGGCTTAGCGACGTCAACCGAAGAGCCGTTCGTCGCGGCGCGTCGAGGAGAAGGAGAAGACCACACCCGAGGAGAATCAAGCTCACTCCGGCAAGGACCAGCCACTCGGTTAGAGAACCTGATCCTGTGAACGCGAGCGCGCCCGACGCGGCGATGGCGGGGGGTGTGGAGGTTGACCCGCTGCGGGTGCTGGTCGCAGCAGGGTCGCTCGTAGCGCGCGCTCCCTGAGCTTGCGTGGCAGGTGCTCTTGGCGGCGACGTCGTACCTGCGACAAGGGGCCAAATGGGCGAGCCGGTCGGAGGGCCGTTGCTGAAACCGCTGGGAGCGCTGTCGTTCGGGTAGGAGATGCACGTCATCGTGAACGAGATGCCCGCCACTTGGAGCGCGGACGTGCTCGCCGGGGCCTCGAGGACGCTCACGGTGCCACCTACGGCCGTGAAGGGGCCGAAATCGCTCGGTGACGCCGGCGTGGCCTGCGTCACCCCCGAGGACGGAACAGGATCTGGCAGAGGGACGTTGACGCTCATCTCGCCCGTGGAGAGCGAAGACGGCGTGGCCCCCGAGGCCACCAAGGTGGAGACCGACGTGCCCGTGATCGCGCTCGCCCCAGCGGACACCGCGGCCGAGGCGACTCCTGCGGGGACCGTGACCCGGTTCTGGAAGCCGGTCACCTTGAACTGCTGCCCCGGAGACGGATCAGCCGACGAAAGGGTCGCCGTGGTAGTGGCGTCGTTCATCACCAGGTTCCCAAGTGGGGTACCGACGCAGTAGAGCTCGTAGGGACCCGGAGAGCCACCGGCGGGTGGCGGCGTGAGAGCCGACTGCCCGGTCGCGATGACGACCGGTGATCCCGGGCCTTGTGGCGAAGTCGTTGTCACCCCGTCCGGGTCGGTGTTGTTCGGATAGGCCGTGCAGTCCAACCAGTAGTTGTTCGACGGCGCTTGAAAGTCGAGGACGAGCGCCGTCTGCTCGATCGTTATGGGTCCGCCTAGGGCGATCAACGAGCCACCCACGCCGGCAGGGGCAGACGCCACGTCGAAGACAGCACCCGACGAGGGAACGGGGTCGGGCAGGTCAACGCTGAAGGGCACAGGCGAGGTCGCAACGTAGGTCGAGCTCGGCGAAATGGCCTCGTCCGAAGCGGTGCTCGTCGACGCCGTGCCCGTCCCGACGCCGACCGGAGCCCCCGGGTTGCCGGGATAGACCGGGTAGGACGAGCCGCCGGTCGACAAGGCTCCGCTGGCCACCAAGTTCGGGACCATGAAGCCCTTCACCGAATCGACGCCGACGCCCTCGAACAGCTGCAGTATCGCCTGCGGCACCGAGATCTCGGTGTTGTACCCCGTGATGGCGAAGGTCTGTCCCACCGACGGGTTGGAGGGAGAGATGGAGGCCGTGGTTACCGTGTCGTCGAGCACGACGTTTCCGATCGGGCTGCCCGGGCACGACAGCTCGTACCCGTTCTGTGACCCTGGCACGGCGGGGGGAGCGGTCGAAGTGGTGGAGGAGCTCCCCGCCGCGCTGGCAGTGGTGATGACGGGCAGAATCGGAATGCTGAGCGGCTGGGTGTGCACGACCCCTGAAGGGGTGATCGTGTCGTTCGGATACGCCTGGCAGTTCATGCTGACGATGTGCTGCGAGACGCCCGCCACCATCAGCACGTCTTCCTCGCCGGCGATCGTTATCGCGCCCCCATTGGACACGAAGGGGCCGATCGCACCGGAAGCCGAGGAGATGTCGAGGGTTAGACCCGAGGAGGGAACGGGGTCGGGTAACGACACGTCGAAGCTCTCGAGCCCGCTCGACTTGCTCGACGGCGAGGCGCCGAAGGCTTCGATGGCGGTACCCCCGAACCCCTGCAGCACCGTGTTGCCGAATCCCACCAGGCCCCACACGATTCCCGAGGGGATCGGGATCCGCGTCTGGTACTGCACGAGGTCGAACTGGTCACCCGCCCACAGTCCCTGCGGCGAGACTACGCCGGTGGTGACCACATCGTTGAACACGAGATCTCCCACAGGGGTGCGCGGGCAGTACATCTCGTAGGCCCCGGTGGCGGACACCGAGGTCTGGGTGGTGGTGGTCTGCGAGCCGGCCGCGGCGATCACCGGGGAGATCGGAAGCCCCGGAGGCGTGTCCTGCGTGATCCCCGACTTGGGAAGGGCGTCGTTCGGGTACCACGCGCACTTCAGATCGAGCTCGATCCCGGCTTCGTCGAAGGTCACGGAGAACTGTTGGCTAAGTGAAACGGCGATGTCGTTGCTCGAAGCGGTGAAGGGCCCCAAGGTCGCCGGCGACGACGGCTCGCCGACCGTGATCCCCGCCGAAGGCACAGGGTTGGGGATCGGCGCGCCGAAGGCCATCACGCCTGTGGGCACAGCGGCGGGGGTCGCGCCGGTGACCTCGATCTTCTCTTGCAGCGTCCCCTCCCAAGCAGCGATCCCGGCGCTCGCCGCCGCCTGGAGCAGGTCGGCGGCTGTCGGAACCTGAGCCTGGAAGCCCGTCACGTTGAACTGCTGGCCCGCTGAGGGCTCGCTCGGCGAGAGCGCCCCGTTCAGTACGACGTCGTTGAAGACGGCGTTGCCCACCGGTGTGGCGGGACAGAACAGCTCCACGGGCGAGCTTTCGGCAAAAGCGCGAATCGGTGAACCGGCTACCTCGGCGACGATCGCTGTCGCCGTCCCGGCGAAAAAAGACACGGCCACTGCCGCCGTCAGTCGCGCCACGACGTGGATTCGCCCCACCCTGGCCCCCTTCCGCCTGTGGTCGTGGTCGGCGACCGACGTTGCCCCGGGCTGCTCACAACCAGCCCAAGCTCCGCACAACAATTGACCAGAATTACGCGAACAGTACATCCTCCAGATCGGAGGATCGACGGAAACACCTGTTCGCTTTCGCGCCGAGGGCGTGAAGCGCGCTATGACGCCAGCTGCCCGACGAACTGTTCGAGCTGACGGAGGTTGCGGCACTCGAACACCCCATCGCAGTGAGGGGCGTACTCGCCGATGATCGAATCACCGCTGCCCCAGTACGACCGTGGCTCGGGATTGAGCCAGTACAAGTGACGCGCCTTGCGTCGTATCTCCGACAGCACCCAAGCTTGCGGAGCGTGGTAGTTGTTGCGCGCGTCGCCGAGGAGCAACACGCTGGTACGTGAGGTGACCTCCTCTCCCCAGCGTTCCCAGAACACCGACAAGGCGTGGCCGTAGTCCGAGTGGCCGTCGACCCACACAACGTTCGCCTCGGTGCTGATCCGGTAGACGGCCTCTTCCACATCGTCGACACCCTCGAAGAACCGTGTCACTTCGTCGATGCCGTCGACGAACACGAAGCTACGCACCTTGGAGAACTGCGAGCTGATCGCGTACACGAGGTGCAAGGTGAAGCGTGCGAAGGCAGCGACCGACCCCGAATCGTCCGCTATCACGAAGATCTCGGGTTTGGCCGGGCGCGGGTACCGGAACTTAGGGTCGACGGGCACGCCACCTGTGGAAAGCGAGTGGCGCATCGTCGAGCGGAAGTCGAGGGGTCCCTTGCGCCCGTGCCGCCGTTTACGGGCCAGCCGCACGGCCAACTTGCGGGTGAGTGGATGGATGGCACGCCGGAGCGCGGCCAGTTCGTCGTGAGTCGCGTGCATGAAGTCGATGTCCTCGGGCAGTGGTTTGCGCAGCGAACGAGCGAGCGCCTCGACACCCCGATCGGCGACCAGGCGACGGCGGATCTCGTCCTCGATCTCCTTGCGCAGCCGATCGAGCCGTGAGGCCAGTTCGTCTCGGGCAAGGCGTTCTTCGAGTGCCGTGAGGCGGCCTTCCGGTACCTGAGAACGCACTGCCGCGACCAGGCGCTCGAGCAGCCTGTCGAGCTCCAGGTTCCGCAACGTCCGGTACAGGTAGTACGTGCCGCCTACCGGGCGACCCGCCTCCATGCCCGCGTAACGGCTCACCGCCTGTCGGGCGAGGGCCGCGACCTGGGCGTCGTTCGCAGACAGCAGGGCGCGGTAGAGCATCTCGGCGAGCTCCTCGGCCGAGAGCGCCTCGCCGCCGGCGCCGGCGCGACCCGGCCCGCTCCCGTCACCCGTCGTCCGTTCGTCTCCCGATCCGCCCGGCTCCGTCGACTCGATGCCGAATTGCGGCCCGCGGATCGAAAAATACACCTCGAAGGCGGTCTCGAAAGCCCGCCAGTGGGCGGAGGACTTGACCAGCGTCGCACCAAGCGCGTACTTGAGAGCCTCGCGGTCTTCGAGCCGTACGTGGTGTAGAGCTTCCGCGGCGTCGAGACTCTCTGTGGGAGAGACGGGCAGGCCCGCTCGTCTGAGCTCGCTCACGAAACCGGCCAAGACGTCGAGCACGAGCAGCCTTCAGACAGACGCCGAGCTTGCACCTGTCGGCGAATCGTCTGCGGAAAGCTCCTTCCCCGCACGTTCGAGGTCACTTCGGTACTTGAGCAGTACGTGCAGCGTCGCCTTGGCTTGCTCGGCGTCGATCGACTCGATCCCCAGCACGACGAGCGTACGCGCCCAATCCAGCGTTTCTGACACTGACGGGTACTTCTTCAGCTCGAGCGTTCTCAAGGAGCGCACGATCCTCGCCACTTGGTCAGCAAGCTCGCCCGTGATGGCGGGCACTCTCGTCTTTATGATCTCGCGCTCGCGCTCGAGCGTCGGGTAGTCCAGATGCAGGTAGAGACAGCGTCGCTTTAAGGCCTCGGAGAGCTCGCGGGTGTTGTTCGATGTGAGGAAGACGAGAGGCACTTTCGCAGCGCGAACGGTGCCGAGCTCGGGGATCGAGACCTGGTACTCCGAGAGGATCTCGAGCAAGAGCGCCTCTGTCTCGAGCTCCACACGATCGACCTCGTCCACGAGCAGTACCACGGGTTCGCTCGCTCTGATGGCCTCCAAGAGGGGGCGGGCGAGCAGGAACTCCTCGGAGAAGATGTCGTCTTCGATGTCGTGCCAGCGCTTGGCCGACGATGCATCGTGACCGTCGTCGTCCACTACCCACTGAGCCTGGATGCGAAGCAGCTGCTTCTTGTAATTCCACTCATACAGCGCCTTGGACTCGTCCAAGCCCTCGTAGCACTGGAGACGGATAAGCCGGCTCGAGGTGGCCCACGCTACGGCCTTTGCCAGCTCGGTCTTGCCGGTCCCCGCCGGTCCCTCTACGAGCACGGGCTTGGCCAATCGATCAGCCAGGTACACCACGCCGGCCGTTCCCTCATCAGCCAGATAGCCGGTCGCCGCCAGACGTTCGCGCACATCGGACGCCGACCCGAAGCGTGCAGGCCCCGGATCGGGGAACCCGAGAGACGCCGGTGCTTGGCTTTGCTCAGCCATCACGTGCGGACGTGGCCGTCACCTCGCACGACGTACTTCACAGACGTGAGCGCACGCAGCCCCATGGGCCCGCGTGCGTGCAGCTTCTGAGTGGATATGCCGATCTCGGCACCGAGGCCCAGTTCCGCGCCGTCCACGAACCGTGTGGACGCGTTCACGAGGACCGCCGCCGAGTCCACCTCCCTGCAGAATCGCTCGGCACTGACGAGATCACCTGTGACGATGGCCTCGGAGTGCCCCGAGGAGTACCGGGCAATGTGGTCCATCGCCGCATCGAGATCGTCCACCACGGCCACCGACAGCTTCATGTCCAAGAACTCCGTGGCGAAGTCCTCGTCGGTGGCGGCACCGATTCCGGGCAGGAGATCCCTGGCTCGTTCGTCGCCCAGGAGCTCCACCCCTTCGAGCGCGGAGCGCGCCAGAGGCAAGAACGTCTCGGAGACGTCCTGGTGCACGAGAAGGGTTTCGGCCGCGTTGCACACTGCGGGGCGCTGGGTCTTCGCGTTCACGACGATGGCGAGTGCCATGTCGAGGTCGGCTGTCGCGTCGACGTAGACGTGGCAGTTGCCGTCACCGTCGATCACGCACGGGACGGTTGCATGCTCGCGCACGCTCGTTACGAGCGAGTGCCCTCCACGGGGAACGAGACAGTCGATGATCTCGTCGAGTTGCATGAAGGCGATCGCGTCCTCGTGGGTGGTGTCCTCGACCAGCGCCACGGCATCGGCGGGAAGGCCCGTCTTGGACAGCGCCTCGCGAAGACAGGTCGTTATCGCCTTGTTCGACTCGATCGCAGTGGAGGAGCCCCGCAGCATCGTGGCATTGCCCGATTTGAGACAGAGGCCGGCCGCATCGGCGGTCACGTTGGGGCGGTTCTCGTAGATGACGCCGATGACCCCGAGCGGCACCCGCACGCGCTCCACTCGCAAGCCGTTCGGGCGCACGCACCCCTCGACGACTTCGCCCACGACGTCGGCCAACGCAGCCAGATCTCGCAGGCCCCCGGCCATCGCTAGGACGCGGCCCTCGGTCAACCTCAGGCGGTCGAGCTGAGCCGGGGTCGACCCGGCGCTCTCGGCACGCGCCATGTCGGTCGCATTGGCCCCGAGCAGACCACCCGTGCGCTCCTCGAGGAGGTCCGCGGCGAGCTTGAGGGCGCTGTCCTTGGCGACTCCAGGAGCCGTCGCGAGCACACGACTTGCTGCCTTGGCGCGCCGTCCGAGTTCGATCAGAGAGGATTGAGTCACGCCCAAGGGTACCGTCCCGCCCCACCAGGAGGCGCCTCGGTCTCAGACGAGGACCACCAGGTCGTCTCGATGGACCACCTCGTGCGCAGCGCCGTCGGGCAGCTCGCTCGTCCGACGACCAGCCCACGACCTGATCCGCCCTGCTCCGTGACGAACAAGGCCCTTGGCGAACACCACTCCGTCTTCTCCAGTGATCTCCACCGCCGCTTCGGCTTCGAACCTGCCCTTCACGGACACCACTCCAGCCGGCAGCAGCGAGGCTTCGCGCTTGGTCAGCGCGTACCGCGCTCCTTCGTCGACGACGAGCGTCCCTGCCGGCCCGACCGCGAAAGCGATCCAGAGCTTGCGCGCCGACAACCGCCTTCGGCGGGGACGAAAGACCGTTCCCACGGCTTCTCCGCGAACCGCGGCCACGAGCACCTCGGCGCGGCTAGCCTCGGCGATCACCGTCTCGACCCCTGACCAGGCGGCTATCTTCGCCGCCGCCAATTTCGAGGTCATGCCACCACTTCCCACGGCACTCCCGGGGCCCGCCGCCAACGCCTCCAAACGATGGTCGACCTCAACGACTTCCTCGATCAACGAGGCTGCGGCGGTCGTGCGCGGGTCGGCGGTGAGAAGCCCAGGAGTGTCTGTCAGCAACACGAGCAGATCCGCCGCTACGAGATGCGCCACCAGCGCGGCGAGCCGATCGTTGTCCCCGAAACGAATCTCGTCGTCGGAGGTCGCATCGTTCTCGTTCACGACAGGCACGATCCCGAGCTCGAGCAGGCGCGACAGCGTCTGACGCGCGTGCAGGTACTGCTGGCGGTGCCCGAAGTCAAGCGGCGCGAGGAGCACCTGACCCGCGACCAGCCCGAAACGCGCCAGCGAATCGTCGTAGACCCGCATCAGGCGGTGCTGGCCGACGGCTGAGACCGCCTGGAGGGTGGGCAGGTCCGTCGGTCTGGCTCCGCCGCCGAGCGCCGACCACCCCGCCGCGATGGCACCTGAGGTGACCAACACGAGCAGATGGCCCTGTGCCCGCAGCGCAGCGATCTGGGAGCACAGCCCATCGATCGCGCAGTTGTCGATCTCGCCACCGTCGGGGCCCGTCACCGAGGACGACCCGACCTTAGCCACCACCCTACGCGCGGGTGCTTTGCCTGCCGCTTGCCCCGAAGACCGCGCGCGGCTCATCGTGCGCGCCCGGAACCACGACGAGACCGTGCCCGTCGGCTTTGCCTCGCGACGACGCGCGCCGTCTCGAGAACGCTCTCGTCGCGCCGATACGTAAGCTCGAGCGGACCGAGACGGACCGTGTCGCCGTCACGGATGCCGGCACGTACGAGCGCTCTCTCCACGCCCAGCCGGCGCAGACGTCCCTGTACATAGGCGACGGCGTCGTCGTCGGTGAGATCCGAGAGGGCGACCGCTCGCAGAGCAGCCCGGCCCTCGACGACAAAAGATCCGTCCCCGTCACGCACGATCTCGACCCCTTCTCCGGCCGGACGGTGAACGACGATCGAGCCACCGGCCGAGCCTTCCATCGCGCGCTCCTCGTTTACCAGAACGGCGAGCCGCCCGAGCAGCTCCGAAAGCCCCTCCCCGCTCACCGACGAGATGCACAGCTCCGGCATCCGGGGGTCCCGGGCCGCCACCGCGTCGCACTTCGATCCCACCACGAGACGCGGCCGCTCGAGCAGCTCCGGGCGGTAACGGCTCAACTCCTCGAGGAGGATCCTCTCCTGTTCGGCGGACTGCCGCCCGTCGGCAGGTGCCAGATCCAACATCAGGAGGAGCACGCGGGCCCGCTCGACGTGGCGGAGGAACCGGTGGCCAAGTCCCCTACCCTCGGCCGCGCCCTCGACCAGACCTGGAACGTCGGCCACTACTAGCTGAGTCTCTCCTGCGTGCCTCCCCACTCGCACGACTCCCAGGTGAGGCTCCAGGGTCGTGAAGGGATAGTCGGCGATCTTCGGACGGGCTGCCGAGATGCGCGAGATCAACGTGCTCTTGCCGGCGTTCGGGAACCCCACGAGCGCGACGTCCGCGGCGAGCTTCAGCTCGAGCTCGAGCCAACGTTCCTCCCCCGGCTCGCCCTGTTCGGCGAAAGCCGGGGCTCGCCTCCGGTTCGTGAGGAACCTCGCATTGCCTCTCCCGCCCCTACCCCCGCCGGCAGCGAGCCAGCGGTCCCCTGCCGCTGCCAGGTCCGCCAACACTGTCGCGTCCCTTGCCCTGACGACGGTACCCACGGGCACCTCGACCATCAGGTCCTCACCTGCCGCCCCGTGGCGTCTCTTTCCCGCTCCGTGCTTCGCGTTGGCCGCGCGGCGGTGCGGATGGTCCCGAAACGCGATCAGGGACGCCTGATTGTTGGACGCGACCAACCAGACGTCTCCCCCCTTGCCCCCGTCTCCTCCGTCCGGGCCACCGCGCGCCACATGAGCCTCTCGGCGAAACGACACCGCTCCCGCGCCGCCGTCACCACCTCTCACGTGCACCTGCGCCTCGTCGACGAAACCCGACATCACAATGATCCTAAGACCGCGCGCGTGCCCAAGCCCGACTGCTGCCCGCCCGGTGCTCGATTGGTCTGCTGATCGACCGTTGCCGACTGTTGCCCGGCTGGTGATTGTTGCCCGGCTGCCGGCTGGCTGCTGACTGTTGCCCGGCTGCCGGCTGGCAGCTGTCCGGCTGGTGTGATCAACCCCCGCAATGGGGCACACGTGGAACGTGCCAACCGCGACATCCGTGGAGGGGCGGTCCTCCACGAGACCGAGACCGAGACCGAGACCGAGACCGAGACCGGCAGACGGGCAGATCCCTCGACACCGGGTGGTCACATCCGCCTCGGATACGGTGGCGCTACGATGACCGGCTTATCAACGCAACCGGCGACCGCCGTACGGGCCGTGCTCGAGCGCATCCCCAAGGTCGAACTACATCTGCATCTTGAAGGATCGATCCGACCGGCACTGCTCCTCCAGCTCGCCGAGCGCAACAACGTGGACATCGGCGTGGAAACAGTCGAGGAACTCGTCACCCTCTACCGGTTTCGTGACTTCCGCCACTTCATCGAGCTCTACCTCATCGGCATGTCCGCGATCCGTACAGGCGATGACATCCTTCAAGCGATCGACGCTCTTGCAGCCGAATTGGCGTCCCAACACGTGCGCTACGCAGAGGTGACCACCACCACCTACGCCCACCACGCCAACGGCATGTCCACCGCCGACTACCGCGACGCATTGGACATCGGTGCCCGGCGGGCTCGAGACGACCACCGCGTGGAGCTGCGTTGGATCGTGGACATCCCCCGAAGCGTCGAACCACCAACAGAGCAATGGACCGTCGAGCTTCTGACCGGCCCGCACGCCCCCGCCGACGTAGTCGCCGTAGGGCTCGGCGGCCCAGAGGCCGAGTACCCGCCCGAGTGGTACGCGCCGTCCTTCGGGCGCGCTGCCGCGTCCGGTCTCCCGGCGGTGCTTCACGCCGGCGAGGTCGCAGGCCCACAGAACGTTTGGAAGACCCTCGAGCTCGGCAGCGTCCGTGTGGGCCACGGTGTGCGCTCCATGGAGGACCCGACCCTGGTCGTTCACCTGGTGCAGAACCAGGTCCCGCTGGAGGTGTCGGTGAGCTCCAACGTGCTGCTTGGAGTCTGCCCTTCGTTGAGGGCTCATCCTCTCCCGGCGATGCTTGCTGCCGGCGTCAACATATCGATCAACACCGACGATCCCGCCTACTTCTCCACCACCCTCGTGGACGAGCACGTTCTCGTCCACGAGGAGCTCGACGTCCCGATCTCCGACCTCATCGCTGCTCAGCACCGAGCGATCGACTCGGCCCTTTGCACACGTTCACTCAAGAACCGTTTGCACCGCGAGCTTTCGGCCGCCTCTGCAGACCTCTGACCCTAGAACTCCCCAACCAAGGCGAAGGAGCTCGAACGAGACGATGACCAATGACCCGCTGCGCGAAGCGGCCGAAGCCGCACAAACGCTCGGCTCGCTCACCGGGATCGCACGTCACGATGTCGCGGTGATCCTGGGCACCGGGCTGACCGGAGCGGCCGAGGCACTCGGCGAACCGGGTGCTCGGATCGACTTCGACCAGCTGCCGGGGTTCCCCGAGCGAACAAGCCACGCTCAACGGCCCGAGGTGTGGTCGGTTGCTGTCGACGATCGCCCGGTGCTGGTGTTCCTCGGGCGTCCCCATCTCTACGAGGGACGCACCCCGGCCGAGGTGGCACACCCCGTGCGAACGGCGGTGGAGGCCGGTTGTCGCACGGTCGTGATCACCAACGCCTCGGGCGCGCTGCGCCCCGGGCTCGCGCCCGGCGATCTCGTGCTCATCCGCGACCACCTGAACCTGACCGGTGTCTCGACTCTCACCGGATTGCTCACGGGACAGGGGCATCCGAACGTCTTCGTGGACCTCACTGATGCCTGGTCAACACACCTGCGTGAGCTGACCCTAGAGATGGACGGGTCTCTTCGAGAGGGCGTCTACGCCCAGCTCCCGGGGCCTCACTTCGAGACCCCGGCGGAGATCCGCATGCTGCGCACGTTGGGGGCTGACTTGGTCGGCATGTCGAGCGTGCTCGAAGCGATAGCAGCTCGCCATCTGGGCGCCGAGGTGCTCGGCCTGTCGGTCGTGGTGAACCTCGGCGCGGGAATGGATCGCGCGAGCGCTTCGCCCACCTCGATCGTGGAGGTCGCGCGCTCACGGGCAGCGACCGTGGGCACGATCGTTCGCGGGGTCGTGACCCGCCTCTAGGGCCTTGCGACCGGCTCACGCGGTGGGCTCGGCACGTACCTCCACGACCTTGCGACCTTTTCTAACGGCGAAGGTGACGACGCCCGCGGTTGTGGCAAACAGCGTGTCGTCCCCCCCGCGCCCGACGTTCTGTCCCGGGTGGAACTTGGTGCCCCGCTGGCGGACGATGATGGCACCAGCCGAGACGGTGGTGCCCCCGTAGGTCTTCACGCCGAGTCGCTTCGAGTTCGAGTCACGACCGTTGCGAGTCGAACCTCCACCCTTCGTCTTCGACACCTGGGCCCTCCTTGTCGTCCGTTCGTCGGTCGTCCGGTCGTCCGGTCGTCCGTCTGATCGTTGGCTCGATCACTGGCTCGGAATGTCGATCCCCGTGATCTCGACTGTCGTGTAGTGCTGGCGGTGACCCCACCGGCGCCGGTAGTTGCTCTTCGGGCGATACGTGAACCCCCGGATCTTCGGCCCAAGCTCCTCGCCGATCACCCGTGCGCTGACGACGGCACCGGCCAGCTCCGCTGGTGTGGCGAGCACCCGCTCACCGTCCACCACGAGCACCGGCGACAGTTCGACCTCGCTCCCTTCGGGGCAGTCGATGAGCTCGACCCGCAACTGCTGGCCGGCAGCCACGCGCTCCTGCTTTCCCCCGGTCTGGATTACCGCGTACACAAGGGACAGATCCTACAGTCTCACAGCAACGACTCGTCGAGGACGATCCCGCGCCCACCACAGACGGCACAGACCCCCGAGAGGGACTCGACCAGCCCCTCGGACACGCGTTTTCTCGTCATCTCCACCAAACCCAGTTCGGAGATGTCAAACACCTGGGTGCGGGTCTTGTCGCGGGCCAGCGCGGCGCGCAGCGCCGCGGCGACCTTCTCCCGGTTCTCGCGCACCTCCATGTCGATGAAATCGACCACGATGATCCCGCCTATGTCTCTGAGGCGCAGCTGACGGGCGACCTCCTCGGCGGCCTCCAGGTTGTTCCGGTAGACGGTCTCCTCGAGGTTCGAGGTCCCTACGTTCTTGCCGGTGTTCACGTCGATCACGGTGAGCGCCTCGGTGCGCTCGATGATGATCGAGCCCCCTGAGGGGAGCCAGACCTTACGGTCGAGCGCCTTGTGCAGCTGCTCGTGGACGTGGAACCGCTCGAATACCGGAATGTTCTCGGCTATCGGGTCGTAGTACTCGACCCGCTCGGAGAGCTCGGGGTTCACCTGCCCGACGTACTCGCTCACCTGGTTGAAAAGGTCGAGGTCGTCTATGACCACCCCCCTGTAGTCGCGATTGAACTCCTCGCGCACTATCCGCACCGCCAGGTCCGGCTCCCGGTAGAGCAGGCCGGGGGCATTCGAGCGGTTCGCCTCCGCTTCGATCGCCTCCCACTGGGCGGTGAGACGCTCGACGTCGCCGGCAAGCTCCTCGCGGCTTGCTCCCTCCGCGGCGGTCCGTACGATCAAGCCGTGCCCCTTCGGGCGGGTGTCATCGACGATTCGACGCAGTCGTCGCCGCTCGGTGTCGTCCAGACGCTTCGAGATGCCGAACGCAGATGAGTTCGGCACCATCACCACGAAACGACCAGGCAACGAGACCTCCTGGGTCAGACGCGCCCCCTTCGCCCCGATTGGGTTCTTCGTCACCTGGCACACGATGAGCTGGCCGGGCTTCAGCATCTGTTCGATGCGAAGCGTTTCGCTCGAAGCCGTCTCTATGTCGTCGGGGTCGTAACGGACGTCACCTCTGTAGAGCACGGCATTCTTCGGAGTTCCGATGTCGACGAAGGCCGCCTCCATCCCCGGGAGCACATTCTGAACACGGCCCCGGTAGATGTTGCCGTCGATCTGAGTGGCGTCGTCAGACGCCCGCGACACGTAGTGCTCCACGAGGATCCTGCCCTCGAGCACGGCCACCTGGGTGGCATGAGGACGGACGTGCACGCACATCAAATAACGGCCGACAGGCCGGCCCCGGCGTTCGCGCCCGCTTCTGCGCCGTGAGCGTCCGGTCTTCGCGGCAGGGGTCTCGGGCTGCACGACCGGGGCTTCCTCGGCGCCCGCGACGGCAAGTGACTCCACCGGGCGCGTGACGCCTACTCGACCTATCGCAGGTACCGGTGTGGGCGGAACCGCCGGCGGTGGAGCTGGGCGGGTGTCACCGATACGAGGACGACGTTGTCGCGGCCGACGTGAACCAGTACTCGGGCCGGTCTCCTGCTCAGCTTTCGACGCGTTGACGGGGTCGTCGGGACCCGCGCCAGCGGGTTCGGGATCTGTTGGGGCCGGCGGAGGGCCCAAAGACTGGGCCACAGGCTCTCCGGCGCTCGATTCGGACATGGGGAGAATCCCTTCTTCTGAGTCTCATGAGGCGCGCTCCACGGCAACGGCGGAGACCGCCGGTCGCGCGTCGAGAGGCTCGAACTTCGAGCCGCCGCGCTCGATCCATTGACATGTTCTTCTGGCAAGGCCGAGCTCGGTACCCAAGAGCTCGGCGAGCTCGGCCGGGCGCACGCCGCGAGGACGGGTGCCAAGCTCGGCGACGAGCCTCGTCCCGAGCTCGTCGCGCGCGTCTCTGCTGAAGAGGGCGATCAGCGAAGGACGCAGGTCGTCCGCCACAACGTGGCCTTTGCGTTCGCGAACAACCGGAAGGCTCGCAGCTCCCATCAGCTTCGACAAGGCCTCATCGAGCTCGCTTCGGGCGATGTACGGCACGGAGATGTCCCACGTGCACGAGGTGACCTCCGCCTGAAGCGACGCCGAACCCGGTTCGGGTTCGCCAGCTGCGACCACGCCGATCCCCCCCGGTAGGAGAGGGCCGACTCGTTGCTTCACCAGCGCGGGCTCCACCTCTGTCTCGAGTGCGATGTCCAAGTACTCGGCTACGGACTCACAGCCCGTGGGAAGGGCCAGCCCGAAGCTGAGCTGCGGCCTGGGGGAGAAACCACCCGTGTACGCAACCGGCAACTTGGCGCGGCGAAGTGCGCGCTCCCACATCCTTGCCACGTCGCGGTGACTGGTCCAGCGGACCTTGCCGAGCTTGCTGAAGCGGATTCGCACGATCATGCGCCACCCCCGCTCGCGCCGGCACCCACCATCTCTTCGTGCTCTTCGCGTGCTTCGTGTGCTTCGTGTGCTTCGTGCTCCTTGACCACGAAACGCACCGGCATGACACCCCCGGCAGATGCGTCCTGCCCGGTACCCTGGCTGCCCCCCGCGGGAGGGACCGTCGAGGCCACCACGTGCTCCACGGTCATGCCTGTGCAGACGCCGCAGTCGTAGCACGGCGTCCACCGGCAATCCTCGAGGCCGTGCTCGCGGAGCGCCTCAGAGAAGTCCTGCCAGAGGAAGTGCTTGTGCAAGCCGGCCGACAAGTGGTCCCACGGGAGCACTTCGTGCTCCTCACGATGGCGGTACACCGTGTCCTCGAGGCTGAGTCCCGCGGCCTTGAGTCCGTCCGTCCACAGACCCAGGTCGAAGTGCTCGGACCATTCCTGGAAAGTCCCGCCAGCCCGCCAGACGTGCTCGACGACCCGTCCCACCCGCCGGTCGCCACGACTCACGATGCCCTCGGCAGCAGTCGCTTCCGCACCATGCCACCGCAGTGACACACCGCGCGCCCCGCGTAAGGCGTCGCGCAGCATACCCACCTTCCGCCGCAGCTCTTCGATCGTGTCCTGTCCGAACCATTGGAACGGGGTATGAGGCTTGGGCACGAACCCACCCACCGACGCGGTCAGAGTGACGTTGTGATGGTAACGGTGACCGATCTCCGCACAGCGGCGGGCCAGCTCGGCGATGCCGAGGACGTCTTCGTCCGTCTCGGTGGGCAGCCCGATGAGGAAGTAGAGCTTCAGCCGCCTCCAGCCCTGGGCAAACGCGGAGTCCACTGCTGAGTAGAGGTCCCCCTCCCGGATCAGCTTGTTCATGACCTGGCGCATGCGCCAGGTCCCACCTTCGGGGGCGAACGTGAGCCCGGTCCGCCGGACCTTCTGGATCTCTGCAGCGATCCCCACCGTGAAGGCGTCCACCCGAAGGCTCGGCAGGCTCACAGACACCTGACCCGAGCACTGCGGATCATTGATCACCGACGACACGACGTGCTCGATGCCCGAGAAGTCGGCGGAGGACAGCGAGGTCAGCGCCACTTCGTCATATCCGGTTCTGGCGAGCCCCGAGCGCACCATCTCGTCTACCTGGGAGGCCGGGCGTTCACGCACAGGGCGCGTGATCATCCCCGCCTGGCAGAACCGACATCCCCTGGTGCAACCCCGGAACACCTCGACGTTCAGCCGGTCGTGTACCACCTCCATCAGCGGTACCAGCTGCCGCTTCGGGTAGGGCCACTCCCCCAGGTCGGCAATCGCCCGCTTCTCTACGCGCTCGGGGACGTCGCCGGAGCGCGGAACCACCCCCACCAGACGCGTGCCGTCGTAACGCGCCTCGTACAACGCTGGCACGTACACCCCGTCCACGCGCGCCAAGGCGCGAAGCAGCTCGTGGCGGCTCCGGGGGTGGCCGGCGGCCCGATCGAGCAACACCTCGGAGATCTCGCCGACGACCTCCTCTCCGTCACCGAGCACGAAAACATCGACGAAGTCCGCCAGGGGCTCAGGATTGAAGGCGCAGTGGCCACCCGCCACGATCAGAGGGGCGTCGCCGGTCCTCTCGTTCGACCGCACGGCAAGCCCGGCCAGGTCGATCAGGTTCAGGACGTTCGTATAGGTCAGCTCCGCCGAAAGGTTGAAGGCGAGGACGTCGAACTCCGCCGCCGGCCGCGTCGTCTCGAGGGAGAAGAGCGGAATGCCAGCACCGCGCATCGCACGCTCCATGTCGGTCCACGGGGCATACGCGCGCTCTGCGAGAGCGTCCTCACGCTCGTTGAGGATCTCGTAGAGGATCTGAAGCCCTTGGTTCGGCAGCCCGATCTCGTAGGTATCGGGGTAGACGAGGAGCCAGGCCACACGACCGGGCTCGTGCAATGGCTCACGGGCCCCCAACTCCCCGCCGATGTAGCGAGCCGGCTTCGTGACCCGGGCCAAGAGTGGTTCGATCCTCGGCCACAGCGAAGAGGTCATTTGCCGAATCAGTCTAGAGCCGCCCTGCGGCACCCGTGACCCGCCCTTGACGACATCCGACGGACCGTCAGGGTCCCCGCGCTGCCACGGTGCGTGACCGGTGAACCGCCACGTCGGCTCCGGCTCGTAGACCCGCGTAGGCGGACGGATCCCTGGACGCTGCTCGAGAGGACGACACGGTCAACCTGCCTGGAACGGTGCTATCCGGCGCGGAGCTACCTGGAACGGTGCTGCCCGGCGCGGTGCAGGGCAGCTCCGCCGTGATGGAGCTGAGTCCCGTTTGCGAGGCAGCAGCAGTTGCAGACGTCACAGAGGCTGTAGACGTCACAGAGGGCACGGAGGGCCGGCAGGTGAAGGCGGCGGACTGCGCCGACGGCGGAGCAGCGAGCTGGGTCTGCGCCTCGGGGTGGGCGACCAGATAGTCGAAACCCTGCCGAACGACGGGAGCCGCTGCTTGCGAGCCGTAACCACCTCCCTCCACGACGACGGCGATCAGGTACTGCGGGGTCGGCAGAGGGCCCCAGCCTACGAACCACGAGTTCGGCTGGTGCTGCTCCTGGACCGTGGCGGTGCCGGTCTTCCCCGCCAGAGGGAAACTGGACAGGGGGAATCCCTGGAACGCGGCGTAGGCGGTGCCCGATGGGCTCTGGACCGCCCCCTCAAAGCCCTGGAGCATCGCCAGGTAGTTGGCCGGCGAGTACGAGACGTGCCCGGAGATCTTGGGTGCGAAGCGTTGCACGACCCTGTGCGTCACCGGGTCCACGAGTCCCGCCCCGATCTCCGGGGTATAGCGCGTCCCGCCGTTGGCGAAGGTGGCGTAGGCGACAGCCTGTTCGAGCGGGGTGATGACCGTCCCACCTTGGCCGAAAGCCAGCTCGAGGTTGTTGCCGGTGAACCAGCCGCTGTTGGGATAGGCCACGGGATTCTGTGCGTGCTCCCTGGCGACGACTTGTGGCGAGTCCACACGCGCGTCATGGGTTTCGCCAGGCACGTCGATGCCGGTCACCTCGCCGTAGCCGAGGGCGTTCGCCGCGTCCTGGATCGGGGTCTCGCCGTACTGCCCGTTCGCCTTGTAATCATCCCAGAAGGTCACCCCTAGGTTGTAGAAGAAGATGTCGCTCGAGATCGTGAGAGCCTTGGTGACGTTGACCGGGCCACCGATCTCCCCCTCGTTGTCGGTGTAGGTGGCACATCCCGAACCGTTCGTCTTGCAACCCGGGATCGTGTACCGACCGGTGTCGTCGTAGATGTAGCCGGGCGTGATGAGCCCGTCGTTCAGGGCAGCTGTGGCCGTTGCCAACTTGAACGTCGAACCTGGTATGTAGAGGCCGTCGATGGCCCGGTCGTTGAGCGGATAGTGGCTCGAGGGATTGGTCAGTTGCGCGTAGTGGGCGTTGGTCATCTCCGGCTCCCACCAGGTGGGGTCGTACGTGGGAGAGGACACGAGTGCCAGCACGGCCCCGGTCTGCGGGTTCAGGGCAACCGCGGCACCCCCACCAGAGCTCCCGGGCAAGGACGCGATCTCCGAGTCGAGTGCCTGCTGGAGGGTCTGCTCGAGCCCCCCGTCGATGTTCGTCACCAGGTCCTCACCGGACGAGGGCTGGGTTTGGCCAAGGCTTCCCACGACCTGTCCCTGTGCGTCCACCTCCACACGCTGTGTGCCCGGGGTTCCGCGAAGCGCACTTTGGTACTGGTTCTCGAGACCGCTCTGGCCGTAGAGGTCACCGAGCTGGTACCCCTGGGATTTGTGCGCACTGAGCTCGTCGCTCGTGATCCCTCCTAGATAGCCGAGCATCTGAACCCCGGTCTGACCCATCGGGTAGGTGCGGGTGGTGTCCGCGGTGGCCGAGACGCCGGGGAACTGCGCCGAGTGCTCACCGATGTACAGGACGTCGGAGATCGGCGCGTTCTCCAGAACGGGAACGGGCTTGTAGAGGCTGTACTGGGTGTTCGAGAGGTCGGATTGGATCTGGGTGGGAGAGACACCGAGGAGGGCGGCGAGCCGGCCCACCACCTCCGGGTGCTGCTCGGCTGAGAGGCGTGACAACGTGATGTCCCGGGTCACCTGGTTGTCCGCCATTATGTTCCCGCTGCGGTCGAGGATGAGCCCGCGAGGTGCCGGGACCTCGACTTCTCGGACCTGGTTCTGTGTCACCGCCTGGGCGAATCCCTTTGTGCCGAGCACCTGCAGGTACCAGAGCCGTACGAACATCAGCGAGAAGAGGACGATCACTATCGCCCCCAACACCCGCAGCCGTACCACTGTGCGCGCAGGCGACGGCTCGCCGGGAACCACCCGGTCCACGATCGAGCGCCGTGGGCGCATCCTCGGACCGCGCGGCCCGCTGGTCTTGGAGGGACGTGCCTTGCGCGGCTTCGGGTACAGGTGCGTCCCGCGCAGCGGATGCCGAAGCCTGGCGAGGAACGAGATACTGCCCACGCTGGTGGAACGCACCAAGCCCCCCGCACGAGGACGCCCTGGCGTTCGGGTCACCTCCGCTCTTCTCAACGGCCGAAAGAACCGCTTGCGCCACCTCCTTCGCTGCGTCTGAGCACGCGCTCTGGTCCCTGTGAACGGCACTCGTAGCCGCCGGCGCGTCTCGTCGGCCGGGCGCAGGCTCCGGGCGAAGCTTCTTCGGCGTCTCACCTGATGTTCCCGGCCTGAACGACTCCTGGCGACGCGGGTGGAACTGCCCAGGCCACAAAGCGCAACACGGGGATCGCCAGGATGGCGGCAGCGGGGGTAGCCACCGACAGAGCGGGCGCCAAGAAGACGGTCAGCTGCTTCGGTTCTCCGAGCAAGGACCCCAGGATCGCGTACGCGGCCAGGCCTGTTGCAGTCGCGGCAGCGGCGACCACGGGCGGCAGCCACCAGGAGCTGCGCACCAGGCCCGCGGTGGCCAGGCCCACCCCGTAGCCCAGCAGGCATCCCACGAGGGCGGAGAGCCCGAACGTCGTGGGTAGGAACAGGTCGGCCACGAGCCCCGTGGCGAAACCGAACGCGGCGCCGCGCTCGGGCCCGCCGACGTAACCGGCCGACACCGGCAGCAACAGCATTACGTCGGGGTGAGCCCCCACCACCCGCACCGAGTCGAGCAACGTGTGCTGGAGCACGAGCAGCACGAAGACCACGATCGTAGAACGCGCCACGTCGGCCGTGGTCATGGCGAGCTCATTGACCCGGGTACCAAAGCATGACGTCGACGTACTGGACCGCGGGCAGGTCCGCGACAGGTTGGGCGCTCACGGCCTCGGACGTGGACGAAGGGGTGGATGAGAACGAGGTGATCTTCGCCACCGGGATGCCCGAAGGGAACGACGCGTTCTGCAATCCGCTCGTCATCAGAACCTCCCCGCGGTGAAGTGCCGTGGCCGGTGCCACGTACTGGACGACGAGCGCCTTGCCCGCCCCCTGGCCGTGGGCGAGTGCGTACCCGCCGGGGGACCCGAAGCGCACGCTCACCGCGAAGCGCGGATCGGTTATCAGCTGCACCGTGCTGCCCGACTTCCAGGCCTCGGTCACCTTCCCGACGAGACCCGCCCCGCCCACCACGGGCATTCCCACGTCGACGCCGCTCGAGGTCCCCACGTTCAGGCGGACGGTGACCGCGAAGTTGGAAGTGTTGAGCCCCACCACCTGACCGGTTACCGCCTGGATGCCGTCGATCCACGGCAGATGCGCGAGTTGCTCGAGCTGGTCGAGCTCTTGACGGGTGGCGCGGCCCTCGAGCACCCGGCGCTCGAGCTCCCCGATCTCGGCGCGCAACTTCGCGTTCTGCTGCTCCACGGCTCCATAGTGGACTGCACCTGCGAGGAAGCTCCCGACGGGGCGTACGACCGCGTCCACCCCGCGTTGGACCGGGGAGAAGGTGTCGTGAGCGGCGCGCTTGAGCGCCGAGATCGCGCCGTGTCCTCCGCCGCGGTAGTCGAGGGTGATGATCGTGATCGACACGAGCACGAGCAGCCCGATGGTCAGACTGCGCCTGGAACGCCCGGGACGTCTCCGCCTTGCCACGCCGGTCCTGCTCAGAGGGTGCCGCGCAGGGCGCGGGCACCCATCACCCGGCCGAGGAGGTGATCAGAACCTGCTTGAGGGCTTCGAACTCCTCGAGACACTGCCCGCTGCCGACGGCGACGCAGTTGAGAGGGTCACGGGCCACGACCATCGGCATGCCCGTCTCGTCCTGCAGGTGGGCATCGAGTCCGTGCAGCAACGCTCCTCCACCGGTGAGGACGATGCCCTGCTCCATGATGTCGGCGGCGAGCTCGGGAGGCGTCTTGTCGAGCGTCACCTTCACCGCGTCGGTGATGGCCGTCACCGGCTCTTCGATGGCCTTTCGGATCTCCTCGGTCGACACGACCACGGTCTTCGGCAGGCCGGTGACGAGGTCACGACCCCGGATCTCGGCGTGCAGCTCCTCTTCGAGCGGGAACGCCGAGCCCAGGGCGATCTTGATCTCTTCGGCCGTGCGCTCACCGAGGGCCAGGCTGTACTCCTTCTTTATGTAGGAGATGATGGCCTCGCCCAGCTCGTCGCCGCCGATGCGCACCGACTGACTCGTCACGATCCCGCCGAGAGAGATGACCGCCACCTCCGTTGTACCACCGCCGATGTCGACGACCATGTTCCCCGTCGGCTCGTGAACAGGAAGACCGGCACCGATGGCGGCAGCCATCGGCTCTTCGATTATGTACGCCTTGCGCGCGCCTGCGTACTCGGCGGCTTCCATCACAGCGCGCTGCTCCACTCCGGTGATACCCGACGGCACACAGATGACCATCCGCGGTTTCGCGAAACGCCGCTGGTGCACCCGCTGGATGAAGTAGCGCAGCATCTTCTCGCAGATCTCGAAGTCGGCTATGACCCCGTCCTTCAGAGGACGAATCGCCTGAATGTGGCTCGGTGTACGACCGATCATCCGCTTGGCCTCGGCGCCCACCGCGAGCGGACGACCGTCCTTGACGTTCACCGCCACCACCGAGGGCTCGTTCAAGATGATGCCGCGACCGCGCACGTACACAAGGGTGTTCGCCGTGCCGAGGTCGACAGCCATGTCACGGCCGAGCAGGAAGAACCGGTTGTCCGCCATAGGTGTAGATCCACCTCTTCTCAGGTCGAGACGCCGTGGGCAGCCCGATTGCGACAGACTCCACCAGGCTCCCGCGGGGTTTCGGGTCTGCTAAAGGCTAGGAAACTTCCTGAGACCGCACAAGGCGGCCAGCCAAGAAATACCACGCAACAGGCACCTTCACCGACGTGGGCGCGACCAGACAGGTCGTCGCAGGGGTCGTCGCAGGCTCAGGTGAGCGCCGGGAAGAAGTTCTCGATCTCGCGCTTCGCCGAGACGGCGGAGTCCGATCCGTGGACGAGGTTCTCTGTGAGAACCGTGCCCAGGTCGCCACGCATGGTACCGGGGGGGGCCTCTGCGGGATCCGTGGGTCCCATGAGCGTCCGCACGATCCGCCAGGTGTCTTCGGGCCCCTCGACCACGAGCAACATCGCAGGGGAGCGGGTGATGAAGGCCAACAGGTCGTCGTAGAAGGGCTTTCCCTCGTGCTCGGCATAGTGCCGAGCCGCCAAAGGCTCGTCGATCCGGCGCAGCTCGGCGGCGACGAGTTTGAGACCTTTGCGTTCGAGACGACCGATGATCTCCCCCACCAGCCCGCGCTCGACCGCATCGGGCTTGCAGATCACCAACGTGCGATTCATGGGCTTGGCAGGCTAGCGGTCGCTCGCCGCGTCCACCAACAAGGCGCGGGCGTCGGCCACCACGTACAGCGAACCCGTCACCACCAACCGGCCGCCGGTCGGCACCCGCGCCCGGGCTACGTGCAGCGCCTCGGCCACGGTGTCTCCACAAACAGCGAACAGACCGGCGGCGCGCGCAGCTTCGGCGATGCGATCAGCTGGCAACGCCCGCGGTGACGGCGCGGTGCAGGTGACCACCGTGCGCACTCCCGCCGTGGCGAGCGCCTGGAGCATCGCGCTCGGGTCGCGCCCCTCGAGCATCCCGACCACAGCGACCGTCTCCTCATCGACGGGAAGCTCCTCCAAGAGCGAGCGAGCGAGCGTCTGGGCTCCTGCCACGTTGTGCGCCCCGTCGAGGACGATCAACGGGTCGTGCCCCACGACCTCGAGGCGTCCGGGGACCTCGACCGAGGCGAACGCCTGCTCGACCACAACCTCCGAGAGAGCAGATCCGAAGAACGCCTCGGCCGAGGCGAGAGCAAGCGCGGCGTTGTCACCTTGATGCTCGCCGTGCAAGGGAAGGTAGACCTCTTCGTAGGAACCGCCGGGGGTGGTCAGGTCGAGCATCCTTCCCCCAACCGCCAGACGGTTAACAGGGCAGTCGAACTCCTCGCCCCGGACCCAGGACTCGACCACGCCCACGGCCGCGGCCGCGGACAAGAAGATCTCGAGCAGCTCGGGAGCGGTCTCCCCCAGGACGAGACGACACCCGGCCTTGATGATTCCGGCTTTCTCCCCGGCGATGTCGGCAAGGGTGGGACCGAGGATCTCCACGTGGTCGTAGCTCACGTTCGTGACCGCGGCCACCGCCGGCTCGACGACGTTGGTGGCGTCCCACCGGCCTCCCAGGCCCACCTCCACCACCGCCACGTCCACCGCGACGTCCGCGAACCACCAGAACGCCGCCGCGGTCAGAAGCTCGAAGCGTGTCGCGCGCGCCCCGATCATGGGCTCGACCATCTCGAGAACACCCAGCACCTCGACGAGCTCCTCGTCGGTGATCGGCTCGTCGTTTCGCGCCAGGCGCTCGTTGACACGGGCGAGATTCGGGCTCGTGTAGGTGCCGACGCTGAGCCCATTCGTCATGAACAACGCGGTGAGCATCCTGGCCACTGAGCCCTTCCCGTTGGTCCCCGTGAGGTGGACAACGGGAAAGGCACGCTCGGGATCGCCGAGGATCCGGCAGATGACACGGATGCGATCGAGAGTAGGGGCGGCAGCACGCGTGGGCATCAACCGTTCGAAGTCGTTGTGCCCGTCGAGCCAGCCCACCAGCTCGTCGCGCCGGCTCCGGACACGTGCCTCTTGCGAGGCGCGACCTCCAGCCGGGACGCTGTTCACAGGCGGGTAGACCGTCAGGAGGCAGCGCGACGAGTGCGGACCGTCTTGGCCGGCTCTTCCTGAGGCACGAGGGTGGGATGCACCCGGTCCAGCACGACAGAGCGGTCGATGAGGCACCGCCCCACGTCGCTGCGGCTCGGGAGGTCGTACATGACGTCGAGCAACACCTCTTCGAGGATCGCCCGCAACCCACGAGCTCCCGTGCCGCGCAACAACGCCTGCTCGGCCACCGCTTCTAGAGCGTCCTCGGAAAGCTCCAGCTCGACGCCGTCGAGGTCGAAGACGCGGCGGTACTGCTTCACCAGAGCATTCTTCGGCTTGACGAGGATCCGCATCAGTGCGTCCTTGTCGAGACTGGATATCGCCCCCACCACCGGGAGGCGCCCTATGAACTCCGGAATGAGCCCGAACTTGATCAAGTCCTCGGGCAACACGTAGCGCAGGACCTCGGAGTCGTGAGCGTCGGCCTTGCGACGCACCTCCGTCCTGAAGCCGATGCCCTTGCGCCCGATGCGGCTCTCGATGATCTTGTCGAGACCGGCGAACGCGCCTCCGCACATGAAGAGGATGTTGGTCGTGTCGATCTGGATGAACTCCTGGTGAGGGTGCTTGCGACCCCCTTGGGGCGGGACCGACGCCGTGGTGCCCTCGAGGATCTTGAGCAGCGCCTGCTGCACGCCCTCCCCTGAGACGTCACGGGTGATCGAGGGGTTCTCGCTCTTACGGGCGATCTTGTCGATCTCGTCTATGTAGATGATCCCGGTCTCTGCCCGTTTGACGTCGTAATCCGCAGCCTGGATGAGTTTCAACAAGATGTTCTCGACATCCTCGCCCACGTACCCCGCCTCCGTGAGAGCCGTGGCGTCGGCGATGGCGAACGGCACGTTCAACATCCGCGCGAGCGTTTGGGCGAGCAGTGTCTTGCCGCAACCGGTCGGACCGAGAAGGAGGATGTTCGACTTCGTCAGCTCGACGTCGGTCGACTGCGCGGGACCGGCTTGGACACGCTTGTAGTGGTTGTATACGGCGACCGCAAGGATCTTCTTGGCGTACTCCTGGCCGATCACGTAGTCGTTGAGGAACTCGAAGATCTCGCGGGGCTTGGGGAGGTCGTCGAAGGAGAGCTCCGTGGTCTCGGCAAGCTCCTCGGCGATGATGTCGTTGCAGAGGTCGATGCACTCGTCGCAGATGTAGACGCCCGGTCCGGCGATGAGCTTCTTGACCTGCTTCTGCGACTTGCCGCAGAAGCTGCACTTGACGAGGTCCCCCCCATCGCCGAACTTCGCCACCGCGGTCCCCCTTGCTCCGACCCGAAGCCTAGGCCGCACCAACCGCTTCGGCGGACACAACCGCGTCGCGGGTGGTGATCACCTCGTCGATCAGGCCGTATGACACAGCTTCGTCGGCCGTCATGACGAAGTCCCGGTCGGTGTCATGGGCGATCTTCTCCAAGAGCTGGCCCGTGTCCGAAGCGAGCATCGAGTTCAGGAGATCGCGCATGCGAATGATCTCCTTCGCCTGAAGCTCGATGTCGCTCGCCTGCCCGGCGGCCCCGCCCCATGGCTGGTGCAAGACGATGCGCGCATGGGGCAGAGCGAAGCGCTTGCCAGACGCCCCGGCGGCGAGGAGGACTGCCCCTGCCGACGCCGCCTGCCCGAAGCAGAATGTCGACACATCGGACTTCACGTATTTCATCGTGTCATATATCGCGAACAGCGATGTGATGTCACCGCCCGGCGAGTTCACGTAGAGCTGGATGTCCTTGTCCGTGTCCTCGTACTCCAAGAAGAGCAACTGCGAGCAGATGAGGTTCGCCACTACGTCGTCTATAGGCGTCCCGAGGATGATGATGCGCTCCTTGAGGAGCCGGGAGTATAGGTCGTACCCGCGCTCACCGCGACTGGTCTGCTCGATGACGGTGGGTACGAGGTACCCGTCGGCGTTCGAGCCGGCGTTCGACGGCGAGACGACACCGTGGTTCATGACCTGGTCTCCACGCGTGGTTCATCTTCGACTGGCACGTCCTTGCTCCTTCGTTCCCCCGCCTCGATGTCTGCGGGAGACTTCCCCGCCGATTCGTCGACCACCGCGCCACCCGTCTGCTCCTGCCCCCCGAGATCCATCCGCAGGTCGTCTCGGGAGACCGGGCTGCCCTCTTCGTCCACCAGTTCCACGTGCTCGAGAAGCCAAGAAAGGGCCTTGGCTTTTCTCCTACCCGAGCGTACCGCGGAGAGCCTCCCCGAGCGGTCGAGCCTGCGACGAACCTCGGCAGCTGTGGACCCAGCTTGCTCGGCGAGCTCCTCAAGCGCGCGTTCGAGTTCGTCGTCGGTCACCTCGATCCCCTCGGCGTCCGCGAGCGCCCTCAAGGCGAGATCCGCGCGCACGTCACGAACCGCCTCCGCACGGATCTCGGCCATGAGTTCTTCCCGATCGCGCCCCGAAGCCTGCAAGAACTGCTCGAGGGTCATGTGCCGCTCCTCGAGGCGGTGGTCGAGATCGCGCAGCCGTTCTTGTGTCTCTTCCTCGACGAGCGCCTCGGGCGCCTCTTGTTCGACGAGCGCCACGAGGGCTTCGAGAGCTCGCTCGCGCAGAGCGAGCTGGGCCTGTACGACCCTGACCTGCTTGAGCCGCTTCCGCAGGTCGCTGCGCAGCTCTTCGAGGGTGGCGAACTCCGATGCCTCAGAAGCCCATTCGTCGGTCGCCTCGGGAAGTTCCTTCTCTTTGACCTCCTTCACCAGCACCCTGAAAGTGGCCGGCTTCTTAGCCGCGTTCTCAAACGGGCTTTCAGCGCCGCTTCCTGCCGGGCTTTCGGCCCCGCTTCCGGCCGGGTTTTCGACGTGAAGCTCGGCGGCGCCTCCCCCTGTTCCCCCACGCGCAGCAGACCCGAGCGGTGCAGCTACGAACGGTGCAGTGAACTGGAGGATGTCGCCGGGCTTCGCCCCCCTCAACTGGTCGTCCAGCCCGGGTACGTCGGATCCGGCTCCCACCTCGTACAGGTAGTCCTCGACGTCGAGGTCGTCACCCTGGGCGCGGGTGCCGTGGAGATCGATGGTCACGTAGTCGTGGTCGCGCGCCCCACGCGTCACCTTCGAGAGCTCCCCCGATTGCTCGCGCAATCGGTCCACCTGGGCGTCGACGTCTGCCTCGGTCACCTCGAGCACAGGGATGGTCACAGCGAGGCCCTTGTAGCCCGGGAGCGACACCGTCGGGCGGATCTCCACCACGGCGTCGAAGGTCACAGGTCCCGCGTCCTCGCCGGAGGTGACGTCGATCTCGGGAGCGGCGATCGGATCGAGCTCCGTGTCCGAGACCGCACGCGCGTAGAGGTCCGGCAGGGCGTCGGTGATCGCCCTGTGGCGTAAAGCTGACGCGCCACCGAGTCGCGCCTCGAGCACTGGACGTGGCACATGACCCGGACGAAATCCCGGCACCCGGATCTGACGCGCAAGCCTCCTGGCTGTGGCGTCGACCGCCTCGTCCACCTCGGATTCGTCCACCTCGATCGACAGACGGACGCGGTTGCCCTCGACAGGCGCGGCGGTGGCTCGCATAAGGAAGACCGAGTCTACCGAGCACCGCGTCGGCGAACCGTGACCGCGACAGACACACATCCAGCACGCAAACGATGGGGTCTGGGCGGCACCAGGGACGCAAGGATCACCGTGCGACGGGCCCTAGCATCCGCGTGCGGTGGGAAAAGTGCAGGTAGCGTGCTTCGGGACCCCTGGCGGGGCGCTGGAACTAGGAGGCCATCGTGGCGTCATACGAGGGTTACTGCGTGAAATGCCGTGAGAAGCGGACGTTCGAGGGGCACGAGGTCGAGCTTGCGAACGGACGCCGCGCCGCCCAGGGCACTTGCCCGGTCTGCGGCACGAAGATGAACCGGATCCTCGGCAAGAAATGAGCTCGCCCCGGGCGAGCGACGCGTAGGCACAGCAACCTACAAGGCACAGAAGCCTGCTCATCGTGGCCCTCGGGGGAGGTCACAGGAATAGCCTCGGCCCATGGACGAGCACACGGCGATCCCGATCTCGACGACACCACGCAAGGCTGACAGGGCAACGAAGGGCCGGACGAACGATCGCGGCCAGCCCGACAGGCAAATGACGCCCCGAGCGCCCCTCACGGCGGAGGAGCTACGTCTCGTGGACGCTTACTGGAGGGCGGCCAACTACCTGTCGGTCGGCCAGATCTACCTGCTGGATAACCCGCTTCTGCGAGACGGCCTGCTCGCTGAGCAAACAAAGCCGCGCCTGCTCGGCCACTGGGGCACCACACCAGGGTTGAACTTCGTGTACGCGCACCTGAACAGGGTGATCCGCAACCGGGACCTGAACGCCATCTTCGTCACGGGGCCCGGGCACGGGGGCCCGGCCGTGGTCGCCAACGCTTATCTCGAGGGGACCTACAGCGAGCTGTACCCGCACGTGACGCGCGACGAGGAGGGCCTGAGGAAGCTGTTCCGCCAGTTCTCGTTCCCGGGCGGCATCCCGAGCCATGCCGCGCCCGAGACACCGGGATCGATCAACGAGGGCGGCGAGCTCGGTTACTCGCTCGCCCACGCCTTCGGTGCCGCTTTCGACAATCCCGATCTGATCGTGTGCTGCGTGGTCGGCGACGGAGAGGCGGAGACCGGGCCTCTGGCCACGAGCTGGCACGCGAACAAGTTCCTCAACCCGGCCCGAGACGGCGCAGTGCTCCCCATCTTGCACTTGAACGGCTACAAGATCGCCAACCCGACCGTGCTCGCCCGGATCAGCGACGAGGAGCTACACGCCCTCTTCGAGGGGTACGGATACCGCGTCCACGTCGTGGAAGGGGACGACCCGCCGACGATGCACCAGGAGATGGCAGCGACGCTCGACACCGTCGTGGAGGAGATCGAGCTGGTCCAGCGCGACGCGAGGGCCGACACGGGGACCCGCAAGAGCAGCGGCCGCACGACGTCCAGAGCACGCTGGCCGATGGTGGTGCTGCGCAGCCCGAAGGGATGGACAGGCCCCAAGGTCGTAGACGGCCTTCAAGTCGAAGGCACCTTTCGTGCGCACCAGGTTCCGCTCACCGAGGTGCGTACGAACCCCGCGCACCTGGCCATGCTCGAGTCATGGCTGCGCAGCTACGGACCCGAAGAGCTCTTCGACACGAAGGGATCCCTCGTCGAAGAGCTCGCGCAGCTCCCGCCGCGCGGTCACCGGAGGATGAGCGCTAACCCGCACGCCAACGGAGGCTTGCTGCTCAAAGACCTCGAGTTGCCGGACTTTCGCGCCTACGCGGTCGAGGTGCCCATGCCCGGCGCGACCTTCTCGGAGGCGACCTCCGTGCTCGGCGCGTACCTGCGCGACGTGATCGCGGCCAACCCCGACCGCTTCCGCCTCTTCGGTCCGGACGAGACGGCCTCGAACCGGCTTTCCGCGGTGTTCGAGGTGACCGATCGCGCTTTCGACGCCACGGTGATCGCCTCGGACGACCACCTCGCCGCCGACGGCCGCGTGATGGAGGTCCTCTCCGAGCATCTCTGCCAGGGCTGGCTCGAGGGGTACCTGCTCACCGGCCGCCATGGTCTGTTCAACTGTTACGAGGCGTTCGTCCACATCGTCGACTCGATGTTCAACCAGCACGCCAAATGGCTGAAGGTCACCAGGGACATCCCCTGGCGCCGTCCCATCGCCTCGCTCAACTACCTGCTGTCCTCTCACGTGTGGCGCCAGGACCACAACGGGTTCTCCCACCAGGACCCCGGCTTCTTGGACCACGTCGTCAACAAGAAGGCCCAGGTGGTGCGCGTCTACCTGCCGCCGGACACGAACTGCTTGTTGTCGGTGGCCGACCACTGCCTCGCCGGCCGCAATTACGTGAACGTGATCGTGGCGGGCAAGCAACCGCAGCTCAACTGGCTGACCATGGACGAGGCGATCACCCATTGCGTTCGTGGCCTCGGCATCTGGGGGTGGGCGAGCAACGACCAGGGTTCTGAGCCCGACGTGGTGATGGCCTGCTGCGGGGACGTCCCCACCCTCGAGACGCTGGCCGCCGTCGACCTGCTCCGCAGACGGCTGCCCGAGCTCAAGATACGCGTGGTGAACGTCGTCGACCTGATGCGCCTGGAACCTCCCACCGAGCACCCGAACGGCATCTCCGACGCCGAGTTCGACGCGCTGTTCACCACCGACAAGCCGATCGTCTTCGCCTATCACGGTTATCCGTGGCTCGTGCACCGGCTCACCTACCGAAGGCACGGCCATCAGAACCTGCACGTACGCGGCTACAAGGAGGAGGGGACGACCACGACGCCGTTCGACATGGTGATGATGAACGATCTCGACCGGTTCCACCTCGTGATCGACGTCATCGACCGCGTACCAGGGCTCGCGGCGCGCGCAGGGCACGTGCGCCAGGAGATGGCCGACAGGCGGCTCGCCTGTCGGATGTACACACGAGAGACCGGGGAGGACGCGCCCGAGATCCGCGACTGGACCTGGGCGAGCTGAACCCCCCCGACCCCATGCGGACCCTGGTCGTGAACGCCGGTTCGAGCAGCCTGAAGCTCAGGGTGCTCGACGAGAAGAACGAGCTCGTGACTTCGCTCGACCTTCCCGCTCCTCGTGGGGAGCCGGACGCCGTCTCGATGCGCCTGGCCTTGGCGAGCTTCGCCGGTGTGCAGGCGACCGGGCACAGGATCGTCCACGGCGGCACCGAATTCACCGGTCCCGTGCTCGTGGACGAAGACGTGGTCGCACGCTTGAGCGCTCTCAGCGACCTGGCGCCGCTCCATCAGCCGAAGTCGCTTGCCGCGCTCGACGCGGTGAGATCTGCCCTTCCGGGCGTGCCGGCGGTCGCTTGCTTCGACACTGCCTTCCACGCGGGGCTCATGCCGGCGGCCGCGACCTATGCCATCCCCACCGAGTGGCGCGAGCACTGGGCGTTGAGGCGTTACGGCTTTCACGGGCTGTCCCATGCATATGCCTCGCGCCGGACGGCCGAACTGAGCGGGCTCGGTGTCGAGGAGCTGCGAATCGTCACGTGTCACCTCGGGGCGGGCGCTTCGCTCGCCGCCGTGCTACGAGGCCGCTCCGTCGACACGACCATGGGCTTCACGCCCCTCGAGGGTCTTGTGATGGCCACGCGCTCGGGCAGCGTCGATCCTGGTCTCGTGCTTTGGCTCGAGGAGCACGCGGGCATGGCTCCCGCGGAGCTCGCCGCCACCCTCGAGCACGGATCTGGACTCCTGGGGCTGGCCGGGACATCCGACATGCGAACCGTGCTTCGGAACGCCGAAGCGGGTGAGCCGGCCGCGCGCCTCGCCATCGACGTCTACCTCCACCGGCTTCGCGCCTCGATCGCCTCCATGGCCGCGGCGATGGGAGCCATCGACTGCCTCACCTTCACCGGAGGCGTTGGCGAGAACTCCCCCGCGGTACGCGCCGGTGCCGCGAGCGGGCTCGACTTCCTCGGGATACGGGTCGACGAAGGGCACAACAACTCCGGTCCACAAGACCGTGAGATCAGCTCGCCCGAGAGTCGCGTCCGCACCTTCGTGGTCGCCGCGCGCGAGGACCTCCAAATCGCACAAGAGGTGCGTCACGTGCTCGGGCGCCGCTGAGAGACGCGAGCACCCTCGCACGCCCGTCCGCCGTTCGGCGGCGCGTCCGCGCCGGCTCTCGAAGTGGTGGACCTCCTCGGTACAACACCTGTCGGTGGAAGTGCCCTCAGGTAGGCGCGACGATTGGGACGTGCGCGCCTGGGAGGTGACGAAGCCCGCTCCCATCGACGACGGTCCGCTCCGGCTGACAGAGCGCCAACTTCCCGAACCGGGCCAAGGCCAGGTGCGGGTACGGGTGTCGGTGTGCGGGGTATGCCGGACCGACCTGCACGTCGCCGAGGGCGACCTGACCGTCCACCGACCGAACGTGGTGCCCGGCCACGAGATCGTGGGATTGGTCGACTCGATCGGACCCGGCACGTCGCGATTCGCAGTGGGCGACAGGGTCGGTGTCGCTTGGCTGGCGAGCACCTGTGGAGCATGTCGATTCTGCCGACGCGGCGCCGAGAACCTGTGCACGAGGGCCACCTTCACCGGCTGGGACCACGACGGCGGGTATGGCGAGGCCGTGCTGATCGACGAGCGTTACGCATACCGTCTCCCTGCCGGGCTGTCCGACGAACAGGCTGCTCCCCTGCTGTGCGCGGGCATCATCGGTTACCGCGCCCTGATGCGATGCGAGCTGCCGCCGGGAGGCCGGCTGGGCATCTACGGGTTCGGGGGCTCCGCGCATCTCACCGCCCAGGTGGCGATGCGCCAAGGCGCTGAGGTGCACGTCATGACCCGGTCGGCCGACGCGCGACGCCTGGCGCTGGAGCTCGGGGCGGCGTCCGCCGCAGGAGCCGACGCCTCCCCGCCGGTGCCGCTCGACGCGGCGATCCTGTTCGCGCCGGCCGGAGAGCTCGTGCTCCCGGCGCTTGCAGCTCTAGATCGCGGTGGGGTGCTCGCGGTGGCCGGGATCGCCCTCTCCGACATCCCGTCGCTCGTGTACCAGGAACATCTCTTCTTCGAGCGCGAGCTGCGCAGCGTCACGGCGAACACCCGGCGCGACGGCGAGGAGTTCCTGGCGCTCGCCGACCGGCTGGGCGTGGTTGCTACGACCACCTCCTACAGTTTCGAGGAGGCGGGCCAAGCGCTATCGGACCTGGCCCACGACCGCTTCAACGGTGCGGCGGTCCTCCGGGTCAACCCCCGTTGATCACCCGGGCGCGACGACACTCACCGTCGGTCGTCCACGATCTCGAGCGCTCGGGCCACGACCGCGTCGGGTGAGACCGAGGTGTCCACGATTACGGCCGACGGCCAGACAGCGAATTCTCGCGCCATCAGCGCGGCAATCTCCGGCGTGGCGTCGGAGACGTCCGCGCCATGCTTGTCTCGCGAGACCAGGCGTCTCGAAGCTTCGTGCGGATCGAGAGTGCAGCACAGCTCCACGAGGTCGCTCGAGCTACGGGCGGCGATGTCGGCTGCGGTCCTTCGCCATCGGCTCTCGGACCACGACGCGTCGAGCACCACGGATTCACCTAGACCGAGCGCCTCGCGTGCCCGGTCGAGCACGAGCCTGTATGTGGCGGCGGTCTGTTCGGCGCCGTAGATGCCCCCGCGGTAGGCGGGTGCCGCCGGCTCCCCCGACGTCGATGACGTCGGGGCTCTCGACGTCGGTGCCACTCCCGCTAGCTCCTTGCGAACCTCGTCCGAGCGCAGAACTACCCAGCCCCGCGCTGCGCCGAGCGCGGCGGCAACCGTGGACTTGCCGGTGCCCGGCAGTCCCCCCACCAGTACCAGCCTCACGCGGCCCAGCTCCAGGTGCTCGAGGGCCAGGCCCTGGAGCCGGCGTGCCTCGCGCGACGCGCGTCGCTCGCCCTGGGCATGGCGCAAACATCCGACCTTTGCCCGAACGTACGCGTGCAACGCGCTGTGATGGTGCACGAGCGACTCGGGGAACCGGTCGCCCGCCAGCTCCTGGTAGTCCCTCAGAAGCTGGTCGGCGGCATCGAAGCGTCCGAGCCTTTCGAGGTCCGTGGCGAGGAACGACACGTCACTGATCACGTCGCCGTAGCGCAATGTGTCGTCGAACTCGATGCAGTCGAGGATACGGGGGCCGTCATCGAGACAGAAGATGTCCTCTGCCTGCAGGTCGCCGTGACCGTCGCACACCCGTCCTGAAGAGATACGCGAGGCGAACAACGGCCCGCGCCCCTCGAGGTAGCGACCTGCCAGGCCACGAAGGCGTTCCTCGGCGCGCTCGTCGAGCTCGGAGCCGACGAAGGAATCGGTCTGCGCGAAGTTCGACTCCCACGCACCTCCAAGCGCCGCCGCCGAGGCCGAGGACGAGATCTCAGCAGACCTGAGCGCGCCGGCATGGAAGGTCACGAGAGCATGCGCGACCTGGCGGAGATGATCGCTGATGTCGCCACCTCGTCGAGCCAAGGTGGCGAGACGACGATCCTCGGGGAGTCGACGCATGACGACCATGTGGTCCACCGGCTCACCTTCGAACAACACGTCCGCCACTCCGAGGTACACGTCGGGGGCCAGACGGCGGTTCAGCGCAAGCTCGCGTTCACAGTCCAGCTTCCTCGCCGTGGGTTCGGTGAAATCGAGGAAACCGAACCGGACAGGTTTGCGAAGCTTGAAGACGCGATCTCCGACGAAGAACAGGACCGAGATGTGCGTCTCTGCGACGGCAGCTGCGGGCATAGGGTCGTTTAGTCGCGAGCGAGGGAGGGGGGCTTGCCGCGGTGAGTGCACATCTCCACGCGACCACGGTTGCTCCGATCCCTCGCGCGTGCAAGAGCCGAAGGTCCCACCCGACCCAAGAAGGTCGTAATGTGGAGTTGTGGTCGTCGCGTCCGCCGGAACAATCCTCCAAGACTCCCGCTCGGCAGACGCTGCGGTGTGCTCGCGATGACCGCGCCCCGCCGGATCCTCGTGGGCGCCGACGGCTCTTCTCACGCGGAGCATGCTCTCGAATGGGCGGCCGAGCTCGCCGCGGCGTTGGGAGCCGAGGTCGTCGCGGTGCACGCCCTCGGGATGCTCAGCCACCTCGGTATTCCCAGCGCTGCTGTTCCCTCGCAACAGCAGCGTGAAGTGGTGCGCTCCTTGCTCGAGAACGAGTGGTCCGAGGCACTGCGCGCGTCGCGGGTACCTCACCGTTGCCTCCTGGTCGAGGGCAACCCCGTCATGGCGCTGATGGCCGCTGCCGACGAGCAAGACGCAGACCTGGTAGTCGTAGGTACCCGCGGTGCCGGCGGGTTCCCCGGACTGCAGCTCGGAAGCACGAGCCACCAGCTCCTCCATCACCTGAAGCGCCCCGTGGTTGTCGTGCCGGACGAGTAGCCCGGGTTTCGTCTAGGAGGGCGCCGTCCCGACTCTCGATCCTTCCGATCGTCAGGGGCCTGGAGTACCGTAATTTCCACCGTGTCGACGATCATGCTGCTCCTGAGCAACGTGTGGGCGAAGAAAGCTCGGTCCTTCGGGCTTGCCTTCGCGGTTGCCCTGGCGGTCATGACGGTCGTGGTCCTGACGGTGGTGAGCAGTGGTCTCGAGAGCTCGGCAGCCGCCATTCTGAAGATCGGCAAATCGGACTTCACGGTGGCCCAGAAGAGCGTGTCGGACATCTTGTTCTCGTACCTCGACGAGCACCAGCTGGCTGAGATCCGGGCGACGAAGGGTGTTGCCAATGCCGTCGGCGCTCTGATCGAGACCGAGAGCATCAACCCTGCCAACCCGCTCTTCTTGGAGATCGGCCTCCCCCCGGACGAGCTCACCCCGTTCGGGGTGCATGTCCTCGCCGGACGTCCCTACTCTGCGGACGCCACCCACCAGGTGATGCTCGGCTGGCGTGCCGCGGAGGACATGGGCCTACACGTAGGCGACACCTTCTACGCCAACGGCACGAGGAACACCATCGTTGGCATCTACTCGACCGGTATTTCTTTCGGCGACCTGGGCGCAATCTTCCCCTTGCCCGCAGTGCAGGCATACAACCGTGTGCCGGGGGCCGTGACGCTTGTGTTCGTGAAGGTCGCGCCCGGCTATCGGATCGCCCAGGTCGAGAGGCGTATCACGTACGCTCATCCCGAGCTCACTACGATCCGGACTGCCTCGCAATTCGGCCGAGCCGATCGCAACCTCGTCTTCCTCAAGGCGGCTGCCACCGGGAGCACCATCGTTGCCGTGGTCATAGGCGCGGTCGTGGTGGGGAACACGATGATGCTCTCGCTGTTCGAGCGAACGCGTGAGTTCGGCCTGCTTCGGGCAATCGGCTGGACGCGCACACGCGTGGTATCGCTCCTGCTCGGCGAAGGAATGGTGCTTGCGGTCGTCGGTGCCGCTGTCGGAGTGGGGCTTTCCTACATGGTGACCTCGATCCTCCAGGCGTTACCACAGCTCGTCGGGATACTTCACTCGAACTACACCACGCAAGCTTTCTGGCGAGGCCTCTACACGGGACTGGGCATGACCGTCTTGGGAACTCTCTACCCCGCGCTTCGCGCCGGGCTCCTGTCCCCTCTCCAGGCGCTCAGCCATGAATGACCATCAGGTCGTCTCGCCCGCGCTGTCTTCGCAGGACATCGAACCGACGGGCAATCCGGTCCAGGGCGCTCACGTCTCGGCTTTGACGTCCGACGACCGGTCCAACGCAGAAAAGGGCAAGGCCTCGCTCGCCATCGAGGCGATAGGCGTGACGAAAGAATTCGACGGCGGCACCGTGCGTGCACTCAACGGCGTGGATCTAAGGGTCGAAAGAGGGGAGTTCATCGCGATAATGGGCCCTTCGGGTTGTGGGAAGTCGACCCTTCTCCATCTGCTCGCGGCGCTCGACTCGCCGACATCGGGCACGATCCGGGTGGAGGGCAAGGACTTGGCTCACCTGTCCAACCCGAGTCGCTATCGACGCCAGACGATCGGCCTGATCTTCCAGCTCCACAATCTGCTGCCGCGCCTGTCGGCTCTCGCCAACATCGAGGTCGCAATGATGGGGTCCCACCGACCGCATCACGAGCGAACGGCAAAGGCACGCCAGCTCCTGGCGGAGCTCGATATCGTCGACCGAGAACACCGTCATCCGCCGCAGCTCTCAGGCGGCGAGCGCCAACGCGTGGCCATCGCCCGAGCACTCGCCAACGATCCTGCAGTCCTCCTAGCCGACGAGCCGACCGGCAACTTGGACTCGGACGCGTCGGCGATCGTGCTGGGGCTCTTCGCCCGTGTCCAGCGTGAATACGGCGCGACGACCGTGATGGTGACCCACGATGCAGCCGTAGCCCAAGCTGCCGGCAGGATCCTCCAGATGCAAGACGGCCGCATAGGCGACCGGAGCGGAGCCTGACCCTCGACTCAGGAGGCCCAGATGGAATTGCTGGCGCGCTGGCAGTTCGCCCTCACGACGATCTTTCATTTCTTCTTCGTCCCCGTAACGATCGGCCTGAGCGTGGTGGTCGCCACAATGCAGACGCTGGCACACAGGCGCCACGACGAGTCCTGGGATCGAATGTCGCGCTTCTTCGGTCGGCTCTTTCTCATCAACCTGGCCGTCGGTGTCGTGACAGGTATCGTCCTCGAGTTCCAGTTCGGGATGAACTGGTCGGCTTACTCGATCTTCGTAGGGAACATCTTCGGCGCGCCGCTCGCAATCGAAGGGCTGCTCGCCTTCTTCTTGGAATCCACCTTTGTCGGGTTGTGGATCTTCGGGCGTGACCGCCTCTCTCCAAGGCTCCATCTGGCGACGATATGGGCGACGAGCCTCGGGACGATCATGTCCGCGTTCTTCATCCTCGCCGCCAACTCCTGGATGCAGCACCCGGTTGGTTACCGCGTCGAGCACGGCAGGGCGTTTCTCACCAGTTTCTGGGTGGTGCTCGGGAACTCCACGTTGTGGGCAGCCTTCGCCCACACGATCACCGCAGCACTCGTCACAGCCGGCGCGCTCGTCCTCGGGACAGCCGCCTGGCAGGCTCGCCGAGCGCGCGACGAGCATGAACGCGCCCCATTCCTGCGTGCAGCACGCTTCGCCGCTGCTCTCACACTCGTAGCCGTGATCGTCACAGGTGTGAGCGGCGATCTCCAAGCACGGTTGATGGACTCTCAGCAACCCATGAAGATGGCGGCTGCCGAGGCCACCTATAACACGAAGTCGGGCGCCAGCTTCTCGATCCTCACGATCGGCAACCTGAACGGCAAACCCGTCTTCCAGATCAGGATCCCGCACGTGCTCTCCATGATGGCGGACCTGAGCTGGAACGGACAGGTAAGGGGTGTCAACCAGATCCAGACCGCCGAGACCGCCCGGTACGGCAAGGCGAGCTACGTACCGGTCCTTTGGCTCACGTACTGGTCGTTTCGAATCATGGTCGGGGCGGCGTTCCTCTTGCTCCTTCTGTGTCTGTGGGGAGTCGTCCTGGCGCGCCGTAAGCGTCTCACCTCCAGCCGATGGTTCGTGCCTGCCGCTCTGATCGGGATAGCCCTTCCCTTCCTCGCCAACACCACCGGCTGGATCTTCACCGAGGTGGGGCGCCAGCCATGGATCGTCTACGGGCTGATGCGCACTGTGCGGGGCGTGTCGAGCACCACCACCGCAGACGTGACGACCACCCTGGTTGGCTTCGTGGCCCTCTACAGCCTGCTCGGTGCTATCGACGCTGTGCTCATGTTTCGCGCTGCGCGAGGCTCTCTTTCAGGACCCGAAGACACAGGCAACAAGGCGGTACCCGGCCTTGTCTACTGATCCGATCGGTCTGTCGACCTCTGGCGTGTCGGTCTCGCCGGCCTCACTTCCCGATCCACTCATCGACGTGTTGAGAGGAGTTCGCACGTGGCACCGTTCTCAAATCTGAACAGCGCCTGGTTTGCCCTGATCGGGGTGCTCTGGGCGGGCTTCCTCTTCTTGGAGGGGTTCGACTTCGGCGTTGCAGTCGTAACACCTTTTCTGGTGCGTGACGAGACCGACCGTCGGTTGTGTCTCAACGCTGTCGGGCCTACCTGGGACGGCAACGAGGTCTGGCTGCTCGTCGCTGGCGGCGCCACCTTCGCGGCGTTCCCGACGTGGTACGCGCGGCTCTTCAGCGGTTTCTACCTGGCGCTGTTCCTCATACTCCTGGCTCTCATCGCGCGCGGAGTGTCTTTCGAGTTCCGCGACAAGATCGACAGCAAGAGATGGAAGAGGACCTGGGATGGGGCGAACTTCCTCGGTAGTCTCGTCCCCGCCATCGTCTTGGGAGTGGCTTTCACCGATCTGGCTCACGGGCTGGCACTCAGCGCGGGCGGGCGCTACTACGGCGGGATCCTCGGATTGCTGCACCCGATAGGGCTCGTCGGTGGCCTTGCGGCTCTGGCCGTGTTCTGCGTACACGGCTCGGTGTTCCTGTCGTTGAAGACGACCGGCGACCTGGCGCTCAGGGCCCGGCGCGCCGCCCAGATACTCGTCGTACCGGCCTTCGTCCTGCTCGCCGGCACCGTTGCGTGGGTGGCCGCGGCCGGCCGCCCGGCCATCGGTGGTTCATTGCCACCTGTCGTACCCTTGCTGCTCGGCCTCCTCTCCCTCGTTTCGCTTGTGATCGCCGGGGGTTGCATCGCTGCGCGCCGCGACGGACTTGGCTTTGCTGCGACCGCGTGCATGATCCTCTTGGCCATGGGGGCTGTCTTCGCGCGAATGTTCCCAGCCGTCTTGCCCTCGAGCAGCACCGGCGCGCACAGCCTCACGATCGGTGCCGCTTCTGCGGGCCACTCGACCCTCGTCGTGATGACTGTCGTCGCCGCGATCTTCACCCCGATCGTCCTCGGTTACCAGGCCTGGACCTACTGGGTGTTCCGCCAGCGGCTGATCCGTCCACCCCTCGCCCCCGAAGGAGGCCGGGTTCAGGCATGAGATCCAGGTGCGCGCGTGAGGTCCGAGGAGCACTCGTGATCTCCGAGGGAGCATGCCTGGTGTCCGAGGAGTCGGACTGAGCGCGAGCATCGGACGCACGATGAATGTGCTTCACAGGGTCCTTGAGGGGCGCATCGTTCGCCACGCCGCTGGTGCGCGCCTCGCGGTAGGGACCTTGGTCGCATTTGGCATTGCCTCGACGGCTACGGTCGTCGTTCAAGCCGTCGCACTCGCTCAGCTCCTCGCCAGCGCGTTCGGGGGTGCCGACCACACCAACCGGACGCTCCTCCTCGTCTGGCTGGCCGCGGCAGCTGTGGCTCGTGCTTGCCTTGCGTTCGGCAGTGAACTCGTGGCGAACCTCGCCGCCACCTCGTCGAAGGCCACATTCCGATCACTTCTCGTCAACGCTGCCTTCGAATGTTCTCCACGCCCAGGCGCCATCAGTACCGGCGATGTCGCGACGCTCGCCGGCCGAGGTCTTGACGCGCTCGACGTCTACGTCGGGCGCTGCATACCCGATCTCGTCCTCGCTGTCGTCGCGCCGGTCGCGTTGGTCGTCACGGTCGGGGTCCTCGACTGGCTCTCCGCTCTGATCTTGCTCTGCGTCCTGACACTGTTCCCTGTATTCGGTGCGCTCGTCGGTCGTACCGGAGCACAACTCGCTCGCGAGCGATGGAAGCAGGTACGTGCGCTCGGCAACCACTTGCTCGACCTCTTCGAGGGACTCCCGGTGCTGAAAGCGTTCGGCAGAAGTGCAGACGAACGCGAAACGGTGAAACAAGCCTGTGAGGCGCTTCGCAGCGCGAGCATCGCTACCCTCCGCGTCGCTTTCGTCTCGGCGCTGGTTCTCGACACGCTCGCCTCCGTTTCGGTCGCTCTCGTTGCCGTGCCGCTCGGCCTGCGCCTGCTCCACGGATCGATAGGCCTTGCCCCTGCATTGACGGTGCTCGTCATCGCCCCCGAGGTCTTCCTTCCGCTGCGTCGGGCAAGCGCGGAGTTCCACGAGAGCGCCGAGGGCTTAGCCGCCGCCTCGGACGCCTACTCGATCATCGACTCCGTAACTACCGCGACCACCTCGACCACCGCGACCATCCCGATCACCGCGACCATTCCGGCCACCGCCGATGATGTCCTGGACACGCCCGACCCGCGGATGGTCCCGTTGACATTGAGCTCGGTGTGCTACGCCTTCCCGGGCTCTCCCCGGTCCGTGCTGTCGGAATGCACTCTCACCATCGCACCCGGAGAGACCGTCGCCGTAACGGGACCGAACGGTGCGGGAAAGTCAACTCTCCTCGCGATGGTCCTCGGCTTAATGGCACCTGACTCCGGCAGCATCTCTGTAGGCGGCCGCGAGCTCCAGCAAATCATGCCTACGAGTTGGCACAGACGACTCGCTTATCTTCCCGATCGACCGGCGATCCTGGCAACCTCCCTTGCACAGAACCTCCGGGTCGCAAACCCTCAAGCCAGCGACGAAGATCTCGTGGCCGCGCTCGCCGCGGTCGGTGCCCAGGACATTTTCGGCTCGCTGCCCCTTGGTCTGAGAACCGCGATCGGTGAGGGCGCACGCCCTGTCTCGTCAGGCGAACGTCAGCGCATCGGACTTGCGAGGATCATGCTGCGCGAGGCGTCCTTGTATGTGCTCGACGAGCCGACGGTGCACCTCGACAGCGATACCGAACAGCAAACCATTCAGGCGTTGCGCGCGCGCCTCGCGGGCCGAAGTGCCATCGTCGTCACCCACCGGGTGGCGCCGCTGGCGATCGCGAACCGAGTCTTCCAGCTTCACGACGGAGGGATCCTCGCGCCTTACAGGCTCGAGGATCAGATGGCGCCCCCGCCGGTGAAGGCATGAGCGGAGTTCGCGCCCGCGTTGGCGCGATCGGGATCTGCCGTGAGTTCGGCGCTCTGAGCTTGCGCCAGCTCGCCTGGGCTTGCTGCGTCGGCTCGCTCACAGCGGGTTGCGCCATCGGATTGCTCGCCACGTCCGGTTGGCTGATCACACGGGCATCCCTGAGGCCTCCGGTGCTCTCACTGGCGGTCGCCATCGGAGCTGTTCAGGCTTTCGCGCTCGGCCGCGGGGTCGCCCGCTACCTCGAACGCCTTGCCCTGCACGACGTCGCGCTCTCGACGCTCGGCAAGCTTCGACTCTTCCTCTACGACACCCTCGAGCCACTGGTGCCCGGTGGTCTGGGCGCCAGCCGCTCGGGCAGTGTTCTAAGCGCCTTCGTCACCGACTGCGAGGTGATCGTCGACGCGCTCGCGAAGACACTCGGAGCGGCGATCGATGTGACTTCGAGCGTCTTGTTGGGAGTGCTCCTCGCCCTCCTGGTCGACCCGGCAGCAAGCGCCGCTCTAGCGGCAGGCACCCTGCTCGTCGTATTAGCCGCGGCGGGAATCGCTCGCTTCGGACGCGCCGCTGCCAAAGCAGAGACGGACCTGCGTGCCGAGCTGGCCGACGCGGTCGTCGAGACCGTGCGAAGTGCTCCCGAGCTGGTCGTCTATGGCCGCCACGACCTTGTAACCGCCCAGCTCGAGCACGTTCGAGCACGTGCCTCGTCCGCCGGGACCAAGCGGGCTCTTGCCACTGGGCTCGGACGCGCGGCTGTGGCGTGCTGCAGTACGGCGACGCTCGTCGCCGTCGTCGTGCTCGGTCTCACCGCCCACGACGCCCACCGGCTTTCCGGCGTGCTGCTCGCTGTGCTGATCTTCGACTCACTTGCTGTTCTGGAAACCGGAACTGGCCTACCCGGTGCGCTGGCCGGTCTTGCAGCGGGCGACGCGGCGGTCGCCCGCCTGCAATTGCTCACCAAGTTGAAGCCCCCCGTCTCCGACTCGGACGAAGAGTCTCGCGCCACACAATCGACTCGGGTTCTCACGAGCGGTGTCCCACATCAAGGAGCGCGAGTGCCCCCAACTTTCGATTCTGTCGCCGAGTCCCCCGCCGACACCGCCCGATCCGCTGTGCGTCTCGGCACCTCTGGCACAAGCTCTCCTGCTACCTCCTTCCGCGAAGTCGACGAAAAGCGAGAAACCGACGAACGAGAGACCGACAAGAAGGAGGCGGCACTGGAGAGAGCCCACGTTCTCGGAAGCGACGGTGCCCGGCTCCTCGATGACGTCACACTCAGCGTCGGGGCGTGCCACCGGCTCGCACTCGTCGGGCACAGCGGAGCCGGCAAGACCAGCGTGATCTACACGCTGCTCCATTTCCTCGAGTGCTCTTCCGGATGCGCGACGCTCGGGGGAGTCGATGTTCGCTTGCTCGGCCGCGAGCAGCTTGCCCGGCGAATCGGTTGGCTCCCCGAGGAAACGCACGTCTTCGCCGCAACGCTCGCTTCCAATCTGCGTCTCGCTGATCCCGGTGCGACAGACGAGCGGTGCGCTGAGGTCCTCGAACGCGTAGGGCTCAGCGGTTGGCTGGAATCACTACCCGAAGGGCTCTCTACCGGTCTCGGTGCCGGAGGCAGAGCTCTGAGCGCCGGAGAACGCCAGCGCCTCGGGATGGCACGTGCGCTCCTCGCGGGAGGCAGCGTCCTGCTCTTCGACGAGCCGACCGCCCATCTCGATCCAGCGTCCGCGGCTCACCTTCTCCCGGAATTGCTCGACGCGGCGGATCATCTTGCAGTGCTCGTGACCAGCCACGACCCGGATATCTCTCATCACGTCGACGAGCTCGTCACGCTCGACGCGGGCCGGGTTTGTGAGACGACCAAGGGCCGAAGGTACCTCACAGGAGAGAACGCCTTCACGCGGTCGCACGACACCGAGGACGATGGTTCAGACGCAACCGGGCACTGAGCCGAGTCCCGCTCCCACCTCGAGGATCGATTCAAGGGCGCCGTTCGCCGACAACGACCCCCTCTTCCACCCGGCGCGTCAGCGTGAAGCCATGCTTCTTGAGGACGCCGATCATGTTGTCGTTATCCAACGTCGTCTCCGCGTACACGCTGTGAATACCCCACGAGCGCGCAACCTCGAGGCAGTAGTCGGTCAACAGGTCCCCAAGGCCTTGTCTCTGCCAGGGATCGGCGACGAGTAGCGCATACTCTGCGTTCTCACGGTCGGTGTCGGCGACGAGCCGGCCGACGCCGAGCAGTTTGCGCGTCCCGTCCTCCGCCTCGAGCTCAGGGACGATGGCGAGCTCGCGGTCGTAGTCGATGAAGCAGTACCGCGTCGCCATTTCGTGCGTATACTTCACCATTCCGCGGAAGCGCATCGCAATCGTCTGAGGCGAGCACGCGTCGAGCATCTCGTGCCAGAGCGGCTCGTCCTCTGGCTTGATCGGGCGCAGCGTCACGTGCATTCCGTGGCTCGTTGTTCCCTCGCTCGTGTACTCCTCCGGGTAGGGCCGGATCGCCAGGTGCGAGAAAGCCGGCGGCGGACGTCCCACCAGAGACTCGTCGACTAAAGCCCTCGCGTCGAGCGCTATGGCACCGTCCGGTCCGGCGAGCAACGGGTTGATCTCGATCTCGCTGACTTCCGGGTAGTCGGCAACCAAGTACGAGAACCGCATGACGACCTCGAGCAGCGCGTCGAGGTCGATCGCGGGGCGTCCCCGATGGCCGGCGAGGAGCGGCCAGATCCGCAGCGACTGGAGCATCGCGAGAGCAAGGCGCTCGTTGAGCGGCGGCAGGTCCAGCGCCTGGTCGTGCAGCACCTCGGCGGCGACACCGCCAGCACCCAGCAGGATCACCGCACCGAAGATCGGATCCTTGCGCGCACCTAGAACCAGCTCGTAGCCCGACATCCGCGCCATCGACTGGACCGTCACCCCCTGCACATCAGTCGCCGGACTCAGTTTGCCCACCGACGCGATGATCCGCGCGTAGGCTGCTCGAACCTCGTCCCCGCTCGTCAACCCGAGCTCGACCCCGCCCACCTCGGTCTTGTGCACGATGTCGGGCGAACGTACCTTCAACACGACCGGATAGCCGATCTGTTCCGCGATCGCCACGGCATCGTCTGCTGATAGTGCCGGCAGTGGCTTGGTCACCGGGATCTCGTACGCGTCGAGCAGCGTCTTCGACAAACTCTCGGACAGGACTGCACCTCCCTCGACCAGGACGGAGCTCATAAGCTCCTTTGCTCGGCGGCGGTCGAGTGCGAAGCTCACCGGGATCGTGCGCGGAGTTTCGTGCAGTATCTCGAGATTGCGCGCGTAGGAGACCAGGTCCATTAATGCTTCGATCGCCTGTTCGGGGTAGGCGTATGTCGCGACACCCCCGGCGCTGAGGCGCTCAAGACCCTCGTGCACCGACTGCCCGCCCATCCACGCGGCCAGGAGCGGTTTGTGCGATTCGCGTCGCGCCACGAGCACAGCGTCAGCGGCACCGGCGGCATCAGTCATCGCTTGCGGAGTGAGGATCACCAGTACCGCGTCGACCCCGGTGTCCGCCAGCGCGGCCCTGACCGCTTCCCCGAACCGCTGCGCGGTCGCGTCACCGAGCACGTCGATCGGATTGGCCCGCGGCCACGCAGGCGGCAGCGTTGCATCGAGCGTCTCCAGCGTCGCCGGCTGGAGCTCGGCGAGCACACCGCCACGCGCCAGGAGCGCATCAGCAGCCATCACACCGGGGCCTCCTGCATTCGTGACGATCGCCAGTCGGGCACGTCTGATAGGACGCTCGCGCGCCAGTAACTCGGCCGTCGCGAACACGTCTTCAATCCGGTAGACACGCACGATACCCGCACGACGGAACGCTGCATCGTAGACGTCGTCCTCACCTACCATCGCGCCTGTGTGCGAGACGGCTGCCTTGGCCGACTCCGAGAAACGCCCCGCCTTGTAGACCACGATCGGTTTGCTGCGCGCAAACGCGCGCGCAGCCGACATGAACTTGCGCGGTTCGGTGACCGTCTCGAGATAGACGACGATCGAGCGCGTGTGCGCGTCCTGGCCCAGGTAGTCGATCACGTCGCCCAGGTCGATGTCGAGCATGTTCCCGAGTGAGATGACGTGCGAAAAACCGATCTGCCTCGCCAACGCCCAGTCCATCACCGCCGTCACGAGCGCACCCGATTGCGACACGAACGCGACATGACCGTCGATCGGCATCGCTCCGGCGAAGCTCGCGTTGAGCCCGAGCCGCGGCACGATCATCCCGAGACAGTTCGGTCCCAGCAGTCGCACGTCGTAGCGAGCCAGCTCTTCGCCCACCCGGCTTTCGAGCTCGCGTCCCTCCGCTCCGACCTCACGGAATCCAGAAGACAGGACGATTACCCCCGGCACGCCGGTCTCGCCGCACTCGCGCACCACGTCCGGCACCGCGGCTGCCGGCGTGCAGATGATCGCGAGCTCCGGCTTGGCCGGCGTGGCAGCGATGCTCGCGTAAGCCTGGATACCACCGATTGACTCGCGGCTCGGGTTGATCGGATAGACGACGCCGCCAAAACCAGCGTCAACCAGGTTACGCAGGACGATATGACCGAGCTGCGTGCGCTGTGCACCCGCTCCGACGACGGCCACATGCGTGGGATTGAAGACCCGGTCGAGGTTGCGAGCGCTCACAAGGGAGACACACTAGACGGACGTTCCGCGCCTCTCCTCGCCGACATGACGCCGACCCGAACCGACCCACCAGACATAATGGGCAAGTCCGGGGAGTAGCGCAGTGGTAGCGCACCTGCTTTGGGACTAGCGAGCGCTCAGCGCTATGCCGACCTGGGTTTTTCCCGCTTGAGTCCGAGCGAATCCCCCAGAGTTATGTGTTCAAGTAAACCCAGTTTACCGCCCTGGCGTGAGCGCTGTGCGAATGAGAACCGCTGTCTTGTTGCTCATGATCCACCCAGACCACGCCCGAGCCCGAAGTGCCCAACATGAACGGGGCCTCCACTTGTGTGTGTGCCGTACGTATGGGGTCGCTAGGTGATCTCATCCGGCCACGACGTCCTGCCCGGCGGGCCTCTCCCGGCTACGACGAAAGCGCCTGCGCGGGGGCGGCGGCGCTTCAGGTGACGGCAACGTAGCCGCCGCCTCGGATCGCATCGCCCGGCACGCGTCGCAGAGATAGGAGCCCTCGTGCAGGCGGGTCGGCGCTCGTAGGTGGCTGCGTCAGAAGCTCTGCAAACGCGACCGCTGGACCCACGGTGCCGGGGATCGACTAGGACGAACGCGAAGAGCTACCTCCGGTGTCGTCCCGACTTCGGGAGAGTCGCGAATCGACCGTTGGGCGCGAAGCAGCCTTGCTGATGGCCTCGATCACGAATCGCGAAACGCGGGCTCGGGTGGCATCGGCGGTAAGCCCGTCGGCTGTGACCCACTCATCGGGCACCGACACACCGGGCAGCCTCGCCGAGACATGGATTGTGCCCGTCGCCTTGTCGGTGCCAAAGGCCAGCTCGGCCTGGCGGTTGCGCTCCGGCTCGAACACCAGCCGGTAGACGAATGCGTCGCCGAGTACCACGTCCATGCTTGTGGACGGGATCACCTGCGCTGGTTTCCCGAGTCCATTGAGGTGGGCAGCGACCTCGGCGAGCACCGGCTCTACGACATCACTGAGATGGTCCCGGCTGATCTCGAAGTCCTGTCGGGCCTTGCGCTCCGCTTCGACATGAGCGTCTTCGGCACTGCGCTTCGCAGCGTCATTCTGTCGAATCACATCCGTGATCTTGTCAAGCCAGTCGGACATCTTGGCGAGTCCCCCTCGGTGTTGTTCGGTGCCCAAAGCCTACGGGAACTGGTTCGAGCACCTCTACGCCCAATCCGTGGCGGTCTGTGTTAATCGTGAACAGGCCGGAGCCGAGCCCTAGCCCGACGAGGATCAGGGCGACGACAACGCAACTCGACCGAGCATCCGCCCGACCTCTAAGGCGCGTTGGCCTGCAATGACCGTCGGATATCCCACTGGTGGTGGTACGCGTCGTGGGCATTGGACCTGAGCACGTCGAGAAGGGTCTGCTCGCCCAGTTCTGGATGAACAAGCACCACCTCGTTCACGCTGGCTAGTCCCACGGCGTCATTCCAGTCCTCCACCGCTCCGTCGAGCGACCAGATGGCACCTTTGAGGGCGACCCCCTCGTACGCCCTCGCACGAGCCAGGAGGTTCTCGTCATAGGCCGCGACAGTCCTGGGAGCCCCGCGAGCGATGCCTGCCAACCGCTCCGCCCAGATACGAAGGTTGTCTCCGACGTGGCAGACATACGCCACCACCGACCACGACAGCTCAGGGTGACGCTCGTGCCCGTCGGCACCGCGAAGCAGTTCGCGGTAAGCCTCGGGGGTCCCCAGCACGAGTGAGACCGCATCCGCCTGTGAGATGGACCAGTCATATCCGCAGTCACGACAAGGGTCCCCGTAGAGACCTTCTTCCCACCCGCTCACAATACGATCATGGCTGTCGGTCCGCGCCCCGGTCAATGCCTACGTCTGTCGCGAACCTCCCGAGGCGACATGAATCTGCCGAGGCACCCGACCGTTTGGGGGATGTGTGCGGTGACAAAACGCGGTCAGGAGCATAGCCCTACGCTTGGCATCCATGATCCCTTTGCGAGACCAGATAGAGGCCGCTCTAATCACGGCACACCAGTCCTCAAAGTTCAGCCGAGAACTTTCGACTGGACAAGTGCCTCTCCTTCGAAAAAATGACCCTGAGGGCACCGCGGTCGCCGTGCAACACCTGCTATTCGTAGTCACGGCTCTTGAGCAGACTGTGAAGCGTCTTGCGGACGAGATAGACGCCCTGCGCCCAACGAGCTAGGGGGCGCAGGTGGAGCTACTCGGGCAGGTCAGGCTCGAGGCCCGAGCGGATCGGTGGTGGCGTCACACATGTTCAGTCCATCGGGTCACGCAGGTGTGCGGGGAAGCTCTGGCCAACGAAGGGCAGCGCTGATCGGCCAAATGAATGGGGGGAGTCATGGCGATTCGCGACACGCTTCGCTCCAATGCGGCCCACGTTCTCCAGCCGGGTGAGGTGATCCAGACAGTGTTCTCGGCGATGACGGCGAGTCCGCGGTTCGGTCTGCTCGTCTGGTTCAGGGGCTTTCGTGTCGTTGTAGTAACCGACCGACGCATCCTCGTCTGCCGGTCTGGAAGATTCTCGGGCGATCTGATCAAGGAAGTCATCCGCGAACTACCTCGCAATACCAGAATCGGACCGGCTACAGGTGTGTGGTTCCGATGTGAAGTGCTCGGTGAGCGACTCTACACCGGCAACCTATTTCACAAGGACATTGCCAAAGCCGACGCTTTGATCTCCTGAACAAAATGCGGTGTGCATTTTGCACTGGCCCCACTGGGTATTGACCGCCGGTTCTTACAACGACCACTCGTTGGCCACCGTCCGATGGGACGCTTGGAACCGCTTGCCTGCTTCGCGCACATCTGGTGCCATGTGTGCGTCAAGGCGTGCAAGATTGCCCTCCGTCACTACGATGACGAGGTCGATCAGCGGGTCCTCAAGTCGAGTCGGTCGGTCGGTCGGTGGTCGGTCGGTCATCCGGTACGTACGGCTTCCCGTGGGATTAGGCAGACGAAGCGGCCCAGAACGTGGTAGGAGCGTACGGTGGCCTAAAGCGCGACTCGATATCCTCGCCTCGCGCGTCCGTGGGCGTGACGACCTCAGCGTGGAGGAGGTCGTCCGTCGTCTGGGCAGCCTGAAGCACCAACGCAAGACGCTCTTCGTTGCATGACCTT
>Ga0187868_1000221_pt1 | contig 50286 bp, 36 predicted proteins | sample June2016WEW_13_4_FD_133014 | JGI IMG/M metagenome (GOLD analysis project Ga0187868, IMG submission 133014) | Peatland microbial communities from SPRUCE experiment site at the Marcell Experimental Forest, Minnesota, USA - June2016WEW_13_40 | ecosystem: Environmental > Terrestrial > Soil >... | reverse complement strand
CGAGCCTTGGTCGGCATGAGCCCAAAACGAATCGCACAGGGGGAAAGGCGCGAGAAAAACCCAACCGCCACCCCCACGGAGAAGTTTTGCTTGACAACGCCGATGCCGTTATAGACGCGCTACACTTGCTGTGCCTTGCGGCCGTGCAGGAAAAACCACATCAATCCCGCGGCCAAATACACCAGGTAAATGTACGGCAACCTCCCGTAGTTCCCTTCCGGCACAGGGTATAGATTGCCCACGAGCGCAAGTAGCATGGCGGCACAAGCCAGTGCGGGGATAATCACCGCGCTCGGCCGGAAGACGCCGTGCAGCCGTAGGTAGCGCGGCAGGGCGACGCAAACCAAAGCGTATGCCACGATGAACCCATAGGTGGCCAGCGATCCGAGCCACCCATACACGTCCAATCCACTGGCTCCCCGCGCCGCGAGCACCGCCACGGGGAGCAGGGCGGCAAGGCCGGTGACCACGACCGCGTGGCCGGGAGTTTCATTGCGAACGTGGGTCGAGCGCAACGATTGGTGGGCCAGACCGTGGTGCGCCATCAAGAGCAGCACCCGCGCAGCGGCCGTGATGCAGCCCAGGGTGCCGGCAAACAAGCTGATCAGCGCCCCCACGTCAATCAGCAATCCAAACCCCGGCACGCCACTCAGGTCCGCCAAGACGTGCATGGGGGCGGGGCTTGTTCCCAAGTCCTGTCCTACAGAATGGAAACCCAGCACCTCGGCGTAGGCGCAAACCGTGAAGAAAACTCCCCCCAGGATGGCGGTTAGCATCACCGCTCGCGGAATGGTTTTCAGGGGATTCCGGGCCTCGGAGCCCATCGTTGTCGCGCTTTCGAAGCCGCAGAAGCTAAAGAGCGCCATCACCAGGCCGAGACGCACGCCGCTTCCCGTCGATCCGCGCAGGCGCAGTTGATCCCAGTCCCAGTGCATCCCATGACGCACCAGCAGGAGTGCCACCAGCGTAACGATCACCAGCACGGACGTTGCTTCCACCCACAACATCAGCCGCGCGGAGATTTTCACGTCGCGATAGGCAATCCAGACCGAAACCGCGGTGACGAGGGTAGCCAAAACCACCGCTGCGGCTGCGCGCCCGGCGCCGTGACGGAGCAGCAAGCCCGCGTAGTAATAAAAGCCGCCGATGACACTGGAACCCGTGGCGACGTAAGCCAGCAACAAACTCCAGGCCACGGTCGCGGCGAGCCAAGGGGGAAGCGTCATGGCTGCGTAGGTATACAGGGATCCCGGCGAGGCCGAGTAGCGCGCGTAACGCCCGATGCACCAGACCACCAGCAGTACGGCGGCCATGGCGAGCACATAAGCAAACCAAGTGGCGTTGCCCGCCAATGCACATACCAGCGGAATGGTGGCGGCCGGCGTGGTGGTGGGCGCCATGGTGGAGACGGATTGCGCCAGCGTCTCCATCGGCGATAACACCTCGCGCCGCAAGCCGTAGCCCGAAGTGGGAGCATCGCTCGGTTCATTGCTCCCGCTGAGCGGCGAACTGTTGAACGTGTCAGATTCTGTCGGTGTGTGCATGGCGTACGATACGGGAAGCGACGCTGAAATTGCAAGAGCAATGCTCGAATTCAAGCACCCTTTATCAACAGTAATTGAGATTCGGTGCGCATTGGGATTGAATCCGTGCTCGTGTTAACATCTACCTGTGCAATCCTCACCTGCGTCATCCCCCGTTGAACTCACACCAGTGCGCCGATTGTTATCTGTTCTTGAGGTTGTGCTCGGCGCATTCATCGTCATTGGCCACAATGTCGTTCACATTCTGCCGAACGAAGTGCCAATCCTTTTTGTGCTCTTCTGGGTTTCACTGTGGCTTCGCGACGGCGGATGGAGTGTGGCAGGACTCACGCGGCCAAAGTCGTGGCGGAAGACGGTGGTGATGGCCATCGTTGCGGCTGCCGCGTTGCTACTCGGCAGCCAGTTCGTAATTGAGCCGCTGGCCGGCCACCTTTGGCATAAACCTGAGGAAGTCTCCTCATTGCTAAAGGTGCCCGCTTACGACTGGAAGTTCGCCCTGCGCAATCTGGCCTTTGTTTGGGTCTTTGCGGGTTTCGGAGAGGAGTTGGGCTACCGCGGCTACCTTCTCACGCGTGCCGCGGACCTAGGTAATCGCTCGAAGAGCGCCTATGTCGCCGCGATGATTTACGTCGCAGTCCTCTTTGGCTTCGGACACTTCTACAAAGGTCCCACAGGTATTATGGACTCCACTTACTCCGGTCTCGTGCTAGGCGGCGTCTATCTATTCTCCGGCCGTAACCTGTGGGCCGCGATCCTCGCGCACGGAATGACCGATACAATTGTCGTCCTCTTTGTATTTATGGGTTGGGCAACGTAGCGCTCAAGCTCACCCAATACCCCCCCTTCCCATTGACGAAATCACTCTCCCCGCCTATAGTGGCCCATCTTCATCAAGGAGACACGGCGTTTGCTCGAGCGCATCTTCCACCTCAAAGAAAGCGAAACCACTATCCGCCGCGAACTGCTGGCGGGCCTGACCACCTTTGCCACCATGGCTTACGTGGTGGTCGTCAACCCGCGCATCCTCTCCGAAGCCGGCATGCCCGTGGAAGGGGTTCTCTTTGCCACGTGCATTTCCGCCGCGCTCGCCACCCTTATCATGGGACTCTGGGCCAACTATCCGATCGCGCTGGCGCCGGGGATGTCGCTGAATGCCTATTTCACCTACTCGATTGTCATCGGGCGCGGGGTGCCGTGGCAGACTGCGCTTGGCGTGGTCTTCATCTCCGGCATGCTATTCCTTTTGCTCACCCTCACCAACGTGCGCGAGATGATCGTGAATGGCATTCCCGACTGCCTGAAATACGGCACTGCGGCGGGCATCGGCCTGTTCATTGCGTTCATCGGTTTTCGCAACGCCAAAATGATCGTCGCCAATCCCGCAACCTATGTGGCGCTGGGCCGATTCTCCGATCCACAAGTCATCCTCGCCGCGGGGGGCCTGCTGGTGATCGCCATCCTGATGGCCCGGCGAGTGGGCAGCGCCATCCTGATTGGTATTGCCGCGACGGCGCTCGCGGGGATTCCTGCTCACTTGACGCAATGGCCCGCGCATCTGCTTTCCCTTCCCCACCCCGGCGGCACGCTGCTCAAGCTCGACTTGCGCGCGGCCGCGAAATTTGGCCTCGGCGACCTGATTTTCATTTTCTTCTTTGTTGATCTCTTCGATAACGTAGGCACGCTGATCGGTGTGTGCGAAGAAGGCGGCTTCATGCGCGACGGCAAGCTTCCGCGCGCCAGCCGCGCACTATTGGCCGATGCGCTGGGCACGATCATGGGCTCATTGACCGGCACCTCCACCGTCACCAGCTACATTGAGAGCGCCGCAGGTGTGGCTGCGGGGGCGCGCACGGGCCTCGGCAATCTCGTGATCGCCGGGTTCTTCCTTGCTGCGATGTTTTGCGCTCCCGTCATCGCCGCCATTCCCTCTTATGCCACCGCCCCCACCCTCATCATCGTGGGATCACTCATGTGCGGGGCCGTGGCCAAAGTTCGTTGGAACGATTTCACCGACGCCTTCCCTGCCTTCCTCACTTTGGTCGCAACACCACTAACTTTCAGCATCGCCACTGGACTCAGCCTCGGCATGATCTCCTTCACGTTTCTGAAAGTCGCCACGGGCAAACGGCGCGAAGTCAGTCCCCTGATCTGGATTCTCACCGGCCTCTTCGTTCTACGCTATGCGTTCCTCAGCGTGCACTGATCATCCGTGCCACTAAGGTGATTTGTGATTGGCGATGGGTGATTTGCGATTTTTCCCACTCTGGCCAATTGGGCACCTAGAGGTGGGACGCGGTCCGCCAGAGTCCCCAACGGTCAGGCAGGGGAGGGCGTCAAAATGTCCGGTTCCCAGCCTCGGGGATTATCGATTGGGCACCGACAAAAACACCCACGAATTTGTCCGTCCCGCACTTGCAACTCCCTTTTGATATACTGCCGGGGTTTGGCGGACCGTCTGGCCGAACGCCGTTGGATTTGGAGCGATGAAGCGCAGACCCATTCTTGTCGATGTCGGCCTTTTGCTCCTGGCCTTTGGGCTGGGGATCGGGGTCGGTTCGCGATTTGTCCAGAGGCCCGTTATCTACCGGGATGTACCTGTGTCCCAGCCGGCCGCGAGCGCCCCTGAAACTCCGGCAGAAGGTAGCCCGCCTCCCTGCGTTGATCTGCGAAATGCCGGGCCGCTGGTGGGCAAGAATGGTTGCGTGGCAGGGCTCGTGCTTCGAGTTTACACCGCGCGCACGGGGAACACCTTCCTGGATTTCTGCCAGGACTACCGCACCTGCCCCTTTACCAGCGTGATATTTGCTGCCGACAAAGGGAAATTCGGCAACCTCGAATCTCTGGAGGGGAAGCGCGTGGAAATTCGGGGCGATGTTGTAACTTACCAGGGCCACGCGGAAATCATCATTCACGATCCACAGCAGGTCCGCAGCGGGCAGTAGGCGGGAGAATCGGGAGATCGGGTGATCGGGCGATCGGATGAACAGAAAAGCATTTTGCGTAACGGGACAAAGTTAATGGCGGCGCATAGAAAATCATCGAGTTCTCCCTTGCGAGCCTTTGCGCCTCGGCGCCTTTGCGTGAGATCGTTTGTGGAAGGCGTGCCAACCGCCAACGGCCGACTGCCTACCGCCCACTGCCTACTGCTTTCTGCCTTCGGCCTACTGCTTTCTGCCTTCGGCCTACTGCTTTCTGCCTTCTGCCTACTGTCCGCTGCCTACTGCCAACAACCACCCGCCGCAACCGAGCCCGTCGGGCAAGTCTCCAAGCAAGCGGAGGATCTCATCCTCCGTGGGTTCGATCTGTTGGGCCAGCACGACGAAGTGGGGGCGGAAAAGGCTTTCCGCCAAGCCATCGACGTGCAGCCGGAGGTGGAACCCGCGCACCGCGGCCTGGGCCTCGCACTTCGCGAGCAAGGGCGTTTGCCCGAAGCCTTCCGCGAATTGCAAACCGCCGCGCAACTGAATCCGTCGGACTCTGACGCGCATTACACATTGGGTTCGGTAGCCTGGGCGCTGAGCTTGCCGGCCAACACGCCGCCGGATAAAAGGGGTGGCCTGACATCTTCGGATTATCAAAACCTGGCGGGCGCGGAATTCTCCAAAGCCCTGGCCCTTAGCCCGAAGGACCCCATGCTGCGGATGAGCCTGGCAATCCTCTACCTCGACTCCGACCGGCCGCACGAGGCGTTGGCGCAGGCGGAAGAGGCGGTGCACATTGCGCCCGAAAAACCCGAAGCACACGTTACATTGGGGCGCTGCGAGTTCGCGAATGGGGAAGAGGAGAAGGCGGGGACCGAGTATGAGGCGGCCATCAAGCTTGACCCCCAGAACGGCGAGGCCTACTTCGCCCTGGGCCAAATGCGCATGTTCCAGCACCGCGCGCCGGCCGCAGAAGAAGCGTTGCGCCACGCCCTCCAGGTCTCGCCCAACCTGGGGCCCGCCTATGCCGCGCTGGCGCACATTCTCATGGAAGAAGGCAAGAACTCGGAAGCACGCGCACTGCTGGAAAAAGCCGTGAGTCTGAATACGGAAGACTGGCAGAGCCAATACGAGCTGGCGGTACTGCTGAATCAAGCCGGAGAGACGGCCCGCGCCACCGACCTGCTCCAGAAAGTCCTGCAAGCCAATCCGGACTTCCCCGGAGCGCGCGAGCAACTGGCTACCGGGCTTTTGCGCCGCGGCGACATCCAAGGGGCCAGCGCTCTGGCGGGAAAGATGATTGCCGAGAATCCGCAGGGGCCGGAGGGTCATCGCATCATGGCGCTGGTCCTGTGGAAGCAGCGCGATTACGAAGGGTCGCTCGCCGAGTGCGCCATGGCCCTCAACGCCGACCCGAATTCCACCTCGATGATGGTCCTTCAGTCCATTGCCCTTTGGCAATCGGGAGACAAGAAGGCCGCGCAGAATGCCTACCGCGAGGCGGCCAAGGTTGAACCCAAAGTGGGCACTTCCGATGTCTTTTGCCGCCTGCTGCTGTGCGACGCGCACGATATTTCCATCGTCAGCGATTTCCTCCACAAAAACCGCTGGGTGCTCGCGCCCCCCATCCAACCTTGAGCCATCGCGCACTTCGTTGGGCCGAGCGCCGTGAAGCCGCCCCAGCGAACCCGTAGGGCAGGCCTTGTGGGTGCCCACCACCGGGCCGAATCGGCCCCCATTGGGCACCCACGAGGAGGGCGGAAGTCCTCGACCGGCGGAGAAAAAGCGCGGACCTACAGGACAGGTCGCGCTACGCTCGCTTTTCGTCTGGCCGACCCGCCGTGCAGTGCTGGTCCGACTCGGACTCAGGATGCCAGCGCCGCCATCTTGGCGGCTCAATTCCGGCTGGAAGCCAGCGCTACATCCGAAACCAGGACGGCTCATCCTTCGCAAACGGGGTCTATGACGCACGAAAGAACCGCCGAGAAAACCGAATTGATCTGACAAATTGTCGTCACAAAGCAGTGGTTTTCTGCAAAATTGGCATCGGTTAAACAAAAATGTCCGAATCTAAGACATAAATGTCCGACTTTTTTCCGGGCATTGTGCCTGAGATTTGTTTGTTTTCATAGACATTCCGGCTTCGAACGTATTTTTTTAACATCTTTTTTCGCTCTCCTGCCGGAAATGGACCAGGGCGGCGTTGACTCTAGCCTCCCGCGTTGATCCCCTTGTCCCCTCCCCCCGTCGGGCGGCGCCGAGGCCCTAAACACCTTAACCCCGTTTCCTTTCTATGACATTCAAGGTTTTCGACGATAAGTGGTTTACTTTTCATGAACATTCAAGGTTCGGAAAAAATTTGCGCAATGTCAATTTATATCTCATTTACTTTCAATAACATTCTAGGATACCCTTCATTTTATCGTTCCCTTTTTTCCACCGTCACCCCGTGGTGTTTCTTATAACTTCCCTATTTTCAAAATGTTGCAGCCAGCGCCATTTTATCGCTTTCTGGGTTAACGTACCGTGTTTTCAATAACATTCAAGGTTCGCGAGCGCCGCCCGTTCTCAACCCGCAGTGTTTTCATTAACTGCCCTGATTTCATACGCTTGGCTCAGCGGCGTCCTCCCTCACTAGCTCCTTGACTTCGATCTAAGTTCTTGTTTTTCATAAACATTCAAGGTTCCCGAGAGGGGCTGGGTACTGGGGGCTAGGTGCTGGGGGCTAGGTGCCGGGCTGCGGATCTTCTCCAGCACCCAGTCCCCAGCACCCAGCTCCGGCGCGTCATTTTACCCACACGACAATACTCCGCTAGACATTTAGCACGATGGCGACCAGAGGCTAGGAGGATAAGGACAAATTTTCCGACGGGAGAGGATTTCTGTTGAATTTACCTCGTAGGGGCATCCCTCGTGGGTGCCCACAGGGGTGGGAGAGATGGTGGGGGGGAGAAGTGGTGTCAGGGGACTATCGCTTTTTCCTCGATAATAAAATGGGTCCTGACACCATTTCCTCCCTCTTCACGAAGCTTGCAAATCGCTCAGACATTAGCTAAGATTACTTAGCTAACAGGAGTTTCTATGTGCTCAGTGAAGGTACACGAAGCCAAGACCAACCTCTCGAAGTTGATCGCGCGAGCTCGGCGCGGCGAGGAGGTGGTTATTGCCCGCGGCAAGACCCCGGTGGTTCGTCTGGTTCCCATCGGAGTGGTGCAAGGCCGACGGCAGCCAGGCGTGCTGCGCGGAAAGCTTCGCGTCGGTCCGGAATTCTTTGCGCCGCTTCCGCCCGCGGAACTCGCTGCCTGGGAGTAAAAGCGGTGCGCCTACTGCTCGACACCCATGCATTACTCTGGTGGCTTGGTGATGATCCTGCCCTCTCGCCCGCCGCGCGCAAGGCCATGGCGGCCACCTCGAATGTGGTTCTGGTGAGCGCGGCCTCGGCATGGGAAATCGCCACGAAAGTAAGACTCGGACGCTTGCCGGGAGCCGAGGAATTGGCCGCGGACTTCCAAGGTTTCATAAGCCGGGAAGGGTTTACGACCCTGGATATTACCGTCAACCACGGCATTCGCGCCGGCCTCCTCCCCGGACCTCACAAAGACCCCTTTGACCGCATGCTGATTGCCCAGGCCCAGGCAGAAAACCTCCCCATCGCCACCAACGAGCGGATCTTTGAAGCCTACGGTGTTCGCCGCGTCTGGTGACGCTGCCTCCGCCGCCCTGTTCGATTGCTTGTAGGGACCAGCGGCGCTGGTCCTGGGCCGAACGCCGTTCGGTCCTACGTCGCCCGCCGCGGTGAGGTCTGGCTGATCGATTTCGGCATGGCGGGAAAAACCCGTCCCGCCCTGGTAGTCAGCCGGGCGTTGGGAGACCAAGACCGCGCGCTTATTACCGTCATTCCGCACACCGCCAGCCTAATTCGGTGTAGGGGCGGTTCGCGAACCGCCCCGTACCTGTTTCCTTTCTGAAGGCCGGCGCTTTTCTCGTCCAGGGAGTAACGACGTTCCCCACGGTTCGCGCTCTCCGCCGCCTCGGTGCTCTCTCACCCGAAGCTTTTGCCAAACTTTTTGATGGCTTATTGCGCTGGCTGGGGAAATCGCAGGAACCGCGACGGCACTGCTCCGCCGGTCCTTAACATTCACCTTTGGGGGAGAAAAACAGTTCCTGACACCGTTTCATCACCTTATTGCGCTGGCTGGGGAAATCGCAGGAACCGCGACGGCACTGCTCCGCCGGTCCTTAACATTCACCTTTGGGGGAGAAAAACAGTTCCTGACACCGTTTCATCACCGTTGACACCGTTTCATCACCGTCGCGGTGGGGCGAAGGTCAACGTTCTCCGCCTTGGGTCCACGACGGATGGCTGCGGCCACCCTCCGCCGCTCGAAAACCAGTATAACGAGGTGTCTGTCCCCTCGCCCGAGAGGCAGAAAGGAAGTTTATCTATATGGGTTTTTTGTAGCCCCTTTCGATGAACAGCCGAGCTGCAGTAGCAGCATCCAAGGCGCTGGTGCCCTGCCAGTCCTTGTTTATTTGTGGGTCTCCGTAATCAGAAATCCCCCTGAAGACCAGCCAGGGTACACCGTGCTCCTCGCACATACGAGCGAAGCCTCGCCCTTCCATCTCCGCTGCTCTTATTCTGTCGTGATACTCTTTCCGTCTTACGTCCAGCGATCCGTCTGCTATAAGCTTTTCTCCCGAAAGAATAACGCCGGACACAAACTCAGGATTCCAGAAGTCGTCGTTTGGTGGCGCCTCCAGATAAGTGACCTCTCTCAATTGTCCAGAGGCCTGCCTTAAGATGTCGTACCAATTATGCTGTTGTGGATTGAAATATTCGAGATCTCGGGCGATCTGAACGCCCGGGGAAAACTGACGAGGGCGCTTTTTTGCACCATCGGATTCCAGCCTAGCATTCTCATAATCCAGCACGATATCAGCAGCCACGACGTCCCCAAGTTTTACTTTGCCTTTAAGACCCGCTGCCACCCCGACAAGTATGCACAAACCAACATCGTACGTGTTGAACAAGCGATCACACGCTGCGGCACAAGAAACATTTCCTGATTCTCCAATCATGGTGAGCACTATATCAAGCTGACCTCCAGTTGAATCAGTCAGAGGAGTCTCCCAGAAGCGCAAACCATTCACGTACTCGTCTTCCTGTATTTCAAGAGGTATGTTGAACGCGATCTTCGTTGCTATCAGCTCGGGCGGTATGGCGGTCAATATCGCAACGTCGGCTTTGTGTGTCATCATCTCGGGTTCCTCCATATCGAGGCGCGCAGCCACGGGGCCATCCACGAAGCATTTCAAAGCCCTTGCCGTGTAAAACCAACGGGCACCAGGGGGCAGATTCCGGGATTTCCACAAGAGGTCCTCTAGGAGAAGCACTCGCTGGTCCGAAGACTTGCAATCCTTCAGTCGTTCTACGAGCACTTTGCAGCTAGTCGCGGAATGTTCTTGTTTACGGGGCATCAGGCGCCTCCGTACATGCGCCATTCATAGAGGGACATCACCGGGATAGAAGATTTCTCCGCCAATTGCGGGCAGAAGTCCGCCAGAGCGAAATAGCACACCACGGTTTTCTTGAGTTGACCCATCACCGTATGAAGCGCGTCACGCTTAACCGCCGAAACGCAAAACTCGTCTAGGACGACGACCTTCTGTGTTGCTGCCGCTCTGATCTGCATATACCACTCAGGCTGGGTCCTCTCCCACTCGTCAATGAGACTGTCGGGAGTGTTCAAATCCTTCGCTGACCTAATATCCTCGTCCCGGATCCTTATCACCGTAACTCCAGAAACCAAATGCAAATACTCAGTCAACACTTGGGAGCCCTTTTGATCTGGACACACAACAACAATATCGTTCGGCAGCTGGCCCGTCACATTTTTTAGCAAGTCACCAATCTTGCTGGCAATCCAGGCTCCATTAGAATCCAGAATTCTTGGGAAATCCGGTACCGCTTCTAGTTTCATTCGGTACGGTGGTGGATCATCCTCCTTTTTTAGTCCCGCTATATCGACCATGGTCCAGAATTCGTAACTGGTTAACATGAGATTGTCATCGTGCCCCTCTTTACTGTAAGGCAGGTCCAATCTACACATCGGGCAGTCAGCGACCAACTGCCTGATCTGGGGCACCTTGAGAAAGTAAGCTATCTCGGCTCCTGCCACTAGACGTGACCCAAAGCATGGTTCATTACCAGTCGTTGATAGCACGGCGAGACATTTAATTTCGTCAAGCTGGAACTTGCTGCAAACTTGGTTACGCACCTCAGTCAATGAATTTCCGCTATCGATCAACTGCACAATTAACAGCGGAGCACATACATCGAAATCATCTCCCAACTCCGGTCGCTCGAGAACTTCCCAAACGCGATGACATTCTGCTCCAATCTCGCCCGCGAGAATGTGGAGAAGTCCCTCGAGCCAATTTGAGTAGTCAGGACGATAGATGAAATGGGGCCTTGCGCCACCTGGATAATTCTGAAGGACGTAATCATGAACCAACTTGCGCACTTCGACGCTGCAAAGCCGACCGTCGAAATAAAGCGGCACACACTCCGTATGAACTCCATTCACAAAACGTTTGAAATGACCCCTCTGACGCACTAGCTTATGCCGAAGCAGCTCAATAGGTTTTCCTCTTATTTCAGACAGTTTAAGGCGATATTGTTCTTTGTTGAATGATGGCCGGGAAATTTCTTCCGGCAGAATTTTACCTGCGTCGCTGATAAGAACAATATTTCCTTTGGCGAGATCTGGATTTAATAGTCGCATGGATGAGCTGTTGCTGTCAGGCAACTCAGGCACAAGCAAGATGAGCATAAGGGCGCGTGACTGCTCCGGCTTATGGGTAGTCTGCAGGGCTAAATTGATCGCGGCATATGCATTAATGTGGGCAGAACCCCTAATGTTGGCCATCTCGGGCACATCGAGATCGACTACGATAACTTCGGCACACTTGGCGACTTCTGAACAACGCTTCGCAATCGCATCCCCAACCGCACCGGGTCTCGCATTTAACCTTTCGTTGGTGATAGCCATGCGGGCAAGAGGTGGTGCCTGAACAGGAGTGACGGGTTCATTCGTGATGGCCTTGGCAACGCTCAGATAGAACTCGAGATGTGACTCACCTAAGGTGGACGCCGCGCCAGAGCCAAACTTGCAGGAGACTATCCCCACGCGTTTCATATCGGGCCACTGCTGACTACCGCAACGGAAGGCGAACAGTCATCATGTTGCCAAGGAAGGGTGGATACCAAGCGCCGAACCTCCGAATCTTGACCGCGTATCGTATGTTATCCGGTCTGTGTGTCGCCTGAATGGTGAGAAATAGATTCTTGGTGCGGATCGACACCGTGCCGCCGAAGACATCGATCGCTTCAGTTGTGAGCACGAATAAACCCATGCCTGGCATTCCCAGGATCTTCTGGTCTCGCGTAACCTCAGGATCGACTATGTGGCCGGTGCCTGTGACGTCGCGCGTCACCCCAGGCAGCAGCGTCGAGAAAAGTAGCAATTCCTCGCGCGTGTCCCTTTCCGGTGTAAAATCCGACCAATATACTTTTGGTTTCCCTCCGTCTTCATCTTCGATAGTCACTTCATAGCCAGTATGCAATTCTGGCGATTTTGTCGAACGAATTGGTTTTCCCTGTCGGATTGGCGTCTGCAGCGTGTTAATCGCACTCTCTCCGTCATCTCTGAATAGGATGGTCAAATGCCCTTTAGATGCTGGGCGAATCGCCTCCGGAAAAGAAGCCTCAAGGATGTATCGGTTACAGTGTTCAACTTCAATGGATGGGAGATAGCGGAGTCGCTCAATAAAGTGCTTCGCCTCTTTCGGTATCTCAATTCTCTCAAAAAATTCCTGGTCGTAGAAGTTGCGATCGCGGACTGCTGCGTTAATGGAGTCGAGTACGGCGCGGCCGAGTTCCTTGCGGAGGGGAATCCCTTTCTTTGCCTTCTGTACGTCGATTTTTGTGTCGTCATCAAAATATGACCAGGTTCTCTTGCCGGGGTTCGCCTTGGGTTCTGCGAGTTGACTGTTTAGCACCTGAAAGAACTCTCGCCACGGTGCCAAACTGCGTTCATTGACTTGGTATGTTTCCGGTCGATCAAAAAATGATGCCGTCTGAATGATCCTTGAGTCCGGATGCCGAAGAGCATTCATCATTGCTTCGTGAGCAATATGGCTCGACACCGTGCGACCGGGCTTGCGCAGGTGCAAGTTCAACACCGCCAAGATGCGATCCTCTCGCCACTTTGCGTTTTGATCTGCAGCGAGTTGCGTTGGATTCTTCTCCTTTCTCGGCGCAAACGTGGTAATTTCGAAAAAACCTTCCGAAAGCAATCGCTGTTCAACCCCGCCGATATTATGAAATTCGCCGGCATACGCTGTTTTGTCGAGTCCAGCCTTCTCGTCGGCTTTAAGAACAGCGCGATTATTCGGTTCAAGAAACATTTCAATCTCAAGCCCAACAGCAGACCGGATAGCCTGCGGGAAAGCCCACATGCGCATGAAGTCCCGCGTTTTCTTTTTTTCGGGTGGTCGAAGGATGGTTGAAAAACCGTCCCGCATGCGGGTGCTCAAAAGCGCTATCAACCATACAAGCGAAGTGACTTCGATGAAGGGTGCATCGGTGAGATCGAGGCACACAGGAAGCGCTGCAGAGGGGGCCATCTTGTACGCAGCATCAACGGCATCCTCCATGTCCCCAACGATACCGTTCAACTGGATTGGGAGGTACTTCCCTTCCTCGAGAGTCGCCGGTAATTCTATTTCCGAAACATCATGGCTCGTTAAAGGCATAAACGAGATTACTTCCTAGTCATCCTCTTTGTTCTGATGCAGGGTAAGACATTATACCCTATTTTGCAGGTGGCGCAGGGTCGAAAATTCGGAGAACGGTGAGGTACCCTTTTTCGGGGCCAGGAAAGGAGAACGGGTCGCGGTAGGGACGGACATTGCTAACCTCTCCCCGCACAGATCCGTACGGGTGCTACTTACGGTCGGGTGAGACGATGGCGCGGACCGGGCTTCGAATGATGCCGACGTTTCCATCGCCTCCCCTAAAATTCCGTACGGCGGGTTTTCCCCGGTACGGCTTAAAGGCCGGAATATCAGACGCGGCCTTCCCAGGGGGCTGGTTTGCCATCGTCCTTCGTGCCGTTCGGCCTCCATCGGGATTTCCCTGCTCAGTGTCAGGGACGATGGGGCTCATCCGGCACCTCCGCGCGAGCGGTTAATATCCCCGTTTCTTGTCCACGACATTCAGCAGGGGCAAGCCCTTCGTGTAGCGCCGTACGTTTTCACAGAAGAGGTCCAGTGATTTCTCGGTTGAACCGGCCGACACCGCGGACGTGTGCGAAGTGATGATGATGTTGCCCGCCGTCCACAAAGGATGATCCGGGGGCAGCGGCTCCGGTTCCGTCGCGTCGAGCGCGGCGCCGGCGATCCTACGTTCTTTCAGGGCACTGACCAGTGCGGACGAGTCCACCAACCAACCACGCGAGACATTGATAAAGTAGGCACTGGGCTTCATCAGGCGGAAGATCTCATCATTGAACATATGATGCGTGAGGGGGGTGTGCGGCGCCGCGCTGAGCAGTACGTCAACCTGCGGGACCATTTTCGGGAGCCATTCGGGCGAGTGGAGTTCGGCGACAAATGCGGGCTTGGGCAGAGGCTTGGGGTCCGTGGCCAGAATCCGCATGTGGAAACCGTAGTGGGCGCGGTAAGCCGTATCCGTGCCAATGCCGCCCATCCCCACAATGCCCATGGTGAGCCCGCTGATTTCCCTGAGCCCCTCTAACGCGTTCCATCGGCGCTCGCGGGTTTGCAATGTATAATCATTAAGGCGACGGGTCAGGGTAATCAGCAGACCGATGACGGTTTCCGAAATCGTGGGCGAATACATGCGCTGCATATTGGTCAGGACGACGGGACTTTCCACCAGGTCAGGGAAAAGGATTCCCTCCACGCCCGCGGCGGGGTATTGGATCCACCGCAATTGCCGGGCAGCAAGGAATTCTTCCTTGTTGCAACCGCCGAAGATGATGTGCGAATCGGCGACTTCCCGGCGAAATTCTTCTCTGGTCCCACAGGTCTTAATGTCCAGATTGGGGGCATAGGCTTGCAGCTTCTCCTGATAGGCGCGGGGAAATTCCAAGTCGGTCACCAGCTTCATACGGGCTTGGCTGGCGGCGTTGCCAGGGGCGGTGAGGGGATACGATTCCTCCGTCACCGGCCAGGGGGGCGCGGGCGGCACCTCTGCCGCTCCGGCGTGCGCCGCCGGAAGCGAAGCCAAAGCCGCACCCGTCGTGCCCACCGCTGTATTGCGCAGAAAACTTCGTCGCGACAGACCTTCCTTGCTCATGATTAGCCCTCCAAGGTGAGATGCGTATGAGTGTACCACTGCGAAGCTGTTTCGGGATGTTTTCGTGGAGTGGCGAGTGTGCCACATAAAAGTGAAGGCGGAGAGCCCCTGGACGTAGCGTGGGCGTCCCGCCCGCTGGCGCGTGGGCATCCTGCCCGCGCATTCTTGGCGGGAGCGGGACGCTCCCGAGACAGCGGGCGGGACGCCCGCGCTACATTCGCTTCTTCACTTTTGTGTCGCACACCTTGGCGTGGCGGCAAGGGGCATTTACGCTGCCCTCAAACCTATATCATGCGGCGTCCATCAGCTCTTGCAGACCAACCGCCTCAGAACGGTTTTCGAGATCTACGATGATCTCACAGCCGCCGTGGAATCGTTCAAACCGGAAGGCATGTAAGCGCGGGCGAGGCCTTGCGACATATTGTCTTTGCCTCTATCCTTCCTCATTTTCATCCCTTTGACAACAATCTTGCGTGCTGCTAGAGTGGCCCCAACGCGTGCTAGAGGTTACTTCATGGGTGTGTTGACTGACCCGCCACAAAAGGTCCCCTACGCAAATCGAGGTGTCTATGCAAGGCACAATCAAGCGAGTGATTCGCGATCGCGGTTTCGGGTTTATTCGTTCGACTGATGGCCAAGAGATTTTCTTTCACCGCAGCAGCCTTCAACAACTGAACTTCGATGGGTTGAAAGAAGGTGAAGTGGTGGAGTTTGAGATGGAGCGTGGCGAAAAAGGACCACGAGCTACAAACGTTCGGCCTGGTGCAAAGTAAGCTTGCAAGCTTCGCACCTTCCCCAGAAATTCCTCCCTTCCTGCACCTCGGGGGTAGTGTGGATGCCCAGGTGGAATGACCCCTGCGGTCGGAAATCACCGCTACAACAGATGTTGCCCCATCATTTTATGCGGTGTTATCCTCGTCAATCATGCCGACACTTCCCCGTACGCTGAGATTCCTTGTTGTCCTATTCCTCTTCAGTCCACTGCTGATTTCGTCGCCTGCCCAAGAACCGGGCTTTCAGGCCAGTTTCGACGGCTATGTCAAAGCGGATGGAATTGTCGGAGCTGCCTACGTGATGGTGGATCAGGGTCAAATCAGCGAGTCTCACAACATCGGCATGGCTGATCTCGAAGCGAATCAGCCGGTGGATTCGAACACCATCTTTCATTGGGCATCCATCACGAAGACGCTCACCGCCATCGCCGTGATGCAACTGCGCGATCGTGGAAAGCTCTCGCTCGATGACCCAATCATCCGATATGTATCGGACCTTGCTCGTTTGCACAGCGAAAACAACGGCATTTCGCGCGTGACCCTCCGCCATCTTCTTTCCCATACGGCGGGATTTCAGTCACCGACCTGGCCTTACCGGGATGAGGCGAAGCCCTGGCAGCCGTTCGAGCCGACACAATGGGAACAACTCGTTGCCATGATGCCCTACCAGGAACTGGCCTTCGCGCCCGGCACAAGGTTCCAGTATTCAAACCCCGGCTTCATCTATCTGGCGCACGTCATCGAGGCGCTCACGGGCGACCCCTATCAGGTTTACGTGCAGAAAAACATTCTCACGCCGCTGGGCATGACGCACAGCTACTACAACACGACGCCCTACCACCTAGCCGAACACCGCTCCAACAACTACACCCTCCACGTCACGAGCGACGGGCACACCCAACTTGTCGCCAATGGCCGCGAATTCGATACGGGAATCACCACACCGAACAGCGGTCTGAACGCTCCCCTGAATGATCTGGCGCGGTGGGTCGAGTTTCTTTCCGGCAATCCCCCGGCGGGCTCAGCCGGGATTCTCTCGCGGAAATCGCTGGAAGAGATGTGGAAGCCCGTGGTACCCGTCGAACTCGATTTTGCCACCGCGCCGCCGGAATTCATGGGGCTATCGTTCTTCCTCTACCCGCGCGGTTCCGGTGCCGACGCGGTAACCCTGGTGGGTCACACGGGACATCAGGCGGGGTTTGCCGCTTTCTTCGTGATGAATCCCCGGAACGGTCGCGCCGTGATTGCAAACTTCAATACCAGCCACTCCGAGGCCGACCGCGACGCCTACGGCAAATCCAACCTCGGCTTCAGTTCGCTGTTAAAGCAGGCGCTCAAACTCGTCCAATAGCGGGAGCCACGGGCAGCGTGTCTTCTGACCATTGGTTCGACGCCGAAGCAAAAGCCCACACTGGAGCGCACTGTCCCACTACCCCACGGCGGACGACGGCAATTGGTGGCCGAGACCTCGCGTTGGGAGCGCTTTGTGCGGGCCATCACCGGCGTTCTGCGGCCGGCCGAGCCCGAGGAGGGGCAGTGAGGGATTGGCGATTTTCGATTGACGATTGTCGATCGCCGAAAAGCGTGTAGCGCAGACCTGTTCTGGAGGTCCGCGGCTTGTCCCCGAATGACCGCAAAAAGCCGCGGACCTCCAGAACAGGTCCGCGCTACGCTTACTGAGGACTCACGACTAAGAGAGCGGTTAGTGGTAGGCACAGCACGTCCTCCGGCGTGACCGGTGGTGTGAGGTCGGCAATGTTCCCGCAAGCGTTTTAATTGGGTTGCGAGACCTGGGGCTCATCCCATTTGGGACACTCGGGCTGCGTGGTAGTTTTCTCCCATTCAATCGATGATGCGACGCCTTCGATGGCCGCCTGAATGACCCACAACTCGAAGGGGCCGCCATCGGCATAGTTCTCCACCGCATAGCGCTTTCCGGCTCTCGTCACGCGCGTTCTCTCAAATGCCGCGTCGGTCACGTTGCGGCTGTACTGCGGGCGTAAAGCATAGAATCCGTTCTTGCCCAGCAACCACGCGAGTGCGGCAAACTGTCCGGCCCCCACCCGCCCTTCCTTAACTTCGCAGAAGGTGGCTCGATCTTCGGGTGTGGCGTTCCGGCAATGGTCGGTGAAGAGAACGGCACGACGGTCCGAACCGAGGGTAATTTCGCGTCTTCCACAAAGGAGCGCTGAGGGATCCCTCTCGAATTCGATCTTGGTCACATCGGTGAGAAGGCTGGCTTCTGCCGAAATCCCCAGCGCGCCCGTGAAGTAGCGTTGAATCAACTCTTGAGGGAGCATTCCTGAAACGTGATTGCCAAAAATGCTCAGGTCCTCCAGGTGCGGGAGCCGGCCAACAGCTTGCGGAATACTGCCAACGAGGTTGTTTTGAGAAAGGTCAAGGCCTCTAACGGCCGCTGGATCATTGTACCGGGACCAACAGTCAATCCCGTGCCACTTGCATTCTGTCCCCGGGGGTCCCAGCCAGCCGACGTGATGATACCAATGGTCGCCGCCGGTGGCCCGGTAAAGTGCCACGAGCGCCTGCCGTTCCTCCTCTGAAACGCCCTGCCCTTGGTGCGGAGACGGTTCAAAGCCGGGTGGTTCGGCAGCCGCATCAGCTTCGTCAACCGTACCGTAGAATGCGCAATAGCGTTGCACGGGCTGTTTACTGTCGCTGACTCGCACTTCCCTTTGGCCGTATACATCGTCTGGCAAAGGACGGCGCTGGCCGTTTAACTCGAACCAGGTTTCTGAATAATAGGGAAAGTCACCCGGTTTGTCGGAAGTCTTGAGAACTTCTCCTTGTCGAGGCCTGACAATGAGTGCATTTCCTTGACGAGGCAACGGAGGGGAGCCGACAACACCAAAGTCAATGCATGCCCAACCCAAGAAGTGCTCCGGAAGAAGCAAGATGATCTTTGGGCCCTCGGTTGGCGGCTGCGCCTGTGCGCCGAGAACATATTCTGGCCCCAACCAAGCGAGGACGCCGGCGATCAATACGAGCGCCAGCGAGATTTTAGTCATAGACAATCTCCGTCGGGGCTTTATCACGAACCCCTCGTAGGAGCTAGAGTACTCCTGATCTCGATCTTCGTCTTCGTTTTCGCTGGCGTGGTCCCAATCGCGCGAAATAGTGCGTTCAGTTCCCGGCGCAGACGCCAACGCACTATTCTCAAACTACCAAGACATATCGTCTCAAATCGGGCGTGGCCGGCCTGGTGGGGCAAGGGCCGAGCGCCAGTTCCGTTGTCATCCTGCAGGGGTCACGACTGCAAGTACGAAGGGGAATTTCCATTCTGCGGGTACGTCGGGATGAACATTGACATATTGCGCCGTATTGGTCATTCTCACCGTATCCTGCTTTTTAGGATCAAACGAAAATATGAAAAAGATTTCCATCTACGATACAACGCTACGGGACGGTTCGCAGGGCGAAGACATCTCGTTTTCCGTGGAAGACAAACTCCACATCGCCAGGAAACTCGATGATCTGGGGGTGGACTACATCGAAGGCGGCTGGCCGGGCTCGAATGCCAAGGACGTGGCCTTCTTCGAGCGCGCGCGGGAACTGAAATTAAAGCATGCCAAAATCGCCGCGTTCGGCAGCACCTGCCACCCGCGCCACAGCGCTGCGCACGACAAGAATCTCCAGGCGCTGATCGAGGCCGGCACGCCGGTGGTGACGATATTCGGGAAATCCTGGGACCTGCACGTCAAAGTAGCCTTGGGGGTATCGCTCGAGGAAAACCTCAACCTGATTCGCAATTCCGTGGCCTACTTGAAATCCCAGGGCCGGGAAGTGGTCTACGACGCCGAGCATTTCTTTGACGGTTTCAAAGCCGACCCCGCCTATGCCCTGGCTACCCTTCGGGCCGCGGAAGAGGCGGGAGCCGACTTCCTGGTTTTGTGCGACACCAATGGCGGGACTCTGACCACCGACATCCGCGAGCGTTTCGAAGCAGCCGCCAAACAGGCCAAAACCCCTCTGGGAATCCACGCACACAACGATTGCGAGATGGCGGTAGCCAACACGATTGCCGCCGTGCAACTGGGCGCGGTGCAGGTGCAAGGGACCATCAACGGCTATGGGGAACGGTGCGGGAATGCCAACCTGTGCTCGATAATTGCCAACCTCGAATTGAAGATGGGAATGCGCGCTATTGGAAAAGAGAACCTCAAGCATCTTACCGAGGTCTCCCATTACGTCAGCGAACTGGCCAACCTGCCCCATCGCCAGGAACTGCCTTACGTGGGCAAGAGCGCGTTTGCCCACAAAGGCGGCATTCATGTGAGCGCGGTAATGAAAGATACCTCCGCTTACGAACACGTGGACCCCGCGGTGGTCGGCAACGAACGCCGCGTCCTGTTATCGGAGCTCTCCGGCAAGAGCAACGTCATTTACAAGGCGATGGAACGGGGCCTCAAAATCGACCTGTCTTCCCCCGCGGCCAAAGATGTGGTCGAGAAGCTCAAGAAGATGGAACACGACGGCTTTCAGTTTGAAGGCGCGGAAGCCTCCTTTGAAATGCTTTTCGACAGGATGGTCCACCACGCCAAAGAGTTCTTTGAACTGGATGGGTTTCGCCTGATCACGGAAAAGAAGGGAGACGGCGAGCCCTATTCGGAAGCGGTCATCAAGCTGCGCGTGGATGGAAAGGAGGAGCACACCGCGGCGGAAGGCGTGGGCCCGGTCAGCGCCTTGGATCGAGCCTTACGGAAGTCTCTGACCACTTTCTTCCCCTGCATCAAGGACATCCGCTTGACCGATTATAAAGTGCGGGTGCTGAACCCCAAAGGCGCAACCGACGCCAAGGTTCGCGTGCTCATCGAATCGAGCGATGGCCATGACACGTGGGGGACCGTGGGGGTTTCCGAAAACCTGATCGAGGCCAGTTGGCAGGCCTTGGTCGACAGCATTACCTACAAACTCAAAAAGGAATATGGATACAAGCGGAAGGCGGCGGAGGTGCACTTGGCGGAGTCGGGCGGATGAAGCCTCGGGAGGATAAAGTGAAAGCACTCGTAAAAAGTAAAAGCGAGCCTGGGCTTTGGCTCGAGGACGTGGAAAAGCCAAAGGTCGGTATCAATGATGTGCTGATTCGCGTGCATCGCACGGGAATCTGCGGCACGGATCTGCACATATATCAATGGGACGACTGGGCGCAAAAGACCATCAAGGTCCCGATGGTGATTGGGCACGAGTTCGTGGGCGAGATCGCGGAGGTTGGCTCGAATGTCGCGGACTTCTATCCCGGAGACATTGTGAGTGGCGAAGGGCACGTGACTTGCGGCCGGTGCCGGAACTGCCTGGCGGGCCGCCGCCACCTCTGCGCGCACACGCAAGGAGTAGGAGTCAACCGGGCGGGCGCATTCGCAGAATTCATCGCCTTGCCCATGGCCAACATCTGGCGTCATCACCCTTCCGTCGATCTGGATATCGCGGCAATCTTCGATCCGTTTGGAAACGCCGTTCACACCGCACTGTCGTTCCCCGTGCTGGGAGAGGATGTGCTCGTGACCGGAGCCGGACCCATTGGACTGATGGGTGCGGCGGTGGCACGGCATGCGGGCGCCCGATACGTGGTGATCACCGACGTCAACCCCTTTCGGCTCGAATTGGCCAAGAAGATGGGAGTGACCGTAGCGCTGAATCTTCGCGAACGCACTCTTCCCCAGGTGCAGAAGCAATTAGGCATGCTGGAGGGCTTTGACGTTGGACTCGAGATGTCGGGTAACGGCGATGCCCTGCGCGACATGCTTGACAATATGAGCCATGGCGCCAAGATCGCCCTGTTGGGTATTCCCAAACGCGCCACGGTGGTGGATTTGAACCCCATTATCTTTAAACTGCTGACCATCAAGGGAATCTACGGCCGCGAGATGTACGAAACCTGGTACAAGATGACGATCATGCTGCAATGCGGACTCGATATCAGTCCCGTCATCACGCATCGCTTCCCGTGCGAAGAATTCATCAAAGGCTTCGAAGCGATGGACTCGGGCGAATGCGCGAAAGTCATCCTCAACTGGATGTAACGGTGAAAGTCATCAGGTCAGCAATCATCTGCCGGCTGGGCGCCGTGACACGGGCGGGCACGAATAGCCTTGGACCTCACGGCGGGGTGGGCCGCGCGACGTTCACGCCCCAGCGCTGCCCTTCTGCGGGGAGGCCTTCGCGCGACTTGCTAATTCAATCGTGCGCCCGGAGCCGCACCTGGCGGTTTATGCATATCGGCCTTCTGCTTGTACATCAGGGCATCGGCGCGCGCAAGAAGGCCTTTGATGCTCTCGCCGGGCTGCCACTCGACCAGACCGATGGCCGCGGTCATTTCGACTTTTGGCCCCTCCGCTCCCAGGTGAAGGGTGTAGCTGCCGAAGACCCACTTTTGCATGCGTTCGACGTGCGATCGAGCATCAGTCATGCTGCCATCGAGCACCACGATGAATTCATCTCCTCCCCACCGGCCCACCACGTCCGTGGCCCGCGAAGCCGAGCGCAGCTCCGTGGAGAATTGCTTCAGCAGGTCGTCGCCGGCTTCGTGCCCGTAAGTGTCATTGACTTGCTTGAACCCATTGAGGTCCAGCAACACCACGCTGAATGTTTTCCTGGCTTCCATGCGCCGCTGAAGCTTGGATTCCACCCCCTGTCGATTGTCCAGTCCTGTCAAGACATCATGCGAGGCGCGCTGTTCGGCCTCTTCCAGCTTCGTTTGATAAGCGGAGACCTGCGTCCGCAGCGCCGCCACGGATTCGCGGCCGTCCTGCTCCATTTTATCGACGCAGGTTTTCAACTCCTTGGCCCCGCGGACGATGGCGGATCGGATTTGGGGCAAGTCCTCGAGCTTCGCGAGCGCCTGGAGCCGCTTGGTGAACTCGCCGAACTGGGCGGCGTAACGTTGATCCCGCTCCGCCACCGACTCCGCCGCGAGCGCCAGGACCATCAGGATTTCCTTCACATCCCCGGCTCGCTGCTGGAAGTACTGCGCCGTCTGCTCTCCCCATTCCTGGAGTTGCTCTTCCACGTGCCCTTCGGTTTCCTTGATGAGGGGGGGCGTGATGGTCTTGGCCAAGCCCTCGGCCAGAAGCATCAGGTTGCGCTGAAGGCCGGGGCCCAGTGTTGGACAGGCCCGCACGCCACTGTTCCCCATGGCGCCCAGCGCCCCCCGATACGCCTCCAGGATCGAAGCCATAAGCTCCTCCGAGGTCGGTGGGCGGTACTTGTTCAGCTCATTCGAGTCCAGGTCCAGGTACTTTTTTATGGAAATCACGGCTTACCCATCCTGCCCGCTCCGCTAGGAGGTCGGATGAAAAGAGCGATTGGAAACTGGGGCCGCGTGCAACGCCCATCAGTGCAGCACCTCAAGTGCTGCCGCCTTAATCATCGGCACTCCCCCGCCAAAACATTAAGCCGCACGATGGGCGCGTCACGGGCCCCAATCGCCCAAGGACTCAACGTAGGCCGCGGATCCATCGCGCAGCCAGCCATCGAGTTGTGCCACCTCCTTGAGTTGTTGTCCGCGCTTGCGGGGCACGGCCACAAAGCGGCACCGCAATTCCGAGAGGCTGGTCATGTCGCCCCAGAGCTTTTCAAACTGCGCCACGGGCATGACATCTTCCTGACCTTTTCCCCAGCGTTTTTTGACGTCCTTCAGGGTGATATAAGTTGGCATACGGCTCGCTAGGGTTCGTACGGCGGTGTTCACGTGCTCAGTTTGGGACAAATTGTCGCGGGTCAGCCCGAACAGGGAGAGGAGTTGGTCGACATCAATCCAATAGGTCGCGCTGTTGTACCAGGAGAGGGCGGATTCGACTTCTTCGCTCGGAAGCGCGAGACCTTCCACCAGGCGCACGCGGCCGTCGACTCGGGCCAAGCCGCCGCCGCGGTCTTCCACCTGTCGCGCGATGACCTCCGTGGTCAGTGCCGCACCTTGCGAAATGTGGTACCCAAGCAACCCCGGGTCGACGTTTGCTCCCATGGTGTCAATATTGTGAACTATCAGGTATTTCAGCCGCGGCCGTTCCTCAAACAATCGCCGCAGCGTGCCGTTGCGAAGCATGTTGGGCACTTCGTACCAGTGGCCCACCGGGTGCAGGCATTGCATCGGAACATTATCGGTGTAGCTCGAACCTTCGCCCATCTGCCGAGCCCAGCCGATTAGCGTCGCGCGCAGGCTGTCGCGAACCTTTTGCGCCTGTTCGTCGAGCATCTGCTGCGGCAATTCTTCCCAGGCAAATCGCAGGTCTCTTTCCATGGGTACGAAACGCAGTCCGATGGAGCGTCCCGGCGAAAGCAGCAAGGGGCCGGGGTAACCGTAATTGCGCTCGCGGCGTAGATGCTCCTCGATGGCGTCGTGGGTCAGGTAGCTGGTGGTGATGACGTGGGGGATCTCCATGCCCGCGAGGCGGCCGGTCCGCCGGCTGTGCGCCAGGTGGACTTCAATGAAGCTGCGGTGTTTGCCGCCCAACCGGCAAAAGGGATTCAGCGCTTTGACGGTCCCCGCGCCTTTCGTCCAACGGCTGCCCGCGCCACCGGCAAACGAAACCACCGCCACCATTCCCGCGGCCAGCGCATCATTGCCGATCTCAACGTATTTCGGCGCGATTCCCTCGGTGGCATCCAACAGATCCTCGGCGCCGGCGTCGACGATACGGCTGGTGATGGGAAGGCGATTCTGCCCAAGCCCCAGGCGGCCGCCGCGCAAGTCCGCCTGGATTTGTTCATGCTCGACGCGATCGAATCCATGGGCCTCGAGGAGCGCTTCCAGGGTTTCGGAGCGCTCGGCCTTTTGCGCGCTCTGGGGGATGAGGTGCTCGAAGACGTGCTGCACCATCCCTTGAAATTCCGGCACGGTCTGGCAGGCGGCGGTGAAGCGTTCGAGCTCCATGCGGCGCGCGGGCGAAAGCAGGCGGGATTCCACGCGCAGCAGTGCCGGCACGGTCATCGGGTAGTAGCTCGCCGGCATCAGCGCCCGGTCGCCGGCCAAGAGCGTGGCCTCGGTACCGCGTTCATTGATTGCGAAATCGTAAACGACGGGTTCCATGGCGAAAGGCACGGCGTGCTCCATTTGCCGCTTGGTATCGCTCATGATGGCCTGCAAGCGCTCCTGGGCGCGAGCCTTTGAATGCGGAGCGAAAAGAAATCCCATGCCTCCGCCCGACATTCCCCCGAGCATCCAGAATCCCCAGAAGTCGTCGCCCATTTCCCCGCGCACGCGGCGAATCAGCGTGTCGGTGTAGAGATTCCCCGCCCAGGGAATAATGGTTTGAATGGGGCCGTCAAAATTCCGCTCCGTCGAGGCACCCAGGCCGCGAATGTCCCCGCTCTGCAAGCGGGCGATCAGGTCGTCGAAGATGTGGCCGGCTTCCTCGCGCCCGCGCCACTCGCGTTCCGACCGAAGCAGGTATTTTTCTGTGACCATTTCCAGAATGGGGCCTACATCCTGAGCCATGCCGCCGTGGACGAGCACCAGACTTTGCTGAAGCTGCTCGCGCGTTTCCGGCCGCACCTCCTGGGGGCCAAAAATCTGGTGATTGGGCAACAAGCGGCCGCGGCTGATGCCGAATTCCGGATCGCCCTCCTCGGCGGGAACCCCGTGAATGAGTTTAATACCCGGCCATACCCCTCCGGAATCCTGCCAGCCGCCGCCCGAGCCTCCCAGCCATTCGCCCAGAATGGCTCGCGCGGCCACCAGGCGGCGGTCGCTCTCTGCCAGACCGCCGGTGAGTGTGCGTATCTGGTTGGTCGCGCGCATGCACAAGGAAATGAGGCAGGCTAGAAGGCTGGTGGACACTGCCAGGCGCGAGCCGCGGGGAATATCATTCACCTTGCTGACGATTTCGATGCCGTGGCCGGGCCGGCCCGTCAAATGGGTCAGGACGTCGGTGAGAGGCTGCGTGGCGCCCTCCATCCCCGGCGGCACGATGCCGGAAGCGATCACCGCGGCCTTGAGCAGCCCTAAATAGTCGTGGGCGAAATCGAACACTTCCGCAATCGAGCCGAGGTCAGCGCTGCACTTCAGGTCGACACTCGCGAGACGCAGCACCGGCTGATCGATGACACGAAACCAGGCTTCCACGGGAGGCCTGGGGGCGCCCGAGTTGCGCACGCCCAAGTCGATGGAAATGTTGAGCACGCGCGCGCCCTCGGGAAAATCCATTCCCAGGAAGAAGATGTCACTCCAGCCGCTATGGCTCAAATCCATGCGTACGGGAGTAACCTCTCGAAGGATGGGAAAGAGATGGTTGGGGGTCTCGCGCTTCAGAAGTTCGGGGTGAACGCGCAGGGGGGCGTCCTGAGGATGGGCAGCGCGGAACATCCACTGGTTGCCCCGAACGGAACGCACGCTGCGCCGCACCTGGTCAGCAAGGGTCTGAAAACCGAGCGACCGGTAGCCTGCCGCGAGCGCGCTGGAAAGGGCGGCGCTCGGCCCCGAAGCGGCCTGGGCGGCGAGGAAAACATCCAGAGCTTCTTCGAACCGCCGCTTTAGAAGGTTGGTGTAGCCGGCAAATGGAATCAGCGCGAGCGATCCCCCGCCCTGCCGCGTGGAGATGTGAAAGCGATGAATGGCATAGAGGAAAAACAGCGCCCGGACGCGCTCGTAGAGATTGTCGCTGCTGCGCCGGAAATGGTCGAGCGCCGCGCATTCATCCAAAAGGCTTTCAAGCGTCGCCGTCCGGCACAGCGCGTCAAGCGAGTGGTTGCGAGTCTCTGCATCACGAGCAGTTATGACTTCGGTTAACAGGCTCACGTCTTGCCCCCATTGGCACTTGTAACGCCGACCTTGAGGTCGGCAGATGATTGTTCCGCCGCCCTTGCGGGCGGCACATGCCGGGCTAAAGCCCGGCGCTACAGCTCTGGTCCGGCCCCGGCAGGGGCCAACCGACTGCGCTCCTGTTTGGTGATCTCGGTGAGGAAATCGTAGTTCGCCAGGTCCATGCGAATAATTATTGTCCTGGCCATTTCCTCGCCTCCATTCTCCGTCTGGCATCTTCGACGATGGAACGCCCGTAGCGTCCGGGTCCGGTTTTTGCTCCCTTTGTAGGGGCACCCCTTGGGGTGCCCTCGGGCAGGGCAAGCCTAGCCCCTAGAAAGAACATGTTGGGTTGCGGCTCCGTCACGCCGTGCTCACCGACAGACGATCTTACCGCAAATAACGGCATGACGAGCGATGAACACCACGGCGAGGCTGGAAATAGCGGGGCCTCGTTGGCCACTTCGACGGGTAGGCCGTTAGAACTCGGCAAAGTGCCCGGCGTGGTGGGACGCTTGACGACTACCAAACCCTTGGCGACAAGGCAGGAGCTATTTCCTACAACGCCGCTTCGGGACAATCGAACGTACTGACGGGGGAGCTGAAAAGTTGCCTAGGAGGCGGCTGGTTGACCACTACTTCCGAGTGTGCCGACCATTCGGGAGTAGGTAGCCGGACCGAGGCATTTTCGCAAAGGAGATTAGAAGAAAGGCGCTGGTAGCTCAGGGGCGAGCCGGCTTGGCCGCTGGCCCGGAAGCCCGCGGGCGCTAAACTATCCCCAAGGGGCAATCAAGCTTCCAATCGACCTGTGGTACCGCATGCTGCTGGCGTAGCCTTGTTTGTTGTTTAGACTGCCGATCGCGCTGTCGTTCCGCCGTACGCTCGACGGATACCCTCTTTGCCAACACAGGGCTTGGAAATCCTATGTTCAGTTTTGACCAGACAAGGGTGGCGTCGGAATGAAACAATGCCGTTGCTCTCCCGGGTAGGCCAACCTCCTGTGGCGTGTCTGAGCGTCTGTTCAGGAAAGATTGATCGATTCCAGGAACTCGCCAGTAACCCGAAGGAGGAGAACTGCAAGTCGAAGACATAGGAACATTACCATCACGCTTTCCGTCATCATGAGCGCGCGGCCTACCATATAAGGAGGCAGCGAAATACGACGAGGCCGCGGAGCACAAAAAGGCCGCACACCACCCATACCTCGCCCACGGACACAGTCAGCACGCGATTCATCTCGGCGCCGAAACGGCGAAATTGCACGCCGAGCAATGCGACCGCTCTCTGGCGGCCGTTTCCAGGCAAGAAGCCAAGAAAAAGTGATAACCGGTTCGCGCTACCTTGCTTGCTCCGGGAGTTCATTTGTCTGCCACGCTCTGTTCGCTGAATGCCGGAGGAGTGTAGCGCCATGAAACGGATCGCTCCATTTCTCTGCCTGATTGTAGCCGCCCTCACGCGCTTTTCGCCTTTGGCCTTGGCACAGGGAGGGCCACCTTTTCGATCGGATGATCCTGACACGCCAGAAACCAGGAATTGGGAGATCAATACCGTCCTCGTTGGCGATCGCAATCCCTCGGAAGGCTTTTATGAAACGCCCAACGTTGACATCAATTACGGCCTGGGCAATCGGGTTCAACTCAAGTACGAGGTGCCTCTCAGCATTCACGAATCGCGGGACTCCTCTGGCCATGTTGCCGGAGGCCTCGGAAACTCTTTGCTCGGGGTTAAGTGGCGCTTTTACTCGCACCATCCGAAAACCGCAGCGCCGGACGCAAATGGTAAGAGGGAGTCCAATTTTGCCATGTCGATCTACCCTCAACTCCTGTTAAGCAATCCCACCCGCTCCGTACGCCGTGACATTGTGGACCCGGGCCCCCAATTTCTCATGCCCATGGAAGCAAACGCCCGAATCGGCCCTGTCCGCATCTCCGGGGAATTTGGATACTGGTTCACCAACAAAGATGTCCCAAACTCGTGGATTCGAGGCGTCATTGTTGGTCATGAGTTCAAAAAGAAAACCGAACTCGACCTCGAACTCTACGATCAGGATGACACAAGAGCAACTGCTACTGAACCTAAAACCCGGGAATCGACACTCGGCATCGGCTTCCACACTCCGCTTGGCAAAAAAGGATCGGTCTGGTTGCTCGGGATGGTGGGCCGCAGCCTTGTATCCGTCACTCAGACTAATGGCCAGCCAAGTTGGATTGCCTCTATTGGCCTCCAGTTTGTGACAAGTCGAAGGAGAAGAAACAGCGTTGATTAGCGGGTAGCCAGAGTCAGTGGCTTGCTGACGGTTGGTTCTTACCGACGCAGCAAAAAAGCCCATCCGCTAAGGAGTTCTACCCAGCGATGGTGAGGGCCAATCGAACTGAGGTGTGCCTTATTGCACAGACAAGCAAGTCTTAAGCTGTTAGGTTATTCAAGTATCTATACTCGTCAGGGCGTACGCACCCATCTGAGACCGCGATTTCCGAAGGGAAGTCGCAGCTCAGCGAGAACACGAGGCGTAAGTATGAATAAGAGACTACGAATAGTTACTATCCTTCTTGCGATTACCACGCTGATTTCTTCGGTGGCCGCGGCCAAGAACAAAGAAACCAAGGCCGGTGGATCAGAAAAAGAAATCGCCAGTTCCGTGAATCCCGTGCTCTGGCGAAGCCCTGGCGACATCCGGTCTCGCAATCTGTTCTACGGGCCCGGTGGAGAAGCGCACGCGCCCCATACCACCTATACCTTCGAGAAGGAAGATAGGGATGGCACCAGCCCCAAGTTCATTGTTCGCGACGAAAATGGGGTGAGGTGGAAGGTCAAAATGGGACACGAGGTGCGCCCTGAAACGGTGGCCTCAAGACTGGTCTGGGCCGTCGGTTACTCTGCCAATGAAGACTACTTCCTGCCGGCGTTACACGTCGAAGGTATGCCAGAGCACCTTCACCGTGGACAGCAATTCATCGAACCCCAAGGTACAGCTCACAATGTCCGGCTAAAAAGATATTTGGAGGGCGAGAAGAAGGTAGGCATCTGGAAGTGGAGCGACAACCCGTTCACCTCCACCAAGGAACTTAATGGATTAAAGGTAATGATGGCGCTGATCAACAACTGGGATTTGAAGGACGTTAACAACTCTATCTATTACAAGAAGCATGCTGAAGGGTCAGACGGACCCGAAAACATCTACATGGTGAGTGACATTGGGGCTAGTTTCGGAACCACGGGAGTTACGTGGAAGAGGGCAGCCGCTGACGGAGATCTCCATTCCTACAGCAGCTCCAAGTTTCTGCGAAAAGTGACTCCAGAATATGTGGACTTTGCCGTACCCTCACGCCCTTTGGCGGCCGATATCTTTGATCCGCATGATTTCTTTATGCGGATGCACATGCGCTGGATCGGCAGACATATTTCCCACGACGATGTCCACTGGATCGGACAACTCCTGGCACAACTCTCGCCAGAACAGATTCGTGACGCCTTCCGCGCTGCCGGATACAAACCCGATGAAGTGGAAGGCTTCAGCAAGGTGGTGGAGGGTAGAATTGCCCAGTTGAACAAGTTGTGAGCCGCCCCTGGAAAAGGTAGCGCGGACCTGTTCTATAGGGGTCCGCGGATTACCTAAAGGTACAAGATGGGCTCTTTGAGCGTCCATCCGGGAATTTGTGAGCGGCATAGTTCGGGGGGCAGCATGTTCGCACCAGCGGTTATCATCAATGTGAAGCCTGTTTGCGACTTTTCCCGCGCACTCGACCATCATGCCATGGACTGCGCGCGCCACAGTGAAGGCGCGCCAGCCGGAGCCCGCAGTTCTGCAATCTCGGCGGTCCCACTTTCCGTCCTGGAGAATCTATGAAGCGCCGAATCCAGGTCACCCGCCTTCTCCTGTGGATTCCTCTCTTAGCGTTTGTAGCGCTGGGCTTTGCGGGTCAGGCGCCGGGGCCGCGGGACACCGAGGCGGCGCGCGACTTTAAACCCTTTATCGACCGCGTCCGGGCATACGTTAGGTTGCAGAAGAGCCTGGAAGCCTCGCTGCCGACCCTAAAGCCTACAAAAGACCCGGCGCAGATTCTTGAATGCCAACACGCGCTGGCCGCGAAGATTGTTGATGCGCGCCACGACGCCCATCAGGGTGACATCTTCACTCACGAAGCGACGGAGCGGTTCCGCAAAATCATCCACAAAGCATTTGAGGGACCCGAAGGCCATCTCGCGCGCCGGACGATGCAACAGGACACCCCGTTCAAGGTCGTCACGATGCATGTGAACGACGTGTTCCCGGACAATATCCCGCTAACCACCACGCCGCCGACTTTAATGCTCAAGATGCCTGAACTGCCCCCCGAGTTGTCGTATCGGTTCGTCGGGCGCGACCTGGTGCTGAAGGATATCAAGGCAGAATTGGTTGTGGATCTCATCCCGAACGCCCTTCCTTGAGGTCTTCTGTTATGCCGACTATGCGCTGCTCTGCCTTCGTCTCCTGTGTTGCTCTCGCCGCCATAAGCCTGTCGCTCCACGCCCAGGAGCTGACCCTGCCGATGAAACCGGACTCGGTGCGCTTCGCGGCCATCGGCGACATGGGAAATGGAGGGAAAGAGCAATATGCAGTGGCCGGGCAGATGGTTGCGTACCGCGGAAAGTTTCCCTTTGATTTCGTGCTGATGCTGGGTGACAACCTCATCGGCAGCAAAGACCCAATTGACTACGAAAACAAGTTCGAGCTGCCCTACAAGCCCTTGCTCGACGCGGGCGTAAAATTCTACGCGGTGTTCGGCAACCACGACGTCTCCAATGAGCGGTTCTACAAGTTGTTCAACATGAACGGGCAGCAGTATTACTCGTACACGAAAAGCAACATCCGTTTCTTCGCCCTGGACAGCAACTACATGACCCCACAGCAGCTCGCGTGGCTGGAGAACGAGCTGCAGAACTCAGGGACGGATTGGAAAATCTGCTATTTCCATCATCCGCTCTATTCTTCCGGGGCCTACCATGGATCTTCTGTGGAACTCCGCCTTCTGCTGGAGCCCCTGTTCATAAAATATGGGGTGCAGGTCGTCTTTTCCGGACACGAACACATATATGAGCGCGTGAAGCCGCAACATGGCATCAACTATTTCACCGAAGGATGTTCAGGCGAGTTGCGCAAGGGCAACCTGACGAAGACGGACCTGACCGCCGCCGGGTACGACCAGGACCGTACCTTCATGCTGGTCGAAATCGCCGGCGATGAGCTTTACTTCCAAACCATCTCGCGGTTAGGGCAGACAGTTGATTCCGGAATGATCCAGCGCGTGACGAAGGCTGCGGGCGCCGTATCCTGGCCGAGCGACGGCGTACTCGTAAGAAACCTCGCCACCATCTCTGTAGCGGAGTGCCATCGGACCGAATAACTCGCTCGTTGCAGAAGTGCAACCCCTGATTCCCCATCTGGGAAGTCACCGCGCCTGGTTGTGATCACGTGGCTCGTTCTAGTCGCCAATCCGTAGACGTGGTCTTTGCACTCGTCTCTGAGGGACCGGTGTGGATCACGGGGCAGGCGTAGACTTTCCGGAGCGCTCCTGACGGTCGCGCTGCCCATGCCTGGCGGGCTATCGGACGCGGCTGTGGTTCTAGGTTTACCCCGCCACCCGGCCCTATCGGACCGGCAAGCGGAACAGAGTCGTTGCTACCTCAACCTGTGGTCGTGTAAGGGTCAATACGGGGTGGGATTGACCAAAGAGTACGTTGAGAAGCGCACCGGACTGCTGCAATGGGGCTGGAAGTTATGCTATGCTTTTATTTTTAGATATGCCCCGGCAAGAAAGTTTTAGGTTAAATCAACCGATAGGTGTGGTTGTCGCCTTGGTGGTCTCCGTCGCGGCCGCTTGGTCACTTCCCCCGACACAGGATTTGAAAGGCGCGGTGGTCAGCGCGAAGGGCGTTCCTATTGCCGCCGCCCTCTGCACTCTGAAGGGGATTGGGTTGGCAGCGGACGGAATCGGTGTGACCACCAACGAGCGGGGGGAATTTGCTTTTCCCGGTCTGGAACCTGGCCAGTACGACTTGGTGTGCGCGGCCGTGGGACACTTGCCGGCAAGCCAGAATGGCCTCCAAGTGACGGCGGAGAACCCGACGCTTTTGCAAGTCGTCTTGCCGGAACCGGAAAAGCTTCGGCAGAGCGTCGAGGTTCATGAATCCGCAACACCTCTTGCCACGGAAAATGTACCTTCCGCCGGTCACGTGAACTCGCAGCAGCTCAATACCTTGCCCTTGGTGCACGAACAATTCCTAGCGGCCTTGCCCTTGGTTCCGGGGGTTGTGCGCACACCCGATGGGAAGATCAACATCAAGGGTTCGACGGAAGGCCAGAGCATGCTGCTGATTAATAATACCGAGATGGTGGATCCCATCACCGGCAGCTACTCGATTGACCTTCCCCCCGATGCCATCGAGTCGTTGGACGTGTCCAAGGCGCCTTACAATGCCGAATATGGGCACTTTTCCGGAGGTCTGACCACCGTCGTGACTAAACCTCCATCCGACAAGTGGGATTTTCAATTGTACGATGTTGTGCCGTCGTTCCGGTTTGAAGCCGGCCACCTCTCGGGCGTCGATGGCAACAGCCCTCGGATCAGGTTTACCGGGCCGCTCGACAGCAACCACTTGACCATGTCGGAGTCCTTCACCTACTTCATGCACAATCAAATCGTGCGCGGGTTGCCTTGGCCAAACGATCAAACCATCCAGCAGGGCTTCACCTCCTTCACCAACTTCCAGTACGTCGTTTCTTCGGAACATCTTCTCACTTTCAACTTACACATATTTCCTGACCGGCAGGAATTCGCCAACATCGATTCTCTGATACCGAAGACCGCCTCCTCGAACTACGGCCAGCGCGGTTTTTCCCTTGGCATGCAAGACCGGCGCGTGTTTGCGTCGGGAGGACTTCTCAGCACAACGTTCCAGTACACGCGATTTTCCAGCTACGGCCACGGGCAGGGAATCGCCGACATGCAGGTCACCCCCAACGGCTATGGAGGCAACTTTTTCAACGCTTACACCCGCACGGCCGATCAGGGTGAGGCGCGGGGGACCTATCAATTTCCTCACCGGGAATGGCACGGGAAGCACGAGTTGAAAGTCGGAGGCGACGGCGTCTATCGGACTTTCAATGGCGTCAGCCGCTCGATGCCGGTCAATGTTATGCGGGTGGACGGCTCGCTGGCGGAGCAAATTGCATTTAGTGGATCGGGATTGCTAGGCGCAAATGATACGGAAGTGGGAGTGTTCGCCCAAGATCACTGGGCACTCGGTGATCGGTTCGCGCTCGACGCCGGTTTGCGCTTTTCCGGACAGACCCTGGGACAAGCGGCGGCCATTTCGCCGCGACTGGGCTTCGAATATGCCCCAGGCAAGAACAACCGGACAATATTGCGCGGCGGGGGCGGCGTGTTCTACGCGGGTATGCCCCTCCTGGGCGGCAGCTTTACCGGCAACCCTAATCGTGTGATTACACTTTTCGACCCGCAAGGAAACCCGCTGGGACCGCCCGTGACTCTACAGAATGTCTACGCGCATGTGGATGAAAAAGGATTCCAGATTCTACCCCCCGGGCGTGACCTGGAAAGCACCCCTTACGATGTGACCTGGAACCTGGAATTGGACCGCGAGATTGGGTCACGCGTCACCCTCCGGCTCAGCTACCTCGCCAGCCGCACCTATAATCTTTTCGTCGTGGGGCCCCAGCAGTTGCCGGAGACCAATCCGCTCCTGCTCATGACCAACACCGGGGGCTCGCGCTACCAGGAATTCGAATCCACTTTGCGGTATCGTACCAGCAAGTATGCCGATATTGATTTTTCTTACGTTCACAGCTCGGCGCGTGGAGACCTGAACGTTCTCTCTCAGGTGTATGTACCATTCGAAGAACCTGTCATCCGGCCAAACTTTTTTTCGGCTTTGAACTCCGATGTTCCGGATCGATTTCTAACTTGGGGACAATTCCAGCTTCCGTGGAAGATCACCGCCAGCCCGGTACTGGACGTTCATACCGGGTATCCGTATTCGGCGGTCGATGAGCTCCAAAACTACGTGGGCGAGCCCAACAGTCTGCGTCTTCCCACCTTCCTGTCGTTTGACCTTAAACTCTCCAAAGACTTTCGCATTTCCTTCCTGCCCTGGGTGCGGAACCACACGCTCCGTGGAGCCATCGGGGCTTTTAATGTCACCAACCACTTGAATCCGCGAGACGTCTACAACAACGTCACCTCGCCCTATTTTGGGCACTTCGCGGGCCCCCAGCACCGGACCTTCGAACCGTTCCTGGATTTCGTGTATTGAGGTTGACGAATCGTACTCGCCAATCCCTTGTGCGTTCGACGCGGGCCGGCAATCTGCCTTGTGACCCTCGTTCCCGCGATAGCCAGGCCACAAGAGATTCCGGCGTTTGGAGAGCCTCACAATAGAAGAAGAATGTCACCCTATTTTGCTAACGTTAAGGGGTCGGCATATGCCCGGACCTTTAGGCGGGCGTTGCCAGAAGGGCCTTGTCCGTCGGCTGACGGACAAGGCCCTTCTCCGTGAAGTTAATTGCTATTGCTTGATCACCTGAATGATGGGGTCAGCCTGCGTAGAATTGTCGATATCCACGATCTCGGTCGTGGAAATCATGATGGCATTGATTTGCCCGTAGGTGGAATTGGTGATGAAGGTGCCATTGGAATTCACCGTTCCGAGCGAGGTGTTATTGGTCTGGTCGGCCTCCTGGGTGACTGCGGTTCCGATATAGCTACCAATATAGTCACCGATGATATCGATGCCGCCGGTACCGCTAAACGTTAACGCCTCTACGCCTATCATTTCGGCGCTTACGCTTTCGTTGACCACCTCACTATCGCCATCATAAAAAGTGCCTGAGAGAGAGGTGGCGGAGAAGCCGCCGCTCGGGGCCACCTGCGGTTCGACCTGCCCAGCATAAACACCCACGCCCGTTCCGAGCATGACACCGGTGTTAGGGCCGGTCAGGTAGAAAACCGGGGGGTACATCTTTGAATAGGTAGTTAGATACATTGTACAAGTGGCGCCGCTGGTTACCACCCGGCCATAGGCGTCGATGCTGTAGGTACATGACGGAGTTTGAGGAGTCTCCGCCGAGCCACCTACATCCTCGTAATAGTTGGCCGTATAGCCCGTGGATCCGGTAACGTTGATGATCCCAAGTTCGGCGCTCTCCGTCCCCGTCGCATAATAGACAAGATTGCTGCCAGTGGTTAAGGATAAGGATCCGCTCTGGAGTTGCGCCAACCCGGCCAGAATCGCAGTGTCGCTGGCTAGGGCATCCGTCGACATTTCCAGGAATTGCGAACCCGAAACCAGGTAGGCCACGTGGTTGGCGGTTATGCTGTTCAGCGTTGTCGCGGAGGTAAACCGGCCGGTGGTCGAGTCGGGGGCGGTGTAGGTTCCGGTAATGCCCGAGTAGGGCGTGGAGAGACCACCGCCATTGTTGATATCACCCTCCACGTTGATGTCATATTCGCCGTTCGTCATGGTACCGCCGCTGGTGCCGGCCTTGGTGGTTATCATCCCTACAACAGCGGTGCGGTATTGATTTGAACTTCCATAGACGCCCGTGTACTCATACACATAAGTGCCGCTGGGCACGTTGGTGGAAACGGTCTGTTTCAGGATCTGACCCACCGCACTGAGATAGTTGACGTTGGTGGCATCATCCCACTCGACCAGGCGGCCCGCTGTCGCTACACCCGAGGTGATACCGCCAACGGAGAGCTTGGTGGTGAAGGTGCCAGAGCTCGTTACGATGGTGGCGCAGCCAAGGTGGTTCGAACCGACCGAGTAGAAGCTCTGAGTAGGATCGATGGTGGCGCCAGACTGGACGACGGTACCATTGCTATCGAGTATCCCCGCAGTGATCTTGCCTGTGCCATCGGCCGTGAAGGAACCAACCGCAGCCAGGAAGCCCGCCTCAGAATATCCGCGCAGGATGAAGGCGTATTGCCCGCTGAGGAGCGACTCGCTCCCCGAATCCGTGCAAGCCGCCGTCGCATTGATCGTAATGGTGAGCGCCTGAGTTGCCGTCAGGGTCGTAGTTGTATCCGTCACCCGCACAGTGAAACTAAACGTGCCGGTTGCTGTGGGAGTACCCGAAACGAGCCCTGACGCGGACAGTGCTGAAAACCCAGTCGGCAGAGAACCCGAAGAGAGGCTCCATGTATAGTTCCCACTGCCGCCCGCCGCCGAGAGTTGGAAGCCGCTGGTGTTGTAAACTTGATTCAGCACACCGCTGGGCAACGACGTGGTGGTGATACCCAAAATCGAGATGTTGAATGACTGTGTCTGACTTTGCGCCGGTAGCGGCACACTTGAATCCGTCACCTTCACGCTAAAGGTAAAGGCTCCTCCCGCGGAAGGTGTACCCGTAATGGCCCCCGTCGAGGCGTTCAGATTCAAGCCTGGGGGTAGGGATCCGGAGGCAACACTATACGTCAAGGGCGCCGTCCCACCCGTGGGGGTTGGGAGCGAGGTGGTGTAAGCCGTGTTGACCGCCCCACCGGGTAACGTCGCCGTGGTGAAGCCCAGCGCAGTAGTAATCAAAATGCTTAGGGGCTGCGTCGCAGTCTTCGTGGTGGTTGTATCCGTCACCTGCACCGTGAAGCTATAAGCTCCCGTCGCGGTAGGTGTCCCCGAAATCAGCCCCGACGTGGGCAGTGGTAGAAACCCTGTTGGCAGAGAGCCCGCCGTGATGCTCCAAGAATAGTTCCCGCTGCCACCGGCCGCCCCGAGCTGCTGGCTGTAGAGCGTACCTTGAAACCCATAGGGCAAGGAATTGATGGTAATGGTCAGCCCGGCATAAACCGTGGAGGACAGGCTCCAGGATTGAGTCTGCGGCAGCACGCTGGAATCCGCTAACTTCACGGTGAAGCTAAAGGGTCCTGCGGTTGGAGGTGTGCCCGCGAGGGTCGAACTGAGCGTTGTCGAAGGCGTCGCCGCCAACCATGACGGCAGACCCGTATAGCTCCAGGTGTAAGGCGCTGTACCGCCGGTCGCGGTGAGCGTGGTGGTGTAAGCCTGATTCACCGTCGCAGAGGGCAGCGTCGGCGTGGGGAAGTTCATCACTGTGCTAACCGTAATGCTCAGATTCACCGAATTATGCACGCCGTTAGCGTCCGTTATTTGCACCGTAAAGGTAGCGGCGGTCGCCGGCGCTGTGGGTGTACCCGATATGGCCGAAGTGAGCCCCGTCGAGGGGGTCGCCGACAACCACGACGGCAGATTCGTGTAGAGCCAAGTGTAAGGCGCCAGGCCTCCCACCGCCTGCACCGTAAAGGTGTAGAGTTGTCCTACAAAGGCGGTGTTGATGGGCGCGGCCGTGGTGATCACCACCCCATTGTAAATAGTGATGGTGGGCGAGAAGGTCTGCGTCTGCTGGGGCGTGCCGGAGTCCGTCACCTTCAAGGTGAGCGGGTACGATTGCCCCGTCGTGCTCCCAGTGCCGGTCGCCGGGGTGCCGGTAATCGCGCCCGTCGTGGGGTTCAAGGTCAGCCCCGACGGCAGCGATCCCGAGGTGATGCTCCACGTGTAAGGCGCCACGCCGCCCGTTTCAGTAAGGGAGGCGGTATAGCTTGCACCCACCGAGCCGCTCGGCAGCGCCGTGGTAGTAATGCCCAGCGGGGGGATGATGGTAATGCTCAGGTTCGCAGTCGCCGTTTCGGGCGTCGGCGAAGTCTGATCCGTCACGTTGATGGTGAAGGAGGATGTGCCCGCCGTGGTGGGCGTACCAGAAATTACTCCGGTAGAACTGTTTAACGTCAGCCCCGCTGGCAACGAGCCGGTGATGCTCCAGGTGTAGGGCTGGGCGCCGCCAAAAGCGGAAATCGTGGCGCTGTAGGGCGTATTCGCCACCCCATTGGCCAGGGTTGTGGTGGAAATCTGCAACAACACGGGCGCCGAGGTGACGGTGACCAAGGCAATGGCGGATTTGGTCGGATCCTCTTGGCTCACCACATAAACTTTGATGGGATTGGAGATGGGAACGCGGGTAGGAGCCGTATAGTCCCCGGTCGAGGTGATGGTTCCGGCGACGGCGTTGCCTGCGCCCCCGGGAGAACCCACCCCCCAAGTGACCGCGGTCGAGATCGGCAGGGCGGTCGAGGTCGTAACCAAGTCGCTAAACTGGACGGAGTGACCCACCTGGAGATCAAGAGCCGTGGGGTTCACGGAAACGCTGATAGGAGGGGCGGCCAAGGTTACCGTACAAGAAACCGACATAGAACTCTCGGCGACGCTGGTTGCGGTCACGGTCACCGTGTTCGGGCTGGTCGGATACTCAGGTGCGGTGTAGAGCCCCGCGCTCGAAATTGTACCCACTGTCGCATTGCCTCCCGCCACGCCGTTTACGATCCAAGTGACGTCGGTATTGGTGGTGCCCAGAATCGTCGCTGTGAACTGCTGCGTGCCGGTCACCTGCAAGGAAGTGCTCGTCAAATTAAGGGCGAGCGAAATGTTGATGGCCACAGAGGCAGAAACGGACTTTGTGCTGTCCGCCTGGCTGGTGGCCGTGATGGACACGCTCGCCGGGCTCGGCATCATCGTGGGCGCCGTGTATAGGCCCGAACTCGATATCGTGCCTACCGTCGCGTTCCCGCCCGTCACGCCGCCCGCGGCCCACGTCACTGCCGTGTTCGTCGTGTTGCTAACCGTGGCGGAGAATTGGTAGGTCTGACCTACAGTCAAGGACGAGGGCGCCGTTCCCATAGTAATCGCTACCGCGGCAGGGGTAGTCGTATTGTTGGTCGCCGCTGGGGTTGAATGACAGCCCACCATCACTATCAGCAGGCCCAGGCTGATGACCAGAATACATGCTATTCCGCGCAGGCCTGGGATCAATGAGCCCGCTCCCATCAAATCTATCTTTTGCTTCGATTTGTATGACATCAAGGATACCTCGGTCGGATTAATATGAGTACGAAGCAGAGTGTGGGCGTAATCGACCACTTTATTGAGAATTCCCTTCTCCTCCGTAGTGACAGATTTCTCTTTGCCACCTCACTCAGACAGCGTAAAGCAGGGGAAAAATGCTTCAATGTTCTTGCGGATGCGGATTGCTAGTACTAAAGGCCTATCCAAAGTCTGTGAAAACAGAGGAAAAGGTGGTAGGCTGGCGCTGGAAGAGATTCATGCGCGCCGGGCGCACGGAGGCGATTGTGCAGCCAGCGAAGGGAGAAATCACTTTGCTACTGGCAAAGTGGAGGGATGGCGACTCGTCAGCTTTCGATGAACTGATGCCGCTTGTCTATCCCCATCTGCGGGAAGTTGCCGCGGCCTATATTCGCCGAGAGCGCAATCCGGACGTTCTTCAGGCGACGGCCCTGGTCCACGAGCTTTATCTCCGGCTGCTGAACCAGAAGAAGGCCGCATGGGACGACCGTCAGCATTTCTACACCTTCGCCGCCAAGATACTGCGCATGATCCTGATCGACCACGCGCGCGAATGCCAAACCCAAATGCGGGGCGGTGGCTATGATCGCGTTCCTCTCAGCGACGACCTCTTGTGGGTGAATATCGGCAGCCCGGAACTACTGGACCTCAACCACGCATTGGACGAACTGGGCGCGCTCGATCCATACAAGGTCCAACTCGTCGAATTGCGCTACTTTCTTGGTTGCACAGCCGAAGAAACAGCGGACCTGATGCAGGTCTCCAAGTCCACCGTCGATCGCGACCTGAAATTCACCAAGAGCTGGCTGTACCGGCGCATCCACCCAGGCGTCGTCGAGGATGCAGCCTGATGTAGCTATCCGAGTCCTCGATCGATCGCGCCCTGCGATTTATGAAAAGCGGGCTGTACCGGCGCATCTATCCTGCGTGGTCGAGGATACAATGAAACTGTGATTCAATTTGGCTCCGGTCCACGCAGTCTGAGATGAGGGTCATAAGCCACGGACGGGGTTTTCGCTCAGATGGACCAAACAACGGAAAGATTTCTGCGGGTTGAGGCGATCTTTCACGAGGCTCTCGCAGCTCCCGATGAAACGCGGGAGAATTTGATCGAGACCCAGTGCTATGAGGACTATGAGCTCGCAGCCGAGGTGCGCTCGCTGCTCGAGGCCTGCAAGGCGGAAGAGCAACAGAACGCATCCCGCCGGTTGGGGCCGGAGGCTGGCCCGGACAATCAAGCGGGTCGCAAGCGAGTGGGGCCCTACGAGCTTGACCGCCTGCTCGGACGTGGCGGGATGGGCGCCGTCTACCTAGCACACCGCGCCGACGGGCAGTTCGAGCAGAAAGTCGCCATCAAACTCATCGACTTGCCCCTTGCAACTGATCTGTTTCGAGAAAGGTTCCGCCAGGAACGGCAGATTCTGGCCGAGCTACAGCATCCGTATACAGCCCGCCTGCTCGATGGCGGCGTCACCGCCGAAGGCGACTTGTATCTGGTGATGGAGTATGTAGATGGGGTTCCCATCCATCGCTTCTGTGAAGAAGAGCGTCTTTCTATCCCCCAACGCCTCATGCTGTTCATGCGCGTCTGCGAGGCCGTCCAGTTTGCCCATCAGAACTTCGTAGTCCACCGCGACTTGAAGCCAGATAACATCCTGGTGGCTGAAGACAGCACTCCCCGGTTGCTGGATTTTGGCACGGCCAAACTGCTCTCTCCGTCACACGCCGGGCCCGACAGCAAACTTACCCGCGAAGGGTATCTGTCGTTTACTCCGCAGTACGCGAGCCCGGAACAGGTGTTAGGCAATCCCATCACCACGGCATCGGACACCTACTCGCTTGGCGTGTTGTTGTATCTTCTGCTGACGGGGACGCTGCCCTATGAACTCAAGGAACTTACTACCGCGGAGATGGTGCGGGTAATCTGCCAGGAACCTCCTCGCAGGCCGACTCAAGCAGTGGGCTCCAACAGGCGGCTCGATGCCGATCTGGAAGCAATCCTGCTGAAGGCTTTGCGCAAGGAACCGCAGGCTCGCTATCTCACCGCCGAGCAACTCGCCTCGGATCTTCGCGCCTATCTCGACGGGCTGCCGGTGGCGGCGCGCCGGGGCACGCTTCGGTATCGAGCCGGCAAGTTCATCCGCCGCCGCTGGTTCAGCCTGATGGCAGCGGCACTGCTGGCCGCCTCTCTGATGGCGGGCGTTGCCGGCGTGTTGTGGCAGGCCAGAGTGGCGAATGAGGAGCGGCGCAAGGCTGAGGCGCGCTCCGCCGATCTGCGCCAGTTGAGCAATAGCCTGCTCTCCGAATTGGATGAGGCGATCAAACAACTTCCCGGCTCGACTGGCGCACAGAACCTCCTGGTCACGCGCGTGCTCGAACACCTGGACCGCATGGCCAAAGACGCACAGGGCGACCGACAGACTCAACTCGACTTGGTGGATGCGTATACGCGGCTGGGGAACATTCAAGGCAATGCTTACGATCAGAATCTGGGCGACCCTGCGGGGGCGTTTGTCAGCCTTGGCAAAGCTCTGGCCATCGCCGGGCCGCTCGCCGCCTCTCGCCCCAGGGACCGCGGAGCGATCCGAGCGCTTGCCCTAGTACAACAGTCACGCAGTGAGATTCTGTGGCAAATCGACAAGACGCCAGAGGCGATTCCCGTCATGCGGGAAGCTCTGAAGAGCTTTGACTCATTGGTGGCGGACCCTCATGCCTCTGCCGCGCTGATCTACGAGGTTTCTTCAGCCTACGGCACCCTTGGGGACGAGCTGGGGCAAAACGGCACCGCCAGTCTCGCGGATTCTGCCGGGGCTGTCGCCGCCTATCGGCAGTCTCTGGCGCTGGATGATCGTGCCCTCAGCATCGATCCGAATTTCCTGCGCGCCAAGCGCGGTCTCGTGATCAACGGCTTTAAGATCGGCAGCGTGGAGATGGAGACCGATCCAGCGGAGGCGCTCAAGGAGTTTCAGGGTGCCTTGCAGCGCGCCGATGCCCAGCCCAAGGCCGAACAGGGCAGCCTACCGGGCGTACGGCTGCGCGCCATGCTGCTGCGCAAGCAGGCAAACGCCTTTGAGCGATTGGGAGAGTATGCACAGGCAGGCCCGCTCTTCGAGCAAGCCCTTGTGATCAGCCAGCGTCTTGCCGCCCAGGACCCGAAAGATTCCCGGGCTCTATTCGACGTAGTAACCGTGCTGGACGATGAAGCAAAGAGCTGCGAGGATGCAGCGGATCCGATTGTTGCGGCGGAGCCCGGCGACCGTCGCGTGAACCTGGTCCTTGCGGAGAAGCGTCTTGTGCAGTCCGCGGCCAATCTCGATCGGCTGCTGACGCAGGATCCGGCCAACGGTGTCTGGAAGGCATTCCTTGCCAGCATCCAGGTGCGAACCGGCGTCGTCACCGCCATCCTGCACACCCCAGGAGCTTCAGACGAGTTATCGAGGAAGGGCCTCGCCGCCCTGAAGGAAGTTGCCGAGAAGAATCAGGTTTCCCCGATGGTCCTCGACCAGGCCGCCAACGCCTTTTTGACGGCAGAGCCGGCCTCCCTCAGAAACCCTCAGTTTGCCACCTCATGCGCCGAGCGCGAGGTGGCGATGAGCCATGGAAAGACACCCTCTAGGTTGCTGACCCTAGCCCGGGCCTACCGGGCTTCCGGCCAGATGGAGAAGAGCCGCGCAACAGCAGAGGAAGGTCTGGCGCTGCTGCCGGCCCTCCCGCCGGGAAGCGTGAAACCGAACATCCGCAAGCTACTCGAAAACGAAGTCAATACTCGCTTCTGAACTGTTGTTTGCCATTCATGCGCCCGTCCATTGAGGGGTCCTGTTTGCCTCAGGTGGTCTCACCAACTCACGAACTGGTGTCAGAACTCGCAACCCATCACCTTGCCGCATTACTGAATCGCCGTGGTCCAGGTGGCCCCGACTTTGAAGCGGTGTGCGATGCCGCCCGCTTCGCCTGCTGGCACTCTCATTTAGATCATGCTTGGAGCTAACCTGAAAACTCCTCCATGCTGGGCTTCTTCAACCGTCCCCTAGCAACAATTTGGCGCCCTCCCTGTCGGACATTTTTCACCCCAGTATCCGCTTTTTGGGATTCATTGTAAGTGGATTTATTTTCAGTGTGTTGTCAGGTTTGGGAGGAGAAAAACCGGTTTTCAGGTCCTTTATTATCAGTGGGTTCCCAGGTTTGCGGACATCTTCGCAAACGGGCATAAAGTCGCACGGCTATTGGTACAGATTGTCGGCCTCCTTCGTCGTTGACTATCAGACTTGCCTCCATACACAACGCTCTATTGTAGGCTAATAATTCTGTCTTGTCAAGAGAAAAGTGAATCCGAGACCAGATTTTTTTAACGCCCCTGCGGCTCCCCTCCCCCCGCAGGGGTTGCCAGTTCTCGCTCCGCCAGGAGTTCCAGCAAATGCGAAAGCACCTCGTCGCGGTCGCGGCCGTTCAGCGCCAGAGCCAATTGCGCGGTGAGCAATCCGTAACGGGCGCCGAGATCATATCGCCGCCCCGTGTCTTCCAGCGCCAGGTACTGTTCCTGCCGGGCGAGCGCGGCGAGCGCCGCGGAAAGCGTGAGGGGGCGATGGGGGTCACTCGCGAGCATCCGGCCCAGGAGTTCCATCAAGGTGGGGGTGAAAACGTGAATGCCAAAAAAACACAGGTAGTAACCCGCGCGAATTCCCGGAACCATCAGACGCTGCTCGGCCTCGGTGGGCGTGGGTTTCTCGATGACCGTCTCCACGCGATAAACCCCGGCCCGGCCGGACATGCGGCGCCCCGCCACGGCGCCAAACCGCGATAGCAGACTTTCGCGGGTCGGTTGGACTCCGGAGGCCGAGCACGACTCGGTTTCCGCCAATTCCACCAGGCGCTCGACGCCTTGCTTCGCGGCACTCACATAGAGGTGATCGCCAACCATGTGTAGGAAAGGTTCCTGACCCACGAATTCCCGCGCACAATAAATGGCATGGCCATACCCCCGCGGCGGGTGCTGCTGAGCGACAAATCGCACCGCGCCGGCGAGGTTTCCCGCGGCTTGCGCGTAGCGAGCCTCGTCCCCGGGCCACACCACCACGCAGATTTCACCAATACTCCCGGTGAGGGCCTGTTCGATCAGGATGTTCAGAACGGATTTTTCCGCTCCATCCTGGATGAGAGTCTGGAGCGGAAGCGCCCGCTGATTTCCTCCCGCTGCTGTGATGACAGCCTTTCTGATCCGCACGATGGACGCTCCTTTTCCCGCCTTCAAAGGGACCGGCGATTTCATCAGACGGTAGGCGCCGGGGCCGGAGGTGAGCATTATACCCGACGCCGGCGGGTGACATGCGCAACTATTGGGGGATGGGGCCCGACACAAAACTGAAAAAGCGAACGTAGCGTGGGCGTCCCGCCCGCTGTCGCGGGAGCGTCCCGCTCCCGCCAGGAGTGCGCGGGCAGGATGCCCACGCCCCAGCGGGCGGGACGCCCGCGCTACGCCCAGGGGAGCGTTAACCTTTATGTCGCACAGGCTTGGGGAATCGCACGGCAGGGTGATTCGAAATTTGAGATTTGAAAAATGTAAGGACGGGGGGATGACATGATGGCGCACACGGTTGCGCCCGGCTGCTCGGAGATTGCAGCCGGGCTAGCCATTATCGATCTTACTGCCCCGCCTGGTATTGCCAAGAAGTGCGCGAGGGAGGGTTCGCCGACGACGCGGCGGTAATGGTGTTGGTGAGCATGTTGGTAGACACCGAAGTGGAGGGGAACCACGGCGGCGCGAAGTTGGTGCGTGCCTGGAACCGGCGGTCAAAGTAAACATTCGAGCTGCTCATGCTAACGCTGGCGGCCCTGTTTTCCATGCGGCCGCCAATGTTGGTCCATGTCCCCACGGAATTGCCGGTTTGTAGGTGTCCGATGCTGGAATTGGTTATGCCCGCTTGCGAAATCATGGCGACGCTGGCGTCCGTCTCAATGTTCGATCCGTTAGCGCTGGTGGGGCTAAGAATGAAGTTCCCGGCGGCCGTGAAAATCCCGAGAACCTGGTTCATGTTCTCATTCTGCGGAATCAGCGTATCCGCGGGATCGCCGTTGCAGCACGCCGGATTGCTCCCTGTAATTTTTTGATTGGCGCTGGTCGTCACCGGCTCCGTCGCGTAGAGGATATTACCCGTCTGGGTTATGTTCCCGTTGGCTGTCAAGTTGACCATGCTGTTGTTTTGAATGGCCGCTCCGGAAGAGGGGCCGGTGATGGTCACATCGTCGTCCACATAGATCATGGTCGCGGCCTGCGCGGGCGAGGTCAGCAGGTCCTCCGGAACCCCGCTCAGGCTCAAATTCGTGGTTGATCCATTGGCGGAGGAGTTCGACGTGCTTCCCCCATTAAACCGATTGGGCGCAGACGGCGTACATCTATTACTACCAGAGTAGGAACAAGTATTGGAGCCGGTGGCGGTTACGGTGGAGTAGGCATTCTGGGTATAGGCGGACACCGTGGTTGTCCCGCTCGTTCCAGACGCCGGGTCAACTGTGACCGTGGTGAAGGTGGTAGGGGTCGTCGTGGTCGTTTGCTGCTGGAAATTAGCCGTACAGGTGCCACCCGAGCAGCTCGTGCTGCCCACCTGGGTGACCACCGCCGAACCCGTCGTTGACCCGAATGTCTGCGCAATTGTGAAAACCTGTGCCGAGGGGTTCGAGGAACCGCCAGCGCCATTCGCCGTGGACATCGTCACGGCGGTGGCGACCGAACTGCTACCCTCCACGTAGACTCCCCCTGCATTGCTATTGAGGGAGCAAACTCCTGCGGTGCAGGTATAGGGAAGATAAACACCCGAGGTGGCGCCGCCAGCGGGGTAGGGCGTTTGAGTGACATCCTGCAAGATCGCATTCATCTGGGCATTGGTCGGCTGGGGCGGCGCAGGAGAACTGGTATTGCCGCAAACATTGGTGCCTTCGCCGCAACCCTTGCCGTCCAGAACGGCCCACTGTTGGCTGAAGGAATTTGCAGGCAGAGTGACGGGGGTTACGTTGAGATTGTAGCCGGACTGGAAAGACGGATTAACCGTGTTCCTGTCGGAAAAGGTATAGGGGACCGAGGAGCTGTTCGCGCAATTGCTGCCATCATAATAGCTGAACTGGGAACCCGTCTGGGAAACCGGATCGGTAAAGGTATAGCCCGGGCTGCTGCCGGTGGATAAGTTCCATTGTCCCATGGCATACATGGGCCCCGTCAGATAGCCCTGAACCAAGGGGCCTTGACACGCGGAGAAGCTGTCAATGAAGGCGCCAAAGGCGGCAAAGCTAGCGTTCGTGGTCGAGGTGCCCGATCCCTGGGTAATATTCACGGTAATGGCGCCCGTCTCGATGATTTGGGCCGTCTCGCTACCCCGGGAGGTGCCCTGTGACTCCAAGGTGTAGTTGTATACGTACTGCCAATTGGTGTAATTGCCAGCCGATCCGGTTGGCGTGGGCGCGCTGGGCAGAGTAATAGTGGCGGTAGTGATCGTGAAGCTCGCGGGCACGGAACTTGCGGCTGTCCCGGTGTTCAGCGAAGTGCTGCTGCCGTAAAGGCCAGTGACATAGGTACCGGCACTGGTCGCCAAATTGTTGCCGGCCGAAGTGGCCACGGATTGGAGGGTGGGCCACGTGGCGGGGGCGTTGGCAGGGGTATTGAAATAAGTGTAGATTGCCTCCCGGGCCATATTCATCCCTGAATCGGCGGCGTAGAAAGATCCCCGGTAATTCTTGTAATAGCCGTTGATCATCAGATCAGAGCTGGTGGAGACCACCGCCGCCAAACCAACCACCGACAGGAGAAACAGCAGAAGTAAGGTGATGATCAGGGCAACGCCGCGATCCTGAAACCTTCCCTGGCTGGGACATGGCGTCACCGCAACATCGGGATCATTCAGAAAGGAGCAAGTACGACTCAGACGGTTTCTCATAACACACCTCATTGGTCGTTCATCGACATGTTCCTCGGGTTTACGACCACCGACGCTCCCAAGACTTGATAGGGCCCCCCATCGAATTGGTTTCGGTATGAAAGCGTGGCGTTCGGTGGTGTACGCGCCAGGAGGCTTACGCGAACGGACCGAACCAGCGTGAAATCACTGTTGTAGCCCCCGCTGGCATTGTTGGCGGCGGAGGCTTTGTAGTAATAATTGCCGGTAGTGTCGTTCACCAAGGCCGCCCCCACCTTAAAGCTCACGATCTGGTCCATTACCTGAGTAGCGGCTCCGCCGGAAACTTGGCGCATCAGCTTGGGATCGTTGGCATTGGTTGTGTCCACGTAGTAAGTGATAGGGGCCAAGCGGATGATCCAGTCGGTGGTGGGGCTGCTTTGATAGTAGTTCACCCCCAGGTAAGCCGGGAGGGCATCAGTCGTTAGACAGAGCCCGGTTCCAGCGGGGGGGCACGGAGCGTCCTTCGGGTTAATCCCTGCGGTACTGGTCGACGTATAACTGAGCGCGATATTCGAGCCGGAGGCTGTGCCATTGGCGGTCAAAGTTATCGTTGTAAAGGGTACGCCAGCTCCACTGACCACCATCAGTTCGTCCCCCGTATGAAAGTTGCCGGCATATTGGGCGGCGGTACCCGTGGTGGGGACCACATTGACCGTCGTGCTCGTTGAGGTGTTGAGGTTTGCGGCAAGGTTGCAGGTGGGGGTGAGGCGGTCCGCCAGAATAATGATGAGTGAATCAAAGCAGGTGGTGCCGTATTGGAAATTCGGAGCTCCGGTATTGCAAGCGGTGGAGGGAGTTTGATTGACAATCTTAGCGCCTACTGGCCATGCCGGAGCGTAGGCGCCCAGGACCAATCCATTCGCGCCATTAACCGCATCCATCTGGATTTGCGTTAGGGCATTGCGCACACCGATGTTCAATCCCGCCAGCCCTTGTTGCTGGCTCAGGAGTTGTTGCTGGTTGTTGAAAAGCGTGAAGGCGGCGGAACTGATGATCAGAAAAACCGCAATGGCTACCAGCATTTCGACGAGCGAAAAACCGCGAGCGGCAGCAAGTCGTAAAGTACCTCGAGAATGAACGCTTTTTCCGGTCATGGTCGCACCGTAGTCATTTGGAAAGTGACGGGGGGCTGAACGGTATTATCCATAAGCAAGACCAAGACCGTGATTCGAGTGAGGCCCGTGACCGGCGTATTCGCTTCAATCTGCCACTGCCGATTGAACGTTATGCCCGTGGGCACCGTGGTAGTAGGGACACTGGGATAGCCGTCAGTGCTGTCCCAATGCCAGATGCCATCGGCGGTAAAGCTCTGGGTTACGTACTTAACGGTTGCACCACTCAGGATTTCGTAGGTTTCATTCATGGCGCCGGTGGAATTATTCAAGGTCACCGTGTCGTAGTAGTCGACGGAAAAGGTATTGCCGCTCACGGTTGCACTCACGGGCCCGACATTGGTCGGCACGATCTGCCCTGTCGCATTCAGGGACCAGGCTATACTGCCCCCCGCCAGGTGGGCTCGGGGGTCCGAGAGGGAGTAACTGTTCAGATCCTCGAGTTTCTCGGAAGCAAAGGTCGCCGCCAACGACATATAACGGGAGCGCACGGTGCTCTTATAAACATTTGTCATCAGCAGCGCGATGGACATCAGGCCGATGGTAAGAACCACCAGCGCTATCATGACTTCCATCAGCGAAAAGCCTGCTGGCACATCCGCGTTGTTAGGGCGATGTAACGGTGACATTTCCCACACTCGTCAAATTAATGGTATTTGACCCCCCAATTGAATTGGTAATCTGGAGAGTCATAAGGCCGGAGGGATCGTAGACCGTACCGTTGGCGCCGAACTCAAAAGTGGCTGTCCGGCCGATGGTCACGACATCCGGCCCGGAAATGGGAACCGCCGTGCCGACGGCAGAGAAAGTCGTCGCCGGGGGAACCATGTTATAGACCTGATACGAATTCGTCGCGGGAGTAAAGATGATCTCATACGCATAGGGGGCAGCGGTAGTGCCAGGATACCCTTGCATGATCGCCAGGTAGCGGGTCGACTGAATAGCGCCCGCGGCTGAGGACACGGCGGCACTCAGCCGGTAGCTTTTCGTGGCGTTGATGGTCATGGGGAGAGCCATTACCGTCACGATACTTCCTATGGTAACCACCACCAGGAGTTCGAGGAGGGAGAACCCTGTGGCTGCGCATCGCTTCATGGTAAGGCCAGCCTCCCGGCCAAGAGTTTCAGTCTCGGTTTGTCGACGTGTTTCCCGAACTCGACCGAATCGTTGCACCCAAGTCTCCACCGGGACCCACAGCCCCACATACTCCGCCACTGCATTGTGGGGTGGTCGGCGTGTCCAAACAATAGTACCCAAGTACCATCAGGGACCGGGTATCCCACTTTGGATGCGCCATTCGGTACCCTTTATTGTGCAAGAGCAAACTCCGGTCCGCTAAGTCCGGGATACGGAGGTAATGGGGCAGTGGGTGAAGATAGATGGCACGCCGCGGCAGGCCGCCCATAGTGTTGACAATGGATTTCTACCCTGCGGATGTCAAAGCGACTTATGTACGCAATGGGGGTGCCTATACCTTGTTCTTTCGAGGGGCGGGGCCATACCGCGCGTGTGCGGAATGGCTGTTGCTTGCGGTCCTTTAGCAAGCAGGGGACGGTGGGAGAAGGGATCAAGGGAGGGAGGTGCGCAAGCGGGGAAGGTGAGAGGGTTGGGCCGTCGGGCCCAAGAATCGCGATTGAAACGAGCGGAAGACCGCAGAAAAGACGTTCACCCTCACGGGATGTGTGTTATAGAGATTTTGCGAAGAAATCTAGACCCACACCCGGAGGGTGAACGATGGAAGCAAGCCTAGCGCAGTTGATTCTGCCTATCAAGCTCGAGAGAAGTTCGGAGCGGTTGACCAGTCTAGGCGGGCTGATGGTGTTGGAGGAGTTGGCGCGAGCGGTGGGGTTGTGGGAGGAAGTGGACCGAGCGCTGGAAGGTCCGAAGTCGGGGCGCGGGTATCAGCCGCACGAGTTTGTGCAAGCGTTG
>Ga0187868_1000205_pt1 | contig 52930 bp, 48 predicted proteins | sample June2016WEW_13_4_FD_133014 | JGI IMG/M metagenome (GOLD analysis project Ga0187868, IMG submission 133014) | Peatland microbial communities from SPRUCE experiment site at the Marcell Experimental Forest, Minnesota, USA - June2016WEW_13_40 | ecosystem: Environmental > Terrestrial > Soil >... | reverse complement strand
TCCGCAACTTTCGAGAACTACCGGATACGGGCGCTGCTCTACGCCGGCAAGCCGAACTGGCGGGTGCTCGGTTCGATCGTGGTCCGATGAGGTGCCCGGACCCCGTCAGATTCCGAAGAGCCACATGTGTCCGGGATGTCTGGAGACACCGCAGGGGGCGGAGGGGGAGGGATTCGAACCCCCGGGCCTTTTGGGCCAAGGCTTTTCAAGAGCCTCGCATTAGTCCGCTCTGCCACCCCTCCCGGCCCGAGCAAGCGTACTGCCCGGGTTCCGACGAACGCTGCTGAAGGTCAGGCGCCGCGGACCTGTGAGCGTATCGAGCGGATCCATTCGTCGGCGTCGCGCCAGGCCGCGTCCGCCCGAGCCCGCACGGCAGGCGCGTGCGCTCCTGCAGCGGGATAGGAGCCGAGAAACTTGACTCCGGCGAGCTCGCTGTGCAGCACGCGTAGGCAGTCGGCGACCACCTCGTCTGCCAGGTGACCTTCCAGGTCGATCAGAAAACAGTAATTGCCGAGCCCACGCTTGGTCGGGCGCGACTCGAGCTTCGTCAGGTTGATGTTGCGAGCCGAGAACTCGCTCAAGATGCCGTGCAAGCTCCCGGGCCGGTCCTTGCGTTGGAAGCACACGATGCTCGTCTTGTCGTGGCCGGTGGGGGCGGGGACGCCTTCGGTGGCGAGGGCCACGAAGCGGGTCTGGTTGTGGGGATGATCTTCGATGCTGGAAGCCAGGACGTCCAGCCCGTAGAGCTCGGCCGCGAGGCGTGGAGCGAGCGCAGCCGTGTGGGGGCGGCGCTCCTCGCCGAGGAGCCGCGCCGCCTCGGCGGTGGAGCTGGTGGCGACCACCTCTGCCCCCGGGAGGTGGTCGGCGAGGTACCGCCTGCACTGTGCCGATGCGTGGGGGAACGAGAGCACGCGGCGGATGCCCTCGACGGACGTTCCGCGAGGGGCGAGCAGGTGCATGTGAACGTCGAGGATCACTTCTCGCTGAACGAGCAGGTCCACCTCGAATACGAGGCTGTCCACCGTGGCGTGCACGGTCCCCTCGATGGAGTTCTCGATCGGGACGAACGCCATGTCCGTGCGGCCGCTGCACACGGTCTCGAGGACCTCGGGCAGGCTCGCCAGGGGGACGACCTCGGCTTTGGCGAAATCGGGCTGGGTGAGAAGCGCCTCCTCGGTGAAGGTGCCGGCCGGACCGAGGAAGGCGATTGAAGAGCTGTTGTGCGACCTGGCCGTGTCGCCGGTTCCCGAAGCAGGGCCCTGCGCAGCCTCCGAGGAGCCGCCCCGTCCGGGCCCCGAGGTCGCAACGCCGCTCATGACCAGGCAGGATAGTGGCCACAGATGGACGAACCGGCGTTGAGCCAGCTCCTAGAGGATGTTCGCACCGGGGTGTTGGATCCCGGCGAGGCCCTTGTGCGCCTGAAGCGGCTGCCGTTCGCCGATCTGGGTTTCGCCCGAGTCGATCACCACCGCGCCTTGCGCCAGCGCATGGGGGAGGCTGTCTACGCGCCCGGGAAGACACCCGAGCAGTGTGCCGCCGTGGTGGTCGAGCTCCTGTCCGAGCCGGGCTCGGTGCCGGTGGTGCTCACGCGCGCCGATGACGAGCAGTTGGCGGCGGCACTCCGGGTCGCGCCCGGCGGGGAGACGACCGCCACGGGGAGCACGTTCACCGTCGCGTGGCGTTCGGCTCCCGAGCGGTCGGCTCGCGTCACCGTGGTGACCGCCGGAACCGCCGACCTGCCCGTGGCAAAGGAATGTGTCGCGGTTCTACGTGCTTTTGGCTTTCGGCCGGCGTTGATAGTTGATTGCGGGGTGGCGGGCGTGCACAGGCTGCTGGCATCCCTCGACGAGCTGGTCACCGCCGATGGCGTGGTCGTGGTCGCAGGGATGGAAGGGGCCTTGGCGAGCCTGGTGGCCGGCGTCACAGCGGCTCCTGTCGTAGCGGTGCCCACCTCGGCTGGTTACGGCGCGGGCCTGGAAGGAGTCACGGCGCTGCTGGCGATGTTGTCGTCGTGCGCGCCGGGCCTGACCGTGGTGGGCATAGACAACGGATTCGGTGCCGCGTGCGCCATGTCCCGGGCTCTGCCTTGACCAGGAAGGCGACCGTCGCGAGCGCCAAGGGGAGTTCTTCGGAGAGGCTGGCATGGTTCCACTGCTTCGCAGGTATCGCCGGCGACATGGCCCTGGGATCGTTGCTCGACGCAGGTGCCGACATCTCGGAGGTACAGGCGCTCTTGGGCCGGCTGCCTCTTCACGGGTGGCACCTGCGCGCCGAGCCGGTGCTGCGAAGTGGGATCGCCGCGACACGCGCCGTGGTGGAGGTCACAGACGATGTCGTTGTTCGCACCCACTCCCACATAATCGGGCTCATCGAGGCGGCACGGCTTCCGGATCGCGTCGCGCATCGGTCGCTCGACACGTTCGCGACGCTGGCCGAGGTCGAAGGCCGACTGCACCGGCGCTCACCCGAGCACGTCCACTTCCACGAGGTCGGATCGCACGACACCGTCATCGATGTGGTGGGTACGGCGGCCGCGCTCGAGGTGCTGGGGATCGACAGGGTCACCGCTTCCTCCGTGGCCACCGGCACCGGTACGGTCCGCGGCGCTCACGGTTACGTGCCGAACCCGTCGCCCGCTGTGGTTCAACTTCTTCACGGCATACCCACCTGGGGACGCGACATCACGCTCGAGCTGACCACGCCTACGGGCGCGGCGATCCTCGCTTCGATGGCGACTTCGTTCGGTGCGCTACCTCCGATGCGCATAGCGGCGACGGGTTTCGGCGCGGGAAAGGCGGACATCGACGGTCTGCTGAACTGCACGCAGGTCGTCGTGGGTGAGGCTCTGGCGGACTCCCCGGTCCCGGGCCAGCCGCTGGTTCTCGTAGAGGCGAATCTCGACGACGCGACCGGCGAAGTGTTGGCTCACGCCGTGGAGGTGCTTCTCGAGGCAGGCGCGAACGACGCGTGGATCACACCGATCCTCATGAAGAAGGGTCGTCCCGGGCACACGGTGAGCGCTCTCGTCGACGTGGCGCTTGTCGAACCCGTGCGCCGTGTCCTGCAGTCCGAGACCGGGACCTTGGGGGTGCGCGGGGTGACGCTCGAGCGTTGGCCGGCGTCGCGGTCCATAGGGACGGTGGAGGTCGAGGGAATGGCCGTGCACGTGAAGGTGAGCCCGGGCCGGGTGAAGGCGGAGCAGCGTGACGCCGCACGCGTCGCGGCCCGTACGCGACTTCCGCTGCGAGAGGTGCTCCAGCGCGCCGAATGGGCATGGAGGCATGCCGGCCGTCCACGTTCGAAGCAGGATCCTGCCGGTCTCGACCACGAACCCCCCGATCGTCCGACCCCGGCCTGAGGGTGCACGTCTCGGTTGGGAGGATGTGGGAGTGGTGCGGGAGCGACGTGGGAGAGGTGCGAAAGCGGCATCCCACCCGCGTGAGCGTGTCAGGACCCTAACTCGGCGCTCGGTTACGGACCCAGGTCGTGGCGGTAGACGTGCGTCTCTCGCCGGGTGAACCCGAGTCGCAAGTACATGCGATTCGCGGCCCCTCTGGAGGGGCGTGAAGTGAGGTCCACGGTGCGTGCCCCTGCCGCCTTGGCCCGCGCGAGTGCCTCGTTCACCAGGGCGGATCCGACGCCGCCACCGCGCCGTGCCGTGTCCACGACGACGTCCTCGATCCAGGCGCGTGGACCGGTCGGCGCTCTGAACAACACGAGCGTCAGCGATCCCACGATCGCACCACGCGGGTCGCGCGCGACCAACAAGACGGTGCTCGGCGAACGCGCGATGTCGACGATCTCCTCTTCGACGAGCGCAGGAGCCGAGGACGACAGTTGCGGGACGAGGAGCGCGAGAGCACGAGCGATCTCGGGAGTGACCGAATCGACCTCCTCGACCTCAACCTCGGTGCCCGAGGCCTTGCGTGCTACGTCGTCGGTCACACGCAGCCGTTCGTCGTCGGTCACGAGCAGTCGAGTTTAATCGTCACACCTGGTGCAGCATCTTCGACGCGCTCGAACATTCGAGGCTCATCCGGGAGCCTCGAAACCGGTGCCGGCGGGCACGCCCTCTTCGAATCCTCCGTCCGGCGGGACGACGACAGGCAGTCCTGGCTCCATGCCGTCAGCGCTGGGGATGCCGAGCGCATGGACTCTGAGGCGGGCCTTTTGCGCCCTTGACTCTTCATCCACATGGACGAACTTCTCACCTCGCAACGCCGAGGCGATCGCCGCGATCACGCTCATCACCACCGCGAAGGCGAGGATGACCAGGAGGCCGTGCTTGAACGAGGGGCCGATCAACTGCGGGAAGAAGGACCGGCCGGTCAGGTCGGCGGCACTCGCGCGAGTGAGGTGGCCGAGAACGGTCGGGCCGAGGAGACTCTTCAGGGGGTTGTAGCCCAAGAAGGCGGCGAAGATGTAGCCGAGCGGTGGCAGGTGGGCGAGCTGGGTGGCCTTGGCGGCGGGGATCCCGTGGGCGACGAGCCCGTGGTACATCGCGCCAGGCACCTTCGCGTTCAGCCCGAAGACGAGCAACGTGAAGAAAAGCCCCATGGAGAGCGGCATGCCCGCGTTCCCGAACGTCACCCGCATCCCCGAGGCCGCCCCGCGATGGCGAGCCGGGACCGAGTTCATGATCGAGGCGGTGTTCGGCGAGGCGAAGAGCCCCATCGCGATCCCCGAGAAGAACATCACGACGGCGAAAGGCCCATAGGCGAAGTTGGCCGGGAAGGCCATCATCGCCAAGTACATCGCGGCCGAGAGCAGCATCCCCGCCGTTGCGAAGGGCCGGGCGCCGTAGCGGTCCGACAGCTTGCCCGACACCGGGCCGGCGACCACGAAGCCGATCGTCCAGGGGATCATGTAGATCCCGGCCCACAGGGGGGTGTTAACGAAGCTGTAGCCGTGCTGGGGCAGCCAGATGCCCTGGAACCAGATCATCAACATGAACATCATGCCGCCCCGCCCGACGGCTCCCAGGAACTGCGCCACGTTGCCGGCGGTGAACGCCCGGATGCGGAACAGCGACATCCGGAACATCGGGTTCGTCACTTTCATCTCGATGAAGACGAAGACGCCCAGCAACGCCAGTCCTCCGAAGAGCATCTCCAGCACGAACGGATTCGCCCAGCCGGTGAGGGAGTGGCCGTAGGGCTTTATGCCGTAGGTGACGCCCGTGAGGAGCATGGCGAGGCCCCCGGCAAAGGAGAGGTTCCCGAGCCAGTCGATCTTGGCCTTGATGCGGATCCCGATCTCCTTCAGTTTCAAGTAGGCCCAGACAGTCCCGAAGACTCCGATCGGCACGTTCGCGAGGAACACCCAGCGCCAGCCCACCTCCGAGAGCAGGCCACCGACGACGATGCCGAGGAACGACCCCAGGATCATCGCGACCATGTTGATGCCCAACGCGAGCCCCAGCTGCTCGGCGGGGAAGGCGTCGGTGATGATGGCGGCCGAGTTCGCCATGAGCAGCGCCCCGCCGATGGCCTGAAACATCCGCAGGAACACGAGCTCGAGTGCTCCGGCCGGGCCGGTGCTCCAGACGAGCGACAACGCGATCGCCCCGACGGTGAACCAGGCGAATCCGAGGTTGTACATCCTCACCCGGCCGAAGATGTCACCGATGCGCCCGACGGTCACGACGACGGAGGCCGAGACCAGCAAGTAGCCCATCATGATCCACAACAGGAAGGGGAAGTTGGCCGGTTGGAGCGGGTTCAGGTGGATGCCCCGGAAGATGACGGGCAGGGCGATCAAGAGGCTCGTCGCGTTGAGCGACGCCAACACGACCCCGATCGTGGTGTTGGAGAGGACGACCCACTTGTAACGAGGACCCACTACCGGCGAGTGGGCCGGTGCCAAGACGGTCATACCGGCATCTTGGTTCGCTCCTTCGTCTCGACGTGCTCCTCGGGCAAGGTCGGTACGCCGTCGGGCCGCTCGGACACCAGGGCCTCGAGTAGCGCGACAGCGCGCTCGAGCGCCATGCGGTCGCGCTCGCCGAAAGCGCCTAAACGCTCGGCGAGCCAGGTGTTGGTCGTCCGCTGCCGCCGGGCGAGGAGATCGGCACCTTTGGCGGTGGCGACGACGTGCACGCCGCGGCGATCGGCGGGGTTGGCTTGGCGGGCGACGAGTCCGGCCTCCTCGAGCTTGTCGGCAAGGCGCGTCACGGCCGGAGAGGGCAGGCCCTCGGCGTTCGCCAGTTGGCCGATGCCGAGCGGTCCGGCGCGCACCACCGTGGCGAGCGCGGAGAGCTGGGCGATGGTGAGCTCGGAGGGGTCGTGGCGTCGCAGCAGGCGAGCGAGGTGGACCATCGCCAGCCGGAGCCGGCCGGCCAGGACCTGCGGCGCTACGGACACCTCGGGGTTCGTCGTCCTCGTCGATCTGGTCTTGCTCGTCGTGCTGGGCCTCCTCTTCGAGCTTTTCGGGCTGCTTACGGCCGCCAGACGGGGCGGCCACAGGCGTCGCTGTGATCGAGCGGCGGGATAATGAATATAACAATGATACTAGATGCTACCAGCACCGACCTGACCTCGTGCCATCAGATGATCGCCTGGGTCGGCGAACTTGCCTTGGCCCACCCTGTGGCGCTTTCGGCGGCGTCGGTGATGGTCGCGATGGTCTTTGTCGCGGTTCCCGCCCTGGGTCGCCGCCGAATCACACGGCGGAGACGAAGATCTGTCGAGAGATTGCAGCGCCGAGCGCGATGGTCTGCCCGTCCAAGTCGAGGCTCATGGTTCCGTCAGGTGATCTTTCGCGCACGCGAGCGGAGCGACCCGGGATGAACCCGTGGTCGTCGAGGTACTTGAGACCGGCGACGTCGAGCTCGGCCTCCTCGGTGATGCGCTCGAGTCGAACAATGCGGCCTGGGGCGACCTCCGCCAGGCAGACCTGCTCTTCACGGGCCGCTTCTGTGTCAGCGGCGCCCTCACCACCGGAGGGACCGGCGCCCGGGATCGGGTTGCCGTGCGGGCAGGTGCTGGGATTGCCGAGCAGCTCGACGAGCCGCCCCTCCACCTCGTCCGAGATGACGTGCTCCCAGCGGCCGGCCTCCAGATGGACCTTGTACCAGGGAAGCCCGATCACGTCGACGAGCAGACGCTCGGCAAGGCAGTGCTTGCGTATGACGCTGTCGGCCAGTTTGCGCCCTTGGTCGGTGAGGGCGATCTGGCGTCCGGAGCGGCGGAGATAGCCCTCAGTCGCGAGCCTGTCGAGCATCTCCGAGACCGACGGAGCCGAGCGCCCCAGGCGGTCGGCGATGCGAGCCTGGATGACCGGCGTGCCCTCCTCGGTCAAGGCCTGGATCGTCTGGAGGTACTCCTCGACGGGGGGGTGGAACCCACCGGTCGCGTGGGAGTCGACTGCGGGCACGCTCAAAAGGCTAACGGTCCCAGGGCACGGCCGAGGACCGTTTGCCAGGGCAATTTAGGCTAGGTTGGCCTAAGATTATTTGTTAGGCAGCCCTCAAAGAGGGAGTCCGGAGCCCGCCCGTGGGGTGATCGGGTCCGGCGGTGACCGGACGTGCTGCGGTGGCCGGGTGTCGAGGCCCGGAAGCGTACGGGAGCGTAGGAGAGCGAGCTTGGTAGCGACGTTGGTGATCTTCTTGAGAGAGGGGATCGAGGCGAGCATGATCATTGCGATCCTCTGCGCCTACCTGGATCGCATCGGTCAACGCAAGCACTTCGTCGACGTCCTCGCCGGGGTGGCAACGGCGCTTGTGTTGGCCACCGTTGGCGGTGTGGTCGCCTACTACAGCATCCGCGCGTACAGCGGCTCAGAGACGCAGACGGTGTTCGAGACTGCCACCTACCTGCTGGCCGCGGGCGTCCTCACCTATATGACGTTCTGGATGCGTAACCACGCCAGGACGATCTCCTCGGAGCTGCGGGCAAAGACCGAGGCCGCCCTCGACTCGCGTGCGCGAAGCGGCCTTTTCCTCCTTGCGTTCCAGGCTGTGGGTCGTGAGGGACTGGAGACGGTCGTGTTTACCTTGGCGATCGTCTTCTCCGCCAGCGCGAAGGGAGCGATGCTCGGAGCCGGAGTCGGACTGACACTGGCGCTGGTTTTGGCTTTTGCCATCTACCGGCTCGGTACCCGCGTCAACGTCGGAGCCTTTTTCAAGACCGTCGGCGCGCTTCTCATGGTCTTTGCCGCCGGCCTGCTCGTCGACGCGGTCGAGAACCTCCAGGAGCTCGGATGGCTGCCGGTCCTCACCCATCCATTGTGGAACTCGGCGCATGCCTTGTCGGAGGACAGCGCGTTCGGTGACATCGTGCACAGTTTCTTCGGATACGTGAGCCAGCCGACCCCTCTGGAGATCACGACATGGGTGCTCTACTTGGGGCTCGTGTTGACTGCTTTCTTCGGCCTCTGGCAGCGCCTGCGCGCTCGGCGTGTGGCGACAATTTCGATGGGACCGCAGAAGGACCGGTAGGGACGAGGGCGCACACGGCCATGCCCGGCGGCGTTGGCGGAAGTTCGCGTGCCTGTCGAGCAGTGCACGACCTCGGACAACCGGATCGAGAGTTCGCCCTGGATCTGCAGTCTGTGCACCTTCCCCTCCTCCGTGGGTCGCGCCAACTGACAAGGATGTTAAAGACCTCAGGTTTCCGCTTCGTCACCGTCGCGTTAACGCCGCGCGAAAACTGGTCGAAGGGGTTCGATGAATCCTGCTGAAGAGGCGGCGCTCCTTAGCGAAGAGGTGGAGTGTTGCCGCCCTCTTGTTGTTGTTCGGAACCGATGGACCGGGCTGGGTATGGCTGAGGGCGCCAGCTGTACAGGACGCCGAGCTCGAGCCGCTTGCTCTCCATGAGGGCCCTCATCTTCTGCCAGTGCGGGCCTTTGAGATCTCTTAGGTGACGGGGCAGGACGCGTCTGACCCTCTCGGCTTCCTGGCGATAGCGTTCGGCTACGCCGCCCATCGCGAAGACCGTGGCGGGTGAGAGACCGGTTGCGTCGGCCGTCGCGAGCTCGCGAAGGCGCGTGGCGGCCACCCGGGCATCTTGCATGAAACCAAGGCCGTCCTGGAGGCGCACTACGCGGCTCACCATGTTGGCGGTGTGACCCTCGTAGACCTCGGACACGAACTCCAACGCGTAGCGCAGGCGTTTGCAGCGGATTCGAAGCTGGTGGAAGTCGTCTGGCGCACCGCTGCGCCGGGCGCGTTTAGCGGCTTTGACTGCCGAGCGATGTCGGGCCTGCACGAGGTCGGGGACCATGGCTACCGCCAGGGCGCTCGCCGCCGCCGAGTACGAAGGTGGGCCCTGGCGCAACATGGCACTGAAATCGGAGACGAGGTCTTCGTAGCGGGACGACTCGAGGCATGACAGCAACTCGTCGCGGGCCGTCTCTCGCTCGCGCCCAAGAAACTTGGCCAGCTCGTCCAGGGCCCCCCTGTCCTCTTCGGGTAATTCGCCGGCCCACTCTTCGAGGCGTTCGAGTTGGACATCGAGATCACGCACCGCCCCGAGTGTCCTTCCCAGCCAACCCAGCTCGTCGCGCATGTGCTGAGCGCTTGCCGGGAAGGCGTCGGAGAACAGGGCGAGAGCGGCGCGCATGCGACGCGTCGCCACCCGCATGTCGTGCAGCTCTTCGGTGTCCTCTCCGAGGCGTGTACCCGGCTCGTGCGTCACCATCGCCGTCAGGTTCCGGCGAAGCACGACGTAGGCGACGTCGCCGACAGTAGGGCTGGGAGGCAATCGCTTCGGGCCCAGGTCGGGGGGCCCGGGGACCGCGAGCCCCTCGGCCAGTAGGCCTGCTTCGAATTTCGAGAGCGTCGCGGGCTGGAGCCCGCAGGAACCCCTTAGTTGCTCCACGAACGGGGCGAGTGCTTCAGCCCACCTGGGCACGACCTCCACCTCGACGCGACAAAGACGGGTAGGCCGTTGTCCGTTGCCCGCGCTGATGGCGGTCTCGTCGAGAGCGACCTCGGCGACCGTCTCCCCCCCGACAAGCAGGTCATACGGCTGGCGCGTGGTCCGGACCTCGAGGACGGGGAGAAGAGCGCGCGCCCCGGCCAACGCGCGCACGCGCTTTCCCACGGGACCTTCGGCGCCGAGGGTCTCGATGCCGTCCTCGGGCAGTACTTCTGTGATTTCGACCCGCCTGCGCAAACCTGCGGTTGCCGACGTTGTGTCCTTCAGCGTCACCTCGCCCAGCGCCCCCGTGTGTCGCACGCGGAGCACGTAGCCGGAACGGGTCACTCGCCAGTCCTCGGTGTCCACGTAGGTGTCGAACAGGTGCTTGGTGGACTTGGCCGACACCGCGAGCGTCGCTCGCGAGCTGGCGTCGGCCGTGGGCAGGGTACCCGTTGCGGGTTCGTCACCGTCCGTGGGCTGGGCATCGGTGATCGCGTCGAGCCAACGTTCTACGGGCCTCAGGTCGATCGCGTCGAACTGCCACTCGACCTCGATGTTGGAGGAAGCCGTCGAGCTGTCTGTCACAGAGCAAGATTACTTCGACACCGCCAGTCACCCACAGGCCGTGGACCTCCGGGGGTGAGCCCCTCGGAGTGTTCGCCCTGGTGGGTGCGCTCGGGCTTCCACCCATCCGCCGGGCCTCTCCAGGCACAAGATAGGGTCGTTGTCGTGACCTCGCTGACGGTGAATTCCCTCGGGGAGCCCTGATGGGTCGAGACGCGACACCGGCGCGCCCGCGACCCGCCGACGACGACGGCATCGTCCGAGCCGCCGGGGGGGTGGTGCTCCGGCGTCGCGAGAGCGGCACCTGGGAGGTGGCTGTGGTGCACCGTCCCCGACGAGAGGATTGGTCGCTGCCGAAGGGCAAGCTCGCGCCGGACGAGTCCCTCGAGGCGTGCGCTCTTCGCGAGGTGGAGGAGGAGACCGGGCTGAAGTGCCGCCTCGAGCGGTTCGCCGGCTACACAGAGTACGTCGACCGTCGTCGGCGCCCGAAGATCGTGGCCTACTGGGTCATGGAGGTGATCGACGAGGGGACCTTCTCGGCGCACGCCGAGGTGGACGAGCTGCGATGGCTCGAGGTGTCCCAGGCGCTGGAGATGCTCACGTACGGGCGCGACCAGGATCTGCTCGCCTCGGTGGAGGAGCTGGATCTGGTCCGCTCGGCCTGACCCGCCCCGGTGGCCTGACCGGCCCGCGTTGGCCCGACCGGCCCGCTCGGCTCAGCCCGGTACCAGCCGCCAGACGGACTTCGGCAAGAGGCGAAGAACGGCGAAGAGCATCTTCAGCGAGGCAGGTGACCAAACGACGTCGGCCCTTCGCTCGAGGCCCCTGATGATGTCGGCTGCCACAGCTTCGGGCGTGGTCGCCATGGGAGCGGGGGGGCGTCCGGCGGTCATGCGGGTCGCCACCCATCCCGGGCGCACGATCGTCACACCCGCGCCCGTCGGACGCAGGGCCTCCGCGAGCCCCTGCGCGAACGCGTCCAGCCCCGCTTTCGACGCGCCGTAGACGAAGTTGGCCCGCCTGACCCGTACTCCCGCCACCGAGGACATCACCACGAGCCGGCCCTGTCCTTGTCGGCGCAGTATCTGTGCGAACGCCACCATGGCCGCAGCCGGACCGGTGAGATTCGTGCTGAGCACCGAGGCCGTGGCGCCCGGGTCGGACTCGCAGACTTCCTGGTCGCCCAACACCCCGACCGCGACCAGAACGAGGTCGACCTGGCCCATGCGGCCGGCGACGTCCTGGGCGAGCGCCGTATGCGCCTCGTCGTCGGTCGCGTCCCACGTGATGGCCTCGACAGATGCGATGCCGAGCGCCCTCAGCTCCTTGGCTGTGTCCTCGAGCTCGGTCTGGTCGCGCCCGGCCAACACCACGTGCCTCAGGCGGCGCGCCGCCAATCCTCTCATCACCGACCGGGCGATGTCGGAGGTGCCGCCCAGCACCACCGCGGTCTGTGGCATGCCCAAAGCATCGTTCATCTTCGCCGTCCTCGTGTTTGCGGCACGCCACGAACACGCGCCGTGCTCTTCCAGCCTGGGGTGCCCATCGGTGTGCGCAAGCTGTCCGGCGTGGTGCTCATCTGTGTGCACCGGCCGTGCTGCGCGGCCGGGACCGCCGGCGCAGCCGGGGTTGTCGGGGCGCCACGGCAGGCTCCACGAGCCCCAGCCGACGCGCCAGGTCGGATACGAGCCTGCAGTCGGGGTCGACGCGGTCTCGCACCTCGCGCCACTCGCCCAGTCGGGGGTACATCGCCCCGAGGAGCTCGGGCCGTAGCCGTGAGTCCTTGGCCAGGTAGACGCGTCCCCCCGCCTCCGCCACCACCACGTCGAGCTCGTCGAGCATGCCCCCCAACCCGGGGGATCCCGTCGGGATGTCGAGAGCGAGGGTCCATCCTGAGGAGGGGAACGACAGGGGCCCGGGGTTGGCCTCGCCGAAGCGCTTCAGCACCGTGAGGAAAGATGCCGTTCTGGCGCCACTCACGCGCTCGAGCGCGATTCGAAGTGCGTCCTCGGCGTCGAAGGGCACGACGAATTGGTACTGGATGAAACCGCGCGGCCCGTAAAGGCGGTTCCACGAGCCGAGCGCGTCGAGAGGATGGAAGTAAGAGGCCAGCGTCTCGGGTTTTCGTGGTTGCCAGCGCGGCGCCTTGCGGTACCACATCTCGTTGAACGCGGCCACCGTCAAAGGGTTGAGCAGACCTCCTGGCGGGGTGAGCGGCACGTCGAGGAGCACTCGGGGGTCGAACGCGAGCGGGTCCGTGGCGCAGGACCCTGAGAGGCTCGCCAGATCCGCGTGTTCTGCTCGCGTCAGCACAGCGCGGCCGAGTCGCCGACCCCTGGCCAGGCAGTCGATCCAGGCGACGGAGTAGCGGTACTCGTCGTCGCGCGCCGTCATGCGTGCCATGGCGTCTTCGAGGTCGGTCGCTCTCTCGGTGTCCACGAGCATGTAGGCGGACTCGACCCGCAACAGTCGGATCGTCGCCTCGAGGACGACCCCCGTGAGTCCCATTCCTCCCGCGGTGGCCCAGAACAGCTCGGCGTCGCCTTCGGGGGTGATCTCGCGGGTCTCGGTGGGAGTGGCAAGCGTCAAAGACATCACGTGCGAGCAGAAAGAGCCGTCACGGTGGTGGTTCTTTCCATGGATGTCCGCGGCGATCGCCCCGCCGACCGTCACGTATCGAGTCCCCGGGGTCACCGGGACCCACCAGCCCCTCGGCACGAGCAAGCGCATTAGGGCGTCGAGACTCAGCCCGGCACCCACCCGGACCCATCCGGCCTCGAGGTCCGAGTCGTACACACCGTCCATGGCGGTGGTTTCGAGCACCACCCCGCCGGCCGATTGCGCCGCGTCGCCGTAGGAGCGGGCGAGGCCACGTGCCACGACTGCTCGTCCTTGAGAGGCGGCGGCTGCGAGCACCTGCCGGACCTCTTCGGGTTTCGACGGGCGGGCGACCTCCGCCGAGCTCGGCGCCGTGCGCCCCCAGCCCGTCAGGATCTGGTGGGTCGTGGGAACCCCCGTCGGTGTGTTCGGCGAGCCGAGCGACCCCTCCTTCGGCTCGATCACGCGTACACGCCGACGGCGAACAACAGCACCCACACGAGACCCATGACTTGCAGGGTCCGGTCGCCCAGCGCGAGGTCCTCGGGAGCGCCTCCCTGTCCCCTCTCGAAGCGCAGCTCCACGTGGAGCACGGCCATGACGAAGGGCACGATCGACAGTTCGAACCAGATCGGGTGGTGACCCACACCGGTTCGGGCACGCTCGAAGGCCCACAGGCAGTAAGCGGTAAGGGTGATGCCGGCCGCGATGAGACGGACCGAGCGCAGGAACGTCGGAGGATACGCGCCGAGGGCGCGGCGATGGGCGCTGCGAAGCTCACCGAGCTCCGCGTGCTCCGCGCTCCTCTTACCGGCGACCACGAGCAGCGAGCCGAACGAGACCACGATCAAGAACCAGTCCGACAGGTTCACTCCGGCGACGACGCCCCCCGCGATAGCCCGGAGGATGAAGCCCGAGGAGACACAGGCCAGGTCGATCACAGGCTCGTGCTTGAGACGTAGCGAGTAGGCCGCCGACACCGACGCGTAGATCGCGACCACGAGGGCGAGGCGTCCGCCGGCCAACCACCATGCGAGCCCTACCGAGGCTGCCAGCAGAGCCAACCCGGTGGCGGCCGCGACCGCTACTGGCACCTCGCCGGCGGCAACCGGGCGGAAGCGCTTCGTCGGATGATGACGGTCGGCCGTGGCGTCCAAGGTGTCGTTCAACAAGTAGGTGCCGGCGGCCGCGGCGCAGAAGACCCCGAAGCCTCCGGTCGCCCGCAGGGCGATGTGCCCGTGGGAGAGGACGCCTGCCGCCCCGGGAGCCGCGAAGACGAGCACGTTCTTCACCCACTGGCGGGGTCTGGCGAGGCGGAGAAGTCCCAGCAGGATTCGGCGCCGGTGGGTGCCCGGCTCACCGGAGCCGCCGACGACGGGCGCTTCGTCGAGAGGTTTCCCCGTCTCGGGCGTGGTGCCGGTGGTGTTCAGTTGGTGTTCTTCGACGGCGCGCACCATGGTCGGAAGTGGGCCGCGGGAGACGATCCGCTGCGGCCCGATCGCCCGCCACGCTACCACCGGCCTTGTCTGTCGACGAGGGAGTTTCTTGCGGTGTTTCTCGGCGCGTGTGAGCGACCTATGGGTACGGTTTGGCGCCCTGCGAGGCGACGATGCCTACACTCGGTGGCCGATGAGACGCCCTTACCGAGTGATCGTGGCCAAACCGGGTCTCGACGGCCATGACCGGGGGGCCAAGGTCATAGCGCGAGCTCTTCGCGACGCGGGTTTCGAGGTCATCTACACCGGCCTGCACCAGACCCCTGAGCAGGTGGTGCAGGCGGCGCTCCAGGAGGATGCCGACGCGGTCGGACTATCGCTGCTCTCTGGTGCGCACCTGACCCTCGTTCCCAAAGTGGTGGAGGGACTGCGGGCGCAGGGTCTCGACGACGTGCTCCTGATCGTGGGCGGGACCATCCCCGAGGCCGACATCGGAAAGCTCAAGGAGATGGGGGTGGCGGAGGTCTTCACCCCCGGCGCCTCGCTGCCCACCATCATCGAGCGCGTGACCGAGGCGCTCGAGCGGCGCGAGGAGGCCGCGACCGGAGGCTGACGACGGTCGGCGAGATCGATCGACGAGAGGAACAAAGCATTGGATCTCTACGAGTACCAGGGCAAGCAGTACTTCGCGCGGTTCGGCATTCCCAGTTCGCCCGGCGTGCTGTGCTGCAGCGTCGACGAGGCTCAGTCGGGCGCCGATCAGTTGGGCTACCCGGTGGTGGTGAAGGCGCAGGTGAAAGTGGGCGGTCGGGGTAAGGCGGGAGGCATCCAGCTCGCGGCGGACTCCGAAGACGTGCGTCGGCACGCGTCGGCCATCTTGGGCATGGACATAAAGGGCCACGTCGTCAGGCGGCTCTGGATAGAGAAGGCCTCGGACATCGCGCGCGAGTACTACGCGAGCTTCACCTTGGACCGGTCCGCGAAGCTCCACCTGTGCATGGTGTCTGCGAAGGGGGGCGTGGACATAGAGGAGGTGGCGGCTACCGATCCCGCGGCCATCGCCCGGCTGCACGTCGACCCGGTCGACGGGTTGTCGGTCACCGAGTCGGAGAACCTGGTGGCCGAGGCGGGCCTCGACCAGGAGGCTCGTGCCCAGGCGGCCGACCTTCTGCTCAAGCTGTATGACTGCTACGTGCAGGGCGACTGTGACCTGGTCGAGATCAACCCGATGATTCTCACCACAGACGGGCGGGTTCACGCGCTCGACGCCAAGGTCACCCTCGACGACAACGCCGCGTTCCGGCATCCGGAGTGGGGAGAGCTCGGCGGCTCCGAGGACCTCGACGCGCGCGAGTTGCTCGCGAAGGAGAAGGGTCTCACCTACATCGGGTTGTCAGGATCGGTGGGGATCATCGCGAACGGAGCGGGGCTCGCCATGAGCACCCTGGACGTGGTGAACCAGGTCGGAGGGAGGGCGGCCAACTTCCTCGACATCGGCGGTGGAGCGAGCGCGGACACGATGGCATCGGCGCTGGAGGTGATCAACAGCGACGACTCGGTGCGCTCGATCTTCGTCAACATCTTCGGCGGCATCACGAGAGTCGACGAGATTGCGAACGGGGTGGTGGAGGCGCTTCGCAGGGTGCAGCTGCGCTCGCCGATCGTGTTGCGGCTCGACGGGACCAACGCAGAAGAGGGCCACCAGATACTTGCCGGGCACCTTTCGGATCGGATCGTGGTCGAAGACACGATGGTCGAGGCGGCACGCAGGGCAGTGGCTCTGGCGGGAGCGGGCCGATGAGCATCTTCATCGACGAGACGACCAAGGTGTTGGTCCAGGGCCTGACCGGCACCCAGGGGAGGTTCCACGGCCTTCGAAACCGTGACTACGGCACGAAGGTGGTGGCAGGGGTCACTCCTGGGAAGGGCGGAAGTGACGTCGACGGCGTGCCGGTCTACGACACCGTCGAGGAGGCGGTGGCGGCGACGGGGGCAGACTCATCGTTCGTCGCGGTCCCACCGAGGTTCGCCGCGGATGCGATAGTCGAATCGGCGGCCGCCGGTCTGCGGTTCATCGTATGCGTCACCGAGGGCATTCCCGCGCAGGAAGAGGCGCTCTTCTTCAACCGGCTGCGCCGCGACCATCCCTCCACCCGTCTGGTCGGTCCCAACTGTCCGGGTGTCATCTCGCCGGGCAAGTGCAACATCGGCATCACCCCCGGCGCTATCGCGCTGGCGGGCGGACCGGTCGGCATCGTCAGCCGCTCCGGAACGCTCACCTATCAGGCGCTGCACGAGTTGTCCCAACAGAACGTGGGCCAGACGACGTGTGTGGGGATAGGAGGTGACCCGGTCCCGGGTACCGGGTTCATCGACTGCCTCGCCGCGTTCGAAGAGGACACCGACACTCGCGCGGTGATGTTGATCGGAGAGATCGGAGGCTCCGAGGAGGAGCGTGCGGCGAGGTTCATCGCCGACCACATGACGAAGCCGGTTGTGTGCTACGTCGCGGGGGTCACCGCGCCGCCGGGACGCAAGATGGGCCACGCCGGCGCGATCATCTCCGGTTCCCAGGGTACGGCCCAGGCCAAGATGGAGGCGCTCGCCGGCGTCGGTGCGACCGTCGCACAGAACCCGACCCAGGCCGCGGAGCTGATGGTGGAGGTCGTGAAGAACCTCGCTTGACGCGCCGACTCGGTGAAGTGTCGCTTCTCGCGACAAAGTCTTCACTACGAACGGGCACTGGTAGCGTGGCCTGTGTGCGCGTAGGGGTGCTCGTCTCCGGTACCGGGAGCATCCTCGAGGCGTTCTTGGAAGCCGGCCTCCCCGTCGTGGTCGTGGTGGCCGACCGCCCGTGCCGGGGTCTCGAGATCGCCGGTGCGGCGGGAGTGAGCAGCGAGCTGGTCGATCGTCGGGCCTTCGGCGGGTTCGGCGACCGCTTCGACCGCGACGCCTACACGTGTCAGTTGGTGAAGGTGCTGGCCGGGCACCGGGTGGACCTGGTGGCGATGGCAGGGTTCGGCACCGTGCTCCGCCAGGAGGTCCTCGACGCCTATCCCGGGCGTGTCCTTAACACCCACCCCGCCCTGCTTCCGGCCTTCCCCGGCTGGCACGCCGTCGAGGACGCTCTGGCCGCCGGGGTCAAGACCACGGGGTGCACCGTGCATGTCGCCACCCTCGAGCCCGACGCCGGGCCCGTCCTCGCTCAAGAGGAGGTGCCGGTGCTGCCAGGCGACACCAAAGAGACCTTGCACGAGCGCATCAAGCATGTGGAGCGACGCCTCTACCCTGATACCGTCCGGCAGATGCTCGTGGAACTGGAGGACCCGACGGTGAGGTCGCATTGAGGGCGCTTCTCTCGGTGTACGACAAGACCGGTCTGGTAGGCCTGGCCAAGGGGCTCACCGGGCTCGGGTGGGAGCTCGTGGCCAGCGGTGGCACCTCGGGCGCGTTGGCCGAGGCCGGCGTCGCGCACCGGGAGGTGGCCGACCTCACCGGCATCCCCGAGATGCTCGGGGGCCGCGTGAAGACGTTGCACCCGGCTGTGCACGGCGGCATCCTGGCGGACCGTTCGAAGCCCGAGCACCTGGCGGATCTTCAGGCGCACGGCATCGTTCCCATCGACCTGGTGGTGTGCAACCTCTACCCGTTCGCCTCGAACCCTTCGATCGAGATGATCGACGTCGGGGGCCCGACGATGGTGCGCGCCGCCGCGAAGAACCATGCGCACGTAGGCATCCTCGTGGACCCGGCCGACTACGAAGGCGTGCTCGGCGAGCTGCGCTCAGCGGGTGAGTTGTCGGCGGAGACCCGTCGACGTCTCGCGCGTGTGGCGTTCGCCCACACCGCCGCGTACGACGCGGCGATAGTCGAGTGGTTCGGCGCCGCCTCCGCAAACGACGGCGAGTCGTTGCCGCCCAGCTTGCAGCTGACCCTCGAGCGTGCAGGGGAGCTGCGCTACGGCGAGAACCCCCATCAGCGCGGCGCCCGCTACCGCGTCCACGGCCGGCCGACGTGGTGGGACGGCGTCGTGCAGCACGGTGGGACCCAGCTGGGCTACGTGAACCTGTTCGACGCCGATGCAGCGTGGCGGCTGGTGCACGAGCTGCCCGGCAAGGACGAGGTGGCGGCGGTGATCGTGAAGCACGCCAACCCCTGTGGGGCCGCGGTCGCTTCGAAGCTCCCCGACGCCTATCGCCTCGCTCTCGACTGCGACCCTGTGTCTGCATTCGGCGGGGTCGTGGCGCTGGGGGGTCGCTGCACCGAGACGGTCGCTGCCGCGGTGGCCGAGGGCCCACAGGCCGACGTCGTGATAGCCGCGTCGTGGGACCCGGCTGCGATCGAGGTGCTCGCCGCCAGGCGCAAGGCCACCCGGCTCCTGGAGGCCCCCCCGTACACCTCGTCTCAGGGGCGAGGCGTGCTGGAGCTCAGAACCCTGGGTGGGGGATTCCTGGTGCAAGAACCCGATCGTTTTCTCGCAGGGCGCGAGCAGTGGAAGGTAGCGACGAAGGCGGTGCCCGACGCGACGCAGTGGCGTGATCTCGAGCTCGCCTGGCGTGTGTGCGCGAGGGTGTCGTCGAACGCCATCGTCGTAGCGACCGCCGGCCAGGCAGTCGGTGTGGGAGCTGGCCAGCAGTCCAGGGTGGAGGCCGCGGAGATCGCGGTGCGCAAAGCCGGAGAGCGCGCCCGTGGGGGCGTCGCGGCGAGCGACGCGTTCTTCCCGTTTCGTGACGGGCTCGACGTTCTCGCCGATGCAGGGGTGAGAAGCATCATCCAGCCGGGTGGGTCCGTACGCGATGCGGATGTCGTCGCAGCCGCCGACGAGCATCAGATAGCCATGGTGCTCACGGGCGAGCGCCACTTCCGCCATTGACGGGCCTCCGTTGACGGACCCGGACAACCCCTCACCTCGACCATCGGCGGAGGACGCGTGGTGACCGCGCGCATGATGCCGGGCGGACCGGTTGCCGATGCGGTGCTGGCGGACGTGGCGCGTCGGGTGTCGGCACTGAGAGGTGGCGGCCTGACCCCGGGGCTCGGCACGATCCTCGTGGGGGACGACGACGCGAGCGCGGGCTACATCCGGATGAAGCAGGCGAAGGCGGTCGAGCTTCAGATGTTCTCGCCCCACGTGCAGCTTGGCGCCGAAGCCACTCAGCGCGACGTGGTGGCAGCCATCCGGCAGTTCAACGACGATCCGGCTGTGCACGCCATGCTCGTGCAACACCCCGTTCCGCCGCAGATCGACTACGAGTCGGCTCTCTCGGAGATGGACCCGGACAAGGACGTCGACGGGCTCCACCCGGTCAACATGGGCCGTCTGGCCCTGTCGTTGCCGGGTCCCGTTCCGTGCACGCCGGCGGGCATCGAGTCGCTCCTCGCGTACTACGAGATCCCGGTCTCGGGCCGGCACGTGGTGATCCTTGGTCGGGGCGCGACCCTCGGGCGGCCGCTCGCCTTGTTGCTCTCCCAGAAACGGCCGACGGCGAACGCCGCTGTCACGGTCGTCCACACGGGAGTGTCGAACTGGGCGGAGCACACCCGCAGAGCCGATGTCGTCGTCGCTGCAGCCGGGGTGCCGGGGATACTCCGTCCCGAGCACGTCCGGCCGGGCGCCGTCGTGGTCGGGGGCGGGGTTCGTTACGAGGGCAGGAGGCTACTTCCCGACGTCGACGAGTCCGTCTCCGAGGTGGCCGGATGGATCACCCCGCGGGTGGGCGGGGTCGGCCCGACGACGATCGCCATGTTGTTCCGGAACGCCGTCGAAGCCGCCGAGCGTGCTGCAGATCTCAAGGCTGCAGGCTGAACCCCGGGTACTCGTCGGTGAGCCCGAACAGCCAAGCTTGCATGCGCACGCTCAACCGCAGGTACCCGGTGACGAAGTCATGGCCGCCCTTGGGGTACTTGCCCGTGAAGAGCACCACGAACTGCAAGATCCACGCTGCGATGAAGGCGGCGATCCTCAAGAAGTAGAGGACTATGAACACCGGGATGAGCGCGATCGCTCGCCCGATCAAGAATATGCACCCAAGGGCGGCGAGGCCCCGGGAGTAGCTCCCTGCGTGCGCGATGGACAGCTGGACGGGGTGAGAAGCGCTCCCCGGACCGGACGTCTCGATGCTGAAGCCCGGGTACCTGTCCGTCAGCCCGAACTCGAACGCGCTTGCGCGTTGGCTCAACTGCAGGTACCCGGCGACGAAGCCGTGGCCGCCCTCGGGGTACTTGCCCGTGAAGAGCACCACGAATTGCAGGACCCACGCTGTGATCACGGCCGCGATGCCAACGACGAACAGGACGATGAACACAGGTATGAGCGCGATCGCTCGTCCGATGAGGAAGATGCACCCAAGGACGGCAAGGCCCCGTGAGTACTCCTCGGCGTGAACGACAGAGAGCTGCACCGCATGGCCCGAAGTGGGCGGTGGAGCCGGGGGTGCCGGCGGCATGAATGTGGTCATGGTTTCCTCCCCGCGGGCTCCGACGGAACCGGACGGCCACGGGGAAGAGCCCCGGGAACCGCCCGGTCCTGCTGACCCGCAGCGACAGTGTGGCAGCTTCTCCGTCTTTCGCGGCGGACCAATTAGGCTCTTGTGGCCATGGCGTGGATAACCGACCTGCTGGCTCGGGGTCCCACCTATTCCTTCGAGTTCTTCCCACCGAGAAACGACGCCGAGCAGGCCACGTTGGTGCGCACGCTTCGCGACCTCGAGCCGCTCGCGCCGTCGTTCGTGTCGGTGACCTACCGAGGCGGGCGCGAGTCGCGCCAGCGAACCTACGACCTCGTCACGGGCATGCTTCGCTCCACGACGCTGCTTCCCATGGCGCACCTGGTGTGCGCGGCACACACGCGCCAGGAGCTCGTCGAGATCCTCGTCGCGTTCCGCAAGGCCGGTGTGGAGAACCTGATGGCCTTGGGTGGCGATCCGCCGGCAGACCTCACTGAGGGGCGTGGCGAGCTGTTGCACGCGATCGAGCTCGTGGAGCTGGCGCGAGCGGTGGGTGGTTTCTCGATCGGGGTAGCCTCGCACCCCGCCGGACACCCGGCCTCGCCGGACAGGGTCTCGGACCGTGACTTTCTCGCGGCGAAGCTCCGCGTGGCCGACTTCTCGGTCACCCAGTTCTTCTGGAATCTCGAGGATTACACGTGCTTGGTCGAGGACTTGGCCGAGCGAGGCCTGGAGAAGCCCGTGCTCCCGGGGATAATGCCGGTGACTTCGCTACGCTCGATCCCGCGCATGGCGGAGATGGGCGCCCCCCTTCCGTCCGGGATCGTCGAGAGGCTCGAGGAAGCTGACACCAAAGGCGGCGCAGAGGCCGTCCGCCGGGTAGGCGTCGGCATAGCCACCGAGCTGTGCGAGAAGCTGCTCACCACCGGAGCGCCAGGCCTGCACTTCTACACGCTCAACCGTTCGAGCGCGACACGCGAGATCTACACCACGCTCGGCCTCGGTGGCCGTTAGGCTCGGCGCTCGTGGCGCAGCGCATCACACTCGGATCCGGCGGTGAGCTCGAGGTCCCCGACGAGCCGATAATCCCTTTCATCGAGGGCGACGGCACCGGCGTCGACATATGGCCCGCGTCGCGCCTCGTCTTCGATGCCGCGGCCGCCAAGCACGGCAAGTCGATCGCGTGGGCGGAGGTTCTCGCCGGCGAGAAGGCCTTCAAGGAGACCGGTACATGGCTGCCACTCGAGACCGTGGATGCGTTCAGGGACCACTTGATCGGGATCAAGGGGCCGCTCACCACGCCCGTAGGCGGAGGGATCAGGTCGCTGAACGTGGCACTGCGCCAGACCCTCGACTTGTACGTCTGCCTGCGCCCCGTGCGGTGGTTCAAGGGAGTTCCCTCGCCCGTGCGTCATCCCGAGAAGCTGGACGTGGTGATCTTCAGGGAGAACACCGAGGACGTCTACGCGGGGCTCGAGGTGCAAGCGGGCACACCCGAGGCGGACCGGCTCAGGACGTACCTCCATGACGCGATGGGTTGGGAGATCCGCCCTGACTCGGGAATCGGCATAAAGCCGATCTCCGAGATGTCCTCGAAGCGCCTTGTGCGAGCAGCGCTTCGTTACGCCCTTGGTCACAGTCGCAAGAGTCTCACCCTGGTGCACAAGGGGAACATCCAGAAGTTCACCGAGGGCGCCTTCCGCAGCTGGGGCTATGACCTGGTGCGCGAGGAGTTCTCCGACGTCGCTGTGTCCTGGGCGGACTGCGGGGGCAACCCGCACGGCAAGCTACTGGTCAAAGACGCGATCGCCGACATCACCCTCCAGCAGATCCTCACAAGACCCGAGGAGTTCGATGTCGTCGCTACCACGAACTTGAACGGCGACTACCTGTCTGACGCGTTCGCCGCGCAGGTGGGAGGGATCGGCATCGCCCCCGGGGGCAACATCAACTACGAGACCGGGCATGGCGTGTTCGAAGCCACCCATGGCACAGCGCCGAAGTACGCGGGGCTCGACATGGTGAACCCCGGCTCGGTGATCCTGTCGGGAGCGCTCATGTTCGAGTATCTCGGCTGGACCGACGTGGCCTCCGACATAGTGAGGGCATTGGAGGCCACGATCGCCGAGGGGATCGTCACCTACGACTTCGCGCGGCTCATGGAGGGTGCGACCGGGGTGAAGTGCTCGGAGTTCGCCGGCGCCATCGTCGACCGTCTCTGAACCTCCCGCTCCACGTGGCGGCCGGCGGCACGAGCTTCTAGTCTCGCCGGCATGACGAACACGAAGTCCCCTGTCCACGTGACGGTCACAGGCGCCGCCGGTCAAATCGGCTACAGCATTCTCTTCCGGATCGCCTCGGGGGAGTTGCTCGGCCAAGACCAGCCGGTAGTCCTGCGCCTGCTCGAGATCGAGCCGGCCATGGGAGCGCTCTCGGGTGTGGCAATGGAGCTCGATGACTGCGCCTTCGAGCTGCTCGCAGGTGTGGAGACCACCTCCGACCTGAAGACGGCGTTCGACGGAACCTCCTGGGCACTTCTCGTGGGGGCGGTTCCCCGCAAGGCTGGCATGGAGCGAAGCGACCTGCTCTCGGTCAACGGCGGGATCTTCGGTCCGCAGGGAGAGGCCATTGCGGCCCACGCGGCGTCCGACGTCCGTGTGCTGGTGGTCGGCAACCCCTGTAACACGAATTGCTTGATAGCCCGGTCGCATGCTCCGGAGGTTCCCGACGATCGGTGGTTCGCGATGACTCGCCTCGACCAGAACCGCGCGGTCACCACGCTGGCGAAGAAGGCCGGGGTGCCGGTCGCTTCGGTGACGCGAGTCGCCGTCTGGGGAAACCACTCGCCGACGCAGTTTCCGGACTTCGAGAACGCTCGCATCGACGGACGACCGGTGACCGACGTGATCGGTGACGAAAGCTGGCTCAGGGGGGAGTTCATCAAGGGCGTCCAGCAACGCGGGGCCAAGGTCATAGAGGCGCGCGGCGCTTCGTCGGCGGCGTCGGCTGCCAATGCTGCCATCGACTCGGTGCGCAGCCTGCTCGTACCGACCCCCGACGGGAGTTGCGTGTCACTGGCTGCGGTCTCCCACGGTGAGTACGGCATCCCCGTGGGGCTCGTCTTCGGGTTCCCTGTTGCCTCGGACGGGACGGATTGGCACGTGGTGGAAGGTCTGTCCCACAGTGACTTCGCCCGGGAGCGCATCGCGGCCACGACAGAGGAGCTCGTCTCCGAGCGCGCCGCGGTCAGAGACGAGCTCTTAGGTCCGATCTGATCGAGGGCATGCTCGGGTCTGGGCCCGTTCTCGGGTCGAACGACCGCGGCTCAGGTCTGACGGCCGCGGCTCAGGTCTGACGGCCGAGGCTCAGGTCTGACGGCCGCGGCTCAGGCGGCGGCCGGTGTGGGGACCTCGATGCCGATGCGCGCCAGGAAGGCGAGCTTCTGTGCCAGGGCGCCGCGCCAAGCAGCCAGGTCAGCCTCGAAGTGGGCACGGTCGCCCTCCTCGTAAGCGTGCTCCAGCTCGTCGAACGCCGTCTCCTCGGCATCGAGAAGGTCGCGGTAGCGACGAAGGGCCTGGTCGTCGAGCACACCTGGCAGAGTCATCACCTTCCCCCTTCTGGTGCCCCGGGCGGGCATCCTGGTGGTTTCGAGGCTATCCCCTTCGCCTCGGAGGTGTCCGGGGGACGAGGACGACCTGGTCCTAACGGTCCTCGCGGGTCGGCGACTTGAACGCGGGGGCATCCGCAGCGGCCTCGACCGCCGAGCGCTTGGTGCGTCTCAGGATCTTTCGGCCGAGCCACGCGACGGGATCGTACGAAGAGTCCACCACCCGTTCCTTCAGCGGGATGATGGCGTTGTCCGTGATGTGGATCCCCTCGGGACACACTTCGGTGCAGCACTTCGTGATGTTGCAGAGGCTCAGTCCGGTGCGCCGGCGAATCAGCTCGCGCCTGTCGTTCGTGTCGAGCGGGTGGGACTCGAGCTCCATGTACCGGATGAACATCCGGGGCCCGGCGTAGGAGCCCTTGTTCTCCTCGTGGTCCCTGATGACGTGGCAGACGTCTTGGCACATGAAGCACTCGATGCACTTACGGAATTCCTGCCCACGTTCGACGTCGATCTGCATCATCCGATAGATGCCGTCGGGCCCGGGAGGCCTCGGCGCGAACGGAGGGAGCTGACGAGCCATGGCGTAGTTGAAGCTGACGTCGGTCACGAGGTCACGGATCACGGGGAACGTGCGCAACGGCGCGACCACGACCGGTTCGCCCTGAGGGAGCTGGTCCATCCGGGTCATGCACATGAGCCGGGGCTTCCCGTTGACCTCGGCCGAGCACGAGCCGCACTTGCCCGCCTTGCAGTTCCACCTACATGCGAGATCCGGCGCAGGACCGGCTTGGACCCGGTGGACCACGTCGAGGACCACCTCTCCTTCGATCGCGGGCATCCGGTAGTCGACGAACGCCCCGCCCCCGAGGTCGCCTCGCCAGACGCTCAGGGTCACAGACGGCTCCCCGTCGGCGCTCGGGCCCTGGTGCACGTCGGACCGGGCTTCGGACCGGGCTTCGGGCGGGGCTTGCGGCGAGAGGTGATCGTTCACGGGGTTCGTCCCCGGGGCCAGGTCCGGGCTCACTTCGGTTCCTCCTCGAGCAACGCGGCGAGCTCGGCGGGCATAGGCGGCAGGGGTACTTGCTCGACCTCGTACGTGCCGTCCGGTCGTATGTGCTGTACCAGATTGACCTTTCCCAGTTCGGGATCGGCGTTCGGGTAGTCGTCACGCGTCTGGCCGCCACGGCTCTCGCGCCTCTCCATCGCGGCCCGCGTCACGAGCCTCGAGACCGTGAGCATGGCCGGAAGGTCGGTGGCGAGGTTCCAGCCCGGGTTGTAGGCGGGCGTGCCGGTCACCGACATGTTCTGCGAACGCTCGTCGAGCTTGTCCAGCTCCGCCAGGGCCTGCACCAGCTCGGTCTCGGTTCGGATGAGGCCGACCAGCTGCTGCATGGTCTCTTGCAGGTTCCGGTGAACGTCGTAGGGGCTTTCCCCGCCGTCGCGCCCGAACGGCTCGAGAGCGGCTTTGCAGATTTGGTCGACCTCGACTTCCCCGACGGCGGGGGTCCCCGGACGACCCTCTGCGAAGTCGGACGCCGCCATCCCCGCTCGGCGTCCGAACACGAGCAGGTCCGATAGCGAGTTGCCGCCGAGGCGGTTCGCTCCGTGCATCCCGGCGGCCGCCTCTCCCGCCGCGAACAGTCCGGGGACCGTGGTGGCGCCCGTGTCCGCTTCCACCCAGATGCCGCCCATCATGTAGTGCTGGAAGGGGGCCACCTCCATCGGATCGGTCGTGATGTCGAGCCCGGCGAGCTCCTTGAACTGGTGGTACATCGACGGCAGACGCCGGCGGATGTACTCGGGGCTGCGCCGGGTGGCGATGTCCAAGAAGACCCCGCCGTGAGGGCTCCCGCGTCCTGCTTTGACCTCGGAGTTGATCGAACGGGCCACCTCGTCACGAGGAAGCAGGTCAGGAGGACGACGGTTGTTCGTGTGGTCGTCGTACCAGCGGTCCGCCTCTTCCTCGGTGTTCGCGGTCTCTGATGCGAACATGGGCGGTATGTAGTCGAACATGAACCGCCGGCCCTCGGCGTTGCGCAGAGCCCCACCGTCGCCGCGCACGCCTTCTGTGACGAGGATCCCGCGCGCGGTCATTGGCCAGACCATGCAGGTGGGATGGAATTGCACGAACTCCATGTCGAGCATGTCCGCGCCCGCCCACGCGGCGATCGCGCCCCCGTCACCCGTGCACTCCCACGAGTTGGTCGTGAACAGCCACGACTTGCCGATGCCTCCTGTGGCGATCACGAAGGCCTTGGCGTTGAACGTGACGAAGTCGCCGCTCGGCCGCCAGTAGCCCACAGCGGCGCTGGCGCGTCCGTCTGCGTCTTTGAGCAGGCGCAGCACCTTGCATTCCATGAACACCTCGACGCCCAGGGCCACAGCCTGCTGCTGGAGTGTACGGATCATCTCGAGCCCGGTGCGGTCCCCCACGTGGGCGAGGCGGGCGTAGCGGTGCCCGCCGAAGTCGCGCTGGAGGATGCGCCCGTCAGAGGTCCGGTCGAACAGGGCTCCCCAGCGTTCCAGCTCGTAGATTCGCTCGGGCGACTCCTGGGCGTGGAGCTGGGCCATGCGCCAGTTGTTGAGAAGCTTGCCGCCGCGCATTGTGTCGCGGAAATGGACCTGCCAGTTGTCCTCGGGCCACACGTTGCCCATGGCCGCCGCCGCGCCGCCTTCGGCCATGACCGTGTGGGCCTTGCCGAGAAGGGACTTGCACACGAGCGCCGTGCGCAGTCCGCGCTCTTTCGTCTCGATGGCGGCGCGCAAGCCGGCGCCGCCAGCGCCGATTATCACGACGTCGAAATCGTGAGTCTCGTGGTCTGGCACGTCTGGTCCTGTCCTTGCCTTGCGGTTCGTTGCCTTGGCTGTCTCAGAAGAGCTTGTGGTCGAGGATCCAGCCGGACGCCACGAGCCTGACGTACACGTCGGCCAGTGCCACCCACGTCAGGCTGACCCAGGCGAATTGCATGTGGTAGGCGTTGAGCGGTGAGACCAGTTTCCACAGACGGTGGCGGATCCGGTGCTCGGAGAAATGGTTCACGTGCCCGCCGCAGAGGTGCCGGCACCAGTGACATGACAATGAGTACACCCACAACAACAAAGCGTTCAGTACCAGCACGATCGTCCCGATGCTCACCCCGATGCCCCCATCGCCGGGGAGGCGGAACGCCATGACGGCGTCGATGGTCAAGATGACGTTGAAGATCAACGCGATGAACCACGTGTAACGGTGGATGTTCTGGAGGACCAGCGGGAAGCGCGTCTCGCCGGTGTACCTCGCGTGGCCGTCGGCGACACCGCAGCCGGGCGGAGACTGCCAGAAGCTCCGATAGTACGCCTTGCGGTAGTAGTAGCAGGTGAAACGGAAGCTGAGTGGCCCTCCCACGATCAGTATCGCCGGCGAGATCATCCACCAGGTGATGACGATCCCGCCGTGGGCGCCGGGCACGCAGCTGGCGGTCAGGCACGGTGAGTAGAACGGTGAGATCAGGTCCCGGTGTGCCGCGCTGCCTACGTAGTAGTACGCGTTTTGGAACACCGCCCAGGTGGTGTAGACGACGAACGCGGTGAGGAAGAGCAAGGTCGTGAGGGGGCTTGCCCACCATCTGTCACGGCGGAGCGTGCGCTGATCGGGCCCGCCGCGCACCCCGCCGAGGGTGACGGGTATCGGCTTCAACTGCTCGACGGTCGTGCTCACGCCCTGCTAGCTCCTCGTGTCCGTCTGTCCGTCCATCTGTGTCCCGCCATTTCGTCGCGTTCACACTCGAACCACAGTCACGGCGCGCCAGCGCCATCCCTCCCGTTAGCACCGATCGGCCCGCTGGATCGACCCTGATTGGGCCTTTCCCCTCTCCGTGGGGCCGACTCGCTCATCTTTGCACCTGTACGACGGTCGGCGAAATTCCGACATTCCCGGGCCGTGCAGCGAGGCGGTGCGCCTGTGCGAGCCCACCGCGGGACGTAACGGGCACCTGCGGCCTCCGCATAGTCTGAGGCAGATGGCCGACGCGTTTTCCCCCGAACCGCCACCGGACCTCCCCTCCACCCTCGGTGAGCTACGAGCTTCCGGCTGGGAGAGCATTCCCGTTCACGAAGAGATTCGAGCCAACGCGGCCTCCCGCATTGCCGCGGGTCGCCCGCTCGTCGAGGGCGTGCTCGGCTTCGACGATACCGTCTTGCCCCAGCTCGAGAACGCGCTCCTGGCAGGACACGACGTCATCTTGCTCGGGGAACGTGGGCAGGCCAAGAGCCGCATCCTGCGTTCGCTCACCGAGTTGCTCGACGAGTGGCTTCCCGTCGTGGCCGGATCGGAGATCCGCGACGACCCCTACTGGCCCGTGTCGCGCCACGCGCGCGATCTGGTCTCTTCGCAGGCAGACGCCACACCCATCAGCTGGGTCCACCGGGCCATGCGGTTCTCCGAGAAGCTCGCCACCCCTGACACCTCGATCGCAGATCTGATCGGCGAGGTCGACCCGATCAAGGTGGCCGAGGGCCGGTACCTTTCCGACGAGCTGACGCTGCATTACGGCCTCGTGCCCAGGTCGAACCGGGGAGTCTTCGCCATCAATGAGCTGCCCGACCTGGCCGAGCGGATCCAAGTGGGGTTGCTGAACGTGCTCGAGGAACGCGACGTCCAGATCCGGGGGTTCACTGTGCGGCTCCCACTGGACACCGTCCTCGTCGCAACCGCCAACCCCGAGGATTACACGAACCGGGGACGGATCATCACCCCCTTGAAGGACCGTTTCGGCGCGCAGATCCGAACTCACTATCCCCCCGACACCGACACCGAGCTGGCCATAGTCGCCCAGGAGGCCCGGGCTCCGGTGGAGGTTCTCGGCGGACGCAGAGTCGAAGTGCCCGCGTTCATGGCCGAGGTGGTGGCCGAGCTCTCGCAACTCGCACGTCAGAGCCCCCACGTGAACCAGCGTTCGGGTGTGTCGGTTCGCCTCAGCATCTCGAACTACGAGACGCTCGTCGCGAACGCGGTGCGCCGCGCTCTGCGACTCGGCGAGGCCGATGCCGTTCCTCGTGTTAGCGACCTTGCTGCGATCGTCGCCTCGACGGAGGGGAAGATCGAGATAGAGGCGCTCGAGGAGGGCAGGGAGGAGAAGATCCTCCAGGGCCTCGTGTCGGCTGCAGTCCTGGCCGTTTTCAGGAGGCGCTGTCCGACCGAGCTGCTCGGGGACGTAGTGGCGGCGTTCGACGACAGCCGGGTCGTCCACGCCGGGGACGACCTGCGGACGTCGGACTACACCGACATCGTCGGCCAGGTGCCCGCGCTGGAGGCCCCGACGTTGGCGCTCGCCGGCGGCGAGACGCCGGGATCGGTAGCAAGTGCGGTCGAGTTCATCCTCGAGGGGTTGCACCTCACGAAGCGGCTCAACAAGGAGGCCGCGGGCGCCAGGGCGACGTACCGAGGCCGGTGACACAGCCGGTGCACAGTGCGGTGATCCGGCCATCGGGCACGACCGCGGCGAGTCCCGAGGTGGTCGCGTGAGCCGGCGCTGGGACTACACGCGCTGGGACGGAACCCAGAGCGGTTCCGAGGACGAGGCCGAGTCTCTCTTCGCGCAACTGGCCGACGACCTCCTCTACCACGGTGACCCCGACGCGGCGCTGCGCCGTCTGCTCACCTCCGGGTTCCGGGACTCCGACGGCGAGCGGATACAGGGCATGCGCGAGCTGATGGACCACCTTCGCCGGCGGCGCCAAGAGGAGCTCGAACGCGGGCAGCTCGATGGGGCGTTCGGTGAGATAGCACGCGAGCTCGAAGAGGTCCTCGGCACCGAGCACGCCTCACTGGAGGCTCTGGCAGAAGAGGCACGCGACTCCGGTGACGAGCGTCGGCGAGAGGTGACCGAGGAGGTCGTGGCCGAACGCACGCTTCAGCTCGATCTACTCCCCGAGGATCTAGCCGGACGGGTACGCGCGCTGCAGCATTACGACTTCACTTCCTCCGAAGCGCGTGAGCACTTCGAGCAGCTGCTCGAGCGGCTGCGTGAGGAGATCGCACGCGGCTGGTTCGACCAGATGGCCGATGCGCTGACCGACCCCGACCCCGAGCGGCTCGAACGGGCGCGCCAGATGCTCGACGCGCTGAACCGGATGATGGAGCAGCGCGAGCGAGGCGAGGAGCTCGACCCCTCGTTCGGACAGTTCATGCAGCGGTTCGGCGAATTCTTCCCCGAGGACCCGCAGAGCCTCGACGAGCTGCTCGAGCAGTTCGCAGCCCAGGTGGCCGCCGCGCAGGCCGTGCTCGACTCGATGTCACCGGAGCAGCGTGCCCAGCTACAGGCACTGGCGGATTCGTTGTTCGAAGATCTCGACCTGAGCTGGCAGGTGGACCGCCTCGCGAGGAACCTGCGTCGGGCGGTGCCCGCGGCCGGCTGGGGGCGCAGCTACAGGTTCAGCGGTTCCGATCCGATGGGACTGGTCGACGCGGCGGCGGCGGCGCGGCGTCTCGGCGAGATGGATCGTCTCGAGCAGTTCTTCCGTTCGGCGTCCTCGCCCGGCGCGTTGGCGGAGGTCGACCTCGGCCAGGTGGAGAAGTACCTGGGGCCCGATGCGGCGCGTTCGCTGGACCGCCTGGCGCGCCTCGCGAGGGAGCTCGAGCAGGCTGGTCTCATCGAACAGCGTGAAGGACGCTACGAGCTGACCGCCCGAGGTGTCCGCCGAATAGGAGAGCGCGCGCTTCTCGACCTGTTCTCGAAGCTCGCCAGGGACCGGCTCGGAGCCCACCGAGACGCCTCGGTGGGGACGGGACACGAGCCCGAGGGTCAGACGAAGGCGTACGAGTTCGGTGACCCTTTCTTGTTGGACATCCAACGGACCGTGCACAATGCGGTGCGACGCTCCGGCGCGGGCAAACCGGTGCGTCTCGCTCCCGATGACTTCGAGATCTCGCGCACCGAGCACCTCACGCGTTCTTCCACCGTCCTGATGATCGACCTGTCCCTCTCGATGCCCATGCGCGACAACTTCCTTGCTGCGAAGAAGGTCGCGATGGCACTCCACACCCTCATCTCTACGCAGTTCCCGCGCGACTTCCTCGGACTGGTCGGGTTCTCGGAATTGGCGCGCGAGATCCGGGCCCAGGACCTTCCCGACGTCTCATGGGACTTCGTCTACGGGACCAACATGCAGCACGGCTTGTTGCTCAGCAGGCGGCTGCTCGCTCACCGGACCGGGACGAAGCAGATCATCATAATCACCGACGGAGAACCCACCGCCCACCTCGTCCCTGCGCCTGACGGTGACGGGTACGAGGTCTCCTTCAGCTACCCGCCTGTACCCGAGACGGTCCGAGCCACCTTGTCCGAGGTGACACGTTGCACCCGCGCCGGCATCACCATAAACACGTTCATGCTCGACGCCAGCCGGTCGTTGCAGGGTTTCGTCGAACAGATGACCAAGTTGAATCGCGGAAGGGCGTTCTTCACTACCCCCGAGACCCTGGGTGACTACGTGCTCGTGGACTTCCTCGAGCACAAGCGAAGCGCACGCTCGTCCGCCAGGCGCGGCGCCTGAGCATCTGACGGTCTTTCACACGGCGCCCACGTTCGCTTTCCACGGCGCGCGCTGTCGTTTCACCAGCTTCTGCGGGTCTTTCACGGTATGTGCGCTCTTTGCACGGTTTCCGCGGTCACACAGCGTGCCAGCTAGCCACGCTGAGTGATGTGTATTCCTTGGATTTGCAAGATCCCTCTTGCGTGTGACCAGCAGATGAGACAGGATGACACAGTTGTAGTTACAAGTGTGCCACTCGATGGCCCTGATATGGGGCGAGGGGAGGGCGTACCGGTGGACATCGTCTCACTGCTGTACGGCCGCCAGGAGCGGGACTGGCAATCTCGAGCGAACTGCATGGGGGTCGACCCGGACCTGTTCTTTCCCGAGCGCGGAGCTTCTACGCGCGAGGCGAAAGAGGTGTGCAGAGGGTGCGTGGTTCGCGAGAACTGTCTCGAGTTCGCCTTGGCAAATGGCGAGAAGTTCGGGATCTGGGGAGGCCTCTCGGAGCGTGAGCGCCGGCGGGTCCGCCGGATCCGAACGATGAACCGGCGCACCGTTACGGCGGCTTCGTAGCCTCACATTGCCGGCGTCGCGGCCAAGCGTGCCTCGATCGTTCGCTCGAGATCGAGATCGAGTTGCCGGTGGCGCTCAGGTGGGATGGAGGCGATCACGCGCGCGGGGACCAGACCCACGAGCTCGGCTCTGGTGATCTCGACGCCGAGCTCGTGGGCCAGGTGGTCGACGGCGTCGTAGGCATGGGCGGGCCCGAAATGCTCCGGGTCCACGAGGTTGCACGAGACCTGGGTCGTCTCAGCGGCGGCAAATCCGAGTGAGCGCACCGCGGGTGCACGTAGGCCGCGAGCGATGACACGCGCGATCTGAGCGTCGGAGGTGGACAGCCACAGGTTGTAGGCGACCAGCGCAAAGCGAGCGCCGACGGCGCACGCCCCTGCGGTGGGATGTGGCTGCGACGGACCGGTCTCGGGTTCCAGATCGACGAAGGCATGCCGCCTCACCTCGGGCAGGGTGCGCTCCGGGCCATAGCAGAAGCACGGCAGCGCGAGCTCTTGCGCGGCCCATCGAGCGAAGCGATTTCGCGCTTCGAGAGCCGGTGTCAGATCGCCACCGATGGGGAACGCGGCACCCTCGGGCCCGAGGGGTACGAAGGGGACCACGTCGACTGCCCCCATCCTCGGGTGCACCCCGCTGTGGCGACGGATGTCGACCAGCTCGAGGGTACGGCGCGCAACCGCACGTGCAGCGTCCTCGGTCTCGGTGCCCCCGAGCGTGATGACCGCGCGGTGATGATCAGGGTCGTTGTGGATGTCGAGCACCTGGTCTCCGCCGGCGGCGGCGATCGCCGAGATGACCGAGGTGTCGCGACCCTCGCTCACGTTGACCACGCATTCGAGCACCCGGACCCCCATCGCCGACGGACGGCGCTCGGTCAGGCGCGGCTGACAGCCAGCTTCGACAGGCGGCGCTGGCGGAGGATGCGCCTGCGCTCACGCTCGGAGGTGCCGCCCCACACGCCGTGGTCGACGCGGTTCGTGAGCGCGTACTCGAGGCAGACCAGCCTCACCGGGCAGTCGGCGCAGATGCCCTGAGCTGCCTGCACCCCCATCCCGTCGTTCGGGAAGAACACCGTGGGATCCATGTCTCTGCACTTCCCACGAGCCATCCAGTCGGTGTCCACGACGCCTCCCATCTCGATGTCACGATACCAGCCGGGTACGCTGGAGCAGCTCGGTGCGTTCACTCGTCACTGCTCTCGTCCTGCCCTTATATACGCGCCGCCCGTGCGGTTGCTGTGAAATCCTGTGCGGTTGCTGTGAAGGTGCGCTCGGGTCCGAGTGGGGCGGTCGAGCGAGTGGGGCAGTCGAGGGAGTTCGAGATCTAGGAGGTGAGGACTGGTGGCCGAGGAGACCGAGGAGCCCGAGGAAGCTCAGCCGCCGCGAGGTCATGTGCGCGTCGTGTACTTGGGTCCTGTCGCCCCGCATTGGGCTGTGAATTCCACCTACGGCGACGCTGCGGTGATCGAGCCGTTCCGGGACAGGACCTTGGCGCGACTCACGCTCCTGCCGCCGCACGATCCCCAGTACCGGCGTAACCGCGAACGTGTGGCCAGGGACGCCGAGCGCGAGCGATTGGAGCTCGAGTGGGACCTCGGAGTCCCCGAGGAGCAGGTCCTCCCCACCGCTTCGGAGGAGGACGGCCCGGTCGCTCCCTGAAGCGGCTCAACCGTCGGTCAGGCGCACTCGCTCCAACCAGAGCCCCGGAGCATCGACCTCCGGAGGCGTCGGGAGCGCGTGCTCCGCAGACCACAGCATTGCGAGCCCTTCTTCTCCGGCGCGCTCTAGGACTCCGTTCACAAACGCCACGCCGCGCTCGACCTGCGCTGGACCGAGATCCAACCCGAAGAGCAGCTCCGCTGCTCGATCGGTCGTCTCGCGGTCGTACTGACGCCGACGCCATGCTTCGGCGAGTGCCGTTCTCCCTCCGAGCAGGCGCGACGCCGCCAGGTCGAGCACGTATTCGACGTAGCCCAACAGCGCCGCCGTTACCGCTTCGAGCTCGTCCGCCGCGCGGCGACGGGCCGAGGAGGGGCTTGTGCCCAACAGCGTCTCCGGGTCACCGAGGAGGCTCTGGAGCGCTTCGGGGTCGGTCGGGTCCAAGGCGCCGAGCCGGTCCAGGACGCTCGCAGAGTCCTCTGCTACCGCACGCACCACGTTGGTGAGCAGCTCCCTCCAGCGAGACGCGACGTGGGCTCTCGTCAGGACGGCGTGCGCGGTGAGCTCGCGCAAGCAGACCCACAGCTGGACCTGGTCGAGGGGAAGAGCCCAATCGCGCGCGAAGCGCTCGATGTTCCGGGGGACGACGAGAAGACGCGAAGCGGGGCGCGGGATCGGCACCTCGTACTGCCCGAGCACCGAGCGTGCGAGGTGGCCGACGACGGACCCGAGCTGCATCGCCGCGAGCATCGGTCCCATGGTCGACATGAACCTGGCTACGAGCTCCGCGGGCCCCGATTGCTCGAGACCTTCCCACGGCTCGCGGCTCGGACCCAGGTCTGCGAGACCGAGGCTTGGCTCGGCTTCCGCCTCCTCTCCGTCCGCGTTGGCCGGTTCGCCCGAGCCACGGCGCGCGGAGGAGGGACGGCTCTCCTCCTGTGAGTCCTCGCCGGTTCCAGGGTGGCCGTCCTCGCCGGTTCCAGGAGCGCCGCCGCCGGTCGTGTCGTTCGGGCCCTGGCCGGTCCCAGAAGTTCGTGAGGTGTCTTGTGGCAGCGGTGGCGAGGACATGGCCTCGAGCAGGAACCGCCAGTCCTCGAGGGTGTGCCACGCCCACGATTCGGGACCCACCGTCATGATCTCCACGGGGGCGCCGCTCGGGGTTACCGGCAGGCCTGTCAGCTCCGAGACGTGGAGCTCGGCCACCCGTACCAGCTTCTCGAGCTCGATACGGGCGAGCGGATCGACGTTGGCCTCCGGTTGGTCGCCGCTCGCCACCGAGCGCGCGAGCGTGCGAGCCAGTTCGAGCTGTTGGGTGCCACCGGCGGCCGAACTGCCCATGAGCCCGAGGAGATCTCCGAGCAGTTGCTCCATGAAGTCGTCGTCGCCGCCGCCACCCGGTACGCCCACGTCAGCCGCCGGGATCGGCGGCCAGAGCCATCGATACAGTCCAAGTGGCTCCTGACCGCTGCACGGTCAGCTCGACCGTGGATCCGGGTGCAACGGTGTAAAGGCGCGCCTCGAGGTCCGCGTGCGACGAGACGCTATGAGAGCCGATTGCGGTGACGACATCTCCCGGCACGATCCCCGCACCGGCTGCGGGGCTGTTCTGGAAGACGTTCGTCACCACGGCACCTGCGTTGTCAGGCGCGTCCTCCGCAGCGACGCCCATCCACCCGTGCTCGATCCGGTCGTTCGAGGCCAGCTCGTCCGCGACACCTAGCGCCAACGAGCCTGGGACGAAGAGCCCGATCGTGCCCGTGGTCGTGTTCTCCTGCCCGTCGAGGATGCCGATCACCTGACCGTGCCCGTCCATGAGCACCCCGCCCCAATCGGCTCGAATCGGCGTCTCGGCCTCGATGGCGTCCATCAACCCGGCCCCTTCACCTGACGGCACCTGCCGTCCCACTTGTTGGACCGTGCCAACGGCCACGTAGACATTCGGAGCCGAGCTCTGTGTGCCACGGTGCAGGCAAGCGGTGACTGCAAGTTCGCCCGGCACCACATCGTCATCGGCGAAGGGAGCCGGCTTGAGGCCTCCGCTCGTGCGCACGACTGCAACCCCCGAGCCCTTGTCGGTCGCTACCACCTTTCCCGACAAGTGCCTTCCGTTCGAGGTCACGACCTCCATGCGCGAGACGCCAGCAGCTGCCGAGGCCGCGGTGACGACGAATTGACCTCCGGGAAGGACCACACCGGTCAACGTGGCACCCCTGGTGGAACCGGTGGGTTCCAGCTCGACGAGCGAGGGGCGAAGCGTCGAGATCAGCTGCATGATCCCCGAAGGGGCCGCGATCGACACCGAGGGAATGGTGACGAGGCTCGTGACCGCGGGCTGCGATCTTCGGGTCGCGGTTGTCGTCGCCGGTGTCTCTGTGAGCGTCAGTACCAACGCGGCCGCCGCGGCCACCGCGGCCGCCCCCAGCGTGCCTGCCGCGATCGCGCCACGCCTCTCGTGCCACACGTCGCGAGCCGAAGCGCGCTCAAGGGCCGTTGCGGTGGCGTGAACGCCGTGCCCGAGACCGGAGATCTCCGAGGGGTGTTTCCACAACCTGTCCTCCGGCGCGATCCACCCCTGGTGGACGGCGTCCTCCTCGTCAGGACCGTCGGCGTCGTCGGGGACGTCCCCGAAGGTGAAAGGGCCGCGGTTGTCCATTTGTTTCGAGGCTACTTGTGGGCACCCCCCCACGGGTGTCGCGCGCGCCCGGCGTGGGAGCTCGGGCGTCGCCCGCAGGGCGAGCGTCCCCTACGATGGCCGGGTGGGAGCGAAGGAACGTGGCTAGGGATCTCGCGATCGATCTCGGCACGGCGAACACACTGGTGTACGCGAGAGGCCGGGGGATCGTGTTCAACGAACCGACCGTGATCGCCCTCAACACCAGGACGCAGGACGTCCTCGCAGTAGGCCAGGAGGCCTGGCAGATGATCGGGCGCACACCTGGATACATCGTGGCCGTGCGACCGCTGCGTCAAGGCGCCATCACCGACTTCGACATCACCGAGCGGTTGATCCGTCTGTTGCTCCACAGGTGCGGGGTTTCGCGTCTCAACCGCCCCCGCGTCCTCATCTGTGTACCCTCGGCCATCACCTCGGTGGAACGTCGCGCGGTGAAAGAGGCATCGCATCGTGCGGGTGCCTCGGCGGCGTTCCTCATCGAGCAGCCGATGGCTGCAGCGATCGGGGCCGGGCTCCCCATCCACGAACCCATCGGCAACATGGTCGTCGACGTGGGGGGCGGCACCTCCGAGACGGCAGTGATCTCGCTCGGCGGGGTCGTGTCCTCTCGGTCTATCCGTTGTGGCGGGTTCGACATAGACGGCGCGATACAGACCTTCATCAGGCGCGAGTACGGGCTCGCCATCGGTGAGCGCACGGCGGAGGAGATCAAGCTGGCGATCGGCTCGGCTGCTCCGTTCGATGGCGAGGTGAAGGCAGAAGTGCGTGGGCGCGAACTGCTCACGGGAATGCCAAAGACCGTCGTGATCTCACCGGCGGAGCTTCGCTCAGCGGTCGAGGACAACATACGACAGATCATCGAGGCTGCGGTCGAGTGCCTGGGCGCTGCTCCCCCTGAGCTGGCACAGGACATCATCACTCAAGGGATCCACCTCGTGGGCGGCGGCGCACTCCTGCGCGGGCTCGCCCGGCGCCTCGCGGACGAGACCATGGTGCCGGTCCACCTGGTCGCGACACCCCTTGAATGCGTGGTGCTCGGTGCCGGCCAGTGTCTCGAGTCCTTTGGCACGTTGCAGGAGCTGTTCGTCACCTTCGACGCGTGATCCTGATTCAGAGCATCGCGCGCGTCATTCGTCTTCCAACAGCGCTTCCGCCGCTTGGCGCACCTGCCAGTCGCGGTCGTCGAGGCACCTCCGCAGCCCCTCTTCGGCACCGGGGTCGTCGAAGGCGCCGAGCGCGATCACGGCGCGCCGGCGCACGGCAGGTTTGTCCTCGAGCGCGGCGAGGACCGAGGGCAGGGCTCTTTTCGCACCGATCGCCCCGAGGGCCGCTACGGCGGCCTCACGGTACAGCGGATCGGGGTGCTCCTTGGACATCTTGCAGAGGACGTCGGTCGGTTCACCGTCACTCGCATGTCCCCATTCGCCGAGGGCCCACGCGGCGGCCTCTGCCACCGCCGAGTCCGCGTCGTCCAGTGCGCCGGTCAGCGCCTCGACGAGCAGGCTCGCCCGATGCACGCGTGCCTCGCGCGACGCCTCGTGGCCGGCGATCCTCGAGGCTCGACACCGCACCGAGGGGTCGGGGTCTGCCAGGGCTTCGACGAGCCCATCGGTGCTGAGCACGCCGAGGCGGGCGAGCGCTCCCAGCGCGGCCGCCCGTACGGAGGGCTCCGGGTCGCGCACAAGAGCAGCAGCTTCGGCCTCGCGTGTTCGGTGCCCGGCCAACACCGCCTGGCGCCGGCGAAGCCGAACCTGCACCGCCTGTGACGTGGCGGCGGCTGACGGACCGGCTTGCGCCTCGTGTTCCGAAGGTGCGAGCGGCCCACCCGGGGTGCCGAGGGGAAAGCGTTGATCCGTGGCAGGCTGAGGTTCCTCCGCAGAGCCCTTTGCCATGTCCACCTCCGAGACCACGCTATCTGCACAGCTCTCTGTGCCCCCGAGCGCGTCGTCGCGACACCGACGGTGGCCTTTTGTGGCCGGTGCCGTGGTGCTCGTTCTGGCGGCGTTCGTGGTGATCGCGTCGTTCGTAACCGTCCCGTACTACGCCTTGGTACCGGGCGACGCTTTGCCTGTCTCCCGCCTCATCTCGCTTCCGCCGGGGCAGACACATCCGCTTCATGGTCGCGTGCTGCTCACCGACGTCGGGGTCAACGACGTGAGCCTCATCGGACTGCTCCCGGCATGGCTCGACTCCGATACGACCCTGGTGAGCAAGGGTGAGCTGACGGCCAACCTGCCTGTGAGCGAGTTCGACGCACAGGGCACGGTGGACATGCAGGAGTCCGAGCTCACGGCCGAAGCCGTGGCCCTGCGCCAACTCGGTTACGAAGTGCCCGAGCAAGACGTCGGGGTGACCATCTACGTGATCGACCCAAAAGCACCCGCCTGGCGCGTGTTGAAAGTGGGCGACGTGGTGAGCGCGTTGGACGGCACGCCCACTCCCAACCCGCAGGTTCTCAGATCCGTGCTGCGCGCGCACAGACCGGGCGAGGTGGTCACGCTGCAGGTCGGCTCAGTGGCCCATCCCACTCCTGGCCATCCGGTGACTCTGAGGCTCGGCAAGACCGTGGAGGACCATACGACGGTGCCTCTCATCGGGATCGGTGACCCGGCCGCACAGATCTATGGCATGGGGACCCAACCCGTCTACCAGCTGCCGTTCGCGGTGAAGATAAACAGTGACCAGATCGGCGGCCCCTCCGCGGGACTGGCTTGGACCCTCGGCATGATCGACCGGCTCTGCGGTGGCGGGCTCACAGGGGGGCGGAGCGTCGCAGCGACCGGCACGATCGACCCTGACGGGTCGGTGGGCGAAGTAGGCGGTGTCGAGCAGAAGACGGTTGCCGTCGAGCGGGCAGGTGCGTCGGTCTTCCTCGTGCCGGTCTCCGAGCTCGCAGCGGCGAGGGCGAAGGCAACGCCGAATCTCGAGGTACTCGGGGTCTCGTCGCTCCACGACGCCCTCGTCGACCTCCAGCACCTGGGCGGGCACCTGGGCAGAGCGGCCGCAGGACCCCCCGCGGGCGAAGGTGGGCACAAGGTGCCCTACGACTGGAAACATTCACCTTGGACTTGAGCGCGCCGTAGTCTTTGGCGGTGCTCTCAGCGACGGGCGCCGTCGCCAACGTCCCCTGATGGTCGACGACCGCAGGCTCACGATCTCGTCCTCGTCACGTCTGCAGCCTGACGAGGTGGCCAGACGCACTTTCGCCACGACGCGGCGTGGTTTCGACCCGTCCGAGGTGAGGGGATACCTAGAGCACGTGGCGCGCGAGATGACGGCCGCGCAGGAGCACGAGAACGAGCTGCGTGAGCTGCTCGGGGAGTCCGAGCGCAGGGCGCAGAACCCGGTTCTCGACGAGGTGACGCTCACCGAGGCGCTCGGGCAGGAGACCGTGAGGGTGCTGCGATCAGCGCACGATGCCGCGGCAGAACTGCTCAGGCGCGCGGAGGCCGACGCCGATCGCATGGTCACCGAAGCCCAGGAGGAGGCAGGGGAACTGCAGGCACGCGCCGCGCAGCACGCTTCCGAGCGTGCCGCGCAGTCCGAGGCTGCAGCCGCAGAGGCACGACAGCGCGCCCAGGACGAAGCCACGACAAAGGTGGACGCTGCCCATCTCGAGGCGGAGGCCCTTGTCGAGCAGGCGCGGACCGAGTGCCGGGCGATGCTCTCAGAGGCACACGAGCTGAGGGCGCGTGTCCTCGGCGACCTGACGCGCCGTCGGCGGGTACTCCACAGCCAGATCGAGCAGTTGCGCGCGGGTCGCGATCGGCTGGCCGAGACGATCGGTGGTGTCAGGCAGGCGGTCGACCGGATCACCGACGAGCTCTTCAGGGCCGAGGACGAGGCACGCATCGCGGCAGAGGCCGCGGGACGCCAGCTAGCCCTCCAGGCCGAAGCCGGCGGGCTGCCGCCGGCCGTCTCTGGCGCGACCCCTGCTGTGGAGCAGACCACCACGGGTCCGCCGGCGCCGGATCGGCTTGCCCGAGAGCCGGACTTCACCGAGGAGGCTCCTCTTGAGGCGGCGGCTCTGGAGGAATCCGGTGCTGTCACGTCCCCCGAACCGGTCGACGCGCCGACTCGCAGCCGGACGGTCGAGGAGCTCTTCGCCCGCTTGCGTGCCGAACGCGGTGCGAAGGCGAAGGCCGTCGCCGCTTCCTCCCCGGGTACTTCCGGGGAGATTCGCGCGGACGAGTCCGACGCGACCACCGGCGGCGAGACCGAGAAGGCTGGCGGCGACGACGAGAGGGCGGTCGCAGGGGACGAGAGGGCGGTCGGAGTCACAGCGCGTCACGAGGCTGCGATACCCGCCGAGGAGCCCGAGCGCGAACCGCTGCTGGTGCAGCGCGACGACATGTTGCGGCCCGTCGTGGCCACGCTCGCGCGGCGCCTCAAGCGTGCCCTGACCGACGACCAGAACGACATTCTCGATCGCCTTCGCGCCAGCAAGGGCTGGGGACCCGGCGTCCTGCCGCCTGAGGCCGAGCACATCGAGCGCTACGCGCGTGCGGGTTTCGAGCAGCTGGCCGAGGCCGCACGGTCGGGAGCGAGTTTCGTCGGCGGCAAGTCCGACCAGGCGCCCAAGGTCGACGACATCGCCTCCGAGCTGGCTGCAGCGATCGTCCTCCCGCTTCGTCGGCGTCTGGAGGACAAAGGCGCAGGGGTCGAGTCCGGCGACGATGCCGCACTCGTCGAGCACGTCGGTGCGGCGTTTCGCGACTGGAAAGGGGCGCGAGTCGAGCGACTCGTGGGCGACGAGGCCGTGTCGGCTTTTTCCCGCGCTGCCCTTGCAGCTGCCCCCTCCGACGCCTCTCTCAGGTGGGTGGTCGACGACGAAGGGGTGGAGTGCCCCGACTGTGACGACAACGCCTTGGCAGGTCCGGTGCCACGCGGTGAGGCCTTCCCCACCGGTCACTCACATCCGCCGGCCCACGCCGGCTGCCGCTGCCTGCTCGTAGCGATGGACGCATAGGCTGCGGAGTCGTGCGACGCCCGCAAGACATACCTTCCACAGCGCGCCTGTTCACACGGGGACGTCGGCTCTGGATCCTCATTGCCATAGCGGTCATCATCATCATCATCGCCTCGTTGCGGTCGATCTCCATCTTCTACACGGACTACTTGTGGTTTGGCTCCGTGCACCTGAGCAGCGTCTGGCGACACCTCCTGGCCGTGAAGCTCGCTCTGTTCTTCGGGTTTGCCGCGATCTTCTTCGTGGCGCTGTGGGTGAGCCTGGCGGTGGTGGACCGGGTGGCGTCGAGACAGCTGATGCTCGGTCCCGAGGACGAGCTCGTCCGGCGGTACCAGCAGCACGTCGCTCCACGTGCGCTTCTCGTACGGAGCATCGTCGCCCTCGTCGTCGCCCTCATCGCTGCCTCGAGCGCCGTGGGCCAGTGGCGCAACTACCTGTACTTCGTCGACGGCGTCTCCTTCGGTGGATCTCATCCCAACGACCCGCAGTTCAACAAGAACATCGGCTTCTTCGTGTTCAAGCTCCCGTTCCTGTCCTTCCTCGTCAGCTGGGCGTTCGTGTCGTTGGTCGTCATAGCGATCCTCACCGTCATCGCCCACTACCTGAACGGCGGCATCCGGGTCCAGCAGGGGAGGCCGAACGTGACCCCGCAGGTGAAGGTCCATGTCTCGGTCCTGCTCGCGTGCATGGCCCTCGTGAAGGCGGCCGGCTACTTCCTGGCCCGCTACAACCTCGACCTCTCATCGAACGGCTATGTGCAAGGAGCCGGCTACTCCGATGTCCACGCCCGACTGCCGGCGCTCACCTTGCTGATGGTGATCTCGATACTCGCGGTGGTGATCCTCGTGGTGAACATCTGGCAGCGCGGGTGGGCCCTGCCGATCCTGGCCGTAGGGCTGTGGGCCTTCGTGGCGATCGTCGCGGGCGCCATCTACCCGTTCGCCGTCCAGAAGCTGAAGGTGCAACCGGCGCAGAACACCCTCGAGAGCCCTTATATAGCCCGCAACATCTCCGCCACGCGCACCGCGATGGGCATCAGCGGCATAAAGACCCAGGCATTCGCCGCAGACGCTTCGGCGTCGGCTGCTTCCTTGGAGGCCGACACCCCGAGCCTCGATGACGTGCGTCTCTGGGACCCCGAGTTGACGGGCAACACGTTCACCAAGCAGCAGGCCCTCTACACCTACTACTCGTTCAACACTCTCACCATGGACCGTTACAAGGTCGACGGCCAGCTGGTCCCCATGGTGGTGGGCGTCCGCCAGGTCGACACGGCAAACGTCCCGGCCCAAGGGTGGGTCAACACGCACCTCCAGTACACCCACGGCTACGGGATGGTGCTGTCACCCGCGAACCAGGCCTCGAACGGCCAGCCGGTGTTCGACATCGGCGCCCTACCTCCAGTCTCCGCAACAGGGGTTCCGAAGCTCACCCAGCCGTCGGTGTACTTCGGACTGAGCAATCCCAACGGAGGTGACGCCAATTACGTGATAGCGAACACCCGGCAGCCCGAGGTCGACTACCCAATTCAGGGCGGAGGAAACCAAGAGACCCACTACACGGGGCAGGGGAGCGTCGAGCTCAACAACTTCATCACCCGTTTGGCCTTCGCGCTGCGCTTCGGGGATCTGAACGTGCTGATCTCCGACCGCCTCACGCCGCACTCACGCCTTCTGTTCGTTCGCGACGTCGTCCAGATGGCGCAGAAGGCCGCCCCCTTCCTGAGCTACGACTCGGATCCGTATCCGGTGGTGGTGAACGGGCACATCGACTGGGTGATCGACGCGTACACCACCACCGACCACTATCCCTATGCGCAGGACGCGGACACCTCCGCGGTTGCGTCGGGCAGCGGGCTCGCTGGTCAGACCTTCAACTACGTGCGCAACTCCGTGAAGGTCGTCGTGAACGCCTATACGGGGAACATGACGTTCTATGACGTGACCTCGTTGACCAAGAGCACGGATCCGATTCTTCAGACCTGGGAGAAGATCTTCCCCGGCATGTTCCACCCGGTATCCCAGATGCCGCGGGCGCTCGTATCCCACCTGCGCTACCCGGAGGACCTCTTCACGGTGCAGGCCGCGGCCTACGGCCGTTACCACCTCACCAACGTCCAGTCGTTCTACAGCTCCAGCGGCGCGTGGAACATCTCGCAGAGCCCCGGGGCCGGACCGCCGGAGAACGCGCTGCCGACGACGCTCACGACCAACGCGCAGGGCCAGTTGGTGACAAGCCCTGCTCCACGCATGTCGCCGCTCTACGAGACGTTCGCGCTTCCCGGGCAGTCCCAGGTGTCGTTCAATCTGATCGACGCCTATGTTCCTTACTCGCCCAACAACCCGAGGCAGACCCTGGCTGGTTTCATCGCGGCCGGAAACGATCCGGGTAGCTACGGGAAGCTCACGTCGTACGTCACCCCGACAGGTCAGGATACCGACGGCCCGGCACTCATCGACTCGCGGATCACCCAGAACCCCACGGTGTCCAAGGACATCAGCCTGCTCAACACGAACGGCTCACAGGTCATCCTCGGCAACGTCCTCATGCTCCCGGTGGGACAGTCGATGCTCTACTTCCGGCCCCTCTACGTGCAGTCCACGCGCAACCCGGTGCCGCAGCTTCAGCGTGTCATCGCGGTCTACAGCGGGCCCGGGGGCAACAGCCAGGTCGAGGAGGGCGACACCCTCGCGGACGCGCTGAGCCTGGTCTTCCAGGGGCTCACGATCCCGACCCCCGCGGCGAACGGCTCCACTCCCTCGCGGGCGGGAGCTCCTGCCTCCGCCCAGGTCCAGAACCTCATCGCTCAAGTCGCCCAGGACTTCCAACAAGCGCAGAACGACCTGAAGGCCGGCAACTTCGCCGCCTACGGCACTGACATCGCGAATATGCAGAGCGCGATCCAGCAGCTCCAACAGGCTTCGGGCACGTCCTCCAGCTCCTCTTCTTCCACTTCGACGCCGAGCTCCTCGACGACGCCCACGACCACCACCACGACCACACCGAGCGGAGTGGCCTCGCGCTCGCGCCGCACGTCGGTGAAGGCGCCCTTGTCGTCGGCGCTCGGAGCCGGGTCGCGCTGACACGGTCCTAGCCTTCAGGTGAGGTCCTAGGCGTGGTTACGGGACCATCGTTCGTGGGGCGTCCGGACGTGGGTCATCCACCAGGTGATATGTTGAAAAGGCGACGCGGGGTGGAGCAGTCTGGTAGCTCGTCGGGCTCATAACCCGAAGGTCGCGGGTTCAAATCCCGCCCCCGCCACTACAAAGGCCCTGGTAGACGACCTAAAGAGGGAGTCTATCAGGGCCTTTTCGTTCCTCGTTACTACTCTATTACTACACTGAGCCCATGCGGGGAACTATGTACGAACGTCGTCCGGGGGTGTGGACCCTCCGTGTCTACGTCGGTCGTGACGCCGGCGGACGACCGATCCAGGTCTCCAGGACGTTGCGAGGGCCCAAACGTGAGGCCGAGACTGCCCTGGCGAAGTATGTGGCGGAGCTCAGCGAGGCGAAGCCGGCCAAGGATGGCCTGGGTGCCAGTGTGGGTCAGCTCCTCGACGAGTGGGTCCAGGTCGGTAAGCAGCGCGGCTGGACCCCTTACACGGAGCATCGGTACCGCAACTACGTGGAAGGGCGGATCCGACCCGTCTTGGGCGGCGTGAAGCTCACCAAGTTCGGTCCAGAGCACTGTGACCGCTTCTACGCCGCACTTCTTGCCGAGGGCCTCAGCCCCACCACCGTTCGACACGTCCATGCGATCCTGGCTTCGGCCTGCGAGCTGGCGGTCGACTGGGGTTGGCTACAGCGAAATCCCGCCAAGCGTGCACACCCACCTTCACGCGCACGCGCCGAGACGCGAGCACCGTCGGCAGAGGAGATCACGCGGATCGTGGATGCAGCTCAACAGCTCGATCCGACGAAGGCGGTGCTCTTGGTGGTTGCCGCCATGACCGGCGCTCGTCGAGGCGAGCTGTGCGCTCTCAAGTGGAGCGACGTCGACTGGGAACGGCGGACGTTGACGATCGCCCGTTCCCTCACCATCACTCCGGACGTGACTATCGAAGGAACGACGAAAACGAAGAAGTCCAGGACCATTTCGCTGGGTGTGATGGGCGTGGAACACCTGAGGACTCACCGCGAACGGTGCTCAAACCTGGCGAGATCAGGCGGAATCGAACTTCCCAACGACGCCTACATTTTTTCGACTTCGCTGGACGGCTTGGTGCCCGTGAAGCCGGACTCTCTCACTCAGTTCCATGTTCGCCTGATGGCGAAACTCGGTATGGACTATCGGTTCCACGAACTCCGCCACTTCATGGCGACTTCCATGGCAGCCTCCGGTGTTGGCATCCGCACGATTGCCGGTCGACTGGGTCACGCTGATCCGGCGCTGACCTTGAGGACGTACGCCCACTGGCTCGAAACCGCAGACCGGGAGGCTGCGGATGCCGTAGAGAGCGTGCTTGGCAGCGCTATGCCCAGCTGATCCTGGTTCGGCGGACACAGACTTGACTGCCATGAATGGGTAGACGTGAGTCAGTGCCACCAGACCCAGATAAGGGCGGTTTGATCGGAGGGAGATAGTTGGGTCGATTATTGAGAGTGAGGCGACTCTGTCCGGCCCCCCAAAAACTGGTCCATTCGCAATGTCAGTGCCAGAGACAATGTGAGGACCAATAGGGGGTAATCATGCCGACCAAGCGTCACACCGTGGAGCAGATCATCGCCAAGCTGCGAGAGGTCGAGAAGCTCACCGGCCAGGGAATGTCGATCCCGATGGCGGCCAAGAAAGTGGGGATCACCGACCAGACCTTCTACCGATGGCGGACCCGCTACGGGGCGCTCAAGGAAGACGAGGCCAAGCGCCTGCAGCTCCTCGAGCAGGAGAACGCGCGCCTCAAGCGCATCATCGCCGAGCAGGCCCTCGACATCTCGATGTTGAAGGACCTCAATCGGGGAAAATTCTAAGCCCGGCGCGCCGGAGGCAAGCAGCCACCTATCTGGTGCGCCGCTACAAGGTCTCCGAGCGTCGGGCGTGTCGGCTGCTCGGCCAGCACCGCTCGACCCAGCGTTACCGCCCGATGGAGTCCTTCGAGGAGCAGTCGCTCGTCGAAGCCATGAACAAGCTCGCCGAGGCCCACCCTCGCTGGGGCTACCGATCGATGACGAAGCTCCTAAAGGACCAGGGCTGGCAGGTGAACGCCAAGCGCATCGAGCGGCTGTGGCGCCTCGAGGGCCACCGTGTGCCGCCCTCCAAGGCCAAGAAGTCGGGCCAGAAGGCCATCGGCGGGCCCGAAAACGCCGCGCGCAAGCGCCCGGCCCGGTGGGTCAACGACGTCTGGTGTTACGACTTCGTCTCGGCCACGGTTCGTCGTGGCGGGCCGATCCGCATCTTGAACGTGCTCGACGAGTACAGCCGGCGCTCCCTCGGGTCCCGTGTTGCGAGGTCCATCGGGGCGACGTCGGTCGTGAAGCACCTCGAGAAACTCTTCGAGATGCACGGGCTGCCGCGAGCCATCCGCTCGGACAACGGTCGGGAGTTCATCTCCTCGACGGTGATCTCGTTCCTCGTCGCGCAGAAGGTCAACCCGATCTTCATCGAGAAGGGCAAGCCTCAGCAGAACCCCTTTATCGAGCGCTTCAACGGGACGATGCGCCGGGATCTGCTCAACGTGGAGGAGTTCAACAACATCACCGAGGCACGGGTCCTGATCGACGCGTTCAACCTCGAGTACAACACCGAGCGGCCCCATCGGGGCCTCGGAATGATGACACCGCACGCATTCGCAGAGAGCCGTAGTGTTGTCGGGTGAGTGAGAGAGCACACCACAACCACACTGGGCCAGTCGCCCGGAGCTCTATTCTTCACGGCTCTGGTCCAGGGGACGTGGAGCTCGGTTCGATCACCACATACGAACTGGACCAATTCCAGGGGGCTGGTCACCACCACTTACAACGGGAGCACCTGGTCGACTCCGACCGACATCGACGGGAGCCACACCTTCGAGGCGCTCAGCTGTGTCAGCTCCTCGTTTTGTGAGGCGAGCGACAACGCCGGGAACGTCCTCACGTACAACGGGAGTTCCTGGTCCGCTGCCCAGGACGTCGACTCCACCCGGACCATCTCTTCGGTGTCCTGCACCAGTTCCACCTTCTGCGCGGCGGTGGACAGCTCGGGTTACGCGACCATGTATCTGTTCGTCACAGTCACCTCGCAGCTGACTTGGGACACAAATGGCTCGTTGTCGCTCGTGCTTTCTGACGGCACCAATGACTACATCTACGGGCCCGGGACGACTCCCGTCGAGGAGGTGAGCCTTTCTACCTCCACGCCGACTTACATGACCTATACGGCGTCTGATTCGTCGTGGCTCACGACCAACAGCGCGGGTGACGAGACCGGGTTCTGGGGTTACGACGCCTTCGGCAATCTCGCCTTCGGAACCCCCACCTCGCCATTCGGTTATGGCGGGCAGTACACGGATCCGTCGACTGGGTTCTCGAACATGCGGGCGCGGTGGTATGGGCCGCAGACTGGGACATTCACCACGCGCGACGCGGCCTTTGCCTCGACCGACACCGCCTACACCTATGCCGGAGATGATCCCGTCAACAACACCGACCCGACAGGGGAGATCACCTGTCCTAGTTGGGTTCCGGGATGCGGCGTCGTAACAGACGTACAAAACAGGGTGTCGGGTCAGGTCGGAGCAATCGTGGCTCTCGTCAACGGGGAGCAGGTACCACTTTACAAAGAATACTCCGAGAGCATCCATGCATCCGCTGCCACCTGGGACGTCAGTCCCATCCTCTTGGGGACTGTGATCGAACTAGAAGGGGGAGGATTTGAGACGTTGACACAGGCATTCGGTGTCGAAGGTAGAGCCGCCCAATGGGCCACAGACCTTTCAGGGATTGATGCTGCTCCGGGCATTGGATCGACGATGCCAGGAAATATCCAGCAGGTCTACGAAACCTACTGCAACTACACTCCATCGCTATCATCGATTCGTGCCGACCTCGCTCTGAGCAATCCCTACGGCATTTGGGCTACTGCCGGCTATTTGAGGCTCCTTAGGGACGACTTCGCCAAGGATGGCTACGGCTACCTGACGGATCGAGAGGATGCAATTTCATACAACGTCGGTGGAGAATCGGATTGGCCCATTCTCACCAAGAGCAACTGGCAAGGGATTCACGCGACTCCGAGAGGTGAAGCCTATGATGCAGTCTCTGCCATTGTCGCAGCCAGTCCGGGGTACTGATGAGAAGCGTTCGAACCACTGGCTTTGTGCTCACCCTGATGAGCTTGCTCCTGTCAGGCTGCAGCAGTTTGGGTGCCGGATCCCCCGCGAGCCCCGCCCTTAGTCTGCTTGGGTCCCTTCCTGCGGGCGACTCAATCATCTTCAATCAGACCCTGCCCGATGGTGGCAATGAAAATACCCTTCATCGAGATGTCCTCGTGGTTTCCAGGGGTTCTCCGAGTTCAGAGGCAGCTATGACGCAGCTCATCGGGATCTTGAAGAAGCGGGGGTGGAAGTTCGATGTGGCTGGATTCGGCGAAAATAGCCAAGCGTGTCTTGCGGTAGGCACTCCGTCGTTTGCTTTCAAAGGTGATTTCCAAGATTCAGACGCGTCCCGCCAATACTCGACCACGGTTGATGCGATCCAGTCCCTCAGTCAAAGGACCCGGGCACCCTTAGTCGCGGTGTGGATGTCGGTCTCGTGTTAAGCAGCCATCACCAAGTCGTCTCGATGGAGTAGCGCGACTCATCACAGATCTCCAGATTCTCCGAATTCGCCCTTCGTCGAAATGGCCGTGCCACGAGCTGAGCGCCCGGGGGACGTATTAAGACTCGATGAGACATCCGATCGCACGAGCGGATGCTCAGCTGCTCATCGGTGGGATCGCAGGGCTGTGGGTGCCGGGGCCGGCGGGCCGTAGGCCCGTGAGGCCCGGGGCACCCGAGTGTCCTCTGTCACGGGCACTACCGCCACACCCCAGGCCATGATCCTGAACACGATTGGCGCCACTGGGTCGGTTCGGCGCTGGGGACACCAGTGGGCTACCAGGGCCGGCAGGGATCAAAGCTCAACTCGTCGCCCTCGTCGGGTGGCGGCGGGAGGATCTCGACCAGCGTGTCTGGCATGTCGATGTCGAACATGGAAGCGACGAGTCCGATCTGGATGCCCATCGCGGAGCGCAGCTCGCCGAGGCCGATCAGAAGTGGGACGTCGCGGTCGCCGAGCCCGCGATACGCGACCCACAACCCGCGGTGGTGCTCGTCGTCGGTGACTGAGCCAATCCGGTCGAGGAATTTGCGGCACGCGGCTTGCATCGCCTGGAGATGCGGCACCAGTTGTTCGTCGTCGTGAAGTCCGCCGATCTCGTCGGTGAGTTTGCGCCGCACATCGAGTACCGATGCTACGCACTCTCCGGCTTGTTCCTGCCAATAGGGGTTGAACAATACGCGGCGATCAGCGAGAAAGGTCAGCACCCGATGGGCGGACGCACGGGTCGACTCGACCGTCTCCCACTGGGCACCGCCACCGACTAATGGCAGCGAGAACCCGTTTAGGCGCCGCTTTACGTCCTTTTTCCGCATGAGCGGAGCCTATGTGTGAACACACGCCCAGACCATGATCCTGAACGCAATGACAAGGGGGGTCCCTTGCCTGGTGGGCTGTGGGGGGGTTTAGGCGGGCAACGCAGCGTTTGTTCCCTCTGCGGCCGTTTCGGCGCCCCCTGGTGAAGCCCTGGCACCATCACGGCTCCCGCTCGACCAGCGCGGCGTCAGCCCTCCGCTCGCCACGGTGATCCGGAGCGCTCTCGTCGCTGCTCCTTCACAGACCGGCGGCCAAGTGGACATCGAGCCCGCTGTGACCGCCGATCGAACCTCACCCGTCGGTTCCCAAAGAGGGTGACATTCAGATCCACACCCCTGCATCCGTTGATGCTGTCTAACGTCACCCTGAGCGAGTCCCGGTTCGGGTCGAGCAGGGTGACGTTGTGATGTCGGCACCGAACCTTCAACCGCTCCGAAGGGATGAAATGACGTCGTCACCTGGGAGGGTGACGTTGCGCGTCGTCACCGCGCACGACACGTCGACGAGGAGTACGGCACCGACTGAGCAGCGACAAACACCTCCTTACCTGGGAGGGTGACGTTCAGGGTGGACGGTGACAGAAGTGGACCGCAGGTGACGTTCGTCGTGGCAACGGTGGCACACGAGGTCACGTCCGTCGGCTTCCAGATGTCTCGGCCGCTTCCGTGGCGAGACGCCGCGGCGGACGAGGGTGACGTTCTGCACTGACAGTGCAGGTGTGTGGACATGATCGTCACCCTCTGGCGGAGCAAATCCTCGGCTGTTGGTGACGCGCAGGGCGCTGGCTCCATGCTCGCCCAGGCGCTGTGATCGTTCAGAGCACTGACGTGATCGGTGTCATGGCGGTCGATCCGGCAGCTACGGCATCAGGGAACGACTTCGGGTCGCGCGATAGCCCGAAGTCGTTTCCGGGAGGAGCACGGTCGACGTGCGCTGCACAACGTCACCCTGGGCGATCGGAAATGAAATTCTCGAGAACCTCGGCGAGGGTGACGTTCAGGGTGACGTTCGTCCGGATGATGGCTCTTGCCAACACCCCCACGAACGGAGACCGACCATGAACACCAACCACCCTGACCGCTTGAGGATCGCCCCCCGGCCGGCCACGATTCACCCGATCACGTCCCATCCGTCAGACCCGAGCTTGTCCCCGACTCGACCGGATGACGGGGACGCAGACAACACGGGCACCGTCTCTCCGGCCACCAAGAGGCTGGTGCTCACCGTCGACGAGGCGGCGTACCTGCTGAACATCTCCCGGGGCCTTGCCTACGAGCTGGTAGCCCGGGGAGAACTTCCTGCTGTCCGGCTCGGCCGGCGGATTGTCATCCCCCGGGTCGTCCTGGAAGAGCTGCTCGGTACGGCGATCCGCTGACGCAGTAGCTGCGCGGCACCAGCGGATGCTCGCGATATCCCCGTGTGGCACCTTGTAGATAGTTCCTGGGGTGTCCCCTCCTGCTGGTTGTCAACCCAGCGCAGGACGCTGATGGCTGCTCGTTGGTCCCGATGCCGCGCATGCTCTGCCTTCACGCCGACCACCCCGCTTTGTCTACCAGGTGGTGCTGGGTTCCCAACCGACCGCCTGACACTGCGGCTCGAGCCGGTGAAGAAGGGTGTTGCCCGACTCGACATCGAAGCCTGTTCCGAGTCTTGTGCCGCCAGATCGCCAGCCCAGGTTGCCCTCAAGCCGCAAACTCAAGGCCGCTACTGCTGCCCGCTGCGGCGGACTCATGTCACTCGCCTAGACGTGGCGAGTCAACCGTTCGTCGCAGGCACTCGATCCCATCGCGCCAGTTCTGTTGCTCGGTAATTCCGCCGAGCGCAGCTCTCCGCCGACACCTGCAACTGGCTGGCTGACCGGCGAGCTCTTCGGTCTCGGTGGACTGACTGCCCGGGTGTCGAAGTGCGAATGACATGACGCTGTCTCGGTCGTCGCAGAGCGTCTCCGCGTCGGTAGCTGTCGAGATCACTGACGATGCCGGGTATTGCCGTCATGACCCTCGCCGCCGACCTCGACCGTTGTATTGTCCGATTGGATTCGAACGGCGAGCCGGTGAACGACGATGCCGTAGTGGTCGGCGCCGGGGGAGCGGGCACAGACGATCGGGGATGCCCAAGCCGTTACTACAACCGTTACTACAACTCCGTGGATCTCGGCGTACTGGTAGCGACGGAGTGGAGAGGCGGCCCAGCTCAGAGGCACTCGGTAGACGAGTCGAGACCTTATGAACGTTGGTTAACGCCCTCATAACCCGAAGGTCGCGGGTTCAAATCCCGCCCCCGCCACTACATAGCGGCTCTTCGGAATCTGACGGGGTCCGGGCACCTCATCGGACCACGATCGAACCGAGCACCCGCCAGTTCGGCTTGCCGGCGTAGAGCAGCGCCCGTATCCGGTAGTTCTCGAAGTTGCGGAAC
>Ga0187868_1000204_pt1 | contig 53125 bp, 34 predicted proteins | sample June2016WEW_13_4_FD_133014 | JGI IMG/M metagenome (GOLD analysis project Ga0187868, IMG submission 133014) | Peatland microbial communities from SPRUCE experiment site at the Marcell Experimental Forest, Minnesota, USA - June2016WEW_13_40 | ecosystem: Environmental > Terrestrial > Soil >... | reverse complement strand
TTCGAGCACCTTTACATGCTTGGAGGCGGCAGCGAACGACATTTTGAAAGGCGCGGCCAATTCACCGATGTTGTGCTCTCCGGAAGCAAGTTCACGAAGCATGGCGCGGCGGGTTGGATCGGCTAAGGCGCGAAAGACAGCATCGAGGGTGTGCGACCTAGAAGTGAAAGCCGAGATCCTCCGAACGTAGCGTGGGCGTCTGAAGCTGTGAAATTATCGAATTTTGATTTTTTCGGCCTCGTGCTTTGATCAACTTACAGACGAAAAAATCCGATCTTTTCAATTATTTCACAGCTTCTCTCGCCCGCTGTCGCGGGAGCGTCCCGCTCCCGCCAGAAACGCGCGGGCAGGATGCCCACGCCCCAGCGGGCGGGACGCCCGCGCTACAAAGTCCTCGCGGCCGTCAGCAAGAGATGCCGAAGGCGTTCATCTTCAATGTCGCCCACCTTGCGATCCGCAGGTTAAAACCTCCGGCTACTCACGGTTGGCCCTTTCCGGGGCCAGACAGATTACAGCCGGGGCACTCGGCGTAAAACGCATTCCCCTTGTAATCGAGTTCTTTCAGTCCACGCTGCGAAGTATAGAAGCCATGGGCGACTTGGTTTTTCAACAAAACGAAAAGCCGAGTGCCGGCGTTATCGGCTTCCTCGCGACCATTCAAGGACTTCAGAAGTTCGATCTGGGATGCCTCGGGAGCGTCGAGCAAAGCTTTGCCCCAACGGTGGCTCGATTCCGTTGAAATCCACTCCAGCCCTTCTCGCCATATCTTTTGCGGCTCGTGGGTCTCCCGCGCTTTCACTCCTTCCTCTGCTCCGTGGAAGGCGACGGCCAGTGCGCGATGCTGCGGCGAAAGGTTGAGCGCCGCCTCGCGCACCGCCGCCGCATTGAAGACTTCCAGGTCGATCCACTCGGAGACCTCGGAAATTGTGGCCTTAGCTTCGACGCCTTCCCCCGATTCACCCAAGACCAAGGCGACAAGGCGTTGGACCACCGGAAATTCCGCCGGCGAAAAGAACTGAGGCTGGAATGGGCCGCTCGGAGGCCGCACGAAATCCGTCGGGCTACCTGGAGGAATGGGGAAAAAGCGAGCGTCGCTGGTGAGCGCGTGCGTCATGTGGTCTTCCGAGGGATCGTAGAGTCCCGGCGGAAGCTGAGCCGCCTCGCTCGGCGTGGGCCCGGCTTCGCCTGCCACGGGCACACCTTGGAAGCCCATCAGGACGGCCGCTCCGCCGAGGCGTAAGAGCCACTCGCGACGGGTGATGTCCGGACTTTCCTGAGCGGAGGTTCCATCGGTTTCGGAGGATGATCGCTCCTGGCGTGTGGGATCATCGGTCATTTAAAGATTTCCTTTCTTGAAATCCTCCACGATGTGGTTCGCCGCCCGCGCGGAAATCGCCATGATCGTCAGGGTTGGCTCGTAGGGACCTTGCGTGACAAAGGCCGCGCCATCCGTGACGAAAACGTTCTTCACGTCGTGCACACGATTGAAGCGGTCGAGCACGCTTTTCTTGGGATCGAGGCCCATGCGCGCAGTGCCACACTCGTGAATGTTTTTGCCGAACACGCTTATTTTTTCCCCAGGGGGCTGCACGCTTTCGAGCTTCATGGGTTCGAGGATATTGAAGACGTCCTCGCGCATAGCTTTCGCCATGGCCTCCTCGTTTTCACCATAGCTCGCGTGGATGCGCAGGACGGGGATACCCCAGGCGTCCTTCACTTGCGGGTCGAGTTCCACAAAGTTGGTGTAGCTGGGCAGGCATTCGCCTTGCGCTGTGATGCCGAAGTAGTAGGGAATATCCTCGCGGACCCGCCGGCGCCAGTCCGTGCCAAAGCCGGGAATGGAAAAGGCGTGGCCATAAAGCTCCTGGCTGCCATCACCGTCGAAGCGATACCCGCGCAGGAAATTCTTGTTATGGTTGTTACCGACGTTGACATACTTGGGGATCAGAAATCCGCAGGGAGTCCCCCGGGGCTCGCGCTGGGAAGAGTGAAGAGACGGGATAATCCCTCCCGCGCCTTCCAGAGTGAAGTGGTCCATCAAGTAGTGGCCCAGAAGGCCCTGGGAGTTTCCCACCCCCTTGGGAAAGCGGCGCGTTTGGGAGTTGAGCAGAATCCGCGTGGATTCGAGCGCCGATGCGGCCACCACCACAGCCTTGGCGTAGACCTCGCGGTGGGCGCCCCCGGTGCGTTCGATGTAGTGCACCCCGTCCGCGCGGGCCTCGTCTTTGTTCATCACCAAGTGGCTCACCACGGCGTCGCTCACCAGCGTCAAACGCCCGCTGCGCCAGGCGGCGGGGAGCGTGACCGACGGGCTGTTGAAGTACGAAGCCGTGTGGCAGCCGCGCTGGCATTCGTCGCAGTAATGGCATGCAGGGCGGCCATTGTGCGGCACCGTCAAGTTGGCCACGCGGTCGGGCATCACTTTCCAGCCAAATTTCCTGCCCAGGGCTTCCTTCGCCATCTCTCCGCCACAGGAGAGTCGCATCGGCGGCAGGTATTTGCCGTCGGGGAATTGTTCGAGCCCTTCCAGCGACCCGCTCACGCCAATGAAGCTTTCAACCTTGTCGTAATAGGGAGCAAGTTCCTGGTAGTCGAGTGGCCAATCCTCTTCGTAGCCATCGCGGCTGGCGGCCTTGAATTCATAGTCGCTGTAACGATAGCTCTCGCGCGCCCAGCAGAAAGTCTTGCCACCGATTTGGCGGCCGCGAATCCACATAAAAGGCTTATCCTGAGGCGTGGTGTAAGGGTTTTCGTGGTCGTTTACAAAGAACTGGTGGCCGTATTCATCGCAGGCGTAGCACAGGCGTTGCACGGGCTGATTCGTCAGCAGCGACTTCTGATCGCCGAAGCCGCGGTACTTCAGTTCGTAGGGCCAAACGTGCTCGGTGAAATCGCGCGTGGGGATGCGCGGTGGGCCTGCCTCGAGAATTAGCACGGTGAGGCCACGTTCTGTCAGTTCTTTGGCCACCCAACTGCCACTGGCTCCGGAGCCGACGACAATGGCATCATATCCCTTCCTCGTTCCAGCCGGCATGCAACGGACTCCCTAATTCGGATTAGTGGAGGTACTTCAAGGTCTCGTCGATGAGCCTATGGGTTCCTGCGTAAGGCTCACCGTTGCCCTCCCATTCCATCGAGAAGTACCCCCGGTAACCTTGCGCCTTCGCGATCTCAAAGCACTTGGCCACATCGACGGTGTGAAACTTCCCACTATCATCACCTTCTTCATCCTTCATATGCGCAATACTATAAGCGTGCTTGAACATGGCTTCCATGGCGCGATTATTGAAGTCCTGGTCGTGGGTCAGCATGGAATTGCAGAAATCCGGCAAAAGGTGCAGATAGGGGTGGTTCACTTTCTCGGCAACCTTCACGAGAAAGAAGGGATCCTGTAAGCGGTCGTTGTCGTTCTCAAGCGCCACGATGATGTTCTTGGAAGCACCATATTCGGCCAGTTGCGTCAGGCTCTCCGCCATGCGGTCAACGTCAGGAGCCAGTTGCGGGGGGCCGCCGTAACCCGTGCGGATGCTGGGCGAGCCGAGCTCGGCAGCGATGTTAACCCACTTCTTGCCACTCTCCACCGCCACCTTGCGCTGGGCGGGGTCCGTGTGGTAGTAGCAACCTCTCACTTCACACGGGAGATCCACCACATGGCATCCAGCGTCTTCGATGGCCGCGCGAAACTTCTTGATATAAGCCGAGTCCGTCGAGAAGAAGTGCTCGTCCAGGGGTTCAATATTGTGAACGCCGAAATGCTTGACGACCATGGCGGGAAACTCCGTCAAATCCATCCCGGGCAGCTTGGGATTACGCTCCCGCTTGTTGGTAGGAGCTTCAATGAACATGCGGAAGGGCCAGGAAGCCACCGCAATGCGGTCGCGAGGTTGGGTGGGAAAGGTCAAATGCGGAGTGGTGTCGGGCCAAAGAGTACCATTCCAAGCGAGGGCGGTTACCCCCGCAGCCAGGACACCTGAGTTCTTGAGAAACTGCCGGCGCGTATTTTTATCCATGAGATCGTCGCTCCTCAGCAAATCGTTTGCACGAGTGAAATCACTCCAAGATGTAATGGAGTTGATAACCTATATTCTGTTCTGATCAATGTCAAGCCGCCCGCAAACTCAGATTGCGCGCGGTGCGGGGTGATGTAGTATAGTCGCGAAGGAGTGATGGCCGGACCTGGGTGGAATCAGACCACATCGATTGCCGCCGAGGCTGGCGATAGTCTGGTTGAATCGGCGTAATTAGAGACACTACCGTCCATGCGAGCGAAAGTCTTCCCCACAATTCTTGCCGGTACACTGTTCGCGGCGCTCCTGGTGGGAATGCAGGCGCCCACGGGGCAGAAGTCTCCCCCCTCTTCCCCCCCCCAGGATGCAGAAATGAATGCCGTCGTGCGTGCGGCCATGGAGGCGCTCCAGCGAGGAGACTTTCAAGCGGCCATCCCGTTGTTGGAAAAGCTCACTCGGGCTGCGCCCAAGGTCCCGGAGTATCAAGCCGACCTGGGCATGGCCTATTACTCGGTCGGCCGGCCGCAAGATGCCATCGCTCCGTGTCGTAAGGCCATTAATTTAAGGCCCGGACTCGCGACCTCCCGGTACATTCTAGCGGTAAGTCTGGCGGAGGCAGGCGAGTGCAAGGAAGCCCTGCCTTTGATCGAAAAGGATTACCCGGCTCTCGGTGATAAACAGCTTCGGCGGATCATGGGCATGGATGGCGCCCGGTGTGCGATGTCGGTGGCTGAGCCTTTTCGGGCCGTCAATTTTCTTCAGTGGTTGAATCGGGATTACTCCAATGATCCGGAGGTGCTTTACCTGAGCACTCAGATCTTTTCCGACCTTTCCGTACACACCTCGCAGCGCCTGTTGCGCGTCGCACCCGGTTCCTACCAAGCGCACCGACTCGACGCCGAGGCGCTGGAGGTCGAGGGCAAGAATGCCGATGCGATCGCCGAGTACCGCAGCATCCTCGCCGTCACCCCCCACGTGCCAGGTGTCCACTACCAGATCGGACGCCTGCTCTTGGCCGGCGATCACGATTCCGCCGCCGTGCAAGAGGCAGGCAAGGAGTTTGAGGCGGAACTCGCCACCAACCCGGATGATGCGCGGTCAGAATACGAACTTGGCGAGATGGCCCGCGAAAGTCGAAAATGGAACGAGGCCATCGAGAACTTTGCGCGCGCGGTAAAAATCGATCCGCAGTTCGCCGAGGCCCTCATCGGATTGGGTAAGTCACTGATATCCGCGGGCCGAGCCTCGGAAGCTGTGGCGCCTCTGGAAAAAGCAGTAAAGGTCGAACCGAGGGATGCGGTTGCCCACTATCAGTTGTCCTTCGCTTATCTCCGCGTAGGGCGCGAGGAAGACGCGAAGAAGGAGCTGGCACTCTACCGTGAGGCCCACGATCAGCAACAACGCGTCAGCCAGGCCATCCGCCAGGGGATTACAGGCAGCATCGCGCAACCCCAAACCGCCGAGCCTCCGGAGTAACCAGATTGACGTAGGGGTAGGGCTTGCCCTACCCGGGGGCGGCAAGACGTAAGATGCCGCGCGGTCGCAGAACGCGATAAGGGGACTGCAAGCCGTCCCCCTACAGACCTGGACATATGGCTTGGACGCGTCGAAGATTCCTTCAAAGTTTGAGTGCCGCGGGGCTTCTCCTCCCCCGTCCTCTCCCCGTGGCCGGACAAGGAATGGCCTCGCGCGGAGTGCGCGCGGCGCCTCGGTCCAAGTTCTCCGGCCGGCCCTTTCCCGTTAACTTCACCGATTGGGCGCCGCGCTCGGGGCTCACTGCTCCGGCAATTTACGGCGAAGAGTTTGTGAAGAAATACATTGTGGAGGCCAACGCCGGGGGGATCGCCTTCTACGATTACGACCAGGATGGTTGGCTCGACGTCTTCCTGGTGAACGGCACGAAGCACGAGGGGTTCCCTGCCGGGCAGGAACCCACCAACCACCTTTACCACAACAATCGCGACGGAACGTTCACCGATGTGACGGAAAAGGCCGGCCTCCACCACACCGGGTGGGGCTACGGTGTCGCGATCGGCGACTACGACAACGACGGCCACGACGACCTGTTCCTGACTTACTTCGGGAAGAACATTCTCTATCACAACAACGGCGACGGCGCCTTCACAGACGTCACTGAAAAGTCAGGGCTGCTCGAAAAAGCTTCGCGCTATGGCTCCGGGTGCACGTTCGTCGATTACGACCGTGATGGGCGCCTGGATTTATTCATCTCCCGTTACGTCGATATGGATTTGGCGACGGCTCCCGTGGCCGGCGCCAATCGGGGTTGTTTCTTTAAAAACGTTCCTGTGAACTGCGGTCCGCGGGGACTGAAGGGGGAGTTTTGCGCGCTTTACCATAACAACGGCGATGGCACGTTTACCGAAGTCACGGAAAAAGCCGGCATTCTGAAGCCGGGCGCGCGCTACGGTTTGACCGCCGCGGCCTTTGACTACAATAACGACGGCTGGCCCGACCTCTTCGTGGCCTGCGACTCGACTCCCAACCTGCTGTTCCGCAACAACCATGACGGAACATTCACCGAGTGCGCCATGGAATCCGGCGTGGCCGTCAACGGCGACGGCCAAGAGCAGTCCAACATGGGCGTGGCGGTGGGCGATTACGACGGGGATGGTTACCTCGATCTCTTTCTTCCTCATTTCTCTGATGACACGCCAATCCTGTATCACAACCTGAAGGGTGAATTCTTCGACGACGTGACCTCCGCCGCGGGATTGGCCGTAAACACCCGGTACGTGTGCTGGGGAGTCGGCTTCGAGGATCTCGACAATGACGGCTGGCTGGATATCTTCCACGTGGCCGGAACTGTTTACCCCGAGGTTGAAAAAGTCGACCCCAATTACCCCTACAAGGCTCAGCGCGTGGTTTATCGCAACTTGGGGAATGGAAGTTTCGAGGAGGTCTCAGACCTCTGCGGGCCCGCGATTTTGGAACCTCATGCGAGCCGCGGTTGCGCGTTCGGCGACTTCGATAACGACGGGAACGTCGATGTCCTAATCATGAACTCGGGTGAGCCGCCCTCGCTTCTGCGCAACGAGAATCGCAGCGGCAACCACTGGCTGTCGGTCAAACTCGTGGGCACGCGTTCCAACCGCTCGGCGATTGGGGGCCGTATCACGGTGACGGCGGCGGGCCGTCGGCAGCTCCGCGAGGTGCTGAGCGCGTCCAGTTACATCTCGCAAAGCGACCTTCGCCAACATTTCGGCCTCGGAGCAACGAACAAGGTCGATCAGATTGAGGTAAAGTGGCCGAGCGGGGTGGTCGATCGCGTGGGGAGTGTCGAGGCAAATCAGTTCCTGACCGTTCAGGAAGGGCGCGGCATCGTCAAGGCCGAACGCTTCCGGTGAGTGACCAGTATTGGGTCTAAGGGGTTTCGCGGAAGGGACTCCTGGACTCGTAAAGCGCAATCCTGGACTTTACACCGTCTGCCAAAGGTTCGGGGGCGAGCGCGAGGGCCTGGCGTGCGGTTTTGACCGCCTCCGGGAACCGGCCTGCCTCGGCGTATGCGGCGGCCAGCGTGTCCAGCGCGGTAGGATCTTTCCCGCCCGATGCTTTGACCGCCCGCTCGGCAAGCTCCACGGCTTCGCTCCCGTTTCGGATCGACGCCTCCGGGTTGGTCGCCAACACCCAGGCCGTCTGGCCGAGTAGAGGCAGGTCGTCCGGATCGACCCTTAGACCGGCGTGCCACTCGGCCAGAGCCTCTGGGACTTTCCCCTGCATGTATAGGAGCGCGCCCAGGTTGTAATAGGTTTGCAGGTTCCTGCGGTCGTCCTCCTGAGCCTTTCGGAGATGCAGGCTCGCTTCCTCAAGCTTTCCCATCTGCATGAGGGTAATCCCCAGATTGTTCTGGGCATCGGCATACTCGGGCTTGGCCTGGACGGCTTTCTGGAAATACGGAAGGGCGTCGTCGAGCTGACCTTTGTTCAGCAGGTGGGTGCCGAGGTTGTTGTTGGCGAAGGGGTCTTCGGGGTTTAGCTCCAAGGCCTTCTTCCATTCGGCGATGGCCTCCTCGTCCTGTCCTTTGGCTGCCAACTCGGCTGCGTGGTCGAAGAGGCGGAAGAACTCGGCGGCCGGCAAGTCGACCTTCAGCAAGCCCTCCGGGGGGATGTTCACGAACTCCGGAATGTTCACCGCCCGATTTGCCGCCGTTGAGTTTTCCACGTAAATTGCCGGACTGTCGTTGCCCTGTGCGTCCAGGTGCGTCAGAAACAACCCAGTATAGGGTGACCGGCTCTTGGAGGAAAAGGCCAGCCAGCGCCCGTTGGGTGAGAAAGTGTGCCAGGAGTTCATGAGCGGCGTGTTGCACCGCATGCGGCGCGCCAGTCCGCCTTGCGCCGGGACGATATAAAGCTGGCTATCCGGGCGCATCAACAAGCCGTTGTGGCACTTCACGAAAACAATCCAGCGGCCATCCGGCGAGACCTTAGGGAAGGTATTGCTCATGCCGTTCCCCGAGGCGCCGGTGATCGGTTCCGGCCGGCCCCCTTTGCCCTCATTGAAGGGTATCCGATAAAGGTCGTATTGGATCGGGGTCTCGTTCGGGTCGTTGGCGAACTCGGCCAACTTGCGGCCCTCGGGATAGGGGTCCCTTGCTTCCGCCTGAGCGTAAACCAGGTACCGGCTGTCGGGGCTCCATACGGCGTTTGTATGCACGAAGCGCGGATCGTCCGCTCCCGGCAAAGCGTGCATTTGCCCTGTCGCCCGGTTGTACCAAGCCAGGATCCCGCGCGTCGGATAGAACACCTGGAGGAAATCATAGTGCTTGAAGTTGGCCACGTAGTAGTTGCCCTTATTGCCTTCCGGGCCCTTGACCATGGTCACTACGAACTGTCCATCCGGCGAAACTTGTGACATGAACCCGATCCGGGGTTGCGCCACCGTGGGGTCCTTGAAGGAAGCCCACGAAATAGTGTCTTCGTTGCGGATGGACATTTGTGGTTGGACGGAGGCCAGCACGTAGAGCCCTTTGTCGTTGGCGGGGCCGTCCAGGTCCATCCCCAGGGTCTTGCCGTCGCGGGAAAAGGAATGGCAGTTGGCGCAGGAATGAAGTCCCGTAAAAAGTACCCGGCTGCCGGGCTCGCCAATATAGCGGAGGCGCCAGGCAATCAGAGGGATGGCGTTGGGGGCCAGCGGTTTGATCACCCCCTTCTGCAATTCGGAGGGCATGAGCGGCACATCGCGGTAGAAGATCGGCGCCCCCACAGGGTCCTCGGAGGTTTGGAACACCACTTTGCCGCGCGAAACGGCCGGTGCGGCACCGGTGCCTCCCCATCCCGTAATCGTCACGGTTGCCAGATGCTCACGGGAGTGTTGCTTAATCGCGTCCCAGATGACGTCATCGGGCTTCCAGGTCCAGGCAGAGGCCTGTTGGGAGGTCAACTCCGGCAGCTTGTTCGTGTTCGAGATGCACCGCGTGTCGATTTCGCCGATGTGCATCCGCTCGCCCGGCGCTTTCAACTGGATTGCGGCCGAGCCATCGGAGAACACGACTTCGACCTGCCAAGCCGTGGCGGTGGGAGCCGCATCGTGCCAGATAAAGGTCGGAGCCGTGATTTCAGGGGGGAAAATCGAGCCTTCTTCCGGGTAGTCGATCGTAATCCGGGCCAGTTGCGCCTGGTCATGTCCGGAGGAGCCAGGGGAATTTGCCGGGTGCACATTCGCGGCCGGCTTTGCCCACCCGATAAGGTCAGAGCGTGGGCCGTGTTGTGCAACCAGATGCACACGCACCACCACCAGCGCTGAGGCCAAAGCCCAGCCGATCAAGATGCGTCTTCCCAGGGGTTTCATCCAAACTCCCCACTCACTTGGCGGATCGACCAACCCGGCGGCTCTCGGGGTAGTATTCCAGTTTGTTCTTGCAGCGGCGAATTTATCCCTCAGCGGACGGACCGCTTGGTGCATAAAGTCGCCTCGAACCCAAACTGTACCACTATCGAGCGGTGGAGAATACGGGCAAACAAAATGAAGTTCAGAAGATGAGCTTCATTCCCAGTTGCATGATGCGCGGATCCCGGGAGCCGGACACCTCGCCGTTGCCGATGTTGTTCGGACCCGTGCAGGGGGCGCCCGCGGGGGTGAGGCCACTGCATCCGATGTTGACGCCAATATACTGGGTATGATTGAAAGTGTTGAACGTCTCCCATCGGAACTGAAGATTGGAATGCTCGCTCTTGAACCAGGGTACCGCGAAGTTCTTGAGCAGCGCCAGGTCCCAATTGTTCACACCTGGTTGCGTCAGCGGGTTGCGCCCCATGTAGCCGAACATGCCAGGCTCATTGTCGGCGCGCAATTGGGGAATGGTGACCTGGCCCACCACCACAGGGTTGATCCAAGTCCGCGTAGGACCATAGGTGGGATCGTCATAAACCCCCTTGTTGATCCTCACCGGACCGAGGGAATTGCACGTCACGCCGCCGCCGACGCCGGTCGCGTAACCTAGACCACTCACGGGATCGGTTAGGCCGCAGCCAAAGGACGTGGGTTCGCCGGTGTAGAAGCTGGAAATGCCGCTCAACGTCCACCCGCCCAGGGCCTGCCGGGTCACCACTCTGCCGGCGTGCTTGAAAAACGGCAACTCGTAGACATAGCTCATCTCGACCACCTGGGCGCGGTTCAGGTCGGAAGTCGCCTTCCAGCGGGACAGGTCCGAATTGTCATCGACGCCCGTCGCAAAATACGTGGATGTGGAATTGTCAATCGCGTGCGCCCAGGTATAGGCAGCCTCAAAAGTAAGGCCGTGCCCCACGTCATGACGCCAGGAAATCTGTAAGGAGTTATAGTTCGAGACCGCCGTGTTTTGCTTGCCGGTCATATAGCCGAAGCCGCGATAGGGGACAAAAAACACCGAGGAATTTCCACCCGGTCCGATCAGAGTATCCTCGATATCGCAGTTGCCATTGTCATCGCAGCCCACCGTGTCGGCGAGTGAGGGAACGTTCACTGTTCCGCCCCCCAGCGGGACCTGGTTGAGATTGCGCGCCGTTGCCAGGTGGCGTCCGAGGCTGCCGACATAACCCACACTCATGATGTTATTGCCCGGAAACTCATGCTGGATACCCAAGCTGAACTGTTGCACGCTGGGCCACTTCTGGTACAGAGGAATGGCCGTGAATCCACCTGGACTGATGGGCTCCTGGGAAGGCGAGTTGATCGGCTGGATGGAGCTGTAACCCACCAGATTGACGGCGGTCGGGGTCATGGACACAGGCGGATTTCCCTCGCCGCCTTCGGCGTTGCTCTCGTTGCCGTTGCCCATCTCGTAGTAAATGCCATAGCCGCCCCGGATGGCGGTCTTACCAGTGCCGAAGGGGTCGTAAGCAAAGCCGAAGCGAGGAGCGATATTGCCCTTGGAGCTGTTGAAGCAGCCCTTGGGGACGCCGTGCGTGCCACAAGCGTACAGGCCGTTGCCGTAGGTGGTGTAGTTGGACCCGGTTCCCGGCACCAGCACCGGGCCCAGTACGGGATCATTCACCAATTGGGCTTGCGCCGCAGGATTGTAATCGCTCGGAACGAAGGCGGCGTCAATATTGGTTGCGGACACATCGTGGAAGGGCTGGAAGTAGTAATAGCGGAGTCCCAGGTTTAGGGTCAGCTTCTTTGTCGCCTTCCAGTCGTCTTCAATGTAGGGCTCGGCCTCGTGCCCGTTCCAATGGCCTTTGGGATAACCGCCGATCGCGGTTCCGTTGAGATTGATGGTGCCCTCGGAGTAATACGCGATTTGGCCAATGAACATATCGGCCAGGGCGTTGCCCGTTGAAATCGGGGCGCTATTGTAGAACGAGAGGTTGCCCTGGGTTTCGCCTCCGAACTGCTCGTTCTTGTGATAGTCCTGGAAAAAGATGCCGAATTTAAGAGCATGATTGCCCACCATCCAGGCAACGTTGTCCTTGAAGTCCACAATCGGATTGGAGTTGAACCAAGGAACGTTGGAGGCATCGGCCGTGAAGCCCCAGGCTAAGCCACCGCCAATATTGATCGAAGGCAACAACGGGTTCGAGGCGTTAGCAGTAAACAGGTTTTTCACCGTCCAGTCTGAAGGCTTATCTATGGAGTGGGCGGGCGAAGATGAGCCCGCCTGGTCATAAAGCGAAATATGGTCCACCGAGTAGCTGGCCACGAACTCATTCATCAGGGTCGGGCTGAAGGTGCGGGTTATATGGAATACCGCGCTTTTGCCCGGTCCCAGGAAAGGCGTCTTGATGGTGTCGGAAGTCGAACCTGTCCAGAGTGCCGGAACCGCGAGGGTATCCCAGGCATCCTGGGTCCAGCGCACGAAGACGCGGGTCTTGTCGCCGAGGTTCTGGTCAACGCGAATCTGCTCTTGCCGCCAGTTGGTGGCGGTGGAGGAGGCCACCACGTAACCGATGGGACCGCTGTTGGGGAAAGGAACCAGGCCATTCAGCAGAGCACTGGCATTGGGATCGATGGGCACTACATCACCCGAATAAGGATTCCCGGTCGACGGGTTCAGGGGGACGGTGCATCCGGAGGCCACGACGGCGTTGTAGTTGGGAGAGGAGGAGTCACACTCGCTGAAATTGCCCTGCCTCTCCAGAAGTGATGGCACCCCCGACCCCACCACCTGACCTTCGCGGTACCGCCGCCAGTCCTCCGACCAAAAGAAGAAGGTTTTCGACTTGTTGGTGTTGTAATGATAGGGAATGAAGACCGGCCCCCCAAAGGTGTAGCCGAAATCATTCCACTTCAGAGGGCTCTTGGGGGCCACGCTACCGATCGTGGCGCGATTGAGAGACCACGGGTTGGCGTCGAACACGTCATTGCGCACGTATTCGAAGGCGTCGCCGTGGAAATCCTTGGTGCCCGATTTTGTGGCCACCTCGATGGTCGCTCCCGAGTGTTTGCCCATGTCCGCGCCGTAGTTGGAGGTGGAAATGCGGAATTCGGCGATGGTGTCAAGGTTGGGATAAGTGTTGAAAGTACCGGCGGAACCCTCGTCGGTGTTGTTGCCGCCATCGATCTCCCAGTTGTTGTACTGCATGCGGCCGCCGTTAAATGAGATGTTGTTGTTGCCGAGCACCCCGACATGCGACGTGTCGAGGCCGTCGTCCGCCACGGCGCCCGGAACCAAAAGCGCCAGGCTCACAAAGTTGCGCCCATTCAGGTTGAGGTTGGCGATCTGCGTCCCGGTAACGACTCCGGAAATGGCGGCGGTTTCCGTTTCCACCTTGGCCCCGGAGGCTCTCACCGTCACCTCCTGGGTGGTTTGGCCCACGACCATTGTCAGGTCGACGCGCAGGATCTGTCCGACGCCCACCGTGACTCCCGTCCGCACCAGCTTTTGGAATCCCGACACCTCGGCGACGATGACGTAATTTCCGATGGGAATGGCCTGGACGGAATACTCTCCCACACTGTTGCTCACCAAGTCCCGAGTGAAACCCTTTTCGGGATTGGACACCGCCACCTTGGCTCCGGCAATCACGCCGCCAGTCGAATCCTTCACGGTGCCCACGATGCTTGCGGTATCTTGAGCCCAACTGCCGATGGAAAACCCGAGGAAAACGAGAAAGATCAGTGTTCTTCTCATATCCACACTCCGGAGTTGAGATTTCCCAAATCCTCAGTCAGCGGGCGCCAGTCGAGGTTTGGGAACGGGTGGGGAGAGCCCCCCCTGGCAGCGCGTAATATACACTTGGCAATCTTCGCCCGCAATACGATCCTGGCTTTGCCACTCGCAATTTATTTGCACGACGCATGAGAGTGCGCCGGAAGAAGAAGCGGGCAGGGATACCCATTCCCTTTTACCCTGCGTCTGCCCACAAATCGGTCAACATTGAATTCGTTGATGTTCGCTCTTCTTGGCATATACCAGTTACTTATCTCGCTGGGCCTTTGTTGAACGGTTGAGCATGAGCAATAAACGGAAGTTTCCATGTTAGCTCCCAACCGCCCGACGCTATATGCCCCGCCACAAATTCGTAAGGGAAGTTCAAAATGGAAATGTAGGTTTAGGGCGCGGGCCCTACGGGCGGCGGGAGTTTGCCGGAAAGCTGTTCCGCTTGCTTCTCGCGGGCCTGGCTTTGATACTTCTGCTGTAAGGCAAACTCCTTTTGAGCCTCCGCGCGCTGGCCACCCTTAAGGAAAGCCCTGCCCAACTGATAGTGAAACTTGGCATTATCCGGTTCGAGCTCGATGGCCCGCTTCAGGTATGTGGTAGCCTCTCCAGTATGGCCCAGACGGAAGTAGGCCTTGGCGAGGCCGGCGAGCGAGTCCGGCATCTGGGCATTAAGCTTCAGAGCTTTTTGAAAGAGTGGGATGGCTCGATCGGCATTGCCCGCATCAATCCAGAGGTTGCCCCGGCTCTCGTAGCTCCAGGGTTCGTCGGGGCTGATTTGCATCTCCTTTTCGAACTCGGCAGCCGCTTTGTGGAATTGGCCTAAGCGCTGGTAGAGAACGCCAAGGTCATAGTGCGCAAAGGGCATCGTGGGATCGCCCGCCACGGCGCTCACCAGTTCGTCCTCGGCCTTCGCATTCTGATAAGTATCGAGATAGACTTTGCCCATCAGCAGATGCATGTGGGGCGTATCCCCCCCCACGCGCACCAATTGCTCGCAGATTCTCGCCGAATCACTGCTGCGTTTGAGTTGGCCATAAGCGATGGCCAGCATGTAGAGGAAATCGAGATCGTCTTGCTCCTGGTCGCGGATGGGTTCAAGGGCTGTCACCTCCGGGCCGTACTCTTTGAGCATGAAGTGGGACATGCCCAGCAGGTAGTGCGCTTGAAGGCCGTTGGGATCGGCTGCCAGCACACGCTGGAAGTAAGGGATAGCCCGCCTGAAATTCTGCATTCGATAATAGGCGAGGCCCAGGTTCAGGTCCACGCCCACCATCTGCGGGTCGAGCCGCTTGGCCGTCTCCAAGGCCCGAATAGCTTGCGCAAATCTTCCCGTCCGCAAGTAGACCACGCCCAGGTTCGTGTATGCCGCAGCGGAATTGGGGTCCAACTTCAGGAATTCTTTGAACCCACTCTCAGCTCTGGGATAATCCTTGGCCGCGAGCGCTCCTTGAGCACGTTCGAACACCTCACGGAGATTCTCCCCCGGTGGGGTGGGGGCCGGGGCGCCGCCGGCAGAGGGGTTTTGCATCCCCCACGCCAGCGGGGCGACAAGCGAAGACAGCAACAACGCTCCCGCTGCGATCCAGGCGAACCTACGAGAACCAAACCGGGGCAGGGGCATAGAAAACAGCTTTGGCTTTACTCCAGGAACTAGCCACTGGAGCATATCCTAATGGCGGCGTCTGCCGCCAGGGGGCGCTGGAAATTGGATTCCGCGGCGGATGAGCATCGAGCCCAAAGAGGAACCGGGCGCGTCGGAGGAATCTAATATTTCTTCCGAGCGCCCGGTCTTAAAACGGTCAGAGATCACCTGTAGCGGGCTAGAACATTAACTTCAAGCCCAGTTGGACGTTCCGGGGACTCCAGGCTGAATTGACTTCCCCGGGATTGGTGGTATTCAAGTTGCACGCTTGGCCAAAACCCGTACTCCCGCTACATCCGGTGTTGGCGTACTGGTATTGCGTATGGTTGAACGTGTTGAAAGTTTCCAGCCGGAACTGAAGCTTGGTTCCCTCACCGTGGAGGCGGAAATCCTTCTCTAGCGCCATGTCCCAGTTGTTCCTGCCCGGACCCGTCAGCATGTTACGGCCCATATTACCGAAGGTGGAGGAGAGCTCACTGAACTGCGGCTGCGTTACCACCGCCGGATTCCACCATGAAAGCGTGGGACCGTAGACCGGATCGTCGTAAGTATGTTTGTCGATCGCCAGCTTGCCAACCACATCGCAGCGATACGAGCCGCCGAGCTCGGTGCTGTATCCAGTGACTCCGCAGTTGAAATCAGTAGGCTCACCGGTAAAGAAACTGGTAATGCCACTGACCTGCCAACCGTGGAGCGCCTGTCGCGCCACAGCGCTGGAAGAGTTCTTGAAGAACGGCAGGGCATAAATGTAGTTCAATTGCACAACTTGGGTGCGGTTAAGGTCGGAGGTTCCCTTCCACCGGCTCATGTTGTAATCATTAATTCCACCCGAGGTCTCCTGGTAAGTGCTGGTGGAGTCGTCAATGGCGTGCGACCACGTGTAGGCCGCCTGTAGGGTCAGGCCGTGCGAAGTGTGGCGGAAGCTGACCTGAAGGGCATTGTAACTGGAAACCGCGGTGTTTTGCTTCTCCGAGATGCCATTGTATCCACGGTAAGGCGCAAAGAAGATACTGGGCTCCTCGCCGAAGATCAAGGTGGTTGCCACCTGGCAATTCCCCGAGGCGTCGCAGAGCTGTTGGCCCACATCCCCCGGTGCGTTCAAAGTGGCGTCGGCTGCCTTGCTGCCGACAATGTTGGTTAGGGCTGGCGCGTTCATCACGCCGCCGTCCGCAACGAGGTTCGCAGGGTCGATTTCGTTAAAGGCCTGGGCGCGCGCCAAGTGCCTTCCCAGGGCTCCAACGTAAGCGATGCTCAAGAAGTCATTGTTGGAGAACTGGTGCTCGGTGGTCAGGCTGTACTGCTGCACGCTGGGCCACTTCTGGCTCTAAGGCCAGGAAGTGTAGTTGGTGGGGCCGAGCGGGCCGTTGGCGACAATCGCGCTGTAGCCCTGAATGTTGAACCCGGACGGGCTGAGCGCGTAAGGAGGATTGCCTTCGCCGCCCTCTGACTGCGCTTCGTTGCCGTTCCCGGATTCATAATAGATTCCCCATCCGCCGCGTACGGAAGTGGTCCCTTTGCCAAAGGGATCCCAGGCAAAGCCCACACGAGGAGCGATATTCTTCCCCGTATTGTCGAGTTGACAACCCTTGGGGATGCCGTTCGCGCCGCACTCGACCAGGCCATTTCCATAGTTCGTCCAGATGTCTCCCGTGCCAGGGATCAGGTAGCCAGACGCGTCGAGTTGCGCTTCGTTGGCGGCATTATAGAGGTTCGGGAGAAACCCGGAATCGATGGTGGGCCGTGCGACGTCGTGGTTGCGCGTATAGATGTAATAGCGCACGCCCATATTGATCGTTAGGGTCTTTCTCACTTTCCAATCGTCTTGGATGTACGGCTCCAGGTCGGTATTCTGCCAGTGGCCCTTGGGATAGCCACCGACGGCGACGCCATTCACCGACTCAGTGCCTTCCGTGTACTGCTGGATGTTGCCCAGGAACATGTCGGCCAAGCCGTTCCCGGTGGTAATGGAGCCGCCACCGTAGAAGGACAACTGCCCCTGCGTGTCAGTTCCGAAGTGCTCGTTTTTCCGATAATTCTCCAGGTAAAACCCCATCTTGAGCGTGTGAGCACCATGAATCCACGACAAGTTGTCTTTCCAGGTGATGATGGGATTGGAGTTATAAGGACCGGTATAGTCGCCGGCGTCTTCGCCAAAGCCTTGCGTGCCCCCACCGATGTATAAGGCGGGCATCTCCGGATTGGTGTCATTCGGCGAGAAGAGGTGATTCATGACGAAGCCCGACGGCCGGTCGATACCCGCCGAACTGCCACCTGCCACCGGGGTCAGAATAATACGGTCCGTGGTGTAGGCCGCCACGAATTCGTTCATAAGGGTGGGCTTGAAGGTGTGGGTAACGTGGAGCACTGCGCTTTCGCCGGGACCGCCAAACTGCGTCTTGATGGTGTCGAAGCTCCCCGTGTTCCAGAGCGACGGGACCGCCAGGGTGTCCCAGGTGTCTTGCGTGTAGCGGAAGACCGCCTGCGTCTTGTCGCTGATGTTCTCGTCGATGCGGATCTGTTCCTGGCGCCAGTTGGTGGGGGCGCTGGACGCCGAGGTCCATTGGACCGGGCCGCTGTTCGGGTCCGGGACATAGGCATTGAGCAGGTCCGTGGCGTTGGCGAAAGCTTGCGCATTATAGCCCGGCATGGATTGGACGGTGTCGTAAGTTACACCGGCGGATGTTGGTAGTATACAGCCGGTGGCCACGACGGAGTTATAGCTGCCCGATTTCGGGTCGCACTCGGAAAAGTTTCCCCCGCGCTCGAGCAAACTCGGCACACCGCTGGGCCCAATCACCTGCCCTTGCCGGTAGCGCCGCCAGTCCTCTGACCAGAAGAAGAAGGTCTTATCTTTGTGTGTATTGTAGTGACCCGGAATGTAGACGGGACCGCCGAAAGTATATCCGAAGTCGTTCCACTTCAGCGGGGTCCTCGATGGAACGCCCCCGATATCCCCCCGATTGGTGAAGAAGTTGTTGGCGTCGAATATGTCGTTGCGAACATACTCGAAGGCATCGCCGTGCCAACTCTTGGTGCCGGACTTGGTGACGAGCTCGATGTTGGCGCCTGCGTGCTTCCCCATGTCCGCACCGTAATTCGAAGTGGAAATGCGGAACTCGGCAATGGTATCGAGGTTCGGGTAAGTGTTGAACGTGCCAGCCGAACCCTCATCGGTGTTGTTGCCGCCGTCGATTTCCCAGTTGGCATATTGCATGCGGTTGCCGTTGAAGGAAATATTGTTGTTACCATAAACACCGACAGCTTGGGTGTTCAAGCCGTTATCGGGCGATGCGCCCGGGACCAACAAGGCCAGCGAAACCCAGTTGCGGCCGTTGAGGTCCAGGTTCGCGATTTGCGTCTCCGTAACCACGCTCGAGACTGCCGACGTTTCCGTCTGAACTTGCGACGCATTGCCGGCGACGGTGATTTCCTGAGTGGTCACGCCGACCTTCAGTTGTAGGTCAACGCGCACAATCTGGCCGACTGTAAGGGTAATGCCGGTGCGCGCCAGCTTCTCAAAGCCCGACGCCTCGGCAGTTATCACATAGTCGCCAATCGGAATAGCGCTAATGGAATAATCGCCCGCACTGTTGGAAACTAATTCACGGGTGAACCCCTTTTCAGGATTGGAAACTGTGACTCTTGCTCCCACAATCACTGCCCCGCTAGAGTCAGTAACAGACCCGTCGATTCTCGCCGTGTCCTGAGCCCAGGCGGAAAGTGATAAGAAGCAGAAAAGAACAGAAGCAAACGCAAGAATTTTTCTCAATTCTTATAACCTCCAGAGAGAAACCATGCCCTAATTCGCTCCGGCATTAGGGTCAATTGGCTGCAACTACATCCGACTGCTCGAAACAATTACTTGGAAAATCTGCTCAATGTCGAGCAATACCGATGCCACGCCTGTAATCATTGACCGATAAATAAAGCTACTGGCATCAATAAACATATTCTATGTACAGTTGATTGGCAGCGGATGGACCTGATTGATTCCCAGATTCCATATCCCAATTTTGGAATATGTTTACATATTAAACAATATATTTGTAGTATATAATCAACCTATTTCATTGATAACGGGCACATTTAAGGTCATGTCCTTTTCGAGATTCTTGGCCACGCTCGGTGCTATGCTCAGAAGGCCTCGTAAGCGAGGGTCGCCTCGAGCAGGCGTAGAATGTGAAGAGTGAGAGGTTCTGAGTTCATACTCTCTATCGGAGGTGCGCGATGGCAATCGACCGGAGACGGTTCTTGGACCAGGGAATTAAAGGTGGACTAGGCGCCGCAATTGGTGCGGCCGCAAGGCCGGTAGCCCCGAGCGACAAAGTTGTTGTGGGAGTTATGGGAGTGGGGGGGCGCGGAACGCAATTAACCGGTTTTTTTGCCGACCGGCCGGACGTGGAGATTGCCTACGTCTGCGATGTCAATGCCAAGCAGCTTCCCGGAGCGGTGAAAGTGGTCCAAGCCATAAAAGGGAAAACTCCCAAGGCGATTGGCGATTTCCGGCGCATTCTGGAAGACAAAGCAGTGGATGCCATGGTCTGCGCCACGCCCGACCATTGGCATTCCTTAGCCACCGTGATGGCCTGCCAGTCGGGCAAAGATATCTACGTGGAAAAACCGGCTTCACACAATATTTGGGAAGGCCGGAAGATGGTCGAGGCAGCGCGCAAGTACCACCGCGTCGTGCAAGTCGGCACGCAAAATCGCAGCAGTTCGTATGGTGCGTCGGCGCGCGAGCTCATTCACTCCGGAAAACTGGGCAGCATCCATCTTGTTCGTGTGTACAATATGTTGGACCGGGAGCCGGTGGAGAGAACACCCGACACCGCCCCGCCGGAAGGTTTTGATTGGGATATGTGGCTTGGTCCCGGGCCCCTGCGGGCCTATAATCCCAAGTATTTCCGCAGGGTTTTCTGGGACTTTAACGGCGGGCTCATGACCGACGATGGGGTCCATCAGTTGGATTTAGCCCGCGCGGTGATTGGCGTGTCTTTTCCCAAATCTGCCCACCATTGCGGGGGGAACCTTTTCTTTAAGGACATCGCGGAGACCCCCGACACCTCGATTGTTACGTTTGAGTATGACGGCCTGCGGCTGGTTTTCGAAGAGACATCGTGGACGCCTTATATGGTCAAGGTCCCCACCAATGTAAGAGAGAGCACGACCCAGTTTCCGGATTGGTATCCCTTCATCGGGACGAGAATCGAAATCCATGGCAGCGACGGCATGATGATTTTGGGCCGCCACGGCGGAGGATGGCAACTCTTCGACCGCGAAAGGCACATGATCGCGCACGACAAGCAGACGTTTTCGGCAATGCAGGCGGCCCACGTGGAGAACTTTGTTAATTGTATCCGCGACCGAAAACACCCCAACGCCGACGTCGAGGAGGGCCATGTTTCCGCGGCGCTTTGTCACATGGCGAATATCTCCTATCGGTTGGGGGACCGGAAGATTGTGTTCGACAGCGCCCATGAGGCCTTTGTTGATGACCACGAAGCGAATCAACTCCTCAAACGGACTTATCGTGCCCCCTGGGTCGTGCCCGAGAATGTGTAGCCTGGTTGACGATGTAGCGGCGGTCGGTTCCCCTTCGGGGAGGGAAACATAGCGTCGGTTCAATTAATATCCAAGAGCATAAATCAAATCTAAGACCATAAAGCTAAGAAAAGAGGTCTAAACATGATCGATGAACGGTCTGTTTCATCCCGCCGGAAGTTTCTAAGCGGCGTTGCCGGAGCTGGCGCAATGGCCGGCTTGACCGGTCTTTGGCCAAACGAAGCAGCGGGCCACCCATCGGCCAATTCCCTGCCCATTGTTTATTTTTCCAAGCACTTGCAGTGGCTCGATTGGGAGCCTATGGCGGCGACCGCGGCGGAACTGGGGTTTGACGGCATTGACCTGACGGTCCGCGAGGGCGGGCACGTCGAGCCGGCCCGGGTGCCGGCGGACCTCCCCAAAGTCGCGAAGATTGTCCGCAGCGCGGGCCTGGACATTCCGATGATCACCGCGGGAATCGCCGACAAAGATTCGCCCCATGCGGAAGCCATTATTCGCACCGCCAGCGAGGTGGGAATTCCCCGCTACCGGTGGGGTTGGTTCTCCTGGTCAGATGCCGGGAAGGAGCCCGATTTATCAAACTTCCACCCGGGCGTTGAAAGGCTTTCTGGCCTGCTGATCGATGTCCCGGCCCGGCTTTCCCAATTGAAGAAGCGGGTTTCCGAGTTGGCGGCCTTGAATGAGAAGTACAAAGTATGTGCGATGTACCACAACCATTCGGGTCCCCTGGTGGGGGCGCCGGTCTGGGATCTTTGGGTCCTCATCAAGGATTTTGACCCGCGATGGGCGAGCTCGAATTTCGATATTGCCCACGCCGTCGTCGAAGGGGGACTGGGTGGGTGGATTGATAGCACCCGCCTAATGGCACCGTTTATCAGAGGAGTAGCCATCAAGGATTTTTATTGGGGCAAGAACGCCAAGGGCAAGTGGGAGCCCGTCTGGTGTCCGCTCGGAGAGGGCATGGTGAACTTCCCGGCGTTTTTCGCCATGCTCAAGGAGGCGAAGTTCTCGGGGCCAGTGCAGTTGCATACCGAGTATCCACTCGGCGGAGTGGAAGACGGCGCGAAAACCCTGACGATGGACAAGTCGCTAATTCTCGCTACAATCCGCAAAGACTTGGATACCCTGAAAGGCTGGATGCGGCAGGCGCAATTAATCTGACAGATTGTAGCGCGCGCAGCCCGCCCCGATTTATCGTGGTCTGGAGTTTGTACATTTTCCACGGCGCAAACTAACCTGGGACGCTACGGATCTCCTCTCCCACCGGGCCGGAGAAGCCACTTACTACTTTCGTATAGCGCCTTCTTTTCGTCTGGGGGACCACCCGTGCAGGGCGGTTCTGAATTGCTCTCCGAATTGCCAGCGGCGTCGCGCCGCCACTCGGCGGTTAGCCCGTTTCCGAGAGCGTAAAATCCAAGCAGAGTCGTCGGTTTGACGCGTTGGATCACATCACGGGTTATCCAAACCCCTTCGAGTTCAGGTGGACCTCAAAGTTAACGCTCGTAGACATTCAGGAGTTGTAAGCTCGTTGCCCGAACCCGCTCCTCAATAACGTGAACAAACCGCTTCAGGAGCTCGTACCCCAAGTCATGGTCGGTTTCGGCTTTCTCTCGGATGCATTTCCCATCCAACGAAATGGCACGGGTGGTCTCGAGTGCACACGCCGTAAACTTCCAATGGTAGGGGGGAGAGAGCCATGACCAACCGAGAACTTCACCTTCCTCAAGCGTCAGTATGGTAAGGGGACCACGCCGGTCAGCAAATAGCTGCAAGGCCACCTTTCCGGTACGAATAAGATAAAACTCGTTGGCTCTTTCTCCCTCGCGGAAGATCACGTCGGTGCTTTCGAAGCGTACGTTGCGGGCACACCCGGCGAGTATTTGGAGGTGGCACTGTTCCATGCCACTGAAAAGGGGATGTTCAGCCAGAATGGGTTCAAGTGTTTCCATGGTGATCCTTCCTCTGTCCAAGTGTGGGGATATTGTAACGCATTTTTCACCCACTCCGAATTTGCAGGTGGACATAATATCCCTCATGTAATTCTGCGTGCACAAACAGCTTGACGACACCGTTTTCGAGAGATACATTCTGCGTGTCGAATGGCTCCGGAGGGAAACGTGCTTCTTCGGGGTCTTTGACGGGGAGAACGCATATGGCTCCCCACGTAGTGATTGCGCCCGAGGCTTGTTTCATCGGCATGCGAGCCGATCGGAACGCGTGCGAAGCCGACTCAGATCACGCCAGCAGAATACCCAATCATTACCTTCAACAGAAAAACGAACTCGTTACCAAGGATAAGTTACGGCAAAAACGCATCCTCGAGGAAGTGTACAAGAGGTACTTCCCTGATGTTCCTCTAGCTCTCCCACCTTGTCACCTCCGTATTGAGATCTCATGCAAAGCAGATTCTAAGCGAGTCTCCGCTAACATAGTTTTCTCACGCCCAATTGAGGCGCGCGATTTCGAGAGACACGCCACCGAGAGAGGATGCAATTTTCATTCTCCAGAATTGACGGTGTGGACCGAACTGTGCCACGTCTCGTCCGCGCAACCAGCGGCGCTGGCGTGGAGAGATATACTTTTCTAACAAACGCCGCTCGCCCGCGGCAAGCTCGCTTGCATTCGGGGTGGGCGGCAGAAAACCCGTCTCACAAGGGAGGAAAACTCATGGAAAATGAAGCCCTGAGTATCATCGATAAACGCACCGGGAAGACCTATGAAATCCCGATTGATAAGGGGACCATCCGAGCCATGGACTTGCGGAAGATCAAAACGAATCCCGACGATTTTGGGTTAATGACTTATGATCCCGCGTTCATGAACACCGCATCATGCCAGAGCTCCATCACCTTCATCGATGGCGACAAGGGTATCCTCCGGTATCGGGGCTATCCCATCGACCAACTGGCAGAGAAGTGCAGCTTTCTGGAAGTTGCCTATCTGGTGCTGAACGGCGAGCTGCCGACCGCGGCGGAATTGAAAGATTTCGTCACCAACATTACTCACCATACCATGCTGCACGAGACGACCAAGAAATTCCTGGAGGGCTTTCGTTACGATGCCCATCCCATGGGTATGTTCATCAGCACCGTGGCGGCGCTCTCTACGGTATACCCGGAGGCCCGGAACGTGCATGACCCTGAGGTGCGCAAGCTTCAAATCCATCGCCTGATTGGCAAAGTGCCTACCATTGCCGCCTACACGTATCGCCACAGCCTCGGTTTCCCGTATGTTTATCCCGACAACGACCTCAGCTACACCGAGAATTTCATGAATATGCTGTGGAAGATGGTCGAGCCCAAGTACCAGGCTAACGCCGCCCTGGCGCGCGCGCTCGATATTCTGTTCATCCTGCACGCCGATCACGAACAAAACTGCAGCGCCAATGCCATGCGGGCAGTGGGCAGCTCGCAAGCGGACCCGTTTGTGGCAACGGCCGCCGCGGCCGCCGCGCTCTCCGGCCCGCTGCACGGCGGCGCCAATGAGGAGGTCTTGAAGATGCTCGACGAGATCGGCTCGAAGGAAAACATTCCCGCATACATCGAGCGAGTAAAGGCCGGGCAGGTCAAGTTGATGGGCTTCGGCCACCGCATCTACAAGAATTACGACCCCCGCGCCCGCATCATCAAGCAGGCCGCCGACCAAGTCTTCGAAGTCACCGGAAAGAATCCCAAGCTCGAAATCGCCCTGGAGCTGGAACGTATTGCCCTCCAAGACGAATACTTCATCAAGCGCAAGCTTTACCCCAACGTGGATTTTTACTCGGGCATCATCTACCAGGCGATGGGGTTCAAGCCGGAAATCTTTACGGTGTTGTTCGCCATTCCCCGCACCACAGGATGTCTGGCGCAGTGGCAGGAAATGCTCTGCGACGCCGAGCAGAAGATTGCGCGGCCGCGACAGATCTTCACCGGTCACGACGTGCGAGATTTCGTCCCGATCGAGAAGCGCGGGGTGAAAGAATTTCCTGCGGCCGCATAGGGTGCACTTCCATTCTGGCATGACGAGCCCCTCCGCGGGAAGGTTCGCGGAGGGGCGCATGCCTCCGAGCAACGCGCATTGCCTTGCTCGAACAGGCAAGGAGGTTCGTCCCTGGAGGTGAGCATGGAATCATATAACGACAATCGCATTCCCGCAGATGGACAAGCCATTCAAGTTCAGGACGGCAAGTTCCACGTTCCTGACAACCCCATCCTCCCCTTCATTGAGGGCGATGGCACAGGGCCTGATATTTGGAAGGCTGCGCGCATCGTTTTCGACGCGGCAATCAAGCAGGCTTATGGGGGGCGGCGCAGGGTGGCTTGGTACGAGGTGTTCGCTGGCGAAAAAGCCCACAATCGGTTCGACAACTGGCTGCCGCCGGGAACCTTGGAGGCGATCCAGAAGTTCCATATTGCGATCAAAGGACCGCTGACGACACCCGTGGGCGGCGGCATCCGCAGCTTGAATGTCACCTTGCGGCAACTCCTCGATCTCTATGTTTGCATGCGCCCTGTGCGCTACTACGCCGGTGTTCCTTCGCCGGTGCAGCACCCCGAACAGCTCAACGTGGTCATCTTCCGCGAAAACACCGAAGACGTGTATGCCGGCATCGAGTGGCGAGAGGGCACACCCGAAGCTAAGGAAGTTATCGATTTCCTGAACCAAAAAATGGGAAAGAAGATTCGCGGCGATTCCGGCATCGGGATCAAACCAATGAGTGTCACAGGCTCCAAGCGGCTGATTCGGCGCGCCATTCAGTACGCCCTGGAGAATGGGCGTCGTAGCGTGACGCTCGTCCACAAGGGGAACATTATGAAGTTCACGGAGGGCGCCTTCCGCGATTGGGGATATGAGCTGGTGAAGGCGGAGTTCTCCGATACTTGTGTTACGGAAGCAGAGGTGGGCGCGGAGGTTCCGCCGGGCAAGGTTTTGATCAAAGACCGCATCGCCGACTCCATGTTCCAGCAAGTGCTTCTGCGGCCCGCTGAATATGATGTGATTGCCACACCCAACCTCAATGGTGATTACCTATCGGACGCCTGTGCGGCGCAGGTGGGTGGATTGGGGATGGCGCCCAGCGCCAATATTGGCGACCAGCACGCCGTGTTCGAGGCAACCCACGGCACAGCGCCGAAATACGCCGGCCAGGATGTCATTAATCCGTCGAGCCTCATTCTCTGCGGCTCGATGATGTTCCACTTCATGGGCTGGAAGGAGGTCTCACAACTTATCGAAACGGGTATCAGCGAGACCATCCGCCAAAAGCGTGTCACGTACGACTTACATCGCCAAATGGAAGGGGCGGTCAAGGTAAAAACCAGTGAGTTTGCCGCCGCCATCGTCGGTAATATGGCGCTGCCCGCGGCGGCTTGAGGAGGCTGCGATGAGAAAAAAGGTTACGGTTGTGGGAGCAGGAAACGTGGGCGCGAGCTGTGCTCTGCGTCTGGCTGATAAAGGGTCGGCCGACGTCGTGGTCGTCGACATCCTCGAGGGTATCCCGCAAGGCAAGGCGTTGGACATCTTAGAGGCCGGCCCCGTGGCGGGAGTCGACGTCAAAATCACGGGAGCTAACGACTACGCGCCGACCGCCGATTCTGACATCGTTGTGCTGACGGCCGGTTTTCCCCGCAAACCCGGAATGAGCCGGGACGATTTGCTGTGGGCCAACTATGACATCGTCAAAAACTCCGTGGAGAACGCCATCAAGTATTCTCCCCAATGCATTCTGATTGTGGTCACGAACCCCCTCGATGCCATGTGTCACGTGGCGTACCGGGTCAGCGGCTTTCCCAAGAACCGGGTGATCGGAATGGCGGGTATCCTGGATACCGCGCGCTTCCGCACCTTTGTCGCTCAGAAGTTGGACGTATCCGTAAAAGACGTCACGGCTTTTGTTCTGGGTGGCCATGGCGACACCATGGTGCCTCTGGTGCGGTATACGAGCGTGGCCGGCATACCGCTTACGGACTTGCTCGACGCTGAGACGATTCAAGGCCTCGTAAAACGCACGCGAGATGGGGGCGCGGAGATCGTCAAGTATCTGAAATCCGGCAGCGCGTACTATGCTCCCTCGGCAGCCGTGGCCGAGATGGTTGATTCGATCCTCAATGACCGAAAGCGGGTGCTTCCCTGCTCTGCCTTCCTGGAAGGCGAGTACGGGATCCACAACCTCTTCGTCGGGGTGCCCGTGAAGCTCGGAGCAGGAGGAATCGAGAGAATCTTCGAAGCCAAGCTGACCGAGGAAGAGAGTGCGGCTTTGCACAAGAGCGCTGCCGCCGTGGGAGAGCTTGTCGACGTAATGGCATCTAGACTGGACCAGTCACAAGCAGCCGCTTAGATTGCGGCGCCGTTCCAGCCTTGGTGTCCGTCAAGGCAACCGACTGGATCTGTCCTCAAGGGCGAGGGGAGTGGCGTGCCCAAGTGAGGGTGAGTGATAAGTGTCTCCGGCTATGGACATTATGTCGGTGATGAGAAAAGCATCATTTTGTGTTGATCAACCGGGCAAATTGGACCATGAAGTGCTCGACAGATTGTAGGGGCCTCAGAATCGGACAATAAGCCCCTGGGGGTCCGGAAAATGTCGCTTTGCCTTCGAGGTTCAAATGGCTGAGGCAGCCCCGAAAGCACGAAAGTTCCGCGGTCGGGTCTTTATTGATTGGAACCGTTGCAAGGGCTGCGGGTTCTGCATCGAATTCTGCCCGCCGAAAATTCTGGTTTTTTCGGAGGAGTTTAACAGCCATGGGTACCACCCGCCCTACCTCGCGAAAGAAGAGGCATGCACGGGTTGCGATTTGTGCGGTTTATACTGTCCGGACTTTGCGATTTTTGGTGTGCGCGTGCCCGTCGGCGTGGAGAGCGCCGAAATAGCAAGCACCAAAGCCTGAAAAACCCTAAGACAGCAGCCCGCGCCAGACGCAGAAGGAGATGAAGACTGAATACCGCGAATCCTCAAGCCGTGCTCACCGGGGCTCACTTCCTCGATGGCGATTGCGCCTGTAGCGAAGGGGCGCTTGCGGCGGGCGCCAACTTTGCTGCCGGCTACCCCATAACTCCCTCCACTGAGGTCGTCGAGCATTTTGCTGCGCGAATCCCCACCGTCGGCGGCGTCTTCCTCCAAATGGAGGATGAACTTGCCTCCTCGATTGCTATTGTGGGCGCAGCCTGGGGTGGCGCGAAGGTTTTCACCGTCACCTCCGGTCCGGGCTTTTCGCTGATGATGGAGCACCTGGGTTACGCCGCGATGACGGAGACCCCCCTCGTGCTTGTGGACGTGCAGCGCGGCGGGCCCTCCACGGGCTTGCCCACCCTGCCGGGGCAGGCTGACATGATGCAGGCACGCTGGGGATCACATGGCGACTACGAGATCATCGCGCTGTGCCCCAACTCGCCCCAGGAATGCTTCAACCTGACGATTGATGCCTTCAATCTCGCGGAGGAATACCGCACCCCGGTGCTCGTCATGATGGATGAGTGTGTGGGGCACATGACGGAGAAGGTCATGATTCCCCTTGCCGAGGAGATCAAGATTTATCCCCGCCGTTACACTTCCCTGCCTCCTTCGGAATATCTACCGTACCGGCCAGGGCCTGACGGCATTCCGGAAATGGCGAAAGCGGGGGACGGGTACCGCGCCGAGGTCACGGGCTTGACCCACGACGAACATGGTTATCCCGCCATGAACTGGCAGGCACAGCACAAACTGGTGAGCCGACTGGTGGGGAAAATCCGCGGCAACGCGGACCGCATCACGCGCTGGGAAGAGAAAGGGTTGGAGGACGCCGAAGTGGCGGTGGTGGCGTACGGCATCACCTCGCGTGTGGCGGAGCGGGCCATGCAGATGGCGCGCGCCGAAGGGCTTGCTGTGGGCCTGCTCCGGCCTGTGGTGGTATGGCCCTTCCCGGAAAAGCGCATCCGCGAGCTAGCCGCGCGCGTTCACGCCTTTGTGGTTGTCGAGATGAATTACGGCCAGATGGTTTATGAAGTGGAACGTTGCGCTGGCGGCCGGGCGCGTACTCTGCTGTTAGGCCACGGAGGCGGCACGGTGCACGAACCGGAGGAAATCCTGAAAGCGATTCGCGAGGCGGCGGCATGAGCACCTTTATCAACCCGGTTGAACCCTTTCTGCGCGCGGACCGCATGCCGCACATCTGGTGCCCGGGCTGCGGCATCGGAACCACGGTGAACTGTTTTGCGCGCGCGCTGGTGGAGTCGAAACTTCCCCTCGAAAAGGTCGCGGTGGTCTCGGGGATCGGATGTACGGGGCGAGTGGCAGGGTATTTGCACCTCGATTCCTTCCACACCACCCACGGCCGCGCCATTCCTTTTGCCACCGGCCTCAAACTCGCCAACCCCAATTTGCACGTCGTGGTCTATAGCGGCGACGGCGATCTGATTGCCATCGGCGGGAACCATTTTATCCATGCCGCGCGTCGCAACGTTGATATTACCGTTATCTGCGTGAATAATTTCACCTATGGAATGACGGGCGGCCAGGTGGCTCCGACCACGCCCGTGGGCGCCACTGCCACCACATCGCCTTACGGCTGCTTCGAACGGCCGTTCAACCTGCCATTCCTCGCGGAATCGTCGGGGGCCGTCTACGTGGCGCGCTGGACGGCTTTCCACGTCCGCTATATTGCGCACGCGATGGTGGAAGCCTTCCAGAAGAAAGGATTTTCCTTCATCGAAATTCTGTCACCGTGCCCCACGCTCTACCAGCGGCGCAACAAGATGGGTGACGGTCTTGACACCATGCGGTTTTACAAACAACACAGCGTCATCAAAAACGGTGCGAGCACCCACGAAGTCGATATCAATCTCCAGAGCGACATCATCGTCGGTAAGTTCGTCGATATTGAGCGGCCGACCTTGCAGCAAGCCATGGAACAACAACTTCGGCAGACACTCAAAGATCGCTACGTCGGTTGGGGAGGGGCCTGATGGTCAGCTTAGGAATCCGCATCGCAGGTTTCGGCGGGCAGGGCGTGATCCTGGCAGGCATGGTGATCGGCAAAGCCGCGTCGATCCACGACGGCAGATTCGCCACACTGACTCAGAGCTTCGGCCCGGAAGCACGCGGCAGTGCATGCAGCGCGCAGTTGATCGTCTCCGACGAGCCCATCCTTTACCCTTACCTGACCCAGCCCGACATCCTGGTGGTGATGTCGCAGGAGGCCCACACGCGCTTCGGATCAGACCTGAAGCCCGGGGGAATGCTGCTCTATGAGCAAGACCTGATTCATCTGGATAATACGACTCAAGGCATACGGTATTATGGTATTCCGGCGACCCGGTTCGCGGAAGAACTGGGCCGTAAGCTGGTGCTCAACATGGTGATGGTCGGCTTTGTCACCGCGCTGGCGGGACTCGCCACGCCTCAAGCCGTCCGCAAAGCGATTGCCGATTCCGTGCCCAAAGGAACCGAGAAGCTGAACCTCGCCGCCTTCGAAAAAGGCCTGGAATTCGGCCAGAGCCTCCTCTCCGCTCCGAATGTGGAGTCCGGCTTCAGCCAAGCAGCTTTTTGTGGAGGTCGGGTCTAGGCGGGCAGAATATCTGCGCATGGCAGGGTTAAAACAGCACCTGCTCACGCGGTCGTTCCATCGTGGCGCCCGCGACGAACAACGCCAAGGCCAGCCCCTGCAAGATGATTTCCGGCTGCACACGGAGATGCACCTCCGCGTGATAAAGGGCCGCATGTAAACCATGCCTTCCAGCGTTCCGGGAGCGACGACGGTCGCCGCCCAGAAACCCAGAACCAAGTAAAGACTGGCAACATAGAGGAACCGTTTCAGGAACGGCCATGCCTTCAGGACGTCGTACAGCGGATAGAACCGCGGCAATAAGGGCCTGTGTAACGCCGAAGGGTTTAACGATTCCCCGTCACTTGGACGTTCAAGTCGCCAACCCGTAGATGTGGCCTACGCTGTAATCTTTGTTTTTCGGGCCGAATCCGGCTAAGTACCCGATCAGCACTGTTTCCGAGTGCGCCGAGATTCCGAAACCACTGTATCATGCGTTCGAGCTTTCCTTTCATGATGGGTCGATGGTAATGGAGACCGACACCGTATTAGAGATTGCGGAACTTCCACTTCCCGATGTGCCGGTGACCGTGATCGTCGAGGTCGTGGGCGTTCCTGTGCTGCTGTTGGACGATGAGGTAGCGCTCCCACTCCCACCGCCGCAAGCCACCAAGCCGGCGAGCATGACAAGCAACAGAATGGGGAGGCAGCAAGCGAGCCTGCGCTGCGACTTGATGCGCCTCCAGGGTACAACCAGCGCGAGCCCAGCCACCCAGACCCATGGCGTCGGGAAGGGAGCCTGGGGCAACCTGGAACCCGGGATTAAGAACTGTGCGGAGGTTGTGGCCGTAGCAACGGTAAGGGTCGTTGTTCCGGCGGAGCCGTTCGGCGTCACATTCGGCGGCGCGAAGCTGCAAGTCGCACCCGAGGGCAACCCCGAACAGGCAAAAGTGACAGCCTGGTTGAAGCCATTCGTGGGCGTGACGGTGAGGGTATAGGTAGCGGAATTGCCCGCCGTGACGGTGTTCGAGGTCGGACTGGCGCTGAGCGTGAAGTTGCCGGCGGCTACGCCGGTGCCGGTAAGTGTCACGGTCTGTGGACTGATCGGGGCATTGTCCGTGATTGCTATGGTACCGTTGCGCGTCCCGGTCGCCGTGGGAGTGAGGGTCACGCTGATCGTGCAGTTAGCGCCGGCTGCAAGGTTGGCGCCACATGTGTTCGTCACTCCGAAGTCTGAGGAGTTTGTCCCCGTGACACTGATGCTGGAGATGGCGAGACTGACGCTTCCAGTGTTCGAGAGGGTCACGGTTTGTGCAGCGCTGGGGGTCCCGACTTGCTGCCCGGTGAACGTGAGGCTGCCAGGGGAGGTATTTGCGCCCGGGAAGGGCCAGAACACATTGAGGTTTTCGCTCGCTAAGATCGCCCAAACCGTCGCGGCCAGACCAACTCTTTCGGGAATGCATTGAAACGGCGTGTCCAAGCATTCATCAAGCGGGGGCAAATTGCTGGGTGGCGCGCTCTCGCCGTTAATCGTGGCGGCTACGACTCCCATTCCATCCGCAAAGGGCGCCGAAGCTTGGGCCTGCCCAATCTGCGTAAGATCATTCTGAGCCAGAGTTCCGCAAGTTGAAGTCGAGAGAAGCGCGGCGATGTACTGGCACGTCTCGATGAATTGTCCCGTAAATTCCCAGGCAATCCCTGCCGGCGGAGGCGGGATGATGTCCACACCCTGGAAGGTCAACCCATTCGCGCTGATCGTCTGCGGGTACACAGTCGAGACGTAATTGATGGGCTGAGTCCAATCGATGCTGTTTTTGTAGGTCCCGGAGCCTGCCATCGCCAAGGTGGTGAAGGTGTTCGAGTCCAGGAAGTCGCAGACGGTAATGACATCATTGCCCCTTTGCGGACCGGTCGGGCAGACCCCTGGACCAGATGCGGTTCCGACTGGTACGGTGCCATTGTAAAAGCGTCCGTCGTCCGAGTCGTACAATGCCAACACGAAATTGCCGGCGACCTGTGCGTTTGTCGTCCACGTTGAGGCAGCACTCGTGTTGCCCAACTGGGATTCCACTGCCGCCAGGGCGCTGAATGCTGCGAAAACATCGGCATTGTTTTCGATGGACTTGTTCGTGCCTAGGACCTTGGGCAGGCCCTCGTCAGGATAGCCATAGAAGTAGCCTCCGAAGCCCGTACCGGTTTGATCCTGTAAGTTGCCGACTATCCAGTTGGCTATTTCGAGGGCGTCACTGAGGTATGTGGCGTTGCCGAATTGTCGATACGCAGCTACCAGCGACAGGACGGCAAAAGCGTCGTTGCCCCCCGTGGCCCCATCGAGCTCCAGGCAAAAGCCCGTGGGCGAGGCGCTTCCACAGGTAAAACCCGCTAACCGGACGTTTCCAGCGAGCGCGCCGGTGGTTTGGCCGTTCAGCAAGGCAATATCTCCGCTTGAGTAGGCGTTATGCAGTCCCGCAAATCCGCCTGGTGCGACAGGAAGAAGGTCGCCCTGGTTGTCGTTGTGGAGAGCATAATCCAGCGCATTGGCGATTGTCTGCGCATCGGCCAAATCCTGCGGTGTGCCGCGCGCCAAGAAACCGATCAGCGACAAAGCGGCTTCATAGATCGCGGCAATATTCCGATTAGCCTGATCCGGGGGAAACGGTGTCTGAGTTTGTGGCACTGCCCCGAAGGTTTTGGTGCCGAGCGGCAGGCTGAGGGTTTCTGATCCTTGATTGCTGCGGGTAGGGTTAGGCGTGAACTGAATATTGTCCACAAGAACGGTCGCGCCGGGGCCTGGGCTAGGATCATTCGTAGAATTCGTCGTTATCGTGAAAAGGATATGCGTGTCACTTAAATTCGGCGGACAGGTCACCGTAGGAGGAGGAGGCGGCGGGACAAGAGAGCTTATGAGGAATGTCATGGTTGTCCAGGACGGGCCAATGGTTAAGAAGTTGGTCACGCACCCTCCCACGCCAAACTGGACCTTCGCACTGTTCGGCGAGCGCACGTCGAGAGACACGGCTGTTGCGCCCGTGAGGTTGTAGCTGTTGCTCGCGGGTTGCCCATCCGCCCCCCAGTTGAGCGGCTCCTCAATATTCACGCCGGCATATTCGTCGCCTGACATGGGTGCGAAGGTAAGGCGGAACGCGGTACCGCGCGTGAGGTCGAGAGCCGTAGTGTTTGACGAGGGATAGCAACCGGTAACCGTGTCTGCCGGGTTGTCGATGCAGCCGGTATCGATCGAGATCGCGCTAATAGTCCCGAACCAGCCCGAGGGGTAACCATGATTTAATCCCGAGTCCTGGTCCCGGTACACGTAGAAGTTGGTGGCGTTGGCCACGGCACGCTGATGTAGTTCCTGGTAGGCCGAACTCACGGATGGGCCGCTCTGGGCATCCGCTTCCGGACACAGGACTCCCAGGGTCAACACAGCGAGGCAGAGTGCGGCCATGGGCCCAGTCCTTCGCCCCGCAGCAAAAATCTTTGCCATGGCACGAACGGCACCCTGAAAAACCGAACGATGAGCAGACAAGCGATGATTCATTGGCTCACCCCCCGAATCATGTCGTGGCGCACAATCTTGCTGTCCCCTGTGATCGCGAATTTCCATTTGGGAGTGCCGGATTGAACCTCAATCCGGGCGTGATTCAGGGTTCCATTTTGCGGTATCCGCCACGGAAGTATATACCTACCGTCTCGTTATTAACGAAAAATATCCAGTCAGACGCCAACGCGCTATCCAGCAGCCAGCGGTGAGCATTCAGGATGGATTCAGCCTGAAAAGTCGCCATCCTGGATAGTCTCATGTCTAATGTTTGGCCGTGCGATAGATCGAGAGTACAGCCCTTACGACAAGGAACCAGGATTACGCCTGAACCACGTTCGTGGAAGCGGCAGCTCCACTTGGACGGCCTGTCCGTAAAAGTGCCGTCCAACCGCGCAGAATCGCAGTTGATGAGCCTGTCCTCGACGATTAGCCGCGATAACGGCGAAGGGTTTACCGATTCCCCGTCACTTGGACGTATGTCGCCAACCCGTAGATGTGGTCTGCGCTGTAATCTTTGTGGATCTGGTCGGGGGGCAGCCCATTCGAAATGTACAAACTCCGGGCCCCGATTTATCGGGGTCTCGCCGGCTGTCGCGAGAGCGGCCCGCTCCCACCAAGATTGCGCGGGCAGGATGCCCACGCCCCAGCGGGCGAGACGCCCGCGCTACGTCCAGGGGATCTCCGCTTTTACCTCTTGCCCGCACTTCTCACCACGGCGATGCGAACCGGCCTTTCGGAGTGCGGCGACTCGTCGCCACTTTTGCTCGCCGCGACTCGTCGCGGCAAATGACCCACCGCTGACGAGTCAGCGGTAGAAAAAGCGGGAGCGAGCTCCCGCACTCCGAAATCGGGCATCATGTGCCCGCACTCGTTGTTGGCGGTGGCGGGCGGCGGAAATCGTCAGGAAGGCCGTAGCACGACCGTGCTTAACCCCGCCGTTCCTACCCCGGGCTGAGAAACTCGCGCCGGGTCACGCACCCTGCGCCCACCTCGCTCTTCCGCAGTGTTCAATATCGAAATAAGTCACTTAAACGACTTCGAATATATCAAATCAGTGAAGGGCTTCCCCGCCCCTCGAAAATGGCAAAAAGGTGCACTTTTGTACTGTTGACCCCGCGCACTATTTAGGTATAATCATCTTTTCTCCAGGTCAATAGAAGGAATCTCCCGTTCTGAAATGCCCAAGGAGGAAACTAATGAATCAGGCATCAAGAGGCCATGGAGCGCTTCTTTTACGAGGGCTGTGTGGCGCGCTGTGTTCAGCCATGCTGCTCTTCGTCGTGGAAACCCCGGCGCAGGCACAGTCCCTGCTCACGCACCACGTGCGGCAAGACGTTATCAGCGGGAAGGCGCAGTTCTTGCGCCGGCTACCCGAAACGCAGACCTTGCGCCTTAACCTTGTTCTGCCCGTCCGCGATCCGGCAGGGCTCGAAAAATTCTTGCAAGAGGTTTACGATCCTACCAGCCCCTCCTACCGGCATTTCCTTACGGTGCCGGAGTTTACCGCGCGGTTTGGCCCCACCCAGGAAGATTATGACGCCGTGGTTCACTACGCGACCGCCAAAGGCTTTACCATGGTGGGCGGCACCCGCGACGCTATGGACGTGCAGATCGAGGGCTCAGTAACCTCCGTCCAGGCAGCCTTCAATGTGTCCATGGGTGTGTACCTGCACCCCACGGAAGACCGGACGTTCTACGCTCCCGACCGCGAGCCCACGGTGGCCCTTCCCTTCCCGCTGTGGCATATCTCGGGTTTGGACAACTATTCCATCCCCCATCCCGCCCTCGTGCACGCAAATAGTCAGGCTGTGAAGTCCAATGCTACGACGGGCTCCGGCCCTTCGGCTTCTTTTTTAGGCACCGACATGCGGGCGGCCTACTACGGCACAGGGTCTCTCACCGGCTCCGGCCAGAACATCGGGCTGCTCGAGTACTACGGATATGATATCGCCGACTTAAACACGTACTACACAAACGCCAAGCAAACATCGCTATCGAGCCATGTCACCGGCGTTTCCACGGATAGAACGAGCTTGAGCTGCCTCGCAAGTAGCGGTTGTGATGATACGGAACAGATCCTCGACATGACTCAGGCGCTCGGCATGGCTCCGGGCATTACCACCCTATACGTGTACGTGGGGTCCAGCGATACCGCCATTCTTGGGGCCATGAGTTCGGCCAATCCGTTGCCCCTGGCATTGAGCAGTTCGTGGACCTGGACGCCGGACGACCCGGGCACTGACGACCCGTACTTCAAGAAGATGGCGACGCAAGGCCAGAGCTTCTTTCAAGCGGCCGGCGACAGCGGGAACTGGAAGACAAGCACTTTCCCGTCAGAGGATCCGAACGTCATCTGTGTCGGCGGCACGGACTTAACGACAGCCAGCGCGGGCGGCCCCTGGAGTGGGGAAACCGTTTGGGTCGACGGTGGCGGAGGGATTTCCACTGACCACCTGGCGATTCCGTCATATCAACAACTCGCGGGCGTGATCACCTCCACCAACAAGGGGTCCACGACCTATCGGAACGGCCCTGACGTCTCGGCCAACTCGAATTTTACCTTCTACGTCTGTGCCGACCAAACCACCTGCACGGTAAACTATTATGGCGGCACCAGTTTTGCCGCGCCCATGTGGGCCGGCTACATCGCTCTGGCCAATCAACAGGCAAAAACCAACGGCACTTCGGCGGTGGGCTTCCTGAATCCCACCATTTACCCGTTCGGTTTGTCGTCCAGCTACACCACCTATTTCCACGACATCACCAGCGGCAGTAACGGCTATTCGGCCGTAACCGGCTACGATTTGGCAACCGGCTGGGGCAGTCCGAATGGCGCCGCCCTGATCAATGCGCTGACCGGACCAGCGACTCCCGGCTTCAGCGTTTCTGCCTCTCCCACTTCCGTCTCAGTCACCCAAGGTAGCAGTGGCGGAACGACGATCACGAGCACCGTCACGGGCGGATTTAACTCGGCGGTTGCCTTGACCGCGAGTGGCCAGCCGACAGGCGTTACCGTGGGCTTCAGTCCGACTTCCATCACGGGCACGGGAACCTCGACCCTGACCTTTACCGTGGCCTCGACCACCACGACCGGCACGTACACAGTTACCGTTACCGGCACGAGTGGAAGCCTTGTAGAGACGACCACGGTTAATCTGACGGTGACCGCCCCGGCAAGTGCTAACTTCACCCTGAGCGCCTCGCCCACATCGATAACCGTGACGGGGGGAAGCTCCGGCACCTCCACGATCACGAGCACCGTCTCGGGAGGATTTAACTCGGCAGTTACCTTGTCTGCAAGTGGCCTGCCGTCAGGCGTGACCGCGACCTTCAACCCCACCTCGATCACGGGCACCGGGACCTCGACTCTGACGCTCAAGACGACCACTCGCGCCACCACAGGAACTCGCACCATCACCATAACCGGCACGGGCGGAGGCAAAACACATACGACCACCGTTTCTCTGACCGTCAGGCGATAGTGACGTTGAAGTGCTTTAGTGTTTGCTGTTTGACCGAACAAAGGCCCGGACCCAGTGGTCCGGGCCTTTTTTGCTCGCGGGTTGATCTGATGTGGAGGCGGCTTTGCGCCGCCGATGAATCGTAAACGCGGCTCTGTTCCGTCTTGCATTGTAACGGAGGCATTCAATTTGGCGGAGCATCCGCTGGGGGCCGCTGCGGGTGTTGTGCTCCGGGCGGAGGTTCCGGGTGATAAGCTTCTGGTAGCGCACATCGCGCCGACTCGTTTAGATAACATAATATATATGAATGAATGACTTATAAGGTAGACTTAAAGTTAAACTAGAGTCGGCATGGCGCCCTCGGACATTTTATCCACAAATCCCTCCCTCTGGCCCAGGGCGGCAACCTTGACCGCCGAGCATTGCTCACCACTGCCCCGCCGAAGGGTGCTGTGACGGACCACGTCCCACCTCGGGACGGGCACCCATCGCATTTTGTGAAAATCTTCCGGCAGCACGTGCCGGGCTGAAGTCCGGCGCTACACTCGGAATCGGGGAAGGACCGAGTTCCTTTTGACTTTCAGGGTTTAGAGGAGTAAGAATCGAGGGGCTGAAACACGGAAGACTCCCGAGATCGGAGGGTTTCATGGGAACCCAGAGACTTTCCCTGAGCAGCCTCCTCAAGTTTGGCCTCTGCTTCTTATTGCTGACGATTGGATGGGGACCCGTCAACGCGTGGGCGCAGCCTGCCGACGCGTGCGGCCCCGCGCCAGCCGTCAAGGCGGCACTCGACCAGTTGCCCGAGCAAACCCCGGCGCTGACGGACTGGCAGTTTCACGAACAACGCGCCGCCGCCATTCAAGTGTTGCTAAGCAGGTATCCCGATGACGTCTTCGTTCAGCGGGCGTACATCGACTCGGTGGGTGGCAGGGCCGACAGGGACAAGGTGATTGCCGATTACAAGGCCCGCCACGAGCGACAACCTGACAATCCGCAGTTGGCGTACCTCTACGGATTGACGCTGATCGGACGGCAGTCGCCAGAGGCCATCAAGCTCTTCAGCGCTGCGCTCAAAGAGAACCCGAAATTCGCATGGCCACAATTGCAGCTCGTGACCATCTACAACTCGTCGCCATTCTTGAACAAGGAGCAAAGCGCCGCGCACCTCAAGGCCTTCCTCGACGCTTGCCCCGCCTCCCTGGATGGTTACGAGGTGCTAACCCGCATGGACGACAAGGACCTTCTGCGCCCCTATGCCGCCCCACTGCGCACTCTGCTCGCGAGCCGCAGCGACCCCGAGGCCGTCGGGGCCTACCGAACGCTTTGGGCGCTCGAGTTCAAGGCGCATCCGGCGACTGACTACGATGCGCTGCGGCGGCAGGTGGGCCAGGACCTCGAACGCCTCCGCCAGCTTAAACTCGAAGACAAGCGCCAGCGGTACGAGGCGCTGGAAGAGGGTTTCAAGCTGGTGAACGATCAGAAGCAGTCCGACTGGGCGCAAGAGCAGGCCCAGACCCGTTTCCCGCGGCCCTGGGAGCTGGTTGCCATGACGAAATGGTTTAAAGACCATCATTGGCCAGCGGAAGATGCGACCCCGGACGCGAAACGTGCCTTTTACACCGATCTGTTGCAGCAGGCCACCCAATGGGCCAAGCAGCGCCCCAACACTTCCTTTATTTACTCGTATCGGCTGGATGCCATTGAGGAGCTCGAGGATGTGCCTGCGGCTGACGTCGAGATGGCGGCCGATCAGATGCTGAAAGTGGCAATAAGCAATGCCGGGCCCGAGAGCCCCAGCTCCGATTCTTACTCCGACGCGGCCGAGGTCCTTTCCAAGAAGCATCTCGAGCCCGAGCGCGTGGTGGAGTTGGCACAGAAGGGACTCGCCAAGTTGGAAATCGAGTCCAAGGAGCCGACCTACGACCTCAACAGCAAGGAAAACGTCGACTACTTCAAGTTCTATCGGGCCTACTCGCGTCTTCAGATCCTGGGATTCGAGGTGGACGGCTACCTGCAATTGAAAAATGCGGACAAGGCCCAGCTCTCGTTAGCGCAGATGGATGAGTGGCTCCAAGACCTCAAGGCGCTCGTGGGTGACAATCAAACCCACAAGAAATCCTATGCCCGCCGGCTCTCGGCCTACTGGGGACAGATGGCGCACGAAGCGGAACTCCGCGGGCTCAAGCTCGATGCGATGGGGTTCTACGAAAATGCGCTGCTCACCCGGCTCGATGCCGAGCAGAAGCCGGAGGCTGGAAAGAAGGATGAACTTGCGGACGATGCGCACCAACTCTGGGCCAGCCTCGGTGGCACGGACGAGGGCTGGAAGCTGTGGTACGGCCGCCGGGCCGACGCCTTGGCCAATCAATCGGGGTTGACATGGGAGGATGCTAACCTTCCCTTGCCCACTTTTGAACTCGCGGACCTCAACGGCAAGGCTTGGAACGTGGCCGCGCTGAAGGGCAAGGTGACGTTCCTGAACTTCTGGGCGTCCTGGTGAGGGTCATGCCGCGAGGAGTTGCCTCGCTTACAAAAACTCATCGACGAATACAAGAATCGCTACGACGTTCAGTTTATCTCCTTAAACGCCGACGAGAACCCCGGGCTCATCGCGCCCTTCATGAAGGAACACCAGCTCGCGTTCACGGTCATTCCGGCGTCCACCTACGTGTGGCAAACACTTAAGGTGTTGGGAATCCCGTCGAATTGGATTCTCGACGGGGAGGGCGTTGTCCGCCTGAAGGGCCTCGGCTACGACGCGTCGGAGAAGTGGGTGACCGGCATGAAGGACGCCATCGCGAAGGTTCAGTCCGCCACGCCTGCTGCCAACCCTCCGGCAAAGTGAGCGCGGGTGGGTAAAAGCACTTGTCAAACGAACCAAAAGCCCGCGTAGCGGGCGTCATCATGTAGCCCACGGCGCCGGCCGTGGGAAGATCGGGAGATGGGGTAAATTTTCAAGCCCCGGCAGGGGCGACATCAGCGCGATGGCTGGCGCAGGGTCCCGATGTCGCCACTACCGTGGCTCAGGATTACAGTGTCCTGCCTGACGCCACGGCTGTTCGCCGTGGGCCACAGGATGTCGCCGTTACCGCGGCTTCGGAAGACGACCTACTTCTTCCCTTCCCCCGTCGCGAAGCCGTGGAGCTTCACCTCCACCTTCTCCTCGATACTATCGTAGTACTCCTTGAGAATTGCGACCACCTCAGGCTTGGAGTATTCGGGGGGAACAGGCTTTCCCTCGCCCATCAATTTGCGGAGTAGAGTTCCCGAAAGTAGCAATCGAGCGCCGCCTTTATAGTTGCCGCTTTCATCGATGACGGCTTTACTTTCGTGGGGGCAGGTTTTCATTGACGCCATGCTACCGCACTCGTAGCAGTAAAAAGTCCAGTCCATGCAGAGGGCTCGTAGCTTAAGGGCGTCGGCGGGAATTTCCTGGAAGATTTTCTGGGAATCAAAGGGGCCGTAGTAATCGCCCACGCCGGCGTGGTCGCGCCCCACAATCAGGTGCGTGCAACCATAGTTCTGGCGGAACACAGCGTGTAGAAGGGCTTCGCGGGGTCCCGCATAGCGCATTTCCATGGGGTACCCGCCCTGGATCACGCGATCCCGCCGGAAATATTTGTTCACCAGCGCGTCGATGGCTTTCACGCGCACTTCTGCGGGAATGTCGCCGGGCTTCAGCTTCCCCACCAGTTGGTGAACATAGACCCCGTCGCAAACCTCGATGGCGATCCATGCCAGATACGCGTGGGAATTGTGCATGGGGTTGCGGAGTTGCAGGGCGGCCACCGTGCTCCACCCACGTTCCTCGAACAGTTTGCGGGCCTCGGCAGGCCGTTGATAAATCCCCTTGAACATCTCCGGATAGTAGGATTCCGAGATGACCTTGACGGGCCCCGCCAGGTTCGCCGGCCCCTGGTCCAGGACCTTCTGCACCCCGGGGTGTGCGGGGTCCGTGGTGCGGAAGACTTGCTTACATTCGTTCTCCTTATCGGCAGAGTACTTCTCCTTAACCTTCATGGTTCCCATGATAGTTTCAGTCTCAACATCCCACAGCGCCACTTCTTCGCCCAACACGATGGAGTTGGCCAGGTCCCCCGCGGCGGACAAAGTAATCGGGATGGGCCAGAAAAGGCCCTGCTTGCTGGGTAGGGTGTAGTTTTCGCAAACACCGCGCCAGTCGTCCTTGCCCATGAACCCTGCAAGGGGAGTAAACGCGCCAATGCCCATCATAATGAGATCGCTCGTCTCCCGTGTGGTCATGGGAACTCTTTTAAGGCTTCCGGCTTTCTTACTCTCCTCCTCCCGCAGCGAGCCTTCCAAAAGAAGGGGCAGTAAATGATCGCTCCCGTGGGGGAGAATCAGCTTGCTCATTAACACCTCCGATGATGTGTCCTGCGTAGAACCCCGAACCTTAACATGATAACCGTTGAAGGGTTTAGGCGCATAGGGCGAAGACTTCGTGGCGAGGACTTCGTGAGGTGGACAATTTTGAGGTTGAAGGCCTTCACCGTCTCTTGCCGACGGGAGCGAGAACCTTGTGGCGCGGGCGTCACGCCCGCTGGGGCGTGGGCATCTTGCCCGCGCAATTGGCGCGAGCGGGACGCTCCCGCGCCAGCGGGCGGGACGCCCGCGCTACGTCCGCTTTTCCACATTCATGTCACTCACATCGGAACAATCGAACGCTTGCCATTTCCGGCCGCGTCGCGTACGATGGCGAGAATCTCAGGGCATCTTATATCATCATGAATTGGGACACTCTCGATGTACCGCTGGGCTTCGGTTTTTGCGTCGGCCTGTACTACTTTTACCGGGGCTTACGCGTTTTCCGCGAATACCGCGTTCTGAGGGACACTCCCGAAACCCCGATTCGCAGTATCGCCATGGGCCTGGTGGAAATCCACGGCAAGGCCACAGGCATCCCGCCCATACCGAGCCCTGTGACCAAATCTCCCTGCTATTTCTATGTCGTGGATATCGATCATTGGGTTGAAACGAAGCAAGGCGGCGATTGGGAGCACGTCGCCACCGACGCTGACGGACCGCGATTCTATCTCGATGATGACACGGGCAGGGTGCTCGTTGACGCGCATCACGCGGAATACGATTTGCCCTGGACCGTCGCCTGGGAAGCGCGATATAAGCCCGGGACGAAAGCGAAGAACCACCCCTGGGGCACCTCCCCATCCCCTGGGGAGGCCCCCGATCTCTGGACTTACGCCGCCTCGGTGATCTCACGCAAGAAAGGCCACGGCTTTACGGTGGAGAAGACGGATGAACGGGCGCGCTACCGGTTGACCGAACGATTGATTGTCCCTGAACACCGGTACGACATCACGGGAACGTGCGCGGAGAATCCCGATTCCAAGGACGTACACGACCGCAATCTGATCATGAAGGGAACGAATGAGCCCACCTTTCTGATCACCTCTCGCAGCGACAGGGAAATCAAACAGGTATTGCGCGATAGTGCAAAGAACTATGTTTTCCGCGGCGGGATTGCGGCCGTGATTTGCCTGGGTCTCATCCTGCTGATCCGCGGATGGCTCTAACGCTTGGAAACCATATCCCCAAAAGCCGGCAGCAACTTGAATTTGTTCTCCCAGGTCGTGTACATGATGCCGTCGGCGCCCGGGGTGCGGTCCAGGGACTCCATCCAGCCTTTGGGATTCTCGAGGTCGTCAGCATCATAGTAGCCGGCGCCCAGAGTCCGGTATCCAAGCTTCGAGAAGAAGGCAAGACTCAGGTCGCGCTTTTCGTAATACCAGCACGCCATCACAATGTCTTTGGGAATGTAATTCCACGTGCCGTCAAGGCTCCCGTCGACGAGGTAGTATCTCTTCAAGGCATTGTGGTTGGGATCGAACATGTCGGACCAGACGTAGACCTCCGCCAGGGGATTTGCCGCGCGAATCATTTTGTACTGCCGGGTCACGCAATCACCGACAATCTCGGCCATGGAAAGATGCCGGCGCTTGCAGGTTTCGCACAAGCCGCCCACACGCAACTCATCCATGCTGAGGAAGTATTTCTTCGGTGCGAGGTACTTTTCAATAAGCGGAATCTGGCGCTGCCACACGTCGTAAACAGCGGGCTCCGACAAGTCGATCGAAGTCTGATCGCGATAGATCGTGGTGCCGTGGTAATAGTCAACCCGCAAGCGATCTCCCGCGTGGATTCGGCTGCCGGGCAGGAGCGAAATCGCCGGCCCTTCGTGGCCCCAACTGAAATCAAGGTGCGGGTCGGAAATAGCTGCATAGTCCCGGCCCTCCTCGTAAGTCGTGCCCGTCTTCTCATCGTTAACCTTCACCGGCGTACCGGGGCGGCGCAACGCATTGGTCAGTCCCACTTCCTCGATGGAAACGTCGTCCACCCAGACCTTGCCAGCCTTCCCGTCCGAAACACCGACCCGATACTCCACCTGGTCCGCGTACCAAGTGCTGAAGCCCCAAACCACTTCATGCCAGTCGCTGGTCTCCGGTAGGGGTGGTTCCATGTAGGAAAGATCACGCCCGTCGGGGGCGACGGCAAGCAGATGGATCGCCATGCGCGGTCCAGCGCCTTCGGTCTTCACCCATGCGCGCAAGCGATAGCAGCGATAAGGTTGGACGCGCAGCGATTGCGCGAGGTAAACCTCGCCCTCCGGACCGCTGAAGTCCTCGAAACGCACCGAGGCATGGCCGAAGTGAGAAACGGTCGTATCGATCGTGGCCCGCGCTCCATGCGCCGTGAAGCCCGCAGGCAGGTTGCCCTCTCGCTGTTCAAAGCCGCCGTTCGCGATTTTCACTACAGGGTCGGCTTGGAATCGCGCTTCGTGCTCTTCCGCCACAAACAGCGCTCCACGAACGGGTTGGCCCGCCGCCAGGTTTTTGTCGTGCGATAACACACCGCCACCATAGCCAACGCCAAACCCGGAGGGAATAATCTCCACCCCGAGGCGGTCGCAGGTTTGCTTCAGGCGCGTCAGGCGAGCGAGTTCCTCCGGAGTTTTCAAGTCCATCGCATCGAAGCCCGCCGACAACAGCATGCCGTTCAGGCCATGCTCGCTCGATGTGCGCGCAATGCCTTCAATGAGGGTGAGTTCCTGATCACTGTCCAGGCCCGTCGAGACGTAAACCCAGCGGTCACGATAGGCCTTGGATTCGCCCCACATGACCGCTGTCAAAACCACCAAACAACCTAGAATAAGAATAAGTGCCTTTTTCATATTGATTATTTCTCCTTAATTTCATCGCACCTCGATGGGCGCAAGGTCATACCAGCCATCAGGTTGCAATCCCTCAATGGCAAGCTTAATGGCCGGCTGTCCCGTTCGCGGGTCGAGCAGTGCCACCCGCAGACGGTAGCTTCCCGGCTTCAAATTTTCGGGAATATAAATCGCGCCATCGAACACCGCGTCGCCGGGCAGCCACTTCCGCACATCCACCGGCAATCTGATTTGCGTGCTGCTTCCGGTGGAACGCAATTCCACCGCCAGATCGTACTGGCGATAAACCGGCGCCACTCCCGCATTGAGCCACCACATGTGGATCATCTGCATCGTGCCTGCGGCCACAACAGGTGAAAACTCCATCCGTCGCAGGATAAATCGGTAACCCATCTTCCTCTGAAACGCGTCGAAGTCATCTTTCCACTCCGGCGGGATTGCCGACGATTTAATATTCACCGACGAAACGTGCCACCGCAGCGCCTGGGAGAAGATGTAATTGAGGTCCCACGTCTGCTGCTTCCAGTAACCCGGCACCCAACACGCTTCGAGCGACACCGGACTACGCTGCCACACGTTTTGTATTCCCGCACGAACGATTTGTTGCGGATATATATCCAACATCTCGGAAGGAAAATAAGGATCGTCGGAGGAAGTTCGCATGTCACCCCAACAGTCCAACCGCCAGCCCGCGCCGTGCTCGGTTCCGTATGCCAGCGCTTTTTCCTCGTCGAAGTTCATCAGCACGGGGGTTTGCTTGAAGGCCTCCAGCCAAATATTGACCAGTTTCGCTTGCACTTCGAACGCCGGCATGTAGGGGCTCCAACCTTCGCCCCAATAACCGACTGAAGAGATGTCCACGCTGTCCAAATCCGGGTGCCCGTCGTAGCGGCGGCCTGCCTCCGCTACCACGGCTCCCCAGTATTTCAAATACAAGGGGTCGGCAAAGTCGGGCTGCCAGGTCTCACCATCCTTGTCCGTCGCCCGATTCGCTCGCCGCGCTCCTGAGTTCCGATACCATTCGGGCAGCGGATGCTTCTCGTCGTAAGGCATCAGCCGAATAGCAAGGGCTTGATGATGCGCGTGCGCCGCTCGCAGGGCATCGTCCAGAATTTTCCAGCGTACTTTCCCCTGCTCCGGCTCCAGCGTCTCCCAAAACCAGCGACAATAGGAAATGGAAGAGGCAGGAAAATCAATCGCGCCTGCTGCCGGGGCCAGCTTGCCCACCGGACCTTCTTCCGACCACCCGATGCCGGGATTGATCGCATCTCCGTTGAAGCGCTGGAAAGTCTCGATCCCCATCCCCGGATTCACCAGAACTTCGTCGATCTCCTTGGGGCGCAGGATGGTGGTTTCCTTCTGCGCGACGGCGTTCGCCGCAGTTGCACCGAAAAGAAACATCATCAGCATAAGCTTTGATGACATGGTGGTTTCTCGCATTCTCATAACCGGGAACCGACGGCTTGGTGGGTTAGGCATATGTCCGATCCAAAGCCCGCGTAGCGGGCGCTATCATGTAGCCCACGGCGAAGAGCCGTGGGATGCAGGCACCATGCACCCGCCGTGAGCCCCGTAGGGGCGACATCTGAAAGGCCCTCACACAAAAACATAACGCGGGTCAAACGCAACCCCCTGTTTCTTTAGAAAACGCCAGCACTTCCTTTTGAAAAGTCACTCTGCGGTGATGTTTTTTCTGGTTCTCAATATATTGCCTTACTGATTCCACCTGAGACTTGCTCACGCTGAACGCGGCGTAGCCGCTTTGCCAGGCAAAGTAGCTCCGGCTTCCCCAGCGCCTTTTGACCCAACCGGAGGAATTCGCTTTCGCTTTCTCCATGGTGTCCGCAATCGAGAGTGTCGGCGGCTGAGCAAACAACATGTGAACATGATCCGAAGGGCCATTGACAAGCAGGGATTGCCCCCCCAATTCGTTGACCGCCCCCCCCCAGGTAAGAGAACATTTCGTTACTGACTTCGGCATGCAGCCAAGGCTGCCGGTTTTTAGTGCTGAAGGGTGCATGAATCAAAATATTCGTGTACGTATGGGACATCGTAGGTCTCCTCCCAGGGTTTGCCGGATGTCGCCCCTGCCGGGGTTCAATAACCCTTGCCGTCGTGGCCTGCCCCACGGCTTTGCCGTGGGCTACATGATGGCGCCCGCTTCGCGGGCTGGCAGCACCATCAAACCTCTGGGTTAGCACCTATCGTCCTTTGTCGCCGGATGGCGGCACAACCTCAATGGGCGCAAGATCGTACCAGCCGTCGGATTGCAATCCCTCGATGGCAAGCTTGATGGCCGGCTGCCCCGTTCGCGGGTCGAGCAGCGCCACGCGCAGGCGATAACTTCCCGCCCTCAAGCTTTCGGGAATATAAATCCTGCCATCGAACACCGCGTCGCCGGGCAGCCACTTTCGGACATCCACCGGCACCTTGATTTCCGCGCTGTTGTTCGTAGAACTCAGCTCCAACGCCAAGTCGTACGGGCGGTAAACCGGCGCCACCCCAGCGTTAAGCCACCACATGTGGATCGTTTGCATCGTGCCGGCCTGAACCGTAGTTGGAAACTCCATCCGCCGCAGGATAAACCGGTATCCCATCTTCTTCTGAAAACCGTCGAATGCCTTCTTCCACTCCGGCGGAATCGCCGACGACTTGATGTTCACCGACGAGACGTGCCAGCGCAGCGCCTGGGCGATGATGTAATCGAGGTCATAGTCCTTCTGCTTCCAGCCGCCCGGCACGCCACAGGTCTCGAGTGAAACCGGGCTGCGCTGCCACACATCCTGAATCCCCGCCCGCACGATCTGCTGCGGATAAAAATCCAGCATGTGGCACCAATGCGCCCCGGTCGCGACGCGCATGTCGCCCCAACAGTCCAGCCGCCAGCCCGCGCCCTGCTGCGTTCCATACGCCAAGGCTTGTTCCTGGTCAAAGTTCATCAGCAATGGAGTCCGCTTGAACGCTGCCAGCCAAATGTCCACCAGCTTTTTCTGCACCTCGAACGCCGGCATGTAATCACTCCATCCCTCGCCCCAATAGCCGACCGAAGAGATGTCCACGCTGTCCAAATCCGGGTGCCCGTCGTAGCGCTCCCCCGCCGCAGCCACCACCGCTCCCCAATACTTCATGTAGAGCGGGTCGGCAAAGTCGGGCTGCCAGATCTCTCCGTCCTTATCCGTCGCCTGGTTTGCGCGCCGCGCCCCCGACTTCTGATACCACTTCGGCAGCGGGTGCTTCTGGTCATACGGCATCAGCCGAATCGCCAGCGCTTGATGATGCGCGCGCGCTTCTCGGAGAGCCTCATCCAGAATTTCCCACCGGACTTTTCCCTGCTCGGGCTCCAGCGTCTCCCAAAACCAGCGGCAGTAGGAAATCGAGGACGCGGGGAAGTCGACAGCGCCGGAGGACGGACCCAACTTGACCACCGGGCCTTCTTCCGACCAGCCGAGGCCGGGATTGATCGCATCCCCGTTGAAGCGCTGGAAAGTCTCGATCCCCATCCCCGGATTTACCAACACCGCATCGATCTCCTTGGGACGGAGGATGGTGGTTCCCTTCTGCGCAACTGCGTTCGCGGTACACGCCAGGAATAGAAAGATAATCAGTATGAGTCTTGATGACATGGTGGTTCTCACCTTTTCGAAAGTTTCCAGCGGTGACTCTTGCAGGTAGCAATTTATCTCGGGGCAAAGAGCGCCGGGGAGCGGCACACCCGGACAACTTGCCTGCAATCACAAGCCGAAAGGCAATCTTGCAGCGCCCTTGTATCACATTTCAGGATTGAGGGGAATTAAAAGTTTCTTTTTCTTACGATATCTTGCGGTAAAATCCGATTGGCGTCCTACTGCCAATGGCATTTTTCAGTAGTGGGTCACGTAGCTACGAGTTGATCCGTCGGCTGATGGATCACCGCGTGTAGCGGTGAGTTTACCTCGCCACCTCGCGGCGTAAATCCGCCATTACAACGAATTGCCCCACAGTTCATTTTTCGAATCGTAGTGGAGCAAGTATAATCCTCGCCGGAGGGCCACGATGAATCGAACGTCTTGTTGCGTAATTCTAGTTCTTACCTTCGCGTCCCAGATCATGTCCGCCGAAACACCCCTTGCCCAAGCTGACCTCAGGGTCAATCAAGAAGGAATGCCGCAGATGCTGCCAGCCTACTTGGAGAAGCTGACACAAGACGCCACCCAGAAACGGTTGGCGCGGTTAAACCAAATCCAGTCGGAAGCCGACTTCCGCAAATGGCAGGAAGCAAACCGCAAGACCTTTCTGGATTTAATCGGAGGGTTGCCCGCGGAGCGTTCGCCGCTCCATGCGCGCGTGACCGGGGAGGTTCCTCGCGAGGGGTACGTCATCCGCAAGGTCATTTTCGAAAGCCTGCCCGAGTATTATGTGACCGCGAACCTTTATGTTCCGACCACCGGCAAAGGGCCGTTCCCGGCCGTGCTTACGCCATGTGGCCATTCTCAAAACGGGAAAGCCTATGACATTTATCAGCACCTCTTCATTGGGCTCGCGAAGCGGGGCTACGTCGTCCTGAGTTACGATCCCATGGGACAGGGCGAACGGTATCAATACTGGGACTTTGTGCAAAATGAGAATCTGCTGAAGGACCCCGACCGGCAGCACGCCATGGCCGGACTCGAGGAGACGCTGTTGGGCCAAAACCTTTCGCGCTACTTCATTTGGGATGGCATCCGCGGCATCGATTACCTCACGAGCCTCCCGGAAGTGGACGCGGCGCGCATCGGCGTGACGGGCAACTCCGGCGGCGGCACGCTGACGACCTACATCTCGATGCTGGATCCGCGCATCAAGGTGGCGTCGATCGTCACCTTCATCACTTCCCTGCCCCAAAAGATCGCGGCGCGGAACCTCGATGCGGGTGCCGACCCCGAACAGGATATTCCCGGATTGCTGGCCGCCGGGATCGACCACACCGAGTTCATCGGGATGATTGCTCCCCGGCCGGTGATGATTGGTTCCGCCGTTCGCGACTTTTTCCCCATCGAGGGAACGCGCCAGACCTTCGCCGAAGCGCAATCCCTCTACAAGAAGCTCGGCGTTCCCGAGCGCGTCAAGATGGTGGAGTTTGATCACCGGCACATGTACAGCCAGCCTCTGCGGGAGGCTACCTATGCATGGTTCGACCGCTGGCTGAAAGGGGTCGACGCCGTGGCGCACGAGCCGGAAATCGCGACGGAGAAGGATGCGACCCTGGAATGCACTCCCACGGGCCAAGTGATTACGTCTCTTGGCGGGAGGCGCGTCGTTGACTTCAACCGCGCGCAGGCCGAGGAGGACTTGCGCTTGCTCGATTCGCGGCGCCGGTCCGCCGAGTTCCGCAAAACGCTCGTCGAGAAAATCCGTAGCCGCCTGGCCTTATCCGCGGACGCGACGTCGCCCGTGGCAAAACCCGTCTCTTCCACCGAAGTCGGTGACCTTGTGGTTGAGAAGTTCCTGCTCCAAACCGAGCCCGGCATCGTGGTTCCTACGCGCGTGATCCATCGGAAGGGACTTGAGGGGAAGGCGCCGGCGGTGGCCTACCTGCGCGAGCGCGGGGGAGAAAGCGATGGCCCAGCTTTGTTTGCCAGTCTCGCCGAGCATGGCTTCGTGGTGGCGGTAGCCGACGTGCGCGGCTTCGGTGAGACCTGGTCGCCTCGCGACGTACGCGAACTGGAAGATAACTACTTCCACCCGCACGACGGAAGGGACGCCGATTTTGCCTACGCAGCGTTCTTCCTGGGGCGCACGCTCCTAGGCATGCGTGTGGGCGACGCTCTCGGCGTGGTTCGCTATTTGCGCACGCGACCGGATGTTGACCCCAAGCGCGTTGCCGAGGTGGGACGTGGGTGGGCAGGGGTGGTCGCGGCGTACTGTGGCGCGCTCGACCCAGACGACATTTCGTCAGTGGCCGTGGAGGGTATCCCGGCCTCCTATGGCGCGCTGGCCACGGCGGAGATTTACGACCAGCCCTCTTTCTTTCTGTTGCCGCGGGCGCTTCAGGACTTCGATCTGACCGACGTCTTTGGCGCCGTTGCGCCACGGCCGCTGTTGCTGCTGAACCCGCAGGACCCGCTGACCCGGAAAATGTTTGCGCAGGAAGCGTTTGTGGCCTTCGAGCCGGTTCGCACCGCCTATGAGGCGGCGAAGGCTCCGCAGGCCCTCGCCGTCAAGGTCGCGCCGCTCGAGGCCGACGTGCCCAAAGTACTGGAGGAATGGCTCCGCGCACAGAAATGACCGCATATTCCTCGCGGAGCCAGTGGGGGGTTGCGGCTAATCCTGGCGAGCGGTCGGGATTTTAGTGGCCGTCGACGTTCCTCGCGAAAAGAAAGCAGAAGAATTGTCCAAACCAGGGCGATCGAGAGTATGCTGGTTCGTAGCCGGGGCGGAAGATTGGCAATCTGAGGAAATAATCCTGAAGGAGGGCGACGACCCTCCATTTCAGGGTATTACACGGCGCACTTCTCGGTACGGAGTATGTACAAGATCCAGAAGCGAGTTTTCGTGTTTCTGGTGGCTGCGGCGTGCTTCGCGGCCCCAATCAAGCTGAACTGGACTCAAACGCGTGGCATGCAGGGGCAACCTATGGCTACGAAGGAGCGCATCCGCTCCGCAGGTTGGTGGCCTACCAAGAGCACGCCGGGGCGGGACGAATTCTTGGGGCCGGCGGCCTGCGCGGAGTGTCATTCCTCGCAAGCGGCCGTGCAAGAAGCCACCCCCATGGCCAAAGCGGGCGTGCTGGCGGCGAACTCCAAAACCCTCCGAACGCACTCGACCATGACCTTCCAACTTGGCGTGTATCATTATGACCTAACGCGTTCGGGGAGCAGAAGCATCTTCTCCGTCAGCGACGGATCGCAGACGGTTTCGACTCCCCTCGGGTGGGCGTTCGGTGAGGGAGAAACGGGCGAAACCTATGTTTTCGAGCGAGGGGGAACTTTCTACGAGGGCCGGTTGAGCTACTTCCCTGGCATTCAAGCCCTGGATATCACCCCCGGACAAACCCGTTCCACGCCCGCAGACTTGGAAGGGGCAATCGGCCGTCCAATGGACGCGGATGAGGCACACCTTTGCTTCGGATGCCACAACACGGCTTCCTCGGCCGGCGGCCAATTCGATCCTGAGCATCTGATCCCAGGGGTCACATGCGAGGCCTGTCACGGGCCCGGCGCAAAGCATGTGGCAGCGATGAAGGCGGGACGAATCGGGGAGGGCTTAACTCATGTCCTGAATCCTGCCAGGCTGCATCCCGTCGAATCCGTGGATTTTTGCGGCGCCTGCCATCGCGCCTGGGCGGACGTCATGGAGAGCGGCATGGATGGGATCGCCACGGTGCGCTTTCAGCCTTACCATCTGGAACTTAGCCGGTGCTGGGGAAAGGGCGACGCTCGCATCACCTGTCTCGCCTGCCACGACCCGCACCAGCCGCTGGCGCATGACCTGGGCTCCTACGATAGCCGTTGTCTCCGTTGCCACCTCGCGACGAAGGGCGCAAAGGCGTCGTCCGACCATCCCGGAGCAGCCTGCCCCGAGAGCACGAAGGATTGCGCCAGCTGTCACATGCCAAAATTCGAAGTCCCCGGTACGCACGCCAAATTCACCGATCATCAGATCCGCATCGTTCGATTGGATCGGTAACACCCGGAGACGCGGTAGAAAGCCTCCGTTTCTTTTAGCACCCTTCGAACCCAAAATAAGTCTTGACGGAATATGGCAAAGTTACCATATTTAGGGGGTGAGCTTGAAAAAGACTGCGCCCTCGGAGAGTGGCGGCACTTACGCGGCCGCTACACCAACCCAGCTGGGGTTGTCGGGCAGGCTGATAATATGGGTGGGCAGCAGCAAAGAGGATATCTCGGCTCTCCCTGGCCCGGTGAAAGCCTCTTTTGGCCATCGGCTGCGGCAGTTACAGGACGGAAAAACACCGCTCGACATGAAACCACTTCCGCAATTCGGAGCAGGAGTTTTCGAGCTTCGCGAGCGCTTTGATAGAAACGCCTATCGGCTGATGTATGTAGTGAATCTCAGGAAGGCCCTTTATGTACTGCATGCCTTCATGAAGAAATCGAAATCGGGAATTGGGCTGCCCAAACCCGATGCGGAATTAATCAAAGTGCGCCTGCAGTCCGCACGCATATGGGACGCGGAGGATTGAAAAATGGCCGAGACATTTCACCGGAGCAGCGGGAACGTTTTTGAAGATATCGGCTTTACGCCTGCCGAGGCTGCGGGACTTACCGCCAAGAGTATGCTCATCACTGCTATCGTAGAAACCATCGACAAACGCAAGCTCACGCAAAAAGAGGCGGCGCACCGTTGCGGAACCGACCAGCCTACGCTTTCCAAAGTCCTTCGTGGCCGCATGGAGAGCGTAACAATCGACCGGCTCACCGCCTGGCTTACGGCGCTTGGTCGCACTGTCGAAATCCACGTGCGACCTTACGACGCCAGAGCAAAAACTGGGCACCTGGTCGCCGCGCCTTATTCTAATGCGCGTTCAAGTTGAGACTAACAATCCAAGGCCAAGCCGTGAGACTGCGCAAGCGCTGCGGGTCTGCAGCGAGCCGGGGCAATCCCTGGTGCAACTGGCGGATGACGGCA